>Ga0208888_100022_pt1 | contig 176315 bp, 163 predicted proteins | sample LakWasM115_HOW13_2_FD_183929 | JGI IMG/M metagenome (GOLD analysis project Ga0208888, IMG submission 183929) | Freshwater sediment methanotrophic microbial communities from Lake Washington under simulated oxygen tension - Sediment Metagenome... | ecosystem: Environmental > Aquatic > Freshwater...
GGGAGCCTATCTACGAACAAGCTCAGAGCTTAAGGCCGGATCGGCTTCCCCAGAAAATCACTTATCACTATAAACTTTTTTGTGTCACATAATCCTGTGCTTTAGAGATGCATTTAATATACAAGGTCGGGTTACGGCTATCGCCTAACCCGACCACTTGGCTTTCATCGCCGCATTGCAGCCGAATCGACGGAATGTGTGATTGCAAGAGTAATGCTTTTCCTTTAAGGTTAAGCGGTTCGTGGTAAAGACGCAATATCAATCACCCTACAGGTACTTCCTATATGAGCATTACCGAACTTCACAAGTTATCCGCCGTAGAAAAGCTAAAGATTATCGAGGCGCTTTGGGGGGATTTGGTCAGCGACGAAGATAATCTCCCCAGCCCGTCTTGGCATGAAACAGAACTCATAGAGACTGAAAAAAAATTGCTTTCCGGCGACATTGGCGTACTGGATTGGCAGCAAGCCAAGAAAGAATTACGCTCGCAATTTGAATGAAAGTTCAGGTTCTTCGGTCAGCTATGGAAGACCTTGCCGCAGGCCGAAAATTTTATGATCGTCAAGAAGAAGGCGTAGGCGACTATTTTTTCGACAGTCTTTTTGCCGAAATCGATTCGCTGGCGCTTTACGCCGGGATTCATTCAATTCATTTCGGATTTCACCGGCTGCTGGCAAAGCGTTTTCCTTACGCAATTTATTACAAAATAATTGATAGCAAAGCTATCGTCTTTCGTGTTCTTGATTGCAGGCGTAACCCAAATAAGCTTCGTAAAGTTTTTGAAGAAATGGGTTAGCGCAAAATATTGGGCAATGATAAGCTGTTGCCCAACGGGACTATAGCTATTCCGATAAACTCCGTAGGGCGGATTCGCCACGAGGCAATCCGCCATAATTTCTGAGATATAGTCAAATCTGGTGTATGGTCAATTTGAATCGGTGGCAACATCCTGCTGTTTATATTCAATATCGTTTGCTTCATCTAAAACTGCTATCCCATCCTGGAACTTTATTCCTTTCACCACGTCAGGCAGGCGATCAAAGCCCCGTAGCTTAAGCCAGCTTCTTTCAGCCGCCAACGCCAACTGAAAGACCAATCCCAACAGAGTGTTACGAGACACGCAGTTTCGTAGGTCGGGTTAGCGGTAGCGTAACCCGACATTTTACGCGAATGTGTCGGGTTACGGCTATCGCCTAACCCGACCTACTTGGCTGGCTAATAAGTTATTGCCGGCAGTGACAATTTGCGAGTGTAAGGATGCCAAATTGCTTCGCTGGAAAACTGGCTGCATTAACCGCCGCTGTCTTTGCCATAGCCCGCCCTGACTGGTCACTAATCCTTGCCCTAGCACCAATGCCAGACCGGTTGGCTTTTTGGGATCATACATTTTGACAAAGATGTCGCCTTGTTTGATTAAAGCCTGTTCGATCAGTTTTGGGTGGCTGATTAAATAAAAATGGCGAATCGCCAATCTGAAACTGACTAAATCGCCATAATCACGCTGCCAGTCACAAAGCGCTTGGAATGGATTGGCTTTCATTTGGCGTAAATTGCCTAATAGGAATTCGGCTTTGATTTTTGGAATTGTTTTGTTATGTGACATGGTTAAAAGGGTTTGAGGTTTTAGTTTCGTAAGTCGGACATGCTGTTTCTGCTCGATAATCAAATGCGCTAAAGCCGGGTAACGAAAAAATTGTTGCCCGACATACGAGGCTCACTACGCGGATACGCCACTGTTTACCGGTAACCGATATTGCTCCCGCATAACTTCAAATTGGCTACGGATTTCCTTGACGGTTTCTTCCAATTCCGGCCCCATACGTAAAGCATCGTCCTTACGGGATTCGCCGATTTCCTGGAGGATCGCATAATAAAGGGGCTTAAATCGCTCCTTGAAATTTAAGCTTTGATAGCGCTCGTCCTCGAACAACTTCAGGGCAAAAGCGGTTTGGCCTTTGGCGACAAGCATAGCAATCGGAAAGAAAATCAATGTATCCTTCAAGCCTTCAATTTCCGCCGCAAACTCGGTCAATGTGGCATCAATGGCGGAAAAAGCTTCTGAATATTCTCCATTCCATAAAGCAATCACCCCGAGGAGCAAATTTCCATCCGCAGAGGATTCTATTTCGATAGCTTTACGACTTAGTTCCAGAGCATCATGGGGCTTTTTTAGTTGTTCCAAGTAAAGACATGCCACATTGAACATGGCGGTGGGATGATCTTTTACCACTGCCATCAAATAATAATGCTCAGCCTGTTCCAGATTGTCTTGCCCTTGATATAGAACAGCTAAGTTATTCATAGCATTGGCATCATCTTTTTCCGCTGCCATCAAATAAAAATGCCCTGCCTGTTCCAGATTGCCTTGTTCTTTATACAGAATAGCCAAGTTGTACATGGCACTAGCATTACCTTTTTCCGATGCCATCAGATAATAATGTTCAGCCCGTTCCAACTTACCTTGTTGCTCATAGAGCAAAGCTGTCTTAAACATAGCATCCGGGTAACCCTTATCCGCCAACGGCTGGATATATTTGAAAGCACCCTTCAAGTCCCCTCGCGCATAAGCCTCATCAGCTTTGCCAAATAAACTGTAATCAGATTCCGGCAAACTCTCCGACACCTGCGGCAGCAGCTCTCGGGTAGTATCCAACACACGCTGTTGCAGGTCAGGATCACGCAAGCTCTGCGCCAAGGCCTGGCTCCATAATAACGCATGCCGAGGCTCCAGCTTGCCTTCCTGCAACATGCCCAAATGACGCTCAGCGCGTCCAGCCAATTCCTGTTCGTCGCACCAGATTTCCAAAAAACGCACCAGCCAAGTGGCGCGTCGACGGTCGTTTTTACGGCCCAAGCGCATCAAACACCAAATATTGAAAAAACGCTCTTCCAGTTGGTACAGGTGATTTTTGGTGGAGGTGGGAATGCGCCGGACGACGAAGTTTCTTTCCAGCTGGGTTAGCTGGGCCGACACCTGCTTGCTGGGCAATCGTGTTTTCTGGGCGATTTCCTTGGTAGACATAGCATCCCAACCCAAGGCGATAGCGGTAACTATGGCTTGTTGTTGGGTGGGTAAGTCATCCAAGCGATGTTTGTATAGCGGAGTGACACGATCCAGCAGCATGTCCATGTCGTGCAGGGCGCTGCCGTGGTCGTCCAGAAAAATCTCGAACAACAATATCAAGGTGCGCGGCACACCGGCGGTGAGGCGGCGCAAGGCTTCCACCTTGCCGGGTCGGGTACGCAAAATTTCTTCCATCTTCTTGGTCTGTTCTTCATCGCCCAAGCCCAGCAACAATTCGCGGGTTTCTTCTGCATTGAGGCCGTCCAGACTCTTCATGGTGAAGAATTGGAAAAAAGGTTTGCCATGGTCGTAGTGCTGTTCCAGCGTTATGGCCGAAGCGCCGACAATGAGAATACGACGACTGGTTGTCAGAATTTCCCGCAGGCGCTGTTGATCTCGAATACCGAACTTGCCCAGCATTTCCCCCAAATTGTCGATTAGCAGCAGCAGGGTTTTATCAGTTTTTTCCAGCGCATCAGCCAAAATGGAAAAACAGTCCTTTTCGTAATGCGGCGACTGATAAGCTTCCTCGTATTGATCCGGTAACCCTTCAAATTCGTGTCGTTCGGCGAGATGCTCCGCCGCCAGTTCCCATAAGCAACAGAGAGTGGTCACCGAATACTCCTCCTCGCGAAATAAAATGGGAATAAGCCACGGCGACAATTCGGCATCGTCACGCACACAGATGGATAATTTCCGCAGCAAGGTGGTTTTACCCTGCCCGCGCAGCCCCTGAATAATGGTGTGTTTAAAAGGCTGTCCGGGAGCGGCTAGTCGGATTTGTTCCAACAACGCTTTCAAGGTATCGCGACGCACCACAAAGCGCTCCACAAACTGGTCTTCCGGCATTTCCTGGGGGTTATAAACAGATGCGATTTTCATGGGTATGTCCTTTTAGTTAGCGATTTCTTTCCACCACCAAGCGCGCAGCACTGGGGAAATAAAGCGAAAATGGTTTTGATCATCACGGGCCAAATAGCCGTCGTGCTGCAAAATGTTCATTAAACGGGACAGTTCGTCCATGACATCATGTTGCACGGCTAGATTGCAGGCTTCGCCATAATCAATGCCCTCGCGCTGTGGATCGGCGGCTAGGCTGAGTAGGGTTTTGCAGAAGCGGTATTCAGGTCGCGCCAAGGCTTGAGGTTTCAGTCGCCCATGCCAATGTTCGAAGTTCTGGCGGTGACTCAGCATAGCTTCGAAGGCTTCATCAATGTGACTTTCTTGCAGTGGAGAAGCATGGAGTTCATCCACCAACAAGCTGATATAGAATGGAGCCAACCAAGCAATGCGGTTCAATAGGGCTTCCACCCATTCGTCGTTGGCTTGCAGGTTTTTTTTCTCAAGCAACCGGGCGGTATAACCTAACGCTTCATCAATCCGAAACGGGCGCATTTTGACTTCGCGTAGGTCGTTGATGTGCTTGGTATAGCCCATACCTTCCACCACGTTCTGTAAACCGATGGAGCCAGCATAAAGGAACTGAATTTTGCCTTGGTAGCGCGGTTCTTGACGTAACTCGCGTTGAGTTGTTAGCAATTTTCGCACTTGCTGTGTACCTTCGTTTTCGCGGATATTTTCCAGAACCTGGGGAAACTCGTCCAGCATCAATACAATGGGACGGCCCGGCTCCAAGCTTTCCAGCAAACGGCAAAACTCGGCGTGATAGTCCAGAGACTTGGCATCTCCAAAACGGACGCTTTTGCCCAACTCTTGTATGTTGATGCTTTTAAACCTGCTCGTGATGCTCCAGCCTAAAGCATCCCAGCGATTCAGAAAACTCTGATCAAGCAAATGAGAAATTAGTTTGCGGTAAAACTCATCTACCGTGTCCAACGACTCGACGATCAGATAGGTGGGCAAGAATGCGGCAGGGGCATTAGCCTCTAGATGTTGCATCAACTGGGTTTTACCAATACGTCGATGGCCGCTAAGAATAACGTGTTCGCCGTTCGTCAACTGGTTTGTAAGGTTTTCGATGACATCGTGTAAAGGTTAATATTGAGGCATGACTATCTCCAGACAATAAAGTTATTGCCAGTATATTTAGCAATAACTTTATTGTCAAATGCAATAGCAATAAACTTATTGTTATCTCGCCCTAATATATGCGGAAAGGCTCCAGGCCTTAATCAATGGGGGTCAGTATGGTTGATTTTAGAAAAACGCGAGGGGCAATAATTGCACTGCGCGGGCTGCTGCCGGTTTGTTTACCGCCGCTAAAAACTCATAAAGCCGCGCTAGATCGTCCAGCGCTTTGCTAGTCCATTTCAACCGCATCAGCGCGGAATCGGTAGCGGCTTGTCAGTATCGAGACTATTGGCCCAAGCTTGTACGGCTTGGTGGTCGATGACGTGTCCTGTATCAACGTCTGCCAGCGCTTCCAACGTTAGACGCCTGCGCTCTTCTTCTTGTCCGAGCCAATCCGCCAACGCCTGTTTGACAATCCAACCGCGTGAGCGATCCAAGCGAGCCGCTATTTGGTCAACTTTGTCGGCCAGTTCTTCCGGAACATGTGCGCTAATCACTTTGGTGTTCATGGTTCACTCCATTAAAGTCGAATTTCATCATTTGTTGGGGAGCTAATCGGTTGCAAATATAAGCACAAAATTGTCGGGGCTTGCATTGTGCAGTTACACACTTCCTGAATTTAAACCTGCCGCACCGGTCCCGGATACCTCGCTACCAACGCATCCGCAGTCAGCAAGGTGATTCCCTCGACGGTAGCCTGGGCAACAAGGATGCGATCGAATGGGTCTTTATGAATGAGCGGCAAGCTGTCGATAGAAACGGCATGCTCGGCGGTAATAGCCAATTCTTGATAGCCGTTGTCCAACAGTCCGCGACGTAGCACCCTTGCATCGACTTAAAAATCGGAGCTACCAAGCCCGCGCTTGATGGCAATTCCCCAAAGGCTGGCCGCACTGAAAAGCAGTTCGTTCGACAGGTCTTCCAGTAATGGGCGTGCAACTGCTGACAATTGGTCAGGCGAACCAGCCGCCCATAATTACAAGTGGGTATCCAATAGCAGCTTCATTCTTCATCGCCAAAAAGCAGCTCGATTTCCTTAGCGCCCATGCTGTCGAAATCGTCAGGAACGGTGATCTGTCCTTCCATGAAACCTAGTCTTCGGATTTGTCCACCCAATGGAGCATCCAGCCGAGTCACTTTGACCAGCGGCTTTCCAGCTTTGGCGATGATGAAAGACTCACCTTTTACCGCTTGATCTATCAACCGGGACAGCTGGGTTTTAGCTTCGTGGATATTAACTGTCTGCATGATAAACCTCATTGAGTTAAGTTCAGTTCGTTTAGTCTATAGGTATATGATTTAGAAAACCATTGACACGATGATTGCAACCTTCTGTATTGAAAACGGATTGCCGTTATTGCATTCAGACAAGGATTTTCAACCCTTTCAACAATTTCTGGGTTTGCAGGTTTTATAGAATACCTGGCGGAATGTCTATTCCGCCCTGAACGTTTGAATATCTACGGACAAATGCTTAAGCAAAGATTGCGGATCATGACTTCCTCATCAGCGGGAACGATCAATACCGGTTTGTGACCGGCAAGACCGATGTCGGTTATCCCGGAATGGTTCGCTGTCTGATTTAACGCAAACCCAAGAAAACTCAAAGGAGCGCAGACTTTTTCACGAACTTCTGCCGAATGCTCACCGATGCCGCCGGTAAAAACCAATGCGTCAATACCGCCCGCCTTGGCAGCAAAACCGCCTATCGCCGCCCTCACCTGACGGCAGAAATAGTCGACCGCGAATTGGGCTTGTCCGCTCTGGCTGGACAGAAGCTCGTTCATTTCCGAGCTTTCGCCCGCCGACAAAGCCATCAGTCCCATCTTGTGAAATACCACGTCGCTCAATTGTTCGGGATTGTAATGTTTTGCCAGTTCCAGCATCACGCCCGGATCAAGGTCGCCGCTTCGGGTTCCCATCGGGATGCCGCCCGCCGGGGTATACCCCATCGTGGTGTCCACGGATCTCAGGTTTTCCATCAGGCAAAGACTGGCGCCGCTGCCCAAATGGGCGACGATCACTTTTTTATAAGCCACGTTGCCCAAAACTCCCGCAAGCATTTTGGCAATGTAGGCATAATTGAGCCCATGAAAACCGAAGCGGCGCAAACCCAACTCGTTCGGAATCGGCAGGCGTTTAGCCAACTCGGGCATCGTGGCATGAAAAGCCGTATCGAAACAAACGACTTGCGGCGCATTGAAACGTTGTAGGCATAAATCCAACCCCAGCAGGTTGCCCGGCAGATGCAGCGGGGCAAGATGGATCAGCTCTTCCAGTCGGCAACGCTCGGCCGCATCGACCCGCCTTGCCGGATCGACAATATCGCCGCCATGGACAAAGCGATGCCCGACCAGTTCCGGCATATCACCTTCCAGATCGTGCAGCAGCTGATCGAACGCTTCCCGTTGGTCATGCACTCGCTCATAGCGGAAATTGCGCCGCGCCCCGTCAGCGGAAAACAGGCTCGCCTTGATCGAAGACGAGCCGCTGTTGATGGTTAGAACCGAGTGCTTCAATACGGCCACACCCAGTTATCAACCTCGGGCAAATCGGTGCCGTGTTCGTAAGCGTAGTTGCGGCATTCGATCTGCATGTCGCGCATGCTTTCTTTGACATGAGCGCCAGCTACGCGCAAAGACGGAACGCGATTAATCGCATCGATCACCAAGCTGAAGCGGTCGATCTCGTTCTGAATCGCGAGTTCGAGCGGCGTATTGATGCTGCCTTTTTCCTTGTAGCCGCGTACATGCAGGTTCTTGTGGTTGTTGCGACGATAAGCCAAGCGATGGATCAGCCACGGATAGCCGTGGAAGTTGAACAAAATAGGCTTGTCCAGCGTGAACAGGCTGTCGAAATCCTTGTCCGATAAACCGTGCGGATGTTCTGATTCAGGCGTCAGCTTGTAAAGGTCAACCACGTTGATGAAGCGAATTTTGAGTTCAGGGAAATTCTCGCGCAGCAACACCACTGCGGCCAGCGCTTCCTTGGTAGGAATGTCGCCCGCGCTGGCTATCACCAAATCCGGCTCGAACCCTTGATCGTTACTCGCCCAACCCCAGATGCCGATGCCCTTGGTACAGTGTTTGATCGCCGCATCCATATCCAAAAATTGCAGATGCTTTTGTTTGTCGCAAACGATCACGTTGATGTAATCGGTACTCTTCAAACAATGGTTGGCAACCGTCAGCAGGCAGTTTACATCGGGCGGCAGGTAGATGCGCGTCACCGCCGGGCTTTTGTTGACCACCACGTCGAGAAAGCCGGGGTCCTGATGGGTGAAGCCGTTGTGATCCTGACGCCATACGGTGGAGGTAATCAACAGGTTCAATGACGAAACCGGCGCGCGCCACGCGACTTCCTTGGACATAGCCAGCCATTTGGCATGCTGGTTGAACATCGAATCGATCACATGCACAAAGGCTTCGTAGGTGGAGAAAAAACCGTGGCGGCCGGTCAGCAGATAGCCTTCCAGCCAGCCTTCCAGTGTGTGCTCGGAGAGCATTTCCATGACCCGTCCGTCCGGCGATAGTTCGCCGCCATCGGCGTCTTCCGGCAGATAGTCGGCCAGCCAGGTTTTTTTGCTGACTTCGTACACGTTGTCCAGCTTGTTCGAGCTGTTTTCGTCGGGGCCGAACACGCGGAAATTATGCATGTTCAGACTCATGATGTCGCGCAGGAACTTGCCCAGCGGACGGGTGTTTTCAGCAGTGGTGGTGCCCGGTTTGGTCACGACGGCGGCATATTCGCGGCAATCCGGCATGTGCAGGGCTTTGCGCAACAGGCCGCCGTTGGCGTGGGGGTTGGCGCTCATGCGCCGCGCACCCTTCGGTGCCAAAGCTTTGAGTTCGGGTAACAAGCGTCCGTCCCGGTCGAACAGTTCTTCCGGCTTGTAGCTGCGCAGCCAGTCTTCCAGCTGCTTGAAATGCTCCGGAGTGTCGCGGACATTACCCAGCGGCACTTGGTGAGCGCGCCAGAAGCCTTCCACTTTCTTGCCGTCAACCTCTTTCGGCCCGGTCCAGCCTTTGGGCGAGCGCAATACGATCATCGGCCAGCGCGGACGAACCGGCTCGCCGCTGCTGCGCGCTTCCTGTTGAATGCGGCGGATTTCCAGTACGCATTGCTCCATGGTGGCGGCCATGGCCTGGTGCATGGTGTCCGGATCGCTGCCCTCGACGAAATAAGGCGTCCAGCCGTAGCCCTTGAACAGGTTTTCCAATTCCTCGTGCGGGATGCGCGACAGGATGGTGGGGTTGTTGATCTTGTAGCCGTTCAGATGCAGGATGGGCAGCACCGCGCCGTCGCGGATCGGGTTCAGGAATTTATTGGAATGCCAGGAGGTAGCCAGCGGCGCGGTTTCGGATTCGCCGTCGCCGACTACTACCGCAACAATCAAATCCGGGTTGTCGTAAGCCGCGCCGAACGCATGCGAAACGCTGTAACCGAGTTCGCCGCCTTCATGAATCGAGCCCGGCGTTTCCGGCGTACAGTGGCTACCTATGCCGCCCGGAAAGGAAAATTCCTTGAAGAACTGGCGCATGCCGTGTTCGTCTTCGCTCTTGTTCGGATAGGTTTCGCTGTAAGCACCTTCCAGATAGACCGGGCCGAGCACGCCCGGCGCGCCATGTCCCGGACCGGCCAGGAAAATGGCATTCAGATCGTACTTGTTGATTAACCGGTTGAGATGGATATAGGTAAAAGATAATCCCGGACTTGATCCCCAGTGCCCCAGCAAGCGGCTCTTCACATGCTCTATCTTGAGCGGTTCGCGCAGTAGCGGATTGTCGCGCAGATAAATCATGCCCGCAGCCAGGTAGTTGCAGGCTCGCCAATAGGCGTCAATATTGCTGATTTCTTCTGAGGTTAGCTGGGTCGGTTGGGTGGTCATGTTTATATATCCGGGTTTGGTTTCATAGGGGGCAGTTGACTTTCGATATTAGACATTCTCATTATGACGCCTGTATGACAGAGTGGCTAACAATACAAGGTAATCGCTCTTGAATGGCCTAGCGATAATGAAGAAGCCCCCTGAAATGAAAGTATTCGGGGTCGAAGAGGGATAAGCTCAGCACCTCCATTCCAACACTGAATTGATATCAATACCCGCTTGAACATGCTCTGTCCCAATAGATAATTGCACCCTGACTTTTGAGTAATTTAGCAAAAGAGAACAACAAGTGTTGACTCGCCAAATGATAATCATTATTATTTAAACCCATGAACAAACAACTACCCGACTCTATCGAACCTCTGGACTTAACGCTGTCTACAAAGCAGGACACAACGCCGGCTTTACGACAACGGTTAAACAGCGCGGAGCTATTTAATACCAGCCGCGAAGTGGTCATCGAACATGCCGGCGAGGAATACCGATTACGTTTAACGCGCCAGGACAAATTAATCCTGACCAAATAATTTGTAAAAAACAGCCAGCCATCATCCAACACTTTCAGCTGTTGGAAGCCAGCCAATGTCAAAGACACGCTACATACCGTAGCTTCGGCAGACTCCATTCTGCCTAATATTGGGATGGTGAAATCAATGAACTCAAATAAACAACACAAGAAAGTAAGCCTTGCCGGTAACGCCGATTGTCGCGTGGTATTTTGTCCTGATTGCGGTACATTAGAGATAACTTTGGGCGCAACAAAGATACACACCAATTGTGAATCGTTACACATACTCAGCTCAGTCTTAAACCACGCCAAGGTGCGGATCGCCCAGATGCAAGATGCGTCACCGGCAAATCGCAATACCCTGCCAACAATAAGCCGTATTCACTAAAGGTCATCCGGCAAAATCCTGTCACCTGAGCCCAAGTGAAAGTTACGCGCACCAATAATCGCCACGCTACACGCTATCGGTCAGGAATAGAGATGAAACATCGGTTTCATCTCCGAGCCGGCTAAATCCATTACACAAAAAACAGCCACCCAGCTTTCTTGCCAGGCAGCCATCACTCTAATTATTAAAGGGGAAATGCATGTCGAAAAGAAAGATGACATCAAAAAGAACAAACAACGCAAACTGGCGGCTGGCGGCATTATTGCCGCTGGGAGCCGCGTTGAACGGCATGGCGATGGCCGCCGACCAACCGACCAAAGCACAGGCTGCCGAAAAAAAAGAAATCATCCTGCCGGCCGTAAAGGTTAAAGCGACGCGCGACAATAAATCCGGCAATTACAAAGCCGGCAGCTCGACGGTCGGCACCAAAACCGACACTCCACTGATAGAAACGCCCCAATCGATCTCGGTGATTACCAGCGATCAAATGGAAGCGCAAAATGTCAGCACCATGGCCGAAGCCTTGCGCTACACGCCCGGCGTGCAAAGCGAAACGTTCGGTTTTGAACCGCGCACCACCTTCATCAAAATTCGCGGCTTCGATGCGACGGAAACCGGACTTTACCGAGACGGCCTGAAACTCAGCAATCCCGGTTTCGCCGTAGGCTACAGCCTGGAGCCTTATGGCGCGGAGCGCGTTGAAGTGCCGCGCGGCCCCGCATCCGTGCTATACGGACAAGCCAGCCCCGGCGGCTTGGTTAACTACGTGTCCAAGCGGCCGACATTCGACCCGTTCCGGGAAATCAAATTTGAAGCGGGAACTTACGACCGTTTCCAAGGCGAACTCGATGTCGGCGGCGCGCTTGATGAACGAAAAACACTGGCCTATCGCGTCACCGGGCTGGTGCGCGACAGTGAAACCCAGGTCGATTTCATCAAAGACAACCGTATTTATGTCGCACCGGCACTGACCTGGAAACCCAGCGACGCTACGACGCTGACCTTTTTAAGTCATTACCAAAAGGATGACACCCAGCCCTCGCAGCGTTTACCGGCCGAAGGCACGTTGCGCTCCAATGCCAACGGTAAAATCCCGACCAACCGTTTCACCGGCGAGCCGAATGTCGATCAATACAGCCGGGAAGAGTTTGCCGTCGGTTACGCGTTGGAGCATCGCGTCAACGATGCGGTGACGCTGCGCCAAAACACCCGTTACTACAACAACGAAGTCGATGACCGCTCCATTTATACGACCGCATTGCTGGCCGACCAACGCACGATCAGCCGCGCGCTGTATGAAAGTTTCGGTAAAGTCCACGGCTTCAACCTCGATAACCAGGCCCAATTCAAATTCTCGACAGCTATGCTGGCTCATACCTTGCTGTCGGGCCTCGATTTTCAACATGTGGGCTCCAATTCGCTGCAAACCTACGGTGCCGCGCCGAACCTCGACATTTTCAACCCGGTCTACGGCTCAACCGTTGCATCCGCGCCAGTCTTTAAAAACGAGGATGTGACCCAGAACCAGATCGGGCTTTATCTTCAAGACCAGATCAAATTCGGCGAGCACTGGCGAGCGACATTGGGCGGGCGCTATGACCGTGCCGATAGCGTGACCAAGAACCAGCTCGCCGGTACGAGTGCAACGCAGGACGACCATGCACTGACCGGCCGCGCCGGCCTGGTGTACGTGGCGGACAACGGTCTGGCGCCTTACTTCAGTTATGCGCAATCCTTTCTTCCCGCGCTGGGCACCGATGCGGCCGGCAAAGCCCTTAAACCGGAAACCGGAGAACAATATGAATTCGGCGTCAAATTCCAGCCGAAAAATCAAAACAGCTTCGTCACGCTGGCGTATTTCGACCTTACCCGCACAGACTTCCTGACCCCCGACCCGATCACTTATGCGAATGTGCAGCGAGGCGAAGCGAATTCCCGCGGCGTCGAGCTGGAAGGCGTCGCCAGTTTGGATAACGGCTTAAACCTGACGGCCAACTATACCTACCTGAATGCCAACGTGACCAAGAGTTCCTTTGCCGCCGAAGTGGGTGAGCCGCTTGAATATACTCCCGAGCACAAAGCTTCGGCATGGGCCGATTACACCGTGCCGACCGGCATCGCCAAAGGTTGGGGCGTGGGCGGCGGCGCACGCTTTATCGGCACATCGTTCGGCAACAGCTATGCCGCCAAAAACACGATCGAAGTGCCCAGCACAGTGTTGTTCGACGCCTCGACGCACTACAACTGGAAGCAATTCCAGTTCTCCCTCAATCTGCAAAATGCGCTGGATAAAGAATACGTCGCCACCGCCTTTACCAGCGGCGGCGAGTTCGCAACGTTCGGACCGAGACGCGTCGTAACAGGCTCCATCAAATACAGTTTTTAATCCAGGCCGGACAGCGGTAAAGCCCGCTTTACCGCTGTCCGGCAAACATTCACTCGACCCAGGAGCAGCACATGAGTAGCGACACTTTCATACTGAAAGCAGTAAAAACTCCCGCAGAAAACATCAGGGAGAGCTCACAGAATCCTGACTTCATCTTCACCGATAAAAGTCTGCATCACTACGAAGAAAGCCTGCTAAAAGGCATTGAACTGATACAAAAAAGCATGTCGGCCGCAAGCAAACCGTTCAGCGGCATCCTGCCGCACGAGCTTGCGGCCCAATTTCACTCGATTGATTTGAATCGGTCGTGCAACGATCTTAACGACGCCTTGGCGGAAATTGAGGAACTCTACCTCAACCATGCGATTTATTTTCATCATCCTCACTATGTCGCCCATCTGAATTGCCCGGTTGCGATACCCGCCATTTTGGCCGAACTGCTGTTGACCTCGATTAATTCATCGGTGGACACCTGGGATCAAAGCGCGGGCGGTACGCTGATCGAACAAAAACTGATCGACTGGACCGCGGAAAGAATCGGCCTGGGCACGCAGGCGGACGGCATTTTCACCAGCGGCGGCACCCAATCCAACCTGATGGCGATGCTGCTCGCGCGCGACAGTTTCTGCGCAAAAAAATGGCGGCATAACAATAAAGCGCAGGGCTTACCGACAGATTTTCGCAAATTGCGCATTTTCAGCTCGCAGATGAGCCATTTCAGCGTGCAAAAAGCTGCGGCAATACTGGGTTTGGGCTATGACTCGGTGATTCCGGTGCCCTGCGACCGCTATTTCAAAATGGACGCCCAGGCGCTGGAACAGGCCATCGAGCAGTGTCTGGCCGACGGCTTAATTCCGATGGCGGTTATCGCCACCGCCGGCACGACCGATTTCGGCAGCATCGATCCCTTGCCTGAAATCGCCGAACTCTGCCGCATTCATCAATTGTGGATGCACGTCGATGCGGCTTACGGCTGCGGTTTGCTGGTATCGCCCAAGTTTCGCCATTTGCTGGCGGGCATCGAGTCCGCCGATTCGGTCACCGTCGATTATCACAAGTCTTTCTTGCAACCGGTCAGTTGCAGTGCGTTCCTGGTCAGGGACAAGCACTATTTAGCCGTGGTCACCCACCATGCCGAATACCTGAACCCGCTCAGCCAAGCCAATGAAGGCACGCCCAATCTGGTCAATAAAAGCATCCAGACCACCAAGCGCTTTGACGCGCTGAAACTCTGGCTGACCCTCAGAACGATGGGCGCCGACCGGCTTGGCGCGGCGTTCGACCGCAATATCCATTTGGCGAAACAAACTTATTTGCTGCTGCTGTCGGAACAAAGCATCGAGGTGATCCACCAGCCGCAGCTGAGCACGCTGGTGTTCCGTTACCGCCCGTCCCGGCGACATTCGGAACACGACATCGACCGCGTTAACGCCTATATCCGCACAGCCCTGTTCAGGTCCGGCGAAGCGGTCGTAGCAAGCACCAAAGTTCACGGCAAACAATACCTTAAATTCACTTTACTGAACCCGTTGACGACTATCCAGGACATGCAGGCCGTGCTTAAACTGATCACCCATCATGGGCAAAACTACTTCAGTTCACCCGACAAAACCGTAACCCAAGCGGCCCACCCGGCCGCCAACCCGACATTCATCAAGGAGGCCTGCGATGCGTGAAATCACTTATGATGTAATCGGCATCGGCGTAGGTCCGTTTAATTTAAGCTTGGCTTGCCTGATGCAACCGATAGAAGGCTTGAACAGCCTTTTTCTGGACAAAAGCGAGGGCTTTAACTGGCATCCGGGCATTTTGCTGCAAGACGCGCATTTGCAGACCCCTTTCCTGTCCGACCTGGTGACCTTGGCCGACCCGACCAGCCCGTTCAGCTTTTTAAACTACATCAAGCAGCAAGGCCGGATTTATTCGTTTTACATCAGGGAAAACTTCTTCCTGATGCGCAGCGAATACAACCAATACTGCCAATGGGCGGCGAACAAACTGGACAATGTCGCATTCAACACCCACGTCGGGCAAATCGAGTACGACGAGAGCCTGGGCTGTTATGTGATCCAGTCACAGTGCATGAAGACCGGGAAAGCCAAAACTTACCGTGCGAAAAAGCTGGTGCTGGGCACCGGGACCCTGCCCTATACGCCCGCTTGCTGCCTGGAAACGGCCGACAAATCGGTGCATTCATCGCAGTATTTGAGACACAAGAAGACGCTGCAACGCAAAAAGTCGATTACGGTATTGGGCAGCGGACAAAGCGCCGCGGAGATTGTTTACGACCTGCTTCAGGACATCGACAGTTACGGCTATGAACTGAGCTGGATAACCAGGTCGCCCCGATTCTTTCCGCTGGAGTACAGCAAGCTGACGCTGGAAATGACCTCGCCGGACTATGTGGACTATTTCTACCAGCTGCCTGCGGACAAAAGGGAGCGTTTAATCGCCGACCAGAAAAACCTGTACAAAGGCATTAACGGCTCCTTGATTAACGATATTTACGACCTGATGTACGTTAAGCGCTTAAGCCATGATTTCCGGGTTAATTTGTTGACGAACTCGGAATTAAAAGCCGCCGAATTCAATGCCGGTGACGGGCATTTTGAACTGGAATTCTTTCAAGACGAGCAGGAGACGGGCTACAGCCACCGCACTGAAGGGCTGGTGCTGGCGACCGGCTACAGTTACCAATTACCGGCGTTTATCGACGGCATCGCCTCGCGCATTCAGCGGGATCCGCAAGCCCGGTTCGCGGTCAACAGAAACTACAGTATCGACCCTAATGGCGACGAGATATTCGTGCAGAACGTGGGACTGCATACGCACGGCTTCGTCACGCCGGACTTGGGCATGGTCTGCTACCGCAATGCCTGCATTATCAAAGCCGTCACCGGCCAGGAGCACTACCCGATAGAGCAAAGCATCGCCTTTCAACAGTTCTCGGTGCCGGAAGAAAAAGCCAGCGTCGTTGCGCCATTAGGGATTTCAGTATGAATTCGCCGCTGAAATTTTTTCTCGTGGCGATGGTCGCGGTTTCGGTAATCAGCGACTCGATGTTGGTTCCGTTCTATCCGCAATTCTTTGCCGCCGCCTTTTCAATAACGGCCCCGCAACACGTCGGCCTGTATCTGAGCGCAAGCTGCTTTGTAGTCATGCTGGCGTTTCCGTTATGGGCCGCCGCAGCCAAACATATACCGGTACTCAGGCTGTTAATTTATACGCAGTTTGCCGCGGGCGTGTTGAGCGTGCTGTGTTATGAATCCGGCTCGCTGCCGGAGTTCTGGTTCGTGTCGCTGTTGATGCAGGTATTTAAAGGAAGTTATCTGCTGATTTACCCTTTTGTGATGAGCCTTGAGCACAAAGACCGGCATGGCGGCACGATCGGGCTGCTGTCGGTCATTGTGCATCTGGGCGCCATAGCCGGCGCAGGCATCGGCGGTTTCGCGCTGGATCTGTTCGAACCGCGACTGGTGTTTCTGCTGATGTCTGTAGGCGATTTTTTACAGATGCTGGTGTGCGCGTTCCTGCTCGGCAAAGATAAAACAGCGCACCCGGCACAGCAGCACCCGTCAGAACCTGCAACAACCGGAAATCTGGTTTATAGATTGGGCTTGATCATGCTGCTCTTCTATTTCAGCGTTTACCTGATACGGCCTTTCTTCTCGCGCTATTGGGAATCCATCTCCGCATGGAACGGCGGGATTGTCACCGGCTTGGTTTTCGCCATACCGGGGGCTATCGCATTGCTGGCGCTGTGCATCAATAAAAGCATGCGCAGCAACAAGCACGGCATAGTTTCGGCCGCATTATTGGGCATGTTCGGACTGTTGCTGCAAGCCTCCGGGCAACAGGCGATTGTGCTGCTGGGCCGCTGCCTGTTCGGCTGGGCGCTGTTCCAGGCCACCGTCCGTTTGGACTTGCTGTTATTCGAAGTCAGTGCGCCCGCATCTTATGCCGCGGACTTCAGCAAGATCTATTTCTTTCAAAGCCTGGGCGCGCTGATTGCCTCATACACCGCAGGTTCGCTAGTGGCTGCTCACGGACTGCAAATACCTTTTATCGCAGGCGCATTGGGCTTGGCGTTAACGGCTTTTTTGTACGCGCTGCTATTCAAGGCAGCGCCAAAGCCTATGAATGCGGTTATGGAAACGTCGTAAGCAGTCGAATCGTCTTGTTTTAATAAACCTGAAAACGCAGTTGGAGGCTGTGAAAGCCGCCCGTCGAAGCATCAGCGGCTAACAACCTCTACAACTCCCACACTGACCATGAGCAACAAAACATGAATTACGAATCTTTCATCTTCAAAAAATACATGCCGGCGATAGGCACGTTCTCTTTACGCCCCTTGCAAATCCCGCAAGATATTGCGTTGATCCATGATTGGGTCAACAGGGACTACGCAAGCTATTGGGGACTGCAAGGCTATTCAGTCGAACAGGTCGAAGCGGAATACAGAAAAATCGCCGAACAGTCGCTGGTTTATTTGGGCTTTTGCAACGACCAACCCGCTTTTCTGCTGGAATGTTACGACCCCGAACACCATGCGCTTAGCGAACATTATGCCTGGCAAGCCGGCGACCGGGGCATGCATATCCTAGTCGCGCCTGCCAAACGCCCGATAGCCAATTTCACCGGCTCGGTTTTTACCGTCATTATGGACTTTATATTCAGCGATCCGGCGGCGCAGCGGATAGTCGTCGAGCCGGACATCAATAATGAAAAAATCCATGCCTTGAATAAACGGGCGGGATTTCAATATCAAAAAGTCATAACGCTGCCCAATAAAACCGCCCATCTGGCATTTTGCAGCCGGGAACAATACCGGGCTGCGCGGGGCAAGAACCCGATCACGGTATCGCCCAATCACGTCGTCGCTCATTTGCGGGAAGACGTCTGGGCGAAGGTGAATACCCTGCATCTTTGCAAAGCGATCAGCGAGTTTGCGCACGAATTGCTGATAACGCCCGAACTCCAGTTCTCGGAAGGCGACTGGGGACATTACCGGCTCAAAACCGACAAGCCGGGCATCGAATATAGCTTCCGTGCGCAAGTGTTAAGCCTGGAGCACTGGTATATCGACAAGTCTTCTGTTGAAAAATTCGTTGACGGCGACAAGGCCGTGCTGGATTCCTTGAGCTTTATCCTGGAAGTCAGCGAAGGCCTGGGCATCGATCCGGCGATACTGCCGACTTATATGGAAGAAATCACCAGTACGCTGTACGGCAGCGCTTATAAGCACACCAAGAAGGGCGTCGATGTGGCGCAACTCCTCGACGCCGATTTTCAGACCGTGGAAACCGCGATGATGGAAGGCCATCCCGCCTTTCTGGCCAATAACGGCCGCATCGGTTTCGATGCGGCAGACTATCAGGCCTACTCGCCGGAAGCCGCGGCGCCGGTTAAGCTAATCTGGCTGGCGGCGCATAAAAGCAAAACGGTTTTCGCCTGTGCGGACGATTTGTCTTATACGGAATTGCTGGAGCAGGAGCTGGGAAATTCGACCCTTGCTCAATTTACCGAAACATTGGCGCGGCAGGGGCTGGATACCGATGATTATTGGTTTATGCCGGTACATCCGTGGCAATGGTATAACAAACTGGCCGTCATCTTTGCCGCCGACATCGCCGCACGGCATTTGGTCTGTCTGGGCTACGTCGAGGATGTCTATCTTGCCCAGCAATCGATACGCACCTTCTTCAATACCAGCCATCCGCACAAACGCTATGTCAAAACGGCCTTGTCGATCCTGAATATGGGTTTCATGCGCGGACTTTCGCCCTACTACATGAGCACCACGCCCGCCATTAACGACTGCATCAACGGACTGATTGAGCAGGACCCGTATCTGGCGGAAAAAGGCTTCAGCATACTGCGCGAAGTCGCCGCTGTCGGATACCGCAATCATTATTACGAAACGGCCACAAGCAAGGACAGCCCCTATAAAAAAATGTTGTCCGCGCTGTGGCGCGAAAGCCCGGTGCCTCAGTTAAAACCGGGACAGCGATTGATGACGATGGCCGCCCTGCTGCATACAGACGCCCAGGGAACCGCCTTGTTGCCCGAGTTGATCAAATCGTCCGGCGTCGATACCGCAAGCTGGCTGCGGCATTATTTGAACTGCTATTTGAGCCCCCTGCTGCATTGTTTCTACGCCTACGATCTGGTGTTTATGCCGCACGGCGAAAACCTGATCCTGGTCTTGGAAAACAATGTCCCGGTCAGGGCCATCATGAAAGACATTGCCGAAGAGGCCGCGATCATGAACAAGGAAATCGTGCTGTCCGAAAAAGTGCAGCGCCTGTCGGTATTCGTGCCGGAAGAGTTGAAGATATTGTCGATCTTCACGGACTTTTTTGATTTGATTTTCCGTTATATGTCCCACATTCTGGTCGAGCACAGCGGTTATTCCGAACAACGGTTTTGGCAACTGGTCGCCGATTGCGTACTGGACTATCAACGCACGCATCCCGAACTGGCCGATAAATTCGAGCGGCACGATCTGTTCGCGCCCGAATTTATCCGCTCCTGCCTGAACAGGCTGCAATTGGGCAATAATCAGCAAATGATCGATCTCGCCGACCCGGCCAAAAACCTGAAATTTGTCGGCACGTTGAAAAATCCGATAGCCGTCTTTAAAACCAAGGCCGGTGCGGCTGACATAGCGGAGGCGTGCGCATGAGCGGCGGGATTTTATATCGCGCGACGGCGTTTTCGCGGTAACGCTTATGTTGACGCGCAGCTCAATCAAGCCATGGTATCTGGTTCACAAATGGACGAGCCTGATTTGCACCGCGTTCATGCTGCTGCTGTGCCTGACCGGGCTGCCGCTGATTTTCGCTGATGAAATCGATCGCGCGCTCGGCTATAGTGTAACCCCGCCGGACCTGCCCGAAACGGCGGAGCGGGCCGATCTGGATGCGATCATCTCGGCCGCCAAAGCGCGGAGGCCCGGCGATGCCGTGCAATTTATCGTGGCCGACCCGGACGAGCCTGATCTATGGTTTGTGCGTATGGCCGAGAGTGTGGCGGCGGCGAAACCCTCGGCATTTTACGCATTCGACGCCCGTACCGGCGATTATCTGCATCAGTATCCGCTGGATCAGGGCATCATGAATGTTGTGCTGCGGCTGCATGTCGATATGTTTGCAGGCCTGTGGGGGACGCTGTTTCTGGGTTTAATGGGGCTGCTGTTGGTCGCGTCGCTGGTATCGGGCGTCGTGTTGTACGGCCCGTTCATGCGCAAGCTTGCGTTCGGCACCGTGCGGCGCAAGCAATCGATACGCTTGAAGTGGCTGGATCTGCACAACCTGCTCGGCATCGTGACATTGGTCTGGTTTCTTGTCGTCAGCGCTACCGGCGTAATCAATACGCTGGCGACGCCGATATTCGGGCAATGGCAATCCGGCGAATTGGCCGATATGATCGCTCCCTACCGCACTATGCCGACGGCTCAGGAACTCGGCTCGGTGCAGAAAGCGCTCGATGCCGCCCGCAGGGTTGCGCCCGATATGTCGCTCAGTTTTATGGCGTTTCCTGGCAACGGCTTTGCCGGACCGCGCCATTTTGTCGCCTTCATGCAAGGCAATTCGCCGCTGACGTCCAAGCTGCTCAAACCGGTCTTGATCGATGCGCAAACAGGAGTCGTCGTTGAAACGCGCGAACTGCCCTGGTACGTCACCGCGCTGTTGATCTCCAAACCGCTGCATTTCGGCGATTACGGCGGCCTGCCGCTGAAGATTATCTGGGCGCTGCTCGATCTGCTCAGTATTGCGGTACTCGGCAGCGGCTTGTATCTGTGGCTGAAAAAACGCAATGTATCAATTGAAGTCCGGCTGGACGCGCTGCCGAACGGTTCTGAAAAGCAGCGTGATTCCGCATGAAAACATCACTAACCGGGATACAAATATGGGCGCTGCCGGTCTTGCTGGGCTTAGTCAGCGCCTGCGGTCTTACCGCCGCCCTGCTGTTCGATGGCATCGGCGATGCGGTGTCATGGCTTGCCCTTGCCACGCCGGTCGTGGCCGCTCTTTGGTACGGCGTCCGGCGTACTTAATCAGCGGGTTAAGTCCCGTACACGCCGCTGTAAATCTGCATTTCTGCTTCGGTTGGCGGCTTTGCTTTTTTCAAATAACAGCCAAACCATGAGCTAGCCTGGTTGACATAGTTGGTTTTATGGCTGCTTTCAGCGCTGGATTCGGCCAACAGGCGATAATGCCGTGAAATGACCAGTGCAAGACAAGGTGATTGTCCCATTGCATACTGGACTTTTAAATAGTCTATCGCGCTGATCAGCAGCTCATGTTTTTTATCGTCTTGCATCATGGTTATTCCTTACCCGGCTGGACTGGAAGCCGGTTCATTTTTGATTTTGCCAAAGAGAGAAATATCTTCCAGACAATCTGCTTCGAGCCAAAATCCAGGCATCTAAAATCTGTTGCATGGATCTGCCCTTTTTCAACGAGAGCAGTTAATACCTCAGGCGCTATAGCCAGTTTCACAAACGGAGCGGGACGAAAAAAAGAAAGAAATGTTTTCATGACTAGACCGGGTATTTATTGCTTTGATCTAAATGATAATCGTTCTTATTTAAAAGTAAAGTGTTTTTCTTCCCCTCGTTTGCTTATTCCTATACGTCTTATTTTGAATATGCCGCGCATAACTTTTTCATTAAAAGCTCGCCATAACCCAAACTTACCTACTTTTCAGACTGAATGGATGATCCGGCTTTCCTGCGTAAAATACGGGCAACGGCTCAACCCTATCTCTTTTTGGCCCTGAGTAACTAACCTCCTGCCGTTGATAAAAATTGCATAACATCAGTTAAGTATTTGTCAGAAAAAAACCAACAAGTGTTGACTCGTCAAATGATAATCATTATTATTTGCATCCATGAACAAACAACTTCTCACCTCACCTGAATCTTTAGACTTAACGCTGTCTACAAAGCAGGACATAACGCCCGCTTTACGGCAGCGGTTAAACAGCGCAGAGCTATTTGGTACGGGAAACGAAGTTGTCATCGAACATGCGGGTGAAGAATACCGATTACGTTTGACTCGTCAGGGCAAATTAATCCTGACTAAATGATTTATCTCTTGACCTAGTTATTACGCTTTATTGTCGGCAGGTTATTTTCCTCCTACCTACCGGCCTCTCTCCTAATAATGATACGGGGAATGAACATGCCGACAATAAAGTGCAATGCATATAAGTCAGGAGCAGCCAGCCATCCGACACTCAGGTGCCCGGTAGCCAGCCAATATCAAAGAAATGCTGCCTATTGCAGCTTCGGCAGACGTTATCCTGCCTAACATTTGGATGGCAAAAATCAATGAACTCAAATAAACGACACAAGAAAGCAGGACTATCCGGCAACGACAATTGTCGTGTGGTATTTCGCCCGGATTGCGGCACATTAAAGATGCATTTTGGCGCATCAACCATGCGCACCCATTGTGAATCATTACACATACTCAACACATAAGGAGCGGCCATGTTCACTAAAATGATCTTCCCAATAGCCACCTTCTATTTCCTGGAAAATCGTCCCGCCCTCATGTTAGGAAATATTAATCATAACAGCGTTACGCGAAGCAAGGACCGCCCATGGATCGCGTTGGTTTTGGTGCTATGCGCGCACCTGGCGATGTTTGCGGCATTACGTCCACAATCGCAGTCTTTGCCACTTGAAACGCCCCCCGAACCCATCATGATTAGCCTGCTGACCGCGCCAGAGGCAACGCCGCAAAAACCGATGCCGCCCGTTCAGCCGGTAGCAAAAGAGCAAAAACCAGTCAAGAAAAAAGTCAAACCGATCACTAAACCTGTTGTGCCACTGATAAAGCAAACAAATCAGCCGGTAACCCCGCCCGTGGAACAAACATCCACGCCAGCAGCGGCAACAGATTCGCCGATTGCCGAACAGCAGACCAAGACAACAACCAACAAGCCCGCAGACGACACACAGCCATACCAGTCGCCCAACTTCAATGCGGCTTATTTAAATAACCCGGCACCGAATTACCCATCAATCTCGCGGCGGCTGGGCGAACAAGGCTTGGTGTTGCTACGCGTACAGGTAACAGTAGACGGCACAGCCGGCTCCGTAGAAGTGCAAACCGGTAGCGGTTCAAGCCGACTCGATGAGGCTGCACTGGAAGCCGTCAAAAAATGGCAATTTGTTCCAGCCAAACGTGGCGAACAATCGGTTAGTGCATCGGTCGTTGTACCGGTCAGATTTTCAATAGAAGAAGGATAAAACCATCATGCAAGCAGAATATCTCTTAGACAACCTGAAATTCATCAGTCAAGGCGGTGCGGTATCAATTACTGTAGCGGCGATGCTGCTGGCCATGTCCATCGGAAGCTGGACTTTAATGGTCATCAAAGCAATACAGGCGCGGCGTTTAAGAAGCAGCAGCGCCCGTTTTTTAGAACGCTTTTGGCAAGCCTCGTCGACAACCCTGTCATCAATGGTGACTGTCATGAGCGAAGATTTGAATAAAGCGGAAAACCCGTTCGCGCGTCTTGCGATACAAGGCATCAATGCTGCCAACCATCACAAGCGTTACACCGCGCAACTTTTTGCGGAGCACGCAGTTACCGCCAATGAAGGTGGAAGTAGCGCACTGCAAGAACATTCGCGGCATGATGAATTTATTGCCCAGGCGCTACGTCGCGTTATCGGCCAGGAAGCCATGCACCTGGAAACGGGGCTTACCTTATTGGCTTCGGTGGGTAGTATCGCCCCTTTCATCGGGTTATTCGGCACAGTCTGGGGCATCTATCATGCGCTCGGCGCCATCGCCGTCGGCGGCCAAGCCTCTGTAGACAAAGTAGCGGGACCGGTCGGCGAAGCACTGATCATGACCGCGTTCGGTCTGGCCGTTGCCATACCCGCGGTGCTGGCCTATAACGCCCTGGTACGCGACAACCGCCTGTTAATGGGCCAATTGGAAACGTTCGCCCACGACCTGCATACCTACCTGACCACCGGCGTACCGTTAGCAGCCGGGGAAGTTACCGAAATGACACCCATGGCGGTGTCATTATGATGGGCTCAGGCGGATTCGGCGGCGACAATCACCATACCCAGCCTATGGCGGAAATCAACACAACGCCAATGGTGGACGTGATGCTGGTGCTGCTGGTCATTTTCATCATTACCGCGCCGCTGCTCACCCACTCAATCAAAATCGACCTGCCGCAAGCCGGCAGCCAGTCCAATCCGGAAAAACCCGATATTGTGACCCTGTCGATTAATGGAGAAGGCAAACTGTTTTGGAACGATGCGCCGTTTGAAGAGGCGGAACTCGGCTCAAGACTGGGGACAGAAGCGCAGAAAAAGCCCCAACCCGAAGTGCATTTACGTGCTGACAAAGCAACAAATTATCAGCAGTTGGCAATGGTTATGTCCGCTGCACAAAGCGCAGGAATAGAAAAACTTGGATTTGTTACCGAGCCGAATTCAAAAAAATAACACAACCGGTTTGCGCCGCAGTGCGTCGATCCCGAATATTCAGCCAGCCATCGCCTTGAGTGACTAGCCAGCCAATAAGCTAACCATAACAAGTAAGGCTATTTATGAAAAATCACAAAAACCGACCGCTGATACCGGCTATCACCCCATTATTGAACGCACCGCATAGTTTAATGAAATGGCAACTGGGAGCGCTATTACCGCTGGGCTTGGCCTTAAGCACAGTGGCCATGGCGGCCGATCCTGTTTCGAACACACGCGCAGCTGAAGATAAACAACTGACCTTGCCCACCGTTAAAGTAAAAGCGACGCGCGAAAAAAAGCCTAATATGACCAAAGGCTATCTAGCCAAAAGCAACTCAACGGCAGTCAAGACCGATACGGCCCTGATCGACCTCCCGCAGTCCATCACCGTTATCACGCAAGAATTGATCAAGGATCAAAACATGCAGAGCATAGCCGATACGATTCGCTATGTGCCCGGTGTCGGCATTGCGCAAGGGGAAGGCAATCGGGATAACCCGATTTTTCGCGGCAACAGTTCAAACTCAGATATGTATGTCGACGGCATACGCGACGACGTGCAATATTTTCGCGATCTTTACAACATCGAAAGAGTCGACGTGCTGAAAGGCCCTAACGCGATGATTTTCGGCCGCGGCGGTTCAGGCGGCTTGATTAACCGCGCCACCAAGCAGGCCAACTGGAGCAATGCGCGCGAAATGAATTTCCAGATCGGCTCCTTTGATAAATATCGACTCACCGGCGACTTTGATCAAGCCGTTAACGACAACGTTGCCGTGCGCCTCACCAGCCTATGGGAGAATTCCCGCAGTTACCGCGACGGCTTCGATGCCGGACGCTGGGGCGTTAATCCCACTTTATCCTGGCTTCCCAGCGATCAGACCAAAGTAACGCTGGGCTACGAGCATTACGAGGACAGAAGAACCGCGGATCGAGGCGTTTCCTCGTTTGCGGGCCGCCCGGTCAACACCGATGTCTCTACTTTTTTCGGCGACCCGAACCGCAGCCCGACTTGGGCAACAGTCGATTCTTTTAACGCCGTGCTAGACCACGACTTCGGCGGAGGCGTCGCGGTTCGCAACAGCAGCCGTTACGCCAGCTATGATAAGTTCTACCAGAACATATTTCCGGGTGCAGTTAATGCCGCCGGTAACCAGGTTGCCATTTCGGCCTACAATGCCGCTACCCAGCGCGAGAATTTATTCAACCAAACCGACCTGACTTTTTCATTGGACACCGGGCCGTTTAAGCACAAATTCCTGACCGGCGCCGAGTTTGGCCGCCAGGAAACCGATAACTTCCGGAATACCGGTTATTTTACCGCTGTGGGCGCTAACGCTACGTCGGCCAATGTTTCCGTAGCGGATCCACGATATAACGGTGCAGTCAATTTCCGGCAGAGCGCCACGGACGCGAATAATCACGGCGTTGCGACCATCGCGGCAGGCTATGTGCAGGATCAGGTCGAGTTAACGAAGCATTGGCAGGCCATTATGGGGGTACGCTACGACCGCTTCGAAGTCGATTTCCTCAATAACCGCAATGCCCAAACCACCGCCACAAATGACAATCTCGTGTCTCCACGCGGTGGTTTGATCTACAAACCGTTTGACAATTTCTCCTTGTATACCAACTACAGCATCGCCTATGTACCGAGGGCGGGCGAACAGCTGGCATCGCTTACGCTGAGTAATGCAACGCTGAAACCGGAAGAATTCAGGAATTACGAAGTAGGAACGAAATGGGATATTCGACCCGATCTGTCGGCAACGCTGGCTTTTTATCAACTTGACCGGCTCAATGCCCTTGCCACCGACCCCAATAATTCGGCGTTGTCGTTTTTGGTCGACGGCCAGCGCACGCGGGGCATAGAACTGGGACTGAGCGGTAACATTACCGACGCTTGGAAGATCACTGGCGGCTATGCCTATCAAAACGGCGAAATCACCAAAAGTATTTCAAGCTCCGCATTGGCCGGCGCCACCCTGGCGCAGGTACCGGAACACACCTTCTCGCTGTGGAACCGTTATGACTTTACGCCGAATTGGGGAGTGGGATTGGGCTCGGTATACCGTAGCAAAATGTTTGCGGCCACAGACAACCTGGTCACCCTGCCCGGCTTCCTGCGCTTCGATGCGGCGGTTTACTACAAGGTCAATAAAAATATCCAACTGCAAGTCAATGTCGAAAACCTGTTCGACAAGAAGTATTACGCTTCGGCCAACAGCAACACCAATATTACACCGGGTTCGCCGATTGCCGCCAACGCGGGAATCAGCGTAAAGTTTTAAACTATTGTCGTCCCTAACGCATGAAAAACAAGCAGGATGAATTATAAAATAAATTCTGCTATTTTCTTGAGGCAGGCCGGGTTGCTCGATAAAGCGACCAACCCGCCGACACCTATCTTTGTCGCACTACGAGGGCAATGAACTGATCTAACGCTCATAGTCAGCCCGACATCGACTAAGGTAGCGTTTCGGAATGGCATCAACGCAACGCACAAAGCGACTTTGGGCTCGATGAGATGCATCCCGCTTTCCGTGATGAAGCATTTAAAAAATACTACCGCACCGACGCACAAAACAGACAAGGATAAATAATGCTACAAACACAAAACCCGGAGGCGCCATTGAACCGGAAATCGAAACGTATTCAATGGCTCAAATGGCTGCGCCGTATCCATGCCTGGGTCGGGCTTTGGGGAGCCGCATTGGGTCTGTTGTTCGGCGTGAGCGGAATTTTGCTCAATCACCGTATGGTGATGAACATTCCGGCGGTGCAAATGGAACAGTCGCACATTGAAATGGCCTTACCCCAGCCGCTTCCAGTCGATGCAAAGGCCTTGGCCTTATGGCTGCAAATACAGCTAAGCATCGACCGGGAGGCCAGTAAAATTTCCATTGATCCGGAAAAAACCGTGACCTGGGCCGATCAGAATCTCCAGCAACCCAGTCAGTGGCGGATAGATTTTCACAGTCCGCAGCAGTCTGTTACCGCCGAATACTGGGTAGGCAATACTTATGTTTCAATAAAGCGTCAGGACGCAAACGCCTTCGCCTTCATCACCCGATTGCACAAGGGCGTCGGCATGGGAACGGCCTGGGTACTGCTGGCGGATACACTGGCCGGCGGCCTGGTATTTCTTTCTTTGACCGGCCTTTTGTTGTGGACCAAGCTGCACGGCTCACGTCTGGCTATGGCCGGGTTAGGCCTGACCTCGCTTGGGTCGATGGTGTTTATTATACTGAACTCGCTGTAAACTCGGCATTGAAGCCTGTTCAACGGGCGCATACACTGCGCCCGTTCCCTCATTTGTGTTCTTCATGTGTTATTAGATCCTGCTTTAATCAATCAGCATTCGGGCCAAGGGACTGTTGCTGTCTATTGACGATTGTCGACCGGCATCGGCTACACCGCAAAGCTCAATAATTCCGTCTAGCTGCTTGATCTGCCCGGCATGCTGATGGCCGATGTTTTCTATCGCCAGCAACACTTCGCCGTCGATCATGTTGATGGCGCTGTTTAAGCCTTTATTAAGCCCTCTTAAGGCGCTTTTTTCCAATGAGGGCTTTAATTTTTTCAATATAAAAAACGGCGTCAGCCAGGTAATGGCGATTAACAAACTGCTATGTACCGCAAAGTCCACGCCCAAATAAGCTACTTCGGTCATGTTGCTGGTGTAATAGCCGATAAAAACCTGATAGCCGACCCAGCAAATGGCCGCAAGCGGCAGGATTATTTCGCATAAACGCATGAACTTTAAAAAGGCCCGATGCAATACATTGCCGGGGTTAGCCAATGCTTGTCTGGCGGCCAGTTCGGTTTGCCCCTGGATAATTTTAGGCACTTTTTCGCGGAGCGCAGACAACTGCTGCTTAAGCGGATTGACAGGAATGCCAAGCTGGTCGGCATTGATAACGAATTCATCCAGCGCATCGTCAAAACGGGCTTCGGCCCAATCATCCCACAAGTTAAATCTAGCGCCGGTTGCTGCATATCTGGCTGTCGCCGGATTGGTTAATAAATCGGCCGAGTGATCGGCATAGTGCTTTGCCAACTGCTGGATAGGCCATGCAAAACCCTGTTGCAACACCAGCGTTGTACGTTGCCATTGGTCTTGCCACAGCTCCGGCAATTGCTGAAAAGCTGCTTCGGAGCCCAGCAACCGGCCGGTGCTTTGCAAGGTTTGCTTTAACTCGTCTTTCTTGATCCGGGAGCTTCGTTGCTCCAGTTGCGCAACGATATGCTCGGTCGCCAGTGAGCTAATGGTCGATTCCAATATTGCAAACTCATCGACTTGCAGGCCTTCGGCGCAGGCGGTCTTGAAGATAATCGGCTCGGCAAAGCCCGCTTTATGCAGTTGCTGTTTGAAATCTTCATACTGCTCGGTCTGGCCTCTGTCCCACTGGTTCAGGACAAACAGCCAGGCGTGCCTGCCGCCTTCCGCGAGCAATAAACGCCAGGCTTTTTCATCGCGATAGCGTTCGGGACTGACCACATAGATCAGCACATCGATATGCGGCAACCATTCCAACACCTGATGCTTGTTGCTTTGCTCGGTGCTGTCGAAATCGGGCATATCGATCCAGACTACATGTTTCCTGGACTCGTTGTCATGCTCGGCGGTTTTGATTTGGGCCAGCGGCAGTTGTTCGGGCAAATGCTTTATCGCAACGCTATGGTGATGATAGAGCGTGACTTCCCGCGAAGTGGGGCGCTCGACTCCGGCTCGGGCGATGGCTTTGCCTGCCAGACGGTTCAGCAAGGAACTCTTGCCTACGCCGGTGCCGCCCATGAATGCCACAATCAACGGCCTGGAGCCGTTATGGTTAAACAGGGTTTCGGGCGATCTGGCATCGACATCGCTCAACTGCTGCGCGGCATCGGCATTGATCCAGCCGGCTGCCAGCGCCTGCTCCGCCCAGCGTTTTGTTGTTTGTACCAAACTAGAGTAATCGTAAGCCATGGCGCTTTTCTGTCAGTTGAAGCTCTGCCGCACGCAGCTGGTCAGGGGAGATATTAAAATGAGGAGTCATCGATAATTGCTCAGGCAGCTGCAAGAGTTTAAGGCGCAGGCTCTCGACAAATAATGCCTGTTTGACGGTATTGAATTGGTTTTGTTTTAGATCGGCTTCCACTTTGTGCATATAGCCGCCGACCGCGCTTTCCGCCAGCAACGAAGTCAGAGTCAGCATCGCTGGGGCAATGACCAAGTCATGCAGGCCGATGCCGCCCATTTGCAAGGTCAGCGCAATAACGGCGGCATCGGCAGTCGCTCGGGTTGCGCGCAAGCTGTTTAAAACCATCGGCTGTTCTTGCAGTTTGTAATACAAACGATGCGCGGCGCTGTCTACATCCTGCTGAAACGACAGATGATAATTTTTTGCCGCCAGGGCAAAATCCTGTAACGCGTCCTGTCGCTGGTTGCGCAACATGCTGTTTAGTTGCCGCCACCACGGGCTCTGATCACCTTGTTCGGCCTTATCCAACAACTTGTCGGCCAGCTGGATCAACGTATGTTCGGCTATTTGATTTAACAAGGCTATTTCGTAACTGCTGTCTGAAACATGCAGTCTTTTGCGTCCCAGTTTCATGACCTGCCTGACCGGCCAAGTCAAGACCTGGCGGGTTCCCGCTAGAATGCGGGCTAATCCGGGGATTTCCATTAAATTCAGCAATTCGGTCATCGCCAGCTGAAAGGTTTCGTAATGATGCGGATGATTCAGGTAATCGCGCTGGTAACTTTCCATCGCCTGATTGATCATCAGATCGACTAATTCATGCCAATCGTTTAACGCCTGATGTTCGGCAACAACCGGTTCCAGCCAGGTTTGCCAGTGCCTTTTCAATAACTCCTGTTCAAAACGCGGGTGTTTGTTCAAACGTACTTTATTCGCCAGTTGCTTAAGCAACGGTTGCCTGGACTCGGGCCAATCCGGCAGCCCGCCCGGCTTTTGGTAATACAGCGAAACGACCTCGGGAAATTCGTCGGTTCTCGCTTGCCGCCACTTTTCTTTTAATGACTGGATGATGATCGACTCGGAACCTTCAACCAGTTTATTCAGGCAAATGAGGGTCGGCTGATGCAATTCTTCAACAGCGGCCATGATGTCCCAGACCGATTGATCGGCGTATTTTTCCTTGCTGACCACCAGAATCACCAGATCCGCCAAGGCAATCGCCCTGATGACACCTTCGCGGTAAGTCGCTGAATCTATCGAATCGAAATCGGGCGTGTCCCACAAAACGCCATGCGGCAAAAGTCCTGAATCCGTGGCGTTTTCGGTTAGCGAATAGCAATCGTGCCGGTCTTTGCTGAGCTGCGTTTGTTGCAGCTGTTGAAATCGGCCGAAATAACGTTGCAGGCCGCCACAGTCGGCAAGGCTTACGCCATTGCAAAAACCCTGTGGATGTATGGTGTAACCCGCTAATGGGCTGATCCCGGCAGCATTGCTATTCAATAACACGTTGACCAGCGAGCTTTTTCCGGCCTGCGTCGGCCCTACCACAGCCATGTGCAACAACGGCTGCTGCGACGCATCGATCAGCTGCCCCTTGCGTATGAAGGCTTCCGCCAAAATCAGCTGGTCGATCCGCTGTTGATAGCTTGTTTTAACCGACTCATTACCCTGCTGAGCCAAAACCGCCTGGTAACGTTGTTTTAATAATTGGATAAATTCCAGCATGAAAAACCAGCTCAGGATTATAATGACTGACTATTTTACTTCGTTTGACGATCCTGCGTTATATAATCACAAACCCTGTAAATAGCATGACATGCGTCCCTACTTAAACCTGAGGTTATCTTTATGAAGAAATTACCTGTTCTTCTGCTCATTCTCTGCTGCACATCGTTAATGGGGTGCAGTAAGGGCCAACAAATTAACGGTCATAATACCCGTACTGTCTTTAGATCCGTTAAAGCGCTAAAAAACCGCTTATCTCCCGATGCGCGTATTGAATTTGAAGTCTCTTTCTGGATGCTTCGCGATTCCATTAAAAGCGAACAAGACTTTCTTAACGCGGTTGACAGTAAAAAACCTGAAGAAATCATTGCATTGGGCAAAGAACTTTATCAGCAACGGAAAAATAACGGCTTTGCAGGCTATGAGAAGTACACAAGCTGGGATGATATGATCGCCAAATTCGGCAAAGAAAGAATCGATCAGGATAACCGTAAAGGTAAAAAAGAAGATCCTAAAGACAAAGCCAACGACGTTTTGTACAAGCTCTAATGTTACCGGCTGGGCAAGGCTTTTTGATCGGTTAATACTGCAACAAATTGACTTGCCTCAGCGATGGTCTGCTCCATGGCATTGATCAACTGAGAAATATCAATGCCTATCTCAATAAATTCATGCCTTAATGCCGCGATAGCCTGGGCATTAAGGTTATGTTTCAAATATAACACCTGATCTTTGAAGGCCGCCAGTACCGGCTGAATTTTCGCTTCGGCTTTTTGCATGGACCGGATCAGCCGGGCGTAATTTTGCCTGGCTGCCTTTAGCTGCTGCTTACTGTGGGCGCGCAAGTTACGGTTAGTGTATTCATTGAGTTCGCTTTCCCATTCTTTGAACAGCGCCTCGCTGACCTGTTCAATCGCCCTGATTCTGTTGCTGACCGCATCGGATTTAGCACAACAAAACTGATACTGTCTGTTGAGCAGGTTGTATTTATGGTCCAACGTGGTTTCATTGACGCAGACCAAGTTCTTAAACCGCTGCAGCGCATCTTCAAACTCATCCCTGGTTTCCCGCAAACCCAAACAAGCCTGTTCAACATGGGTGACGACTATATCGCGCTTATGTTCGCCGATGGATTCCCTGGCGCTGTAAATAGCGGTGCGGATTTTTTTCGAGAGAAAATTGCTGATGAAATTTAACACTTTTTGTGCCATATCGTTGCTGACGGTTTGTGATGATCGGCCATTAGAACCTTGGTGTATTTATCATTTAAAATCTTTTTATTCACCGCGAAGACACGAAGTTTATTTCTTCGCGTCCTTCGTGTCTTCATGGTGATATTTTTTACAACTTAACATTGCACCTTTTCCATGACTCCCGTGGAAATTCCGTTATTCAACCGATTATTCACGCCGCCAGCTGGTTGTGCCGTCGGGCGAATCCTCCAGAATCACGCCCTGCTCTTTCAGGTCGTTACGTATTTTATCGGCCAATGCCCAATCCTTGGCTTTTTTTGCATCCAGACGCGCCTGGATTTGTTGCTCGACTGTTTCTTCCCCAAGTACAGCAGCATCCCCGCTACCTTTAAGAAAAGCATCCGGATCATCCTGTAAAATTCCCAGCAAGCCGCTTAAATATTTCAACGTAGCCGCCAAGGCGCAAGCTTTCTGCTGATCTAATTCTTTGGCTTTATTCAGGTCTCTGGCTAAATCAAATAGCACTGCCAATGCGACCGGCGTATTAAAGTCATCATCCATCGCCTGTTCAAAACGGATTTTATAAGCTTCCTCAATCGCCGCCTCGGCTGTAGTTTCCACGCCTCGCAGGGCGGTATAAAGGCGCGTTAAAGCCGCTTTGGCGTCATTGAGCTGTTCATCGGAATAATTCAACGGGCTGCGGTAATGGCTTGAAAGAATAAAAAAGCGAATGATCTCCGGTTTATACTGATTCAACACTTCACGCACGGTAAAGAAATTACCCAACGACTTGGACATTTTTTCATCGTCAACGCGTACAAAACCGTTGTGCATCCATACGTTAACAAATTTCTCGCCGGTCGCGCCTTCCGACTGGGCAATCTCATTTTCATGGTGCGGAAACTGCAAATCCATGCCGCCGCCATGGATGTCGAAATGATTGCCCAAACAACAGGTGGACATCGCCGAACACTCGATATGCCAGCCGGGACGACCCAAGCCCCACGGCGAATCCCAGGCAGGTTCATTGGCCTTAGCCATTTTCCACAACACAAAATCCATCGGGTTGCGCTTTGCAAGATCGACATCAACGCGCTCACCGGCCTGTAAATCGTCCAGGTTTTTGCCCGATAACCGGCCATAATCTTTAAACTTTGTCACCGCGTAAAACACATCGCCATTGCTGCCGACATAAGCGAGGTCTTTGTCCACCAGGGTTTTAATCATCGCAATAATATCGGCGATGGACTGCGTTGCCCTCGGCTCAAGGTCGGGCGGCAAAACGGCCAGCGCCCGCTCATCCTCGTGCATCGCGTCAATAAACCGCTCAGTCAATTTGCCGTAGTCTTCGCCGTTTTCGATGGCGCGCTGAATGATTTTGTCGTCAATATCGGTAATGTTGCGCACGTAGGTCAATTCATAACCCTGGTGGCGAAAATAACGCGCAACCGTATCGAACACCACCATGACCCGCGCATGACCGATATGACAGTAATCGTAAACCGTCATGCCGCAGACATACATGCCGACTTTACCCGCGACACGCGGCTGAAACGGTTCTTTTTTTCGGGTCAGGGTGTTATATATTTTCAACATGTCATTAAATAATTCAGTTAGGCAACGTTTTCCATTGCCGATAAGTCGAGGCAGCAGGTTAAACAAAGCTGTACAATCTACCAAGCACATGCTTCTCTTTCAAGACAAAAACACTTAAAATTTGTTCTTTGCATCACTCTATAAGGAAAAACAATGCGTGCTTTCATTTTCTCCATGATGCTGCTTTTAACCACAACACTCTCATTTGCAACGGAAAACAAAATGTCTGATACATCATCAAAAGTTAAATTAACAACCTCGCTGGGTGAAATTATTATTCAGCTGAATCCTGAAAAAGCGCCTATTTCATCGGCAAATTTTTTAACTTACGTTAATGAAGGCTTTTACAACAACACCATTTTCCATCGCGTCATCCCCGGATTTATGGCGCAAGGCGGCGGCTTTGATACTGACTTTAACCAAAAAGCGGTTCATGACCCTATCAAAAATGAAGCTAATAACGGCTTGCCAAACAAACGCGGTTCAATAGCCATGGCGCGCACCAATGTGCCTGATTCGGCAACGGCCCAGTTTTTTATCAACTATAAAGATAACGCCTCGCTGAATCATACCAGCCCAACGCCAAGCGGCTGGGGCTATGCGGTATTCGGCGAAGTCATTGAAGGCATGGATGTTGTCGATGCCATGGCTAAACAACCCACCGGCAACCGCGGCGGACATCAGGACGTGCCTAAAACCGACATCATCGTAGAAAAAGCTGAAGTTATTCAATAGACGAAAGGCGCAAGGCTAAGGGCGAAAGAATCGAGCGCGCCCTTAGCCCTTAGCCCTTAGCCCTTAGCCCTTAGTCTTTCACTCGCCCTTGAATCAAGAAATCCTGTTCATCTCAGACCTGCATATTTCCCTGGAAAAACCTGAAATCACCCGTCGGTTTCTTTCATTCCTGAGCGATAGAGCCCCCAAAGCCGCCGCCGTTTATATACTGGGCGATCTTTTCGATGCGTGGATAGGCGACGACGATCCTACTCCCCCCAACAATACAATCCGAAAGCAGCTTAAGCAACTGACCGGTTCGGGTACACCGGTTTATTTACAGCAAGGCAACCGTGATTTTCTGCTGGGCAAACAATTTTCCGAAGATACCGGCATAACGCTTATCGATGAGTATGCTGTGATCGATTTGCATGGCACGCCGACGCTGCTCACACACGGCGATTTACTGTGTACCGATGACCTGCCCTATCAGGCATTTCGCGCCAAATCGCATACCCCTGAATGGCAACAATCCGTGCTGTCCAAACCCTTACTTTTGCGCTTGCTGGCTGCGCGCTGGTATCGCGTCCGTAGTTATTTCCACAAACGCAAAAAATCCCAGGACATTATGGATGTTAACCAGGACACGGTCGTTAACATCATGCGTGAACGGCACTGCCTGCGCTTGATCCACGGGCATACCCACCGCCCTGCCATCCATAACTTTAAAATAGACGACCAAACTGCCCAGCGTTTTGTACTTGCCGCATGGAGCAAGACTGAAGCCGAAATATTATGCTGGGATAGCAACGGTTACCGAATTGAAGCCCTGTGATTTATCCATTCGTTTTTCAGTAGCAAAAAGTTAAATTTATACTCAACCCCCTTCATTTCAATCAGCCGCCTCTGAAACGAAATATCTTAAAAATCTTAAATCGCTCTTAAACACCCTGAGTTTTATCAAAACGTTACAGGAAATCGTTTTACACCAAAGCCTATAAAAGTTGACTTTTGGGGCAAAATCATTAAATTTAGGCTCCTAGAGTGAAAATTTCCTGTATCCATGGAACATGAAAACCACCCTAAAAACTAATATTAGTCATAAAAACATAATCACTATTCTGTCAAATTAACAGAATACCAGGAGAAATATAATATGAAGAAGCCTTTGAAAAGTTGGCTGCTTGCTTCCAGTGTGGCTGCTTTATTAGCTGCACCAGCAGTTTCAACTGCTAACAGCGATGTTGAGAAACTCACCCAAAACCCAGCCAACTGGGCGACTTGGGGTGGTGATTACGCAGGTACTCGTTACAGTAAACTAAGTGAAATCAACGCCACTAACGTAAAGAATCTGCAACCAGCCTGGTCTTTTTCTACAGGCGTCTTGCGTGGACACGAAGGCGGTCCGTTGGTTGTTAATGATGTTCTTTACATTCACACACCATTTCCTAACACTGTTTACGCAATCGACCAAAAAACTCAATCTGTAATCTGGGAATTCACGCCAACACAAGATGCTGACGTGACTATTCCGGTTATGTGTTGCGATACTGTCAACCGTGGTTTGGCTTACGGCGACGGCAAAATCTTCTTGCAACAATCCGATACCGTTTTAACTGCGTTGGACGCTAAAACCGGTAAACGCGTTTGGAGCGTACAAAACGGCGACCCTAAATTGGGTATGACCAACACAGCCGCGCCATTAGTTGTTAAAGATAAAGTTTTGACTGGTATTTCCGGTGGTGAATTTGGTGTTCGCGGTTTCTTAGCGGCTTATGACATCAACACTGGCGAGTTGGCTTGGAAAGGTTACAGCATGGGTCCTGATAAAGACACCCTGATTGACGCCAAGAAAACAACTACCTGGAAAGACGGCAAAGTTACTCCAGTTGGCGAAAACTCAAGCTTAAGCACTTGGGAAGGCGACCAATGGAAAATCGGCGGCGGTACTACTTGGGGCTGGACCAGTTACGACCCTAAATTGAACCTGATCTATTACGGATCCGGCAACCCATCTACTTGGAACCCTGTACAACGTCCAGGCGACAACAAGTGGTCTATGTCATTGTGGGCTCGTGACGCTGACACCGGTGCTGTTAAATGGGTTTACCAAATGACTCCGCACGACGAGTGGGATTTTGACGGTATCAACGAAACTGTTTTGGTTGACCAAGACGTTAAAGGCAAAATGCACAAAACTATCGTGCATTTCGACCGTAACGGTTTTGGCTACACGTTAGATCGTGAAACCGGTGAACTGCTTGTTGCTGAAAAATTCGACAAATCTGTTAACTGGGCAACTCATGTCGACATGAACACCGGTCGTCCACAAGTTGTAGCCAAGTACAGTACTCAGCAAAACGGCGAAGACGTTAACACAAAAGGCGTTTGCCCAGCTGCATTAGGAAGTAAAAACCAACAACCGGTTTCTTACTCTCCACAAACCGGCTTGTTCTATATCTCAGGCAACCACTTGTGCATGGACTACGAACCATTCGAAGTTTCATACACAGCGGGCCAGCCTTACGTTGGCGCTACGTTAACCATGATGCCTGCCGGCGCGGATGTATTGACTGGTAAACCAGACAACTCAACCAACCTGGGTCAGTTCACAGCTTTCGACGCTAAAACAGGTAAAATCGCTTGGTCTAACAAAGAACAATTCTCTGTTTGGTCCGGTTCAGTTGCAACTGCGGGCGGCGTAGTATTCTACGGTACTCTGGAAGGCTACTTGAAAGCGGTTGACGCTAAAACAGGTAAAGAACTGTATAAGTTCAAAACACCTTCCGGCATCATCGGCAACGTTAATACTTGGGAATTTGGCGGCAAGCAATATGTTGGCGTTCTTTCCGGTATCGGCGGTTGGGCAGGCATCGGTATCGCTGCCGGTCTTGACAGCGGTGAAGAAGGTTCTAACTCAGAAGGTTTGGGAGCAGTGGGCGCATACAGAAGCTTAAGCTCTTTCACTAAACTGGGCGGTACATTAACTGTATTCGCATTACCCAGTAACTAAATCGATCTTGATTTTTTAGATTGTATTAAAAGCCCTGGTTGATTTATCAACCAGGGCTTTTTTTTTGCCCTTTATGCAGTAAACTATTGTCCGGCAATCGCTTTACCTCCTGCATCCATGCAGTAGTCCTTATCGTTTGATATACCCAAGGAGATTTTAATGAGGACTTTACCTCAATACACGACATGCTTCGCCATCCTGTTTCTGGCTGCATGCAGCTTTGCTGCCTCGGCAGAAGAAAAATTCAAGGTCTGTGCAGACCCGCTGAACCCCCCTTATTCCACAAAAAACAAAGACGGCTTTGAAAACAAAATAGCCGAACTGTTTGCCAAAGAACTGGGACAGACCATTGAGTACTACTGGCTTCCCCAACGAATCGGCTTTATCCGCAACAGCTTAAATGCACCGTTAAAAGACAGCGATGTGGAAAGCAACGAATATAAATGCGACGTGATTATGGGCGTTCCGGCAGGTTACGACCTCACCTTGACAACCACACCCTACTACCAATCAACTTATGTACTTTTGATCGCCAAAGGACGCGGCTGGGACGATATTACCGATGCGGCCCAATTAGTCGACCTACCTTTGCAAAGACAAGAATCATTAAAAATTGCGATGTTTGACCGCGGCCCAGGCACAACCTGGATGCAAAAAAACGGACTACTCGACGTGGGCATCCCCTATCAATCAATGTCAGGCGACGGTGAAAATAATGTGGCGATGCAGATAGAAAAAGATCTTAAAGCGAAGAAAATTGATATGGTTATTCTGTGGGGACCTATGGCCGGCTATGTCGCCGCGCAAAGTCCAAAAAACAGTTACTCAATGATTCCGATGAAATCGACTCCTGACATGAAATTTGATTTTGCTATGGCGATGGGCGTTCGTAATGGCGACAAAGCAAGGAAAGAAACCCTTAACAAGCTGATAGCGGCCAAAGCAGACGCGATTCGCTCCATCATGGCCGGTTACCATATCCCTTTGCTACCACTGCCTAAACAAGCTATTCGCGAAGACAAGGATTAATCTTAACGGCTCTCATCCAGGGCGACCGCCCGGTCGCCCTGCAAGGCATTATTTACGATTAAACAACCCAACCAGATACGCCAATCTGACCGACCGCTCATGTGACAGTTGATTCCACTGAAAGCGCCACTTCCAGTTACCCTCCGTCGTACCTGGAGTATTCATTCGATGCTCGGAACCCAACTCCAAAATATCCTGCATGGGAATTACCGCAAGATTTGCAACCGATGCCAACGCGGCATGGATTAGCGCACAATGCAATGGCATTGCCGGATTGCCGAGATAATTATAAATGTAGTTTCTCTCATCATTGCTAATGCCCTGCAACCAACCCAAAGTCGTGTCATTATCATGAGTACCGGTATAAACAACGCAGTTTTTTTCATAATTGTCAGGTAAATAAGGATTATTAGGGCCGCCGCCAAATGCAAACTGCAAAATCTTCATGCCCGGTAAATCGAACTCATCCCTTAACGCTTCGACTTCAGGCGTAATAATGCCCAGATCTTCAGCAACCAGCGGAATCGACCCATGTTCTGCGTTTATTGCATTCAATAACGCCTTGCCTGGCGCCTTAACCCATAATCCATTAATTGCAGTATCTTCATTTGCCGGTATTTCCCAAGCCGCTTCAAGTCCCCGGAAATGATCGATCCGGATAATGTCGAACATCTCAAGCTGGGTTTTCATCCTTTCAACCCACCAATGAAATCCGGTTTTCTTCAGGTAATTCCAGTTATAGTGCGGATTGCCCCAGCGCTGCCCTGTTTCAGAGAAATAATCGGGCGGCACCCCCGTCACGACAGACATTTCACCTGATTCATCGAGCTTAAAAACATCGCGATGAGCCCAGACATCAGAGCTGTCGTAAGACACAAAAATAGGAATATCGCCAAACAAAAACACGCCATACCGGTTGGCATAAGCTTTCAATTCCAGCCATTGCTGAAAAAACACATATTGCTCAAATTTAATACATGCAATTTGTGTTTTTAACCGGCGACGCGCCTCTTTTATTGCTTTTGCATCCCTTTCCTTAATATGCTCGGGCCATTGATTCCAACATTGTTGATTAAACTCAACTCTAAGAGCCATAAATAAAGCAAAATCATCAAGCCAAAATGCTTTTTCCTGGCAAAAGTGCGCAAAACTATCCTCATCCTGTCGTTCAGCGCGCGCCAAAAAACCATCATAGGCCTTTGCCACCAGACACCTAACAGCGCAGTCACCGGCACATTCTTCACATTTTTCAGAGCGCTGCAGCCAACCCTTCTTCACCAACCCATCAATGTTAATTAATTCAGGATTACCGGCATGGGCAGACAGGCACTGATAAGGGGAACCATCCGCATGGGTCATGCCTAAAGGCAAAACCTGCCATACGCTAACCCCGGAATCATGCAGGAATTTTACGAAATGATAAGCTTCCTGCCCTAAATTGCCTTGTCTACCCGCACCCGGTAGCGATGTAATATGCAACAGAATCCCGGCGCGACGTTTATTTAAGATGTCATTCACACTTAGTGATCTCTCGTTTATGTTTTCAGTTGTTAGTTTTTATTAAATGCGGAGGACTAAATACTAATAATCATCAATTATGTAAGTTCGACGCCTGGGCGCATTGCGCCACCCATAGCCGGAGCACCGGATCCCTGCGTAAATGACATCGCCAGATAAGCGGGCGGCTCTTCGCCCAGCAGTCTATACAAATTAGCCAAATTAAGCCGAAATTGTTTTTCAAAGTTACTGACCGCTTCACCGGGATTATAATCACCAAACCACCAAAACCAGTCGGAACCTTCACAGACGGCCAGCTGAAGCTCAGCCTGTTGCATTTGTTTATCCGTTAATCTGCCGACCGAAATCACCTTGTCAAATGTCCATTTGGCATCGCCGAGCATGTCCCAGCCGCGATTCTTGTCCGCATCGCCTATCCAGGTCGAAAAAGTACCGTAGACCCAGCTGCCCGCAACCATTTTCACCAGTGGTTTAACATCTACCTTATTTTGCAAACATTCCGAAAAAGTCGTTAGTTCGATATGCGGATGGCTGGCCAGTCGTTGATACAAGGCGCTGAGAAAATAATAACCGTTAGCGGGGTAATATTCCCAGGCATTCTCACCATCCATGATGATTGAAACCACCTTGTCGCCGGACTCATGCACAGCAATATTTTCGAGATGATGGATCAAATCGCCGACAGCATCATCGGCATGCCATTTTGAATACTCAAAACCGATAAGGTCGGATAGCCCGTCGTCACGAAAAAAACAGGCTACATCGGTTTCCTGAAGTTTAAAAGGATGATGAATTCCTGGCTTTTTGCCGTTCTCAGGAAGATTCAAACTATTATGCAGCACAGAACCGCCGCTTGCGGTCCAGTCAAAGCCGAAATCACCCAATATTTTTAGTGTCTGACCGCTAACACCGCCTTCCGAAGGCCAGCATCCCTTAGGTTTAAAGCCGAATAATCGCTTAAAAGTCTGCACCCCCTTGTCAAGATGCCACTTTACGCGCTCTTCTCCGCCCGGATAGGTATCCAACTCCGGCAAAGGAGCATCAGGCATAGCCTCACGGGTAGAATTCAAATCCAGCAAAAGCGGCATGATTGGGTGGGCGTAAGGTGTCACAGAAAGCTCAACCTGCCCTTTTCTGGCTAATGCCTTATATCGACAAATAACACTGGTCAATTGCTCGGCAATGACCTCTATAATTTCTATCCTGTCGTGTAAGGTATAACCGGAGCCTTTCTCTATCAGGCGTTTTATTCGGCTATCCGTTAACTTTATTGTTTCTCCCATCCAAATCAGATGATACCAAGCCAGAACATCACTGATAAATTGAGAGTTGACATAAGTTAAGGAATCGTAATGATGTTCAAGCCAATCGGCCATCTCAATCAATCTCTTGAACGTCGGATAACGGTCTATTTGCCTTTCCCTGTTCGCTCGCATACAGTCTTTAACCAGTCTCATGCGTTCTTCAGGATCTGCCGGGATACTGGGATCAACCAGTGCCGCCAACAAAGGATCGGTAATCGAAATGCGATCATGCAAATAGCCGTTGACTTGCCTGGCATATTCCTCAATTTGCTCCAGCAGTATAGGCGCAAAATTCACGACCGCCTTAGCCTTAGGTACCGCTTCCAGATGCGCCACCATGTCTACATAATCTTTAATGACATGTAGATACGTCCATGGCAGCTTAAATTCTCCTGTTTGCAAATCCCTGTATTCCGGCTGATGCATATGCCAGCACAAGACTAATTTCAATTTCCTTTTATCTGACATAGTGTCTTTTTTGCCCCAGCATATCAGGCGTAACCAAAACGACTCCGCCAGGACTCACATGAAATCTCTTCTCGTCTTCCGCTCTATTTTCACCAATCACCGTGCCTTCCGGAATTTCACAGCCTTTTTCTATAATCGCCTTGGTAATACGGCAATGACGGCCGATATTAACTTCCGGCAAAACGATGGTATCTTGCAACGTCGTATACGAATTAACGCGGACATTCGAAAATAACAGGGAATGCCTGACTTTCGCTCCGGAAATCACACAGCCTCCTGAAACCATGGAGTCGACTGCCAGACCGCGTCTTTTGTCGCTATCAAAAACAAATTTGGCCGGAGGCGTTTGCGCCTGATAAGTCCATATAGGCCAGGTCTTATCATATAAATTCAAATCCGGTTTTACGCCAATCAATTCCATATTGGCCGACCAGTACGCATCAATGGTACCTACGTCGCGCCAGTAACTTTGTTCCCCGCTTTGCAAGTCCAGAAAAGGATAAGCATTGACGATATATTTATCGATAACGGCGGGAATAATATCTTTACCGAAATCACGGGTTGAACCTTTGGTGTCGGCATCTTTCAGCAATTGTTCAAACAGAAAAGCGGCATTAAAAATATAAATCCCCATGGACGCCAATGCCGTGTCGGTTCTGCCCGGCATAAGCGGGGGATGCTCAGGCTTTTCCACAAAAGCCTTGACGCGCCGATTGCTGTCAACATCCATGACACCAAAAGCCGTTGCATCCTGTAGCGAGACTTCTATACAGCCTATCGTTAAATCGGCATTTTTTTCAACGTGATCGGCAAGCATCGCGCCGTAGTCCATTTTATAAATATGATCGCCGGCCAGTACTAAAATATGTTCAGGATGGCGACTGCGCAAAATGTCGATATTCTGGAAAATGGCGTCAGCGGTCCCTTCATACCAGGAGTTCTCATCGTGCCGTTGCTGAGCCGGCATCAAGTCGACATATTCGCCGAATTCGCCGCGTAAAAACCCCCAGCCCTGCTGAATGTGCCTGATCAGTGAATCCGACTTGTATTGGGTCAAAACGCCTATCTTGCGTATACCGGAATTCATACAATTCGACAGCGGAAAATCGATGATTCGAAACTTGCCTCCAAAGGGCACAGCCGGCTTGGCGCGCCAATCGGTCATATTCATTAACCGTGAACCGCGACCACCTGCCAATATTAACGCAATGGTATTACGGGTTAAATGACTGATATTATGATCATGCTTTTGATTACTTGACGCTGACATTTTTCATCTCCATGTGGAATAGACTGACAACTCTTGATGTGTTTGGTAACATTCACCTAACTATTATTCCACTACGCCGAGGCTATTCATAGTGAAAAAGCAATCTAACGCCGAGCCTGTTCCCGACAGACTTGCGGCATACACACCATCCCTGGCGATAAACGCACTTGATTCCGATGCTCTAAAAATCATGGAAGCCAGACATCATGATCCTTTTTCAATTTTAGGTCGCCATCTCAAGAACAATCACATTCAAGTTAAGGTGTATCTGCCTTATGCAGAAACAGTGTGCTTTAGCCATAACGGCGCGGCTTTAAACCGGGTACCCGATACAGACTTTTTCGAATATAACGCCGAACATGAACAATTGCCAGAACATTATCAATTGTCCTGGGTAGACAAGAGCGGCTACAGCCACGAAAACCATGACCCGTATGATTTCGGCACTCAACTGCCGGAGTTCGACCAGCACTTATTCGGCGAAGGCAAACACTGGCATATTTATCAAAAACTGGGCGGACATCTGCACAAGGCCGATGGTATTAACGGGGTATTGTTTACGATCTGGGCGCCCAATGCCGGACGGGTCAGCGTGGTGGGCGATTTTAATCACTGGGACGGACGTTGCAACCCAATGCGCAGCTTGGGCGGCAGCGGCATCTGGGAACTGTTCATGCCGGATTTGCAAGCCGGCTGTTACTATAAATTCGAGATATTAAACCGCAACACCAACGAGGTTCTGTTAAAAACCGACCCTTACGGCCAGCAGTTTGAGTTCCGCCCCAATACCTCGTCCATTGTCGTCCATGAAAACAACTATGCTTGGCGGGATCAGCAATGGATGGGTGAGCGTGTCCGTCACAATTGGCTGCATGAACCCATGTCTATCTATGAGGTTCACCTGGGTTCCTGGCGACGCGATCATCTGGGCAATTTCCTCAATTACCGCGAACTGGCCGTGCAACTGGTCGACTATGTCAAAGAGATGGGCTTCACCCATGTTGAATTATTGCCGGTGACCGAACATCCGCTGGATGCCTCGTGGGGTTATCAAACCACCGGTTATTTTGCCCCGACCAGCCGTCACGGCACACCGGACGATTTTCGCTATTTTATCGACACCTGCCATCAAAACGGCATCGGCGTAATTCTGGACTGGGTGCCCGCGCATTTCCCCAAAGACAGCTTTGCGCTGGCCCGCTTCGACGGCAGCGCGCTTTATGAGCACGAAGATCCGCGCAAAGGCGAACACCGCGACTGGGGCACATTAATCTATAACTTTGGCCGCAATGAAGTTAAAAACTTTTTGCTGTCCAGCGCCATTTTCTGGCTGGAGGAATTCCATCTTGACGGCTTGCGGGTCGATGCCGTCGCCTCAATGTTGTATCTGGATTATTCCCGCAACGATAATGACTGGATTCCCAATATGTACGGCGGTAACGAGAATCTGGAAGCGATCGACTTTCTGAGAGAACTCAATTCCGTCACCCATCAGCAGCATCCCGGCACCGTGATGATGGCTGAAGAATCCACGTCCTGGCCGCAAGTGACCCGTCCGACCTGGACCGGCGGCTTGGGCTTTTCGATGAAATGGAATATGGGCTGGATGCACGACACGCTGGCTTACATGAGCCAGGAGCCGATCCACCGCAAGTATCATCATGACCAGCTTACTTTCGGTATGCTCTATGCCTTTACCGAAAACTTCTGCCTGCCCTTTTCCCACGATGAAGTGGTCCATGGCAAAGGCTCGCTGGTCAGCAAAATGCCGGGGGATGAATGGCAACGCTTCGCCAACCTTCGACTGCTGTACACCTTGATGTACACCTATCCCGGCAAAAAGCTGCTGTTTATGGGCTGCGAATTCGGTCAAGGCACCGAATGGAATTTCAACAAAGCCTTGGATTGGTATGTACTCGACTACCCGCATCACCAAGGCGTGCAAGCGCTGGTCAAAGACCTGAATCACCTTTATAAAAAACACCCAGCTTTATACCAGCATGATTTCGATCATCAGGGTTTTGACTGGATCGATTGCCATGATGTGCAACAATCCATCATCAGTTATCGACGCAAAACCGAGCATGAAGACTTGATTGTCGTGCTCAACTTTACCCCGGTAACCCGTGAGCAATACCGGATCGGCGTACCCTTGGCAGGCACTTATACGGAAATATTCAATTCCGACTCCGGCTACTACGACGGCAGCAATGTCGGCAACGGCGCCGCCTTGTCTGAGCCTACCGCATGGATGAATCAACCTCACTCAATCAGCCTTAATTTGCCGCCCTTGGGTGCCGTGATTTTGAAATTATAGTCCTTCAAAGTTTGCTTAAAGAATTATCACCACGAAGGCACGAAGGACACGAAGTTTTTTGTTTCTTCATGTCCTTCGTGCCTTCGTGGTGAATAAAAAAGATTTTTAAAGCCTATTTGCCAGTATTTAGCAAAAAAACAACACCATGAAAAAAATACTTTTTGTCACCAGTGAAGCCCATCCGCTGATTAAAACCGGAGGCTTGGCTGATGTTTCCGGCAGCTTGCCCAAGGCGTTGTCGGAGCTGGGTGAAGATGTGCGCATTATCATGCCCAATTATCAGGCCATCAAAACAACCGAAGAAGTTCGCTACCTAAGCACCGTCTATGTCAATAATTATGCTGTGAACATTCTGGAAACCCGGCTGCCGGGTACCGGCGTAATCGTGTGGCTGGTCGATTGCCCGGAATTCTTTAATTTTCCCGGCAATCCCTATGTCGACGAACACGGCAAGCCTTGGGCGAACAGCGCTGAACGTTTCGCCCTGTTTTGCCGGGTCACGGTAGAAGTGGCGATGAACCGGAGCTGGTTGGATTGGAAACCCGACATCGTCCACTGCAACGACTGGCAAAGCGGGCTGGTACCGGCACTACTGTCGCTGGAATACAGCCGCCCCGCTGTCGTTTTCACCATACACAATATGGCTTATCAGGGCATATTCCCAAGCTCAACTTATCTTTCTTTAAACTTGCCCGGCCAACTTTGGAATCCAAGCGGTATAGAATTTCATGACATGCTGTCATTTCTTAAAGGCGGCTTGATCTATTCCGACCGCATCACCACCGTAAGCCCGACCTATGCCAAGGAAATTCAAACCGCCGAGTTCGGCTATGGTCTGGAAGGCTTGTTAAGTCACCGAAAAGACTTCCTGAGCGGCATCATCAACGGCATCGATACCGACCACTGGAACCCGGAAACCGACACCAACATCAGCCAAACCTTTAATCGCTTTACGATACACAAAAAACTGCTTAATAAAGCGGCGCTACAGGAACAATTATCCCTGCCCGTTGACAAAAACATTCCGGTATTCGGGCTGATCAGTCGTTTGGTGGAACAAAAAGGCATCGACCTGATCTTGGAATGCCTCCCCGAGATGCTGACTCACCCGCTGCAATTTATACTGCTCGGCAGCGGTAACAAAGGTTTTGAACAGCGCTTGCATAATTTTGCCGAAAGCCACCCCGATAAAATATCGATCACCATCGGTTATGACGAAACACTGGCGCATTTGATTGAAGCGGGCGCGGATATTTTCCTGATGCCATCGCGCTTTGAACCCTGCGGCTTAAACCAGATATACAGCCAACGCTACGGCACCATTCCCGTCGTCAGAAAAACCGGAGGACTGGCCGATACCGTTGTCGACACCCTTCCAGACTCGCTGAAAAACAACACAGCAACGGGCCTTGTTTTCAATGAAGCGACTCCCGGCGCGTTAATGGAAGCCATTAAGCGCGCGCTTATCTTGTACAGCCATCCAAAAACCTGGAAACAGCTACAAACCAATGGCATGCAAAAAGACTACTCATGGAGCAAAAGCGCCAAACAATACATGACCTTGTATAGTCATCTGTAGCCGCAACTTATCCCATACCATTACGCATCAACTTAGACCTAAACCCATAAAAAACCAAGGCGGTAACCCACGGCCTTGGTTTGTCCCGTTAAGCCACGCTAACCTGATCCACTCCCTTGCAAGATCAGCAATCATATCAAATGACATTTAAATCAACCCGCAACAGCTTCATCATCGCCATCAGCGTTGTTGGCTTGTTACACCTATTTTTTGGAATCAGCCTAGGGTGGCTGGTATTGCCAGGCACAGTTTATCTGGCATTAATCATTTACGGTTCGGCGATCATTCAATCCAATTTCTTCGCCTACGCTTATTGTCATGCTAATGTCTCAGAAAAAGAAATTGCCTTGTCGTTTGACGATGGACCCAACCGGGAATACACCCCGCAAGTACTCTCAACATTAGCGCAGCACAATGCTCCGGCAACTTTTTTTGTCATCGGAAAAAACATCCAGGGCAATGAAAGCATTTTGAAACAAATCGATGCAGAAGGGCACAGCATTGGCAACCACAGCTACACGCATTCTTTTTATGTGGATTTTAAGAACCTGCAAGGCTTCAAGAATGAACTAAACCAGACCGCAGAGAGCGTCTTTAAAGTCATCGGCAAACGCATGAAACTGTTCCGACCGCCCTATGGAGTGACCACGCCCAATCTTGTAAAAGCCTCAAATAGTTTGAATTACAGCATCATCGGCTGGACCATCCGCTCGTTCGATACAACGTCCGACAGCGCACAAGTTATAACCCGGCGCGTACAGACACAAATAAAACCGGGGGCGATTATCCTGTTTCATGACACGTCGGATAAAACCATCCAGGTCTTAAAACAAACGCTTAATTTTGCGAAAGAAAACGGCTATAAAATTGTCAGCGTGGAGCGGCTTTTGAAGATTGACGCTTATGAATAACTGAACGACGGTGGATACTGGCCTCTCACCTACAATTATTAATGCAATAGGTTTAGTCATTTTTTTGCGGAACTGAATTCAGGACACTTCCCTCTCAAGATTGATTGTCTTACTGCTGATATGTTTTCAATTTACCGAGACGCTGAGCAAGATACATTTCACAGGCTGAATAGCTTCCTGGTTCGGCATATCGCGTTGAATGAATTGCCCATAACGTCTTGCACTGATAAATTTGTTTGAGAATATAGCTATCCAGTGAAAAGTCGCTGAGAAACTCACGACGCTCAGCAAGCCGACGCGGCAGCGACCATCTGTCCCAGAAAACAACACCGCCCTCTTCCACCAGCTGAATTGCCTTATCAAACGCAAGGCGCGTTCCATCAATAAGTCGATAGCTGATGAAGTCAAAAGGTGTTGTGTCAATTTCCCGCTCGAGTTTCAGTAAAGGTTCAGCATCCGACAACTCGCGCATAGCTTGTAGTGCTTGTCCGATTGGTTGGTTTTGATTGCTTAAAAGTCGTTGAGACTCGCCCTTGACATTCTTAGTCCAAAGCTCCTGAATACATGACGTAGCATTACAAAGTGGAAACCACTTAGAGCCTGCATTTGCTTCATAACGAATAACGGGCGTCTTCTGGTCAAAAGCATGCGTAGATATGACCGTGTCAACAACTATCTTTGCATCCAGCGCTGGAGAAAAGCTACCCCAAGGCGTAGTAAGCTGCGAGAAAAGCCAAATCGTATCACCTTTAGATACTCGCGCAGCCGGACCGGTCAAAGATCGCGTGACATGATACGAAGGCGCGTCGAACCCTTGATTATCCGGCTGATTTTCTGCAAACCAGGAATCAGACGGATCCTCATAGTTCACTTCTACAACTGTTCTACGTACATAATGGGCAAAATGGGCCATAAAGTTAATTTCTGTCTTGGCTTGTGATGGGTGACTGCACGTTCTACGTCAGTCGGAACTTTCTAATCAATATAACTACGCTTTCTCCTCTATCCCAATGCCTTTAACGCCTCTTCAGCAAGATCATTCCATTCAGGTCTTCCCCAATAAGTTAAATACCGCCTAAACTGCCTTCTTGTCGAAAATACAGGGAAAGCATTCGGACCAAAAAATTCACGCATTTCCTTACAATACTTCTTAATTTCCGCCTCTGCCTGTTGTTTACCGTCGGCGCTTTCCGTTCCTCCAAAGATCGAAGCTAATAAAGTCAGTTCTGCGAGCGTCCCTAGCGCCCATGCCCGGTTTCCCCCTGTGGACCTGCGGGACTGCCATTCCGCAATCTGACGGGCGACGATCCACAATTTACCGAATTCGGTCGCTAGATCGGCAGTGATGGAATCAGCCCGTATTGCGATCATTGATAAATACTGAGTAAGAACCCAGTGGTTACAAGGATCCGCTTCCCAAGCTTCGCGGTAGAAATCACACGACGCCTCATAAGCCTGTTTGCTTAAATCTTCTTCATGGGCTAAAAAACAGGCGATGCCAATGCGTTTTTCGCTGGCAGCACTGACGCCAAAACGCTCCGCTTTCTCTTGGAACGATGATGAATCATCCAGCTCTTCCCGCCATTTCTTCAAATCGTTCCGAATCATTGCACATAAAGATTCCAACTCGTCCTTTTTCGTCGCTTGGCTACTCGTCGCGGCTTCATCTCCAATATCACGGTTAGCTCCCACAAGCTCATCGATCCGGTCGAACTTTACTTCGAATTTGTGGCGAGTCTGCTTATCCCGGAATGAATTGACCTGCTGATCAAAGCCCGGAGGTACCGTCGAATATGCGACGATGCTTGCCCAATCATGTGTTTCAGGAGAATCCGCGCGCAGGCGCTGTCTTAACTCATAAAGCACCCAACGAGGATCCCCGCCGTCCAATAAACCTCGATAGATAACCTTTGTGGCTATAGCCGAGGCTTTCATCCATAGCGGGAACTGAGAGGCTATCACCCAAGGAATTCCTGCCGCGTTTAATTCATGCGCAATACTGCCGCCTGGGGTAATCACAGACTCGATATTTCCGGAATCGCAAGTAGCAAGCGTAACCACTGTGGGACAAGATCGAGCAGTATTGGAACTATCTCGCGCAGTCAGAGCAATCGCGAGGCGCTCGCCATCGACGACATCGGCAGCTTGATTGATTTCGCTGCATAACGCCATACCATAGCGCATATCCCCGGCGTTTTTAAAAGGCGCGCCATGAGCCAGGATGTGAACATGAGTGTATTCATTCGATGCGCATGCCTGCCGAATCTTTTCCAGGCTGGCGTTGGATAATATCGTCAGCATCTCTTTGATTTGCGGCAAACGCTCTTCAGCGCTGTCTTTAATTCTTATCCACGGCTCAATAGCTTCGCGGAGCGCCTGCAAATGCTCCTTGACCGGTACATAAAGGCCATCCGGTTCAGCAAAAGCAAACAGAATACGGGGCTTGCGATTCCAGTTAACGGCAAGCTGACAGCCTCGGCGAATCTCGCGGGTAATTGTGATAGGGGTGCGCATCTGTAAAAACAGCGGAGAGCCGGACCCTGGAAAACCGTCCGGCGATACCGCCGCCTCGAACGGAATAATACCCAGTTCAAGCCCGGACAAGCTCAATCGCAGGTTGATCAACTTTCCGTTTTCACTGCAATTATTACCAAGCTCCGCAATCAAACCGGGAATCTGAGCGAGCACGTCCCCAATCGTCTCGCCGATGTCACGAATCTCGGACTGCCTTTGATCGTCCTTTGCAGGATCTTTTCCCTCAGGATAACGCAAGCGCTGTAGCCGCATTAAAAATTGGCGATGCTCGAACGGCATCCTAATTGTTACCGGCCCGTCTTCGCCGCATAATGCAATATACGAAGTTAAGGGCGAGAGTAGCTGGTTATAGGCGGGGCCGGGTCTTAACAGCTCTAGTTTTATATTGCTGACTGTGGCGTTAGCTGATTTTTTCATATTAAGACCTCACGAATTTTTTGATTTCTTTCGGTATGTTTTTCCCATCACCCTCGACGTGGCTTAGCCGCCCGATCACCTTTCCGTCCTCGACTTTAATCGACACCGCACTGGTTTGATTCAATACAAACGGTTCGCCGTTCTTGTCCGGAAATTTGGCGTCATCAATCAACTCCATGCGCCCCTGCTTATCGACGAGCAACTCATAAACAGGTTTGAATGAGTCAGTGTCTTTCAACATGGCATCGGTAAATTTCAATAGACGGATCCATGTGCCGCAATTGAAATAAAATCGGTTACCCTTCATATCGATTGCACGTTCCAAATGGGTGTGACCTGTTACGATAAAATCAATGGACGAACCCACCGCCGCTTTAACATCTTTGTAAGTGGCGTCTTCATTGTCAATGTCAAACACCTTGTTACCTTCCTTCAACCAGTCCTGCAATGCGCGGCGCAAGGCCTCTTCCTTGCCTACGCCGGAAATCCAACCGGTAAGCCGGTCCCAAATCAATTGCGGTAATCCCAAAGTCCCTTCGGGTTTAGCGACTAAAGCGCTGGGTTTACCTAGGTTCTTCTCGGCAGCCAACAGCAAATCGTCCACCGATGATTCACTTCTCATACTGGCTTTGGCGTTCGCACCCAACAACTGATCAATCGTTGCCGCTGAAGTATCGACTTGGTCGCGAGGCTGAAAACCTTCGGCTGAAAGGCGTTGATTAACTTCTCTGCCGCCTTGTACTTTTTCGCCAACAATAGGCAACAACTTGGTGATTTTTGCTAACTGCGAAGGGTCAAGAACAAGCAGCGTTCCGACCGCAGCGCTATCTTCGGGTTTTAGTAAATCAATCCATTTATAGGTTTGCTTCACCTCATTCATGACGTCCTTGACCATTTGCGTACCGGCATTGGGCGACCACTCGTTAGCGTCGAGCGAACGTCCAGCATTTAAACGGCGAGCCACTTTTGCCAAATCTTCGTAGCGATTGTAGTTCCAGGCATCCACTTCATTGCCGTGGGTACAGTAGACTTTCGCATTACCCACGGTGCAGGTGTATCCGGCACCGATGGTCGAAAACACAATTCGAGAGCGTTTAACCAAATCATCTCCAGCGAGACGCCAAAGAATCAAACTCTGAACCGGAGGAAAAGCTATTTCGATGTCGTGGTTGCCGATCACAAAAACCAGTGTACACCGCTCTTTTTCGACAAATGCCGCGAGAGCGTCCCAAATGCGAGAGAACGATTTATCTTCCATAATGCCCTTCACTACCGTAACAGCATGGTCCACCTGCACATAGCCCTGCATGTCCCCAGTCAGCGTATCGAACACATCGCCATTCAGCACCAGCGCGACTTTGCCATCCGGAGACTGCTCTGCCGTCCAGCCGATATAACCGGCAAGCCGGGCAGTCTCTCGCAGAATCTGGGAGCCAATCTGACCGCCCATGTGTATATCCGAGATCACATGGACCTCGTCGTAAGTCGGGAATTCTTCGAATTTTGTCATTGCGCACTCCTTCATCAGTTGTTACTTCAGTCTATTGACCAAAGGTTTTTAAAGCTGCATTCAGGCCGATATTGGTGGCTTTTAGCAGCATGGGAATTGCATGGTTGTGAGTTAGTCTTTTTGTTTGTTGTGCTTAGTACTCAGTCATGCTTGTTTTATCAGTCCGTTCGTCCTAATCCTTCGGCTACGCTCAGGACTAAAAGCCTCGTCGAATGGGATGAGCGGATTTTCTCGCTCTCACGGGCTCCAGTTCGTCGTTACGCACATCTTCATTCAATACCAAATTTCGCTGGTAGGGCGCGCCGTGCGTGCCTTGGGAGCCTTTCAAGACCGTCATTGAACATGGACGTTGGCACGACGGCCTACGTCGAGATAGCTCTCGTTACCACGGGCTCCGTCATTACCATTAAGTTAAGTGCATCGACACTCCGTAGGAGCGGGCCGCGCCCGCGATGATAGCGCTACAACTCTACAATCGCTGTGCAAATTCGCGGGCGCGGCCCGCTCCTACAACGCTTAACTTAATGACAGTAACGAGCTCCGTGGGAACGAGACCGCCCGTGGAAAAACCCTACCTATCCGGAATATCCATCCGAGCATGGGCGGCTTTGATAGCCCGCTTTTTGCCTAAATCTTCAAACACCGCGGACAATTCTTCTCCCACCTCGTACCAAGCGTTACGTTGCGGCTTGGTTTTGCATAGTTCTTCAAACACCTCGCGCAATTCTTCTCCTACCTCATACCAAGCGTCGCTTTGCGGCTTGGTATCGCGAATTGGGATACCTTTTCTTAAGGCGTTAAGATTACTGAAGGCTTCGATTTTCCAGCCGCATTTTTCGAGAATAATCGGTATGACTCGGGCTTTCTTGGCTTCCGACAGCTCAATCGCCCGCTTTATTTCCACGCCGCGAATGTAGTCGGAAGCCAAGAACTGGGCGCTGACCAACAGCAAAATAACGTCCGCCTGCTCAAGTTGGTTTTTGATTTCCCCATCCCATTCCTCGCCGGGCGTAATCAGCCGGTCATGCCAGCATTCGATCAAGCCGGCGCTGGCCTGCATCGGTTTAAGCCGGGTCATCAACTCATCATTGAGCCGGGCATCTTTGCTGGAATAACTGATAAACACCCGCGCTCGCCATTGCCGCTCGTCGCGGGCTGCCGGTTCCGACAGATAATTCAGTTCGGCGGTGGGATTAATGGTGATAGTGCCCCGAGGCGTTTGTACCGAGGAGCTTTGCTTATGTAGCTCATCTGCGCGTAAAGTCCGGACCGGAACGTAGTACCCCTCGATTTCCAGAAACTCCTCCTGCCCCAGCCCGCTGATGTCGTCGTGAATGGTGCGAAAATCGGCCTGGATAACGCCGAGCAGCGACAGGCGGGCGACTTTTTCGCCGATGACCGTAACCTGAATTTCCCGTTCCTCTTCGTCCACCCGCACCAAAGCACGCGCGCCCCGATCCTCCAGTATCACGCCGTTAGTCCAGCGCGGTAACGGTGCGCCGCCGTCTTCCGCCCCTTCGCTGAGCGGGTAGCTGCGGGTGATAAAACGCGGCAACAAACCTTCGGGAATGACCGGATAACGGTACTTTAACCGGGTAATATCCTGAGTCGCCCGCCATTCCGTGCCCAGTTCCGGCTGTTCAGCCGGTAAACGTTGCGGCACCAGCCAACGGTCGCCGGACTCGTTGAGCGGAAAAGCCAAATCGAAACGGCGCATCAGTTCTATCAGGTAAAAGCACATTTCCTCCGGTTCCTTGGGCAACACCTGCCTGACCCGGTCCAGCGTCAGTTCCGCGCTGCCGTCGTCCGCTACCGCCTGACGCAGCAGCGCATAAATGCCTTCGGTCACCCAGCGCGGATTCAGCACCGTGGAATTGCGCAAGCGTTCGTCTTGTCCATAATTCAAAGCAATGCCCAACGCGTGAAACACTTCCGCCAATATCCGCTGACTGCCAGCATCGGTCTCGCCCAGCTTGGCGCAGGTGGCCTGGAACTCGCTGTAAGGCAGATAATTTTTCTTGCGTTGCGTTTTTTCCAGCCGCTCCTTGATCTTCCACCAGCTGAGCTTAAAAGGATGGCGAACGATCTCCATCGGTTCCACGGTTGCCGCCAGCTTGGCTTTAAGCTCGTCGATGCCCAGCCCGGATTGGCAGTCGGTCTCGATAAAATCGATGATAAAGGGATATTTCTCTTTCAGCAGATTGCGATCCAGCTTGAACGGATGTTCTTTCCATTTGTTCAAGACCACAATCACCGGGGCGGTGTTGCCGTCCGCATCGCCGGCGAATGCCCGGATCAGCCGCAGCCAATAATCGGCATCGGATTTTTGCGTGTCCTCCCGGCCGGTCAGCACCAACACATAAACGCTGTTACTGGAGAGAAAGAACTGGTGAGTGGCGTGAGTGATGACTTGCCCGGCGAAATCCCACAAGTTAACCGTTACTTCATGCTCGCCGTAACTCAGCCAACAACGGGAAATGTCGATGCCTTGGGTTTCTTTATGTTTACGCCGGAACGTGCCGTTGACCAGTTGTTCCACAATGGAAGTTTTACCGGCAGCGCCCCGCCCGACCAGCACCAGTTTGACCTCGTTCAACGCCCGTCCGTCTTTTTTCTCCCTTGTGCTGAAATAGGCGGCCAGGATAGTCGCGGGCCTAGTGTGGCGCGTATCGGTAGAATTACGTTCTGCATAATTTTCGATGTATTTGCCGAGCAATGCACGGTCAAGTCCCAAACGCGGATTTCCCAGCAGCCACAATTCACCTAACTCCAGATGGCGCAGGCCATCCGGCAGCGCCGACAGGTCGTTGAACGCCGCATCGAGCTTTTGCAATGAAGCAAGACGCCCCACAGACTCCGGTAGCACGGTGAGCTGATTTTTCGAAACGTCGAGACTGTGCAACTGAGTCAGCTGGCCCAAGCTTTCGGGTAGCATAGTGAGCCGATTGTCCGAAACGTCGAGATAGCTCAACTGAGTCAGCTGGCCCAGGCTATCGGGTAGCGTAGTGAGCTGATTGCGAGAAACGACGAGCCAGTGCAACGGAGCCATCTGCCCCAGACTATCGGGTAATGCGCTGAGCTGATTGCTCGAAACGTCGAGGAACTGCAACTGGCTCAGTCGTCCCAGGCTATCGGGCAGCACAGTAAGTTGACCACCCAAAATGAATAGCAGCTGCAAGTGGGCAAGATGACCCAAACTATCGGGTAATACAGTGAAATAATTTTCCGAAAGATTGATCTCCAGTAGGTCTAATTCAGCTAACCATTCAGGCAAATGAGTCAACTGATTAAAACTAAGATCCAAATACCTCAGCTGTGTCAGCTCCCGCAATTGTTCCGGCAGCACGTCCAAACCCAGTCCCGATAAATCGAGCTTTTCGCTCTCCGTCGCCTTGGCCTCAGCTATCCGCTTCAATGCTACTTCATTCATAAATTTCCACCTATCCTAATTTCCGCGTATCCAACCAAACCACTTGCCCGGTTCTCTTCTTCACTTCTTCCACCATATGCCGAGTTCCTCCCGGCCCATCGCCATCGCCGCCATTCCACAAACAAACAAAACGCACTTTCTCCGGCCCATAAGCCAGCGCGGTATTCAACAGCCAAAGATTGCAGCGCTCATAAGGATCGCGTTCGGATTCGCCCAGTTCCTTAGTCATGCAGCGAGGCGGACGTTCCTGTGCCAGCTTGGCCTTGACGGCATAATAGCGGCTGCGCCAGTCGCCGGCAGCCGGGGCGACGGAACGTTCGATAAAATCAGGCTCGGGAAACGGTTGCAGCAATTGCAGCTTCACGCCGCGCGCTTGGCAAGCTTCGGCAAAAATCAGGTCGCCGCCGCTGGCGCCTTGGGTAAAAGCCAAGTCCTCCGGGCCAACGCCGAGTTGATCCAGTGCGTTCGCGATTGCCGCTTCGGCCAGGGGAACTTTAGCCAGCGGAAAGCGCGGTGTTGAGCGGCCGGGAGCATCGACCATGTGCCCGGAAAACAGCAATATTTGCCGGGGTTGCTGCTCGGGCGAATTAAGCCGTTGCAGCGCACGTTCAAAAGTAGCAATACCGGCTGCTACGCAATCGGGCCGAAAACCCAGGTCTTGCAAAAGGCGCAGTTGGGCCAATGTGGAATTGAGCGCGAACCAGTCCTTTTCGGCTTTGGCGATAGCTTCTTTGTAAACGGCGGCAACGGTTTCCGGCGTACCGGCCAACACGTCCAAATCGCCCAGCGTGGCTTTGGCCCAGAATTGTTGATTCGGGTCGGTTTCGCAGTCCGCGCTGAAACGTACTGCACCGGCCATCGGTTCGGCTTCTGTCTCGTAGCGGGTATCGCCGGTGAGAGCGCGGTACAGGTGCATCAAGGTCAACGCATTGATGCCGGAATAGTAATGGCCTTGGTTGCGGCGGAAAGCTTGACGATAACTTTCGATAGCGCCACGCAGCAACGCGTCCTGATAAGCGGCCTCTTCCCTTCTTTGCTCCGGGCTCCAATTCTCGTGCCGCCAAGTATCCGTCCACGCATCCTTGTCCACGCGGCCCAATAACGCCCAAGTTTCCGAATCGTCGGGATGGGATGTCAGTAGTTCGCGGTAATGGGCGCGGGCTTTATCAGCAGAATATCCGGTCTTGCCTTGGGCGGCAAGACGCTGAAGACAAATGCCTTTTTCCCGTTGCCCAACAATGTTGGCGGGATCGATAGCCAAGCCCTGCTCCAGCTGTTCGAGCGCAAAATCGAAATGCTCGGCTTTGCACAAGGCTATTCCGGCCTTGATGCGCGCTTCGGCGCGGAAAGCCGCGATAGGTGCTTCGTCCGCCAATACCAATATGTCGCCGATATGCCCGCTTTTGCGGGCCAGATCGATGCGGTTTTCCCAAGCGTCGTGAACCTGCCAAAACTCCAGTACGTTACCGGTCTTTAGCGCTTGCCACTGAGGTTCTTCCAAATGAGGCAGCAGTTGGTAGACGGGGCTGATTTTGCGGCCGTGCCAGGATTCCAGCGTTGCTTTCACCATTTTAGTGATTTCAGCTTTGTCCCGCTCCAGGGTGGCCGGGTCGGGTACGCCGTTTTTGATGTTGTAGTTGTATTTGCGATCGGTGTAAATGTCGAACGGCTGGTTTGCGCGCGGGCCTTGCACTAAAACGACGCCTCGGGCGCGTAGCGCATGACGAACGCCAAGTTCGTACCAAACATTGGGATTGTCCAGGGTCAGGTCGACTACAACCAAATCGGCAATCAGCAATTCCTGGAACATATCGGTTTTGATGTCTCCGGCGGCTTGCTCCTGGTCAGCCCGGAACAGCTCCAAACCCGCAGCTTCAGCGGCCGGTTTGAGTAAATTGTCGTATACGGCGTTGAAATCAATGAGTTCACCATCATGCCCAGGCTTTTTGCCAAACGGCATGGCGACAAAAGCGTGCGGTTTCATAAATTCCCCAAAGCGTTATTTCATGGATGGTACTACTGCATAACTTGCATTGATTCAACTATAAGCATTCTGTGGTGCTTTATCTGCAAATTGGTGCATACCGAGTTTGCGATAGCCGTGCGCACGCTCCACTTCGCTGACATTTTACAAATTAACATAAACCATGATTCTCCTCCACTAACTAATTCAGTAATACACCCTGAACGACCGCTGTATCTGCTCAAACTCATACAGATAAGGCTGTGCCACTTCGTAGTTGGCGGCCACAACCAGCAGGTCATGGGAAAAAACCGAGGTGTTGTACCAATTGAAACTGCCTTCAATGACGATGTAGTCGTCGATAATGCAATACTTGGAATGAATCGGGGAATAAGGCACCGGATGGTCGTCTTGGCCGTAAACCAAGCCTACCGCAATACCGGCATGCTTTAAGCGATCGACTGTCGGCAGCAACGGACGGGCCAGTTCTTCCGTCATCGGCCGTTCCACACCGATACGCCCTTGTCTGGCCAGATGCCCGTTAAGCAGGATATGCACGTCGACGCCACGGTTCTTGGCATTGATCAGCGCATTGACCACGCTGTCATGATGATCCCCCAACAAATCGCCAATCAAAAATAACGACACTTTAATCGAATATCGGGCGCGGTTGATTTCGGCCAATATGGCGTGATGGGGGCGATAGGGCTTGCCGTTCAACATAACGTGCCGACCGAAGGTGTACAGCAGGTTGAAATGACTCAACGGATCGATGCCGTATTTTTGATTAACGCCGCCGCGCTGGCTTTGAAAGATATTATCCAGCAGTCGGCAAATACCTTTGGAATGAAAAGTCATCCCCGATTCCCAGTTAGCCCACCAGCGATCGAAAGTGATATTGAATGAGCCCAGGATGCTGTCCTCGTCATTAAAAATAATGAATTTGGTGTGCATGTCCGGCTCCACTTCGATCAGGTGATGCTTGGGACTGCAAAACACGCCGATCAGCTCAATCCGGGAACGCTTTAACCGGGCGTAGTTTTGGCTGTTGGTCAGGGTCATTTTTCGCCAATCGACGATGCACTGAACCAAAACACCCTGATCGCTGGCGCTTAGCAAATGAGTAGTGAAGTCATGGTCGTCAATGCAATCCACGCTGACTTTTATCGTGCATAAGCGCTCGGGATTCTCGTGCTTGCAGCGGATCACCTTATCGATAAGGTCGTGAATATAACGCTTGGGATGATACGGATGATGCTGCTGTCCTTTGGTGAATTTAGGCACCAATTGCAAGGCTTCGAAATGATGATTATACCAATCGACATCGCTCTGCAATTCGCCGGCGTTCAACTCGTAAGCACGATAGTTATTGGCCGTCGCCCAATCCCCGGTAATCCTTCGGTACTGCGGATGGTCGTCCTGAAGCTGGTGCCAGTCCATAAAGATATATTCGTTCTGGGAAGCAATGGAATGCTCATCCAGATGCACGATAAAGGCGAACTTGACGCAGTTGATCTGGCCGAAGTTGTTGGAAAACGGGTGTATGTAAAAATCCCGCGTACAGCGCTTGTGCCTATCCCAGTGAATATCATAGGCATCGGTATCGACAATGTAGGTTTCACAGACCGCATCGCGGTAGACTTTTAGGATAACCTTTACATTAGCCTGAACGCCGTAAAACACATCAAAATCTATTTTTCCCCAGCGGATATAGAATTTGTCATTGAAATCATTCACTCTTTGAAAAGAGCCGCCCAGGTTTCCATGAGTCGGCGAGGCATAGTGTTCAGCTATCTGCATAGGTTTATCTCCATGATAAAGACCGTGGATGTGTTAAGTATGAGTTGGTATCGTTCCCACGTGCTGCGTGGGAACGCGGTCAAGGCGCGCTGCGCCACGAGTCACGACTAGCGTCTTCCGTTATACGGGACGCAGCGCGTCCGGCACTGCGTTCCCACGCGGCGCGTGGGAACGAGGATGTCTCGCAGACACTTGCGTATAACAATGAGCACGCTACGTGAAAACGGGGCAATCGGCTACTCGCGTACAGGCTTCGCCTAAATCGCCCAGAGCGGGACGGGGGTTGCACCCCCGTCCCTACCGTTTTCGATAACTACTGCCATATCTTCATCCGTCAAACGTTTCGGACGGGGTTGCAAACCCCGTCCGGCCACAGAACGTGGATGTCTCGCAGACACTTGCATATAACGATGAGTACGCTACGTGAAAACGGGGCAATCGGTTACTCGAGTGCAGGCTTCGCCTACTTTAGCAGGCGAAGCCTGCACTCCTGCCTTTCGCCTTGCATCTTTCGCCTTATTCCTTAGGCTCAAAAGTCATAAAATAACCGCAATGATCGGAAACCCTTCCATAATCCTGCTCGGTAAACAAAACCTTCGCTGAAACAACTTGCAGCTCGCTGGTTTTATTCAAGAAAATATAATCGATACGATAATCATCGCTCAAATAATTTTGCCAGTACGGATCGTTAACCCTGAAGATTTTTTCAAACACGCCCTGCGAATTGGCCGCTAAATATTGGTCGTCATATTGGTGCCCATCGACCACCAGATGATAGCCCGTTGATCCGGCGGCAATATTGAAATCGCCGCACAGCAGCGTAGCATTGACATGCGCCGACTGTTTAGCCTCGGCCCACTCGCACAAGCGTTGGAATTGCCCGGCAAACCCGTCTTCCCACCAACTTAAATGCGCCGAAAAAATATTCACCCGCCCCATATAAGGCACCTTGATTTGAGCCATGACCACTTTTCTGGAGTGAATACTGTGGACATCATGGCTGTCCGACACATACTTGGCGTCCTGTTTGAGCAGCGGATATTTGCTTAAAATAGCTACGCCTTCGCGGTACTTGTCGAAACCCAGATGCGACCAGTCGGTATGGATATGATAGGGCGTAGCGAGGCGGTCGTTAATGATTTTGGCGGAATTCGACGCCCAGTCCCCTGCCCCGTCATTCCAAAGTTCTGCCACTTCCTGAAGGCAAACAACATCAACATTCAGATCGTTAATCGCCTGGGCTATTTGGGAAAATTTATAATCCTGGTTATCTTCCTGATAACAATGCAGATTAAGAATCAAGACCTTTAGCGGCTCGCGGCTAAGCGAGTAATTTTTGCCGTAGTTATTGTCCCAAAAAATCTGTCCGTTGCGTTCGACGGAGATACTGTATTGCAAGCGAAACACCTGACCGATCCTAAGCCAGCCTTTCCAGATTGCAACGCCGTACTGATTGGGATTTCTGGCATTGCTGAGCGCCACTTTGTCCCAGTAATTTCTTTTGAAATGACAAGCCGTTTTATGAGCGTGCCGCCAGTTATCCGTCGTCCAGTGTACCGTCACTTTGTCGGCATCGTTAAACTGGTCCACCGCTACCGTGATCGGAACGTTTTTTTGTCCGTCGTCCAGCTTGCCTGCAAAGTCGATGTTCAAAACCGGAATATCGCCAGCCACCTTGATGCCTGAATCGGCCTGACTGGAATAATTCAAGCCTTGATTGTTATCCCAATATTCGGCGGCAGAAGTCTGATAGCACAATCCGAAGCGGATATTGCCGGGCAGCGATTTATCCGGGGTAAGCTGAAAATGTATCCGAGCCTGCCAGTACTCCTTATCGTGTTCCAACTTGCTGTGATAGCTTGCAGGCAAAGTTTGCCAGACGCCGTCTTCACCCGACCAAACGACATCAATCCGTTTGTCGTAACTGATGCTTTCCACCTGCATAAAAAAACTCAACGTCTGCTGAGCGCCCGCTTTTTTTCGGGTAATCACATTTTCAACATACAGCAGTTGGATTTTGTTCATCCGTTGTCTCCGGTGATTGCTGCCCTGAAATACAGGTCAGAAGGAACGATAAATCATCTAACGCACATTGAACCGACCGGGTTTGGAACTCGCCCCTGCGCTTGGAGGATTGTAATCCCGGAAATCGATGTCCGGGAAAATGTTATCCATGATCTCCAGAGCGGTCAGGTATCGCTCATTGATCCTGTTCTTGCGAATACTGTCGTGCAAATAGTTAAATCGGGCCAGATGATCGGTGACGCGCTTGTTCGCATAATCGATAGTGGTCCCCGATTTCAGGATAAACGGCCAATCGGAAGCCTGCGCAAGCAAAACCGACCGGGCCGCCTGATTCAAAGCCCGCGTCTGCAAAGGCGTAAGCGCTAATCCCCGCACATCGCGCGCCAGTTTTTCCATTTCCTGTTCGGCCTTGTGGAGCAAGGGGTAAATCCAGTCATTTGCTTCATTTATCCAGTAACTGGAATAGCCTTGATCGCCCCAGGTTGATGCGGCAGGCGTAGCGACTTGGGCCGACGGCTGCTGTTTTAAATAATCGCCGCAACTGGCCAACTGAACGCCATGGCTGTTTTCGCTCGCCAGCCTCAATACGCATTCCAGCCAGTGAGTTCCTTCACACCACCAATGACCGAACAGTTCGGCATCGTAAGGTGCGACAATAATTGGAGGCCTGTCCATGGTAGCGCCAAGCCGATCAATTTGACGCTGCCGTTTATCGATAAAATCCTGGGCATGCTCATAGGCCTTTGCCAATGCCTTCCTCGGATTATAAATTTCCTTGGCCAGGTTGTCGCCGGTCACGCGATGATACTTGATCCCGGTATTGATACGGGTTTTCCGGTCGAGAATATAGGGCGCGATATAATCCGCGTCCAGCTCGAAACCGATGTCGCTATAGTATTCGCGATAATCGAAATCCCCCGGATAGCCTTCCTTGGCACTCCAGACCTGCTGCGACGATTCGGGGTCGCGCGCAAACGCTGCGACACCGTTGCCGCAATCGATCGGCGCATAAACGCCATTCCAAGGTTGCTGAGTTGCATCCGTAACGCCGTGGGTATCGACAAAGAAATACTCAATACCGGCATCCGCCAACACAGTTTCCAGACCGGGATAATAGCCGCATTCAGGCAGCCAAAACCCGCTCGGGGCATGGCCGAAGTTGGCTTTAAACGTAGCGATACCGGTATTAACCTGGTTGCGGACCGCGGTTTCGCTGACATTGAGCAGCGGCAGAAAACCGTGGGTTGCGGCAGTCGTTATCAATTCAAGTTTGCCGGTGGCCTGGTGCTTTTTAAAAGCGGCCAATAAATCGCCTTGATACTGCTCTTGGTAAGTGTTTAACGCGTTCAGAAAAAAACGGCGATAGAGCCGCGCTAATTTTTGATATTCCGGCTGCTTGCGGGTTCTGATGATTTCCTTTTCAGCCAATTCCAGTCGACTATGCAGATATTTCAGGTAACGCGTTTGCAGCAACTCGTCGCGCAGCATGGTCATCAGCGTCGGCGACAAGGACAGCGTCAGTCGGTAGTCCACGTTGTCCGAGTGCAAGCGGTCAAGTACGCCGATCAGCGGCAGATAGCATTCGGTCATGGCTTCGAACAACCAGTTCTCCTCAAAAAAACTGTCATGCTCAGGGTGTCGCACATAAGGAAGATGTGCGTGAAGAATAATGCTCAGGAATCCTTGCTTGTCATTAGAACGAGGTAGGCTTTTTGTCATCACGCTTATTTGCTGATTCCTTGACCTGAGGCATTTTTGCTCAGGCAATCGGTGGAGTTTTGATGGTCTAGCCCCCACGCCGTCGCTCCATGTGGGGCATGAATAATGTTCGAGTGCGCAAAAGCGATAAAACTATCATCTGCGCAACATTTGCCTATGGCTGCTGAATAAGCGGTATCATCAACCGGGCTGGGCAGGGACACTTGTTGCTGGGTCTTGGGGCTATCAATGGCAACATCGAACCAGGATACCGTTTCGACTGCCGCCCTCTGTTCATCGGGTTGCGAATAGATCCTTAAAGTGAGCCGGTCCTTGCGCTCGTTATCGGACGTAGTGATTTCCCGGCTGCTGCCAAGATTCCAATAGGCGTAGAGATGTCCGGGGTCGACGGGTAAAAGAGTGACTTCGGGAGTATTGCAGGACGCTTTGGGTGCGAAATCCCGGCCGATTTCCTCGCCTATATCCAACAGTTCCTTTGGCGAAAGCCTGATTTTTTCAACAAGCTCCGGCATCCAACTTGAAAAACATGGCGTAAAATTTCGACTGATTTCCTGACTTATTTCAAGCATATCTTTCGCCGATAGATTAATTTTGGAATTGTACCCTGAATGCAAAAACGTCATCACCAGCCTTAAACGTTACGATTACCTTATCTAAAATTCTTCCCTGCACCCGGCCTCGCTTTTTCTTGGCTTATAACCTTGAAAAGCAAGCCTATCCAAGTATACGTAGTAAATTCCGCAGGGTCTAGCTGCGGATTTAATCCCCCCGAACATACCGGCATTTTCCACAGCCGCGCCCTCCATCGTCCGGTTGCCTCCAAAACAACAATTGCCAATGAATGAGAACATCAAATCGGCAATTCGCATTGTCAAAAACCGCTACAGTCCGGTATTTACCGGATAACAGTTTACGCGTACAGTGTTTGGGTCTTGCGGAGGCACTATAAATTCAGCAAAGTGTCGCCGTGCTCGACCGGCACTTGTCGGTCCGACATGTTCATTGCACTATGCAAATCGGGCCGGCATAGTGGATTGGCTGATTTTACTGACAATCTGAAATACCTGCTGAATGGCCTTAACAGTGTGTAGGGCGTGCCGCGCGCCTTAGAAACCGAGGCACGCACGGCACAGCGAATATGCCTCTACCGGAACAAGACAATGACCTGTGATCTATCGTTTTCGCGGCTGTAATGGGCAGCGCACAACATCAATTAAATATTATAGACGCTAAGATATTGCCCTACGCCCAAAACCGCCGATTCAATACTCAACTCAAATGGTGCAACCCCGTGAACCAGACCTACTATGCCTTAGACAACGATAACTGCTTCGTCATTGACCAGTACAACGACCTTGCCCCTTTCGCCAGTTTTTTGCCCGGCATCGCCGGCGCCCTGGGTCGCCCGGCGTGGGCTTTTTATGTCAACCGAGGCCAGGCCATTGCCAGTTTTGGCGTGCGCAACAAAGACGGGGCCTTTTTGGAGTTTTTTCCTGCCGATAAGGCTTATCAACTCACGCCATCCCGAGGTTTCAGGACTTTTCTGAAGATTACCGATGGCGAGCAAATCCTGGCCCATGAACCTTTCCAGCGCGGGGCGGGGCCGGAGATCAAGCAACGCCTTTACGTCACGCCCCATGAAGTCGGTGTGGAAGAGATCAATCCGCAGTTGGGATTTAGCATTCGGGCCGATATGTTCACCTTGCCGGAGGCGCCCGTGGCCGGTTTACTGCGGCGTGTCACTATTACCAACACCTCCGGGCAGGCCAAAAAAATAGAGATTGTCGACGGTTTGCCGCAAGTGCTTCCCTTTGGCATGAACCAATGGATACTCAAGTTCATGAGCCGAACCTCGGAGGCCTTCATGCGGGTCGAGGGGGTCGAGGAAAATTTGCCTTTTTACCGACTGAAAGTATGGCCTACCGACTCGCCGCAAGTGGAGCCAGTGATAGCCTGCAACTTCTTCGCCGGTTTTTTGAACGGTGGACGCACCCGCGTAGTCGTAGACGCGGAGCGAATTTTCGGCTTGGCCGGAGATTTCTCCAAACCGGAGCGATTTTTCTCCAACGATAGGTTGGATTTCGCCAATCAGGTGGCGGGCAACCAAACGCCCTCAGCTTTCCAGGCGCTGACCTTCGAACTCCAGCCGGGACAAAGCCAGGTCTTTTACGGCTTTTACGGCCATGCAGAATCGCAATCGGTGCTTGAACAATTCATAGCGGAAGCTGACCAAGAAGATTACTTCGAGGCCAAACGGAAGGTGAACCGCCAATTGATCGAGGGAATCACGAAACGAATTTTTACCGCGACGGCCAAGCCGCTGTTCGATGCCCATGCCCGGCAATGTTATCTGGACAACGGTTTACGCGGCGGGTTTCCCAGGGAGGTGCCGGGAGGTGCGCAATTGTATTTGTTCGGCCGCAAGCACGGCGATCTGGAAAGGGATTACAACGACTTTCTGTTGCAGGACACGCCGTTTTCCGAAGGCAATGGCGACTTTCGCGATGTGCTGCAAAACCGCCGAATGGACGTGTTCTTCGATCCTGCGCTGGATGCCAAAAACATCCGCTATTTCTTCAACCTGATTCAGACGGACGGCTACAATCCCTGTTCGCTGCGGAACTCGCGTTTTGTCGTGGATGCTCCACTAACCCTTGCGCATCATTTCACCCGGTTTGCAGGCCTCGAACAACTACTGTCCCGTGAGTTTAAGTACGCGGAATTATGGCAGGTGCTTCAAAACTCGGAAAACCCGGAGCCGATCATCAAGGAAATCCTAGCGCAAGCGCAGGAAGTGGAGGATGCCGAATTCGACCGGGGCTATTGGTCGGATCACTGGACATATCTGGTGGATTTACTGATCAGCTATGCGGCCATTTTCCCGGATCGATTGCCCGGCTTGTTTAAGGACAAGACCTACACTTTCTTTGATTCCATGCATTTTGTCGTCCCGCGCAGCCAAAAATACGTGGTCACACCCAACGGCGTCCGTCAATACGGCGCGGTGCAGGGCAGTCCTGAGAAAGAATCACTGATCAACTCCCGCAGCCATCGCCGCCACCAAGTCCGCTCGCAACATGGTCGCGGCGACATCGTTTACACCACGTTGCTCGGAAAGATTCTGACCTTAGTCGCCAACAAACTGTCCACCCTGGACCCGTTCGGCGTAGGCATAGAAATGGAAGCGGACCGCCCCGGCTGGTGTGACGCGTTGAACGGCTTGCCCGGCATTTTCGGCTCTTCGGTCAATGAAACCATCGAGCTCAAGCGCTTGGTGGACTTTACCTCGAAAGCCCTGGCCAATGTTGATGGCAACTTTCCCCTGCCCGCGGAATTGGCGGATTTTATATCCGGATTGGAAGTGTTGTTAAACCGCCCCATCCTGACGCCTGAGCTATTCTGGCAGGAAAGCGGAGTCCAAAAGGAAGCCTATCGGGAAAAGGTGTTCATGGGCTTTGACGGCGCCGAGCGAGTCCTCCCGGTTGCAGCGGTACAAAACTTCCTGGCGACGGTTTCGAGCTATCTGGATACGGCAATCGACAAAGCCCGGACGCCGGAAGGCATCGTTACCTATTTCTCCTATGAGGCCGAGCAATATCAGGAAATCGGGGATGGCAAGGCGAAGGTCACCAGCTTCAAGCAAAAACCGATACCGCTGTTTCTGGAAGGCTTCGTCCATGCCCTGCGCATCGCCGAACCGGTGGAAGTCCGGCGCTTATACGACGCGGCGCGCAGCTCCGAATTGTTCGACAAGAAGCTGGGCATGTACCGCGTCAATGAACCGCTCGGGGAAAATGCGCTGGATCTGGGACGGATCGGGGTATTCAACTACGGCTGGCTGGAGAACGGCTCCATCTTCCTGCACATGCATTACAAGTTCGTGCTGGAAATGGTTCGGGCCGGATTAATCGAGGAGTTTTACGACCAAATCGAACAGCTGCTGGTGGCTTTCCGTGACCCTTCGGAATACGGTCGCAACCCGGTCGAAAACTCCAGCTTCCTGGTCAGCAGCGGTTTTGCTATCGACCCTCGGCAACATGGCAGAGGTTGCGTAGCCCGTCTTTCGGGTTCCACGGTGGAATTTTTGCACCTTTGGACGCATCTTTTCCTGGGGGCGACTCCCTTTGTGTTCGAGGAAGGAAAGTTGCTGTTTAGGCCCGCTCCGGTCTTGTCGAAGACGTTTTTCTCCACGAATGAGCAATGCGTTAATCCGTTCGGTTTTGAAGAAACATTGCCGACTGGCAGCACAGCCTGTGCTTTATTGGGGGCGACTTTGTTGGTCTACATCAACCCCGAGCGTCAAGACACCTTCGGCGATGCCGCCGTTAGGCCTTACCGCTATCAGTTACATGGGCGAGACGGTAGTATGCAGACCGTGGAAGGCCAGCATCTGAAGGACGAAGCCGTTGAAGCACTGCGCCTCGGTCAATTCCGGCGGGTGGATGTGGTGCTTGCGCGATGAAGCTTCTCATAGCACTCATTCTGGTCGCCAGCTTTCTTACTAGCCCAAGTACCACAGCGCAAACCTCAGCTACCAGCACTACAATAGTCGACAACCTAGCTGACATGCGCTGGCTCAAGGCTGCTAATCCCGAGACCTACTACCGAGAAGATATTGCGAAAAGACAGTTTCGCTTTTTCGAAGTCTTGGGGTACTCAAGCGAGATCCATGAAGTAGGAAAGCTCAACTACAGTCGGTGTTATGCAGCTAAGATCCGGTTGGATCGAATAGACGGCACAACCGACATGCCACGTTCTCTAGAACACGGAGAGCTGAACAACAAGGCCTCAGTATTCGCACAAGCTTATAATAAACTTATGAAAAACTACGCTGATTCCCACGGTCTTTCGAACTGTAGGGCTGGAACTAATTGGGACGAAGCCGTGGATACAATCACGAATTATGTGTGGGGCGAAAGCCAAGACGAGGGACTGGTTGGTTATGACGATGCAGGGCCAACTATTACTTTAAAAATCGATCTCAAAGCCCCTGCAAGAGCAAAAAATGTCGTTACATTTGCCTGCAAGTCCCTTAGAAAAAATAGAATTACTGAAACCGTAAGCGTAGAGATCGCCGAATGGCTTACCACCACGCCGGGCTACCACGTTAGGAAACTATCCACCTGGACGTGTAAGTCTGGCACCATGTCCAGATAGGGTGCGCTATGCAAAGTAGTAAGTAGCCTGGATGAGGCGTAGCTGGGTAGGGACGCATCGCCCCCTGATCTAATGGCGTTTATAAATGGTGCGCGATGCGCCCCTACATGACTTGAGGAAAAAGTGTGACCATTAAATTCATTGAGAAAAACGAACACCTAAAGATTGAGCAGGATGGCAAAGAGTTGCTTTCTATACCCTGCCAAAACTCCGACGGCTCAGTTTTGAAGTATTATTCTGAGGATGTAGATAAGGAACTTTCTCTCATAATATGTAATTCACCGGCAGGCGATATTCCAAAAGGGTTAGAGTATTCATGGGAATTTGAATCTAAAGAGTTTCCTAATGCGAATTGGCTTGCCTTTAAAAAAGAGAATGAATCTGTACAAATTAAACTTTCTATTACGTTTTCTTGGGAAGAATGGAATCAGCCATTTACTATTCAGGAGTTTTTGGAGTGCTACAAGAATGAAATGTCTAATATTGGGTTTAAAACCGAAATAAATATGGAAGAAGGCTGGGCATCTCTTGATATTATTTTCTTTGTGCTCGATGGGATAGTCTTGCATCGAATTGATGAGGTAATTCATGAGGCAAAGAAAGAATATCAATCATTGGTAGTGAAACTTGCAAGAGCCGGTTCAGAAAATATATTCGTGAAAGTATTTAATTTTCCCAAAGAATACGAGTCTATTTGTACTCAATATTTGGTCTGGTTTGGAGAGTTTCTTCTTAACTTGGGGATAAATGCAGATGTATCTGCTGAAAATAATAGACATCAAACATCGTTAATTGTTTCGCCAAAGGAGGCGCCAGAACTTTTAATTAAAATAGAACAATTATTCTATCAGTACCTATCGTTGCCATATATCGAGTACTTACCTGCACAAGCGGTGTCAGCCTCAGTTGAAGATAAATATCTTCTTCAAATGCTTTTTAGCCAAGTTGAAAATTTTAAGAATCAGATTCAAATGAAAGAGGCTGTTATAGAAATGAAGGAATTATCTATTGCCTCTTTAAAAGAAAACCTTCATGAAAAAGAGAAAAAGATACTTTTGATTCAAAGCATGAAGAATGCTAAAGACATTGAAATGTTTGGAGGGGCAATAAGTTTGGGTGAAATTAAATTGGGTCCGCTAAAATTTGATCCGAAGAAATTGTTAGATGCATTTAAAGCAAGTAGCCTGGATGAAGCGTAGCGGAATCCGGGAACTTCGTGACACTGATCATCCCGTATTCCGCTACGCTACATACGAGCTATGCAATTTTTCAAACTTATGATGGTGCGGCATGGTGTTATATCGGCGGAACCGGGTTGCTGGAGGGACGTATTTCTTTACGGCGACGTTGCAGTCCGGGTGATGTTTGCAGGAAACGCCAGTTCTTGCAGTCGCTCGAACCAGCTTTTTCCTGACTACAAGATTAATGTCCATCTATGCCCAAAGCGGTATAATCCAAAGCGACAGGAAACAGGAGCCAAGACAATGAGCGCACAACCACAATACATAACCGATTCAAATGGCCAAAAGTTGTCAGTCATTTTGCCAATGGCAGACTATCTGGAGCTGTTAGAAGACCTTGAAGACCTTGAAGACCTGGCAACCATTGCTGAACGTAAAGATGAAGGCACTATTCCGCTTGAGGATGTTTTAAAAGAACTCAATCTATGACCCGTTACCGGATTGAGTTTAAACAGACCGCCAAAAAAGAATTGGCGCAACTGCCGCGACCGATAGCCGAGAAAGTGGCGGAACGCATTAAGGCGCTAGCCGAAAACCCAAGGCCGGATGGATGTAAAAAGCTGCCCGGATCAGCATATTCATATCAAATTCGAATAAACGATTACCGCGTAGTGTATTCAATAGTCGACCAGCGCCTGATTATTCAGGTTATTAAAATAGGTCACCGCAAAGACATTTATCAATAATCAGCTTGTTAAGCTTGGTTCAATACGAGTTATAGTGTTCGCATATTAAAATTCGGTTTTTAAAATCTCCTCACCCTATCCAGCAGGAGAGGGAACAAAGGTGCCGAATTTTGATGTGCGATGGGTATAAAAGCTCCAATCGGCTGGACTTGGTGACTAACCGGTATTTCGTTGGGGTACTGCGAAACGCATTTCGCACTATGCGGGCGGAACGGCCTTTCACCATCGACGCCATTGTTATTCTGCCGGATCACTTGCATGTTGTTTAGACGTTACCTGACGGCGATGCCGATTACTCGGGACGCTGGCGGGCGACAAAATCTAACCTTACTCGTCAGGAATTTCGGCGCAAATCTCTAATGGATTGACATACCGTACGTTAAAGCGTACTTTTTATTTCCTATTTCAGAGGAAACAGTCATGCAAACACTTAACGCTAGCGAAGCTCGGGCAAATCTCTACCGGCTTATCGATGAAGCAACAGAATCTCATGAACCTATCCTCATTTCAGGCAAACGCGGTAGTGCTGTCCTGATTTCCTCGGAAGATTGGAGTGCCATTCAAGAAACGCTTTACCTCCTAGCCGTGCCGGGTATGCGGGAGTCCATTAAAGAAGGTATGGCTGAACCCCTGACGGAAAGCGCTAAGGAACTTGATTGGTGAACTGGGAGATCGTTTATGCCAAGCAAGCAGTTAAAGATGCGAAGAAACTGGCGGCAAGCGGGCTAAAGCAGAAGGCTCAAGCGATATTGGCAATTCTTGCCAATGACCCCTTACAGAATCCGCCTCCATACGAAAAGCTGGTCGGAGATCTTACCGGCGCCTATTCACGACGAATCAATATTCAACACCGTCTCGTCTATGAAGTACACGCAAAGGAAAAAATCGTCCGTGCGCTGCGAATGTGGACGCATTATGAATAAACTCCCGTAGGCCGGAATAAGTCGATTCGAGCGCTAGCGAGAATTGGCGTTTCCGGCAAGCACCACACGAATCCGCCGGAAACGCCACCTCGCGCTACGCGCTTCGATGGTCTTATTCCGGCCTACGATTTACCAGCTTGAGACGGTTAAGCCGCTCATGGTTCGACAAGCTCACCACGAACGGCTTAACCTCAGACCGTGTCCCAGCTTAAGTTAGTAGTAGAAACTTTACACCGCTCGCCAGACGTAAGTAGCCACCGCACTTGCAGGCATTGTGGCTACGGCATTTTTCCCTTGAAATCGGATACTAAAGGATCGTGATTCAGCCCCATTATTGAGCGCAATCAGGACGATGTAGCCCTCAGGCGTAACAAAAGCCACATTGGACAAAGACGCTTGTTGATCGGAATAAATCCTCACCGAACCGGGGCGTACGAATTTCGCGGCATGGGCAATCACATAGTAGGCGACGTTGCGGGTAACCTCTTCGCCTAGGGTCAAAGCGCCGACACAACGGGCCTCGCCTCCTGGGGTATGGGGACAGCAAAACGGGTCGGAGGCCAGGTTCCATTCGAGCACGGTTCGGCTCCAGTTGCGTAGGGAACCGATCAGCACATTTTTCACGTGCCACATTAAATCCCCCCCGAACTGCCCGTCCGAACCTACCCACTGCTCGGTGAAATACAGTTTCATTTCTGGGTAAAGCTGGTGTACCTCGGAAAGAACTGAAATGTCGCCCCCGTACAGATGCCAGGCCGAACCAGTCAGATAACGACGCGCTTCGGCATCGGCGAAAACTTCCAAAGGATACTCCGGCACATCGCAATTGTGGTCCCAGCAAAACAATTCCACATCGGCCAATCCGGCTGCCTGCAAGGCCGGTCCCAGATGATTTTTGATAAACTCGACCTGCTCGCTCGCTTCCATGATCATGCTGGGCTCGTTTTTTTGATTCAAGGGTTCGTTCTGCGGGGTAATGGCATGAACGGTAATGCCTCTGTCCCGCATGGCTTTCAGGTATTTGACCAGGTAAGCGGCGTAAACAGCGTAGCAATCCGGTCTCAGTTTGCCGCCGACGAAACTCTGGTTGCTCTTCATCCAGGTCGGCGCCGACCACGCCGTAGCCATGATCCTGATCTCGGGGTTGATAGCCAAAATTTCCTGTAACAGGGAGATGACTTCAAGGTCCCCGGCCTCGATGTCGAAATGGACCAGCTCGGGGTCCGGTTGTCCGTCCGGCCTGTCGTTATAGGTAAAGCAGCACTCGCTCAAATCCGACGCACCGATACTCAGACGCAGAAAACTAACGCCGATGCCGTCGCCATCGGGCAAGAACAATTCCCGAAACAATGCATTTCTGTCAGGGTCGGGCAAGCGGCTGATCAGCATCGCGCTGCCGCCGGTCAAGGAAAATCCGAATCCTTCCATGACTTGATACTTCTGCCCCGCATCCACGGTTATCACAGGAAAATCATTGGTGTTGTCGGCAAAGCAAAGGCCATCCGCCTGTCGTTGCAACAACAGGGTTTGGTCGGCGGTGGTCAGCCAAACAGCCAAAGAAGAAGGAAGAAGTGAATCGTTTTGTTCAGGCATGACAGTCCTCTTGGCGGAATATCTTTAGGTTATACATACGAGCCAATCTGAAAGCCTGACAGGTCGGATAATCGCCTGCAAAACACTTTACTGCGAAGCGGAGCAAGCTTAAGTACAGTCTGCCCTGATTTGCCCCCGACAACTGCAAGGACGAATCTCTCGATCCAAAGGCCTTGATGCCGCAACCGCGCCAACGATGTACTCGACAAGCTATTGATCAACTACCCCCATTCTCAAAAACCACTACAGCCCGGTTATTTACCGAATAAAAATCTTCGCGTACCGGTTTTTGGTCTTGCGGAAGCACGATATCCTGCGGTGAATTCAGCGAAGTGTCCAAAGCCAGGCGCCATGCTCGACCGACAATAAACGGTAATTCAATGCGAACGTGTTGGTCCGACATGTTCATTGCAACATGCAAATCAGGTTCGTCGTCTTCAACGCCCGCCAGGGTAAAAGCCAAAACCTTCGCGTCATAATCGCCCCATAACGGCTTGTCGATTTCAGTGCCGTGCCATTGAATTTCGGCTATCCCCCGGCCATTGACGGGTTTTCCGGTCAAAAAACGCCGCCGCATGATGGATGGGTGTCGTTTGCGCAACGCTATCATTAGTTGGACAAAACGCAGCATATCGGCATTTTGCTCGGTCATATTCCAATCTATCCAGGACAATTCGTTATCCTGGCAGTAGCAGTTGTTATTGCCGTGCTGGCTGTTTAATAACTCGTCGCCCGCCAGTAACATGGGGACGCCATGACTGAGCAGCAACATGGCGAAAACATTTTTCACCTGTTTTCTGCGCAACGCCAGAATGCTTAAATCTTCGGTTTGTCCCTCAATGCCGCAATTGAAACTTAAATTATTATTGCAACCGTCCTGATTATATTCACCGTTAGCATAGTTATGTTTTTCGTTGTAGCTAAACAAATCGTACAGGGTAAAACCGTCGTGACAGGTGACGAAGTTGATGCTGTTAATCGGCAGTCGGCCTTTGTGCTCGTACAAGTCGTTACTGCCGCAAAGACGGGTTGCCAGCTCGTTGACCAGCCCCTTGTCGCCGCGCACAAAACGCCGGATCACATCCCGGTATCTGCCGTTCCATTCGGCCCAGCGATAACCGGGAAAACTGCCGACCTGATACAGTCCTGCCGCATCCCAGGCCTCGGCAATCAACTTGGTTTTGGCCAGCTGCTCCGAAAGCTCGATACCCCAAAGCAAAGGCGGATCTTGCAGCACTTCGCCGCCCTCCCCTCGCGCCAACGCGCTGGCCAGATCGAAGCGAAAACCGTCGACATGCATTTCCCTGACCCAATACTCCAGACAGCTGATAATAAAATTGGCCACCAGCGGATGATTGGCGTTTACGGTGTTGCCGCAGCCGGTGTAATCGTGAAGGATGCTCTTGTCGAACTGGTCATGATGATAAAAAATATCATCGCCTATGCCCCTGAAATTAATGATCGGACCGTCTGCCCCGGCCTCTGCGGTATGGTTAAACACAACGTCCATAATGACGCCCATGCCCGCCCGATGCAGCGCTTTAACCAGATCGCGAAATTCATGGACATGGGTTCCCTGCTCCGGAGTGACGCAATAACCCGGATGCGGACTGAAAAAACTGTGAGTGCTGTATCCCCAGTAGTTTTTCAGCCCCAAATCGGCAGTATGCCTGGGAACATCCTGCTCATCGAATGCCATGACCGGCAATAGTTCAACGTGCGTAATACCGAGCGCTTGCAGGTAAGGGATTTTTTCAATCAGTCCGGCAAAGGTGCCCGGATTGGCCACTTTTGAAGAAGGATGCCGCGTAAAGCCGCCGACATGCAATTCGTAAACAATGGCTCTTTCGCTACGAATGCGCAGCGGCACATCGCCTTCCCAGTCATAACGATCGTCAACAACAACGCAACGCATGGCGGTCAGTTTATTGTCGCCCGGCATACACGCGGCCTTGCGACTCCAACGCTTATGACTGACCGCACGCACCCACGGGTCAATCAGCTGCTTGTCTTTATCAAAATGCAATCCCGCTTCACGGACATGATTAGGCCCGTCCATGCGCCACGCATACCATGTGCCGGCCGGCAATCCGGTCACATAAACATGCCATGAAAAAAAAGTGCGATTAACGTCTTCCTTTAACGCTATGGTTTGAAAGGGTTCATCGCAGTCTGCCGCATCAAAAAGCAACAGTTCAACATGCGTCGCATAACGACTGAAAATGGAAAAATTAACACCCTTGCTTTTAGCTCTGGAACCGGAAGGATAAGGATTTCCCGGCCTTAACTGGTATTCTTTTTTGTGCATATCCTCATCTCACGCTTTGTAATCACAAAGCCTAATTAACTCATTTGGGTTGTCTTCAATTGAAAACAGGAACTTATAACAGCTATTATCCAAAGCCACCGGCCGCAAGGCAAAGGAATTTAAAATTCATTGATAAATAGTACCGGTTCTTAACCGTTTGAATTCATACAAATGCAACCATTTTTAAAATACGGTTTCCGTCCGCCGCAATAACAAACCGGGCAACCGCCGATAACAATCTCAGGACTCCATCAATAATAACTTCCGCTTATAGTTCCCTCGCCCTGCGTCACTGCCATTAAGTTAAGAAATACGCTAGTTCCCAAGCTGGAGCTTGGGAACCAGCGCTCACTAAAATTCTTAACTTAATGGCAGTGTCACCCTGCGTGGTAACCCGGTCAGGGAGGCTGTCGTCATTCCGATAGTCCCTTACTTGACGTTTGACGAGAAACAGGCCTATATGCAGAGACCTTCCAGGTTTTAAAAACCTGGAAGGTCTAACTTGCAACGTTCTGATGACGACTTTTGGGCAGCGTTGTGTATAAAGACAAGCACAGCGCATGGGAATGATGAGTTTATGTTTCGGGGAGTTATTACCGGCCATATCCTTACAGCTCTGAAAGAATATCCAACGCCTCGGACAGCGTGGAGACGCCGTGAATCTCCAAACCCTCAATCGATTTTTTAGGCACATTGGCCTTGGGAATAACGGCCTTCTTGAAACCGTGTTTTGCCGCATCATTAAGCCGCGCATGACCATTGGCGACCGGCCTGATTTCGCCGCTCAGGCCGATTTCGCCGAAAAAGAACACATCATGCGGAATGACTTTATCCCTCAGGCTGGAAACGACACCCACCACGATGGCTAAATCGGAACTGGTTTCGGTCACCTTAATACCGCCGACCACATTGGCGTAAATCTCATCGTTCGCGGTAAAAATGCCGCCGTGCCGGGACAGCACGGCAAGCAACATCGCCAGACGGTTTTGATCGAAGCCCACCGCCAGCCGTCGGGGATTGCCGTACTGACATTCAGTCACCAACGCCTGAATCTCCACCAGCAGCGGCCGCGTCCCTTCCCACAGCACCGTCACCACGCTGCCTGATGAGGGTTTGTCCGGCCGGTTTAAAAACATCGCCGAAGGATTTTTAACCTCTTTTAGCCCGGTACTGTCCATCGCGAAAAAGCCCAACTCGCCGACGCTGCCGAAACGGTTCTTGTCCGCCCTTAACACCCTGAACCGGGCGTCATCGGTCGATCCCAGCATCACCTGGGTATCGACAATGTGGCTCAAGGTCATCGGCCCCGCCAGCGATTGATCCTTGGTGACATGCCCCACCATAAAAATCGACACATCATGCTTTTTGGCATATTGGGTCAAATAACTGGCCGACTCCCTGACCTGGGAAACCGATCCCGGCGCGGATTCCGTATCCTGGGTATGCATCACCTGAATCGAGTCGATCACCAGAATTTGCGGTTTGACCTCATCCAACACATCGCAGATGCGTTGCACCGAGGTTTCGGCCAGCATCATGATTTTGTCCGCAGGCAGTTTGAGCCGGTGCGCCCGTTCGGCAATCTGTTGCAGCGACTCCTCGCCGGACACATACAGCACGCTGACGCCGCGCGCAGCAATATTGGCAATCGCCTGCAACAACAGCGTACTCTTGCCCGCCCCAGGCGCTCCGCCGATCAGCACCACGCTGCCGCAGACTATCCCGCCGCCCAGAACCCGGTCGAATTCGGAAATGCCGCTGAAAATCCTTTCCGCCTGGGAAAGATTAACATCCGACAGTAATTTGACCTCGGACCGGCTTCCGGCATAACCCGCCGACCGTTTATTACGCTCCGCCCCACCCAGTCTGACTTCCTTGATGGTATTCCATTCGCCGCAACTGGTGCATTGCCCGCCCCAGCGGGGGTAATCGGCGCCGCACTGATCGCAGACAAACGCGGTTTTTATTTTCTTACTCATGTTAATCAAAATGCCTTTCGACCATTAAATTGCCTGGAACTATACTCCTTTCCGGCGCCAGCAATCGCCGGTATTCATCCGCATCCGGCCGACCCTGCAAATACGATGCGCCGGGGTCGATGATAAACCGCGCATCCATCGCAGTACGCCCCAGCAACATACGAAAACGCATCGTGTCCCGATTGGTCAGCGTCATTTCGGCCCTTATCGCCGATTGCCCCAGAACCAACTGCGTTTCTATCACATACCGACGCTGTTTGTGTCCCCCGGAATCCGTAACCATCCGCCTGTCTTTAACCGGCGCATGACATTCAATCGACACATCGCAACGTTGTTGCAAGGGATGAATAGCAAACATCACCCAGCGTTGCCCGTCTTTTCGATAAGGCTCGATAGCAAACGCATGCAACGCCGATGACCGGGCGCCGGTATCGATTTTTGCCTTAATCCCCGCCAGCTTAAGTTCCGGTAGCCCCACCCACTCGCGCCAGCCCAACATCGGTTTGTGTATCATCTGTGTAAAGCCTTAATCTAAAGTTATACTTTGATCCCAACAACTGCCGGAGCACCTGTAAAATGTGCGCCATTATGCTTGAATACAGCAACCAGATAAAAATATTTATCAAAAGGGATAAACCATGTCCGAATCACTGAGTTACGCTTCCGAAAAATCAGGTTTGCCGCCCGGCTCGCTGGTGCATGTCGGCGAAGTGCATAAACACGAGCATAAAATCACCGTCATTGATTACGACAAATCAACGCTAACCACTCGCACCATCAAGAATATTGAAGAACTGCTGCCCTACCAAAGCACCGATACCATCACCTGGGTGATTATCGACGGCCTACAAGACGTGTCGATTATTGACGCGATCGGACAGCATTTTGATATTCATGCGCTGGTACTTGAAGATATTCTCAACACCCATCAGCGTCCGAAATTCGAAGAATTCGACGATTACTTGTACATCGTTATCAAAGCGCTTTCCCTGGCTGATGAATTTAACGTGGAATATGAACAGGTCAGTTTATTGCTGCTGGATAAATTCGTTTTCACCTTCAAGGAAAAGCCGGATGCGATATTCGACCCGATCTTCAGCCGACTCAACAACGATAAAAGCCATCTCAGGAATCTTGGCACCGACTACCTGACCTATATCATTATGGATACCATCGTCGATGAGTATTTTACGCTGCAAGATACCTTCGATGAACTGATTGAAAGCGTTGAAGATGAATTGCTGTCGGACCCGTCGGCGCAAACCCTGAACACCATCCAGAAAATCAAGCGTGAATTGATTTTCTTGCGCCGAAGCGTATCGCCCATGCGGGAATTGCTGGCCTCCATTCAGCGTAGCGAATCGCAGCTGCTCAATGACAAAACCAAGCGCTACTTCGGCGATATATACGATCACGTGATTCGCGTGACTGAAGCCATGGAATCCTACCGGGACTTGATCGCCGGTATGCTGGACATTTATTTATCCAGCGTCAGCAACAAAATGAACGAAACCATGAAAATACTGACCGTGTTTGCGTCCATTTTCATACCGTTAACCTTTATCGCCGGGGTCTACGGCATGAATTTCGAATACATGCCGGAGTTGAAATGGCGTTGGGGCTACCCGGCATTGTGGGCGGTATTTATCGGCGTGTCGGTATTTTTGCTCAGGTTTTTCAAGAAAAAGAACTGGCTTTAGCTACGTAAAATTTACCAACATGTACCGATTCTAAACCTGTAGACTTAAAGTGGACCCTGTCCAATGTTTTGCTTGGTAACACGGGCAATCCCCGGCTTGATACGAACATCGCCGGAGTTCTTGCCAACTTTCGTTTTTAACTTTGCAGGCACAGAAACATGAACGAAATTTCAATTCAGCGCTTACGCACACATGTCTATGAACTTGCCGGTAAAATCGGCGAGCATAATGTTTTTCATCCGGATGCGCTCCATGCGGCGGAGGCTTATATTACGCAAGAATGGCAGCAGCAAGGCTATGACGTCCGCAAGCAGACTTATACCGCACAAGGCATTGAATGCGCCAATCTTGAAATCACCTGCCCCGGTAACAGCCGCAGCACCGATGTCATTCTGATCGGCGCTCATTACGATTCGGTCTTTGGCAGTCCGGGCGCTAACGATAACGGCAGCGGCGTTGCAGCATTGCTGGAACTTTCGCGCCTGTTCAAGGATGTTGCGCCTGAAACCAATCTGCGTTTTGTCGCTTTTGTGAACGAAGAGCCGCCTTTTTTCTTCTGGCCGAGCATGGGCAGCATGGTGTATGCCAAAGCCGCCAGGCAACGGGGTGATCCGATACGTTTTATGATCTCGCTGGAGACCGTCGGCTATTACCGGAATCAGCGAGGCAGCCAAACTTATCCGCCATTGCTGAAATATTTTTATCCCGACACCGGTAATTTTATTGCTTTCGTTTCCAACTTGCGCTCCCGGCACATCTTGCGGGACTGTGTTCGGGCGTTTTCGTCGGCGACGGATTTTCCGGTGCAATCCATCGCTGCCCCAGCCATTGTGCCGGGAGTGTCCTTGAGCGATCAGCTGGCGTTTTGGCGGCACGGTTACAAGGCGTTGATGATTACCGATACCGCTTTCTACCGTTACCCCTATTACCATACGGCTCAGGATACGCCGGACAAGCTCGATTACGAGCCGTTTACAGAAATGACTAAGGGGCTGTTTTTGATGTTACGCCGGTTGGCGAATGCAACGCGATAAAGCCCGGAATCCTCCCATTGACCATTGCCGATAAGCCCGAGGTTTCGCTATGGATGAAGAATTACCCTGTACTTTGATCACCTGGGAAGATGTTTACAGTTTATGCCGCCAACTGGCTCAACAATTGCGCCAGGAGAATTTCCGGATCGATGTCATCGTCGCCATAGCGCGAGGCGGTTATATACCGGGACGGCTTTTGTCGGATATGCTCGGTATCCATGACCTGACCGGCTTCAAAATCGAGCATTATCAAGGCGCTTATAAACAGCATCAGGCCTATGTTAAGTACCCGTTAAATGCCGACATCAACGGGCGAAACGTCCTGCTGTTGGACGATGTCTGCGATAGCGGCGATACCTTTACCGTGGGCGTCGAACATCTCCGGCACTGCGGCAAGGCGAACGAATTACGCACAGCCGCCATGCACCTCAAAACCGTTTCCAGCTATATTCCCGACTTTTACGTCGAAACGGTCAGCGAATGGCGATGGCTGATCTATCCCTGGGCGGTTAATGAGGATTTGTCCAGCATGCTTGCAAAAATGCGGCTCGATAATGCCGACACGGCCTTGCTGCAACGGGAAATCAAGCAGCGGCATGGCATCGATGTAACCGGCAGGCAGATAGAAGATGCGCTGATATTGCTAAAGCAATAGAGACTGTGAAAGTATCGTTTTTTGATCGAAATTTAAAAACTCACCACGAAGGCACGAAGTACACGAAGAGCACGAAATTTTCAATATATTGAATCAATTGTTTTTCTTCGTGTACTTCGTGCCTTCGTGGTGAATAATGCTTTTGCCCCGTTCAACATGAGGTCCTGTGCATCATGGTAACCAATAAAGAAATCGCCTCAAAACTGCGCCAAATCGCCGAATTACTGGATGAGCAAAGAGCCAATCCATTCCGGGTCAGCGCCTATTTGAATGCCGCCAAGACCATCGACACCCTGGCCGAGCCGGTCGGGGATTTACTGGAGCAACAGGGTTTTTCGGCGTTGCTTGAACTGCCCGGAATCGGCGAAGGCATCGCCCGGTCCATTAACGAATACGTGATGACTGGGCGCATGAGCCGCTTGGAAAGCTTGCAGTCGGGTCATGATCCCATCGCATTATTCGAACAGATACCGGGCATCGGCCCCCGGTCGGCGCACCGGATAATTGAAACGCTGCATATCGACACCCTGGAAGCCCTGGAACTGGCGGCGCATAACGGCCGCTTAAACAAAGTCCCCGGCTTCAGCACCAAAAAAATCGCCCTGGTACAAACCTGGCTTGCCCATGTCCTGGGTTTTCGCCGTCCGCGTTTCGAAGCGCAGCAAACCATTGCAGAGCCGCCGGTCGAATTATTGTTGAAAATAGACGAGCAATACCGCAAAAAAGCGCAAGCCGGAGAGCTGCCGACCATAGCGCCGAAACGCTTCAACCCGACCGGCGAAGCCTGGCTGCCCATCTTGCATGTGAGCCGGAAGGGCTGGCATTTTACCGCGTTATATTCGAATACCGAGCGCGCCCACCAGCTGGATCGCGTCAAAGACTGGGTGGTGATTTATTTTTACGATGATAGTCACCACGAGGGCCAGCATACCGTTGTCACAGAAACGCGAGGCCCTGCAACCGGCTGGCGGGTGGTTCGGGGCCGCGAAAAGGAATGTAACGAATATTATGCGGAATAAGCGGTAAAAGGCGATGCCGCAGCGAGAGGGTTTAGTCACGGCAGTTAAATATTCGCTAATTCCCAAGCTCAAGAGACTGTGAAAGTATTACGCTTTTAGCCTCCCCCTTTGTAAAAGGGGGATTGAGGGGGATTTTTCAAAAACCATAAGTTATTGGTATTTAGGTGTTTATTTATTCATTGATCTATCAAATCTCCCCTAGCCCCTCTTTGCTAAAGAGGGGGGTAAAAGGAATATTTTCACAGTCTCTGGAGATTGGGAACCAGCGTAAAGTTTTTTAAGTTTACCCGCATATTGCTACAAAATATCTATGCGGACAAATGTGAACCTAGCCGGATGGGAAAGACTGACTCTCACTGACCCTCAGGTTATAGAGGCCTCCAGGGCCTCCATGTGCAGAGGGTCATTGGTTTTGAGCGTGTCAAAGAGATCGTTGACCGCAGCTTCAATGTCGAAAATAAGTTCGCTGTTTTCAGCCAAACGCTCAATGTTATTTGCATGACTAAAATAATGAAGCACTTTCAGAATCCGTTTTGACTTCTCTGGACCGAAAATCCTATCAGCACGCTGATCAACAGTTGAGTCGATGTTGCCGGGATACTTTGAGAAGGTATAGAGCTCGACAAACCTACGGATTGCATTAGGTAGTAACATCAAGACGGTGTGATCAACCTTGTCGGGGTTTGTGTGGAATTCGTTTATCACGTTAAAGAGAAAGTGATACTCCGAAGAATACTTGCTTAATGAATCAGGCATATTGGTGAGCCTAGATTCCTTGGGATTAATTCTCTTGATCAAAAAGTGCCTAGAGGTGGAAATACTCTTTGGTTGAAGTTCTCGCAGCAGAGAGAAAAATTCAAAGTTGTGGGTTGAAAAGAATACCTGCTTACATTGAGTAGTCCATGAATTGCTGACGGGATCTTTGTGGAAAAACGTCTCCTTGATCGTCGCACTGACTTGAAAAATGTGATTGCTGTCGAGGCTCGAAATGGGGTCGTCTATATAAACGATAGCCTCTTTGAATTGATTGGGTTTGAGTTCCTTCAACTTGGTCAAGAAAAATACAAACGCAATCGCGGTCTTCTCACCTTCGCTAAGATGGTTGGCTGGCCTGCCATCGCGACGAATAAGCTGAAAGCGTTCCAGGTCACCAACTTGGATCACATTGATCTGCACGCTCTGGCTTCCAAGGAGAAACTCTAGCCGTTGGTTGATATCTTCTCGTCCACGCTGTGCTTGGCTAATGATGGCTTTTAATTTCAGGATTTCGGCTTTAATGACATTGCTGCATTGGTCAAGCCGATCATGGTGTCGCCTGACACGTGCGAGTTTTTTGTTATGCCCTCGCATATCAAACGTATCGAGAAACTCCTGCACATAGTGCTTCTTGAGACGATCGATAGCTGCTTTTTTGGCTGAGACGAAGTTGTCTGATATGTTGTTATTCTCATTGATGCAATCATTGATCTCAATGATTGCATCAATGATGGGCTGTTGCAGATTATCAGGCAACGGCTGTGGATCGATGGAGACGAATGGAGCATCTTTCTTCTTGCGTAAGTCACTACCCAAAATAGCAACAGCCTTGTTGTAGGTATAGATTGATTTCTTTGCATTTGCTTGGGCAATACCAAAGCGATCTCGGAACTGGGCTGTGAGTTCTGTATTATTGGGCGGATTGAATTCAATTTTAGCTTGCTCGACGCGAGCAAGAAGCTGATCAACTTTCTGTTTGTGATCTCCCAAATCCTTTGAGAAGTGGGCTCTGAGCTCTGCAAGACGGTGTTCGCTGAGCGAACCTCCGCAGAACTCACATAAATCTTTCGCCGCATGGTGTGGGAGGCCGGATTCTACCCAACGTTCGATCAGCGGATTCTTAACGAGGTGGTCTAGTGTGCTTGCTAAACTGGGAGTCTTCTCCATAAGAGTCTTTGCCTCACTATGAAGATTATCAATCCCCAGTGAGACCGAAATTTCATCAACCCTAGAAGGTTGCTCCTGATCCGAGGTTAGAGCAAGCTTAAGGTCTGCCTGGTAAGTCTTATCGTTGAGCGTATTAATTTCGGCGAGAGGATCGACAACGTTGATGTCTGCTTGTAGATGGGTAGCGGTATAGGCCGAAACAAGTCCTAGGTCTTTCTTGATACGAGCGGCTGCATTGGTCTTTGCGCTACCAAGACTGGCGCTTAGTGACGCGATCAGACTTGCCAGCTCTCTAGACTTTTGATTTGCCCGTGCTGCCATGGATTCGCAACGGTCAAGCTCCTTTTGAGCCTTATCGGAATCTGCACCCAAAAGTAGGATGGGCTCAAATCCACCCCCTGTGAAGTTCAGGTTCTTGGCGATGAAGTCGGAGTTAAAGACTCGAACAATCTGGGATGTCTGAGTGAAGTTCGCCTCTGTAATGGAGCCCATCTCAGTATCAAAAGTGAACGAGCAGCCCGAGATTTCAGGATTGAGTTGCTTCGCTTCAATTAGGGCGAAGAGGCGGGAAAGCGTGGTTTTGCCAGAGTAGTTCCAGCCATAAATTAAGTTTTTGACTGCAAAGTCTTGCGTGCCAGAAGGCCTCACATAGTCACTATAGACGCCAAGTCCTTTAATACGTTGAATGCCCTTAATCAAAATCTTTCCTCTCTAACTTATTACATGATTACATTATTGTAGCAGACATGCACTCAAGAGGCTGATTACCGTCGAGAGGGAGACCTATTCTACTAGGCCCCCTGCGAGAACCTAAGGGTGCTGCATCATTCGCGATTGATGCGCCTCCTTGCGTCGGCAGCATCCTACTCAGATAAATTGCCGTTTTGGGTCTGGTTGTGCCTTTGAGCAATCCCGGTCAATTTCTTTAATGCAAATGCAAGATAAAATCTTACGCTTCCAAAGAGATAACTTTATAGAATCCACTCCCGAAAAATTTGGGTTTATAATGCTTTTCACCGTCCGGGCGTTAAATTACCAACATTCACAAAGGTTAGGTTTACATGAGAAGTTACACCGCAATTATTGAAAAATGTCACGATACTGGATTGTATGTAGGTTTTATTCCAGGCTTCCAAGGCGCTCATACTCAAGCTGAATCGTTAGATGAGCTCAATAAAAATCTTCGGGAAGTCATTGAAATGCTTCTTGAAGATGGCGAACCAATAATGGAAGCCGAGTTTATTGGAACTCAAAATGTCGTAGTAGCTTAAGCATGGGGCATATACCTGTTCTTAAGCCGCGTGAGATAGTCGTTTTGCTTGAACTATTAGGGTTTACAGAAATCCGTCAGCGCGGTTCGCACAAGCAATTTCGTCATCCTGATGGCAGATGCACAACAGTGCCGTTCCATGCAGGACGCGATATTTCACCCATTTTGCTTCGACAAATCGCCAAGGATATTGGTTTAACGGTTGATGAACTGCTCAAATCCAGAACCTGACTTAACGCTCCCACGGAGGCCGTAAGTTGGGATGAATGCAATAGTAGCAAACGATCCAGCACAGGTAGCCGCCATGACCCATCCAGCGCCACTCCCGTTATCGCCCTATTGCCCTACAAGCCTCGCCGAGCAACTGCTGAGCGGCGGGCAAAGGATTTTGCTGTTTGGCGAGACCGGTATCGGCAAATCCACGCTGACTGCCGAACTCGCGCGGATATTTTCCGAAAGAGGCCTAAGCTGCTCCTGCATCGCCGCCGATCCCGGATCGCCCGGCTTCGGTTTGCCCGGCACCGTATCGCTGGGACAGTGGCGGGAGTCCGGCTGGCAAGTGTCGGCATTTGAAGCGCTTTGCACGCTGGATGCAGGCCGTTTTCGCCTGCCGCTGTTGTCGGCCGTCAGCCGGTTAATGCAAAAGGCTCCCCTGGGCTTGATGCTGATCGACGCCCCCGGCGTGGTCCGCGGCATTGCGGGTTCGGAATTGCTGACCGGCATGGTCGAGCTGCTGGAAATCGATACCGTGTTGGTACTGAACCGCCAGTCGAAACCGCTGCCGTTAATGAACGAACTGCTGTCGTTGGGCGTCCGCATCCTGCCGGCGCATGCCCATCCGGAGGCCTGCCGTCCCGGCCAAAAGACCAGGGCGCACAAAAGAACCGGGCAATGGCGGACTTACCTCGCCGTCACCGACGATCTAACGCTCGATCTTGCCGATCTTCGCGTGATCGGCTCGCCGCCGCCCATCGATGTGCCGGATGCCTGGGCCGGCCGCCAATGCGCCTTTGTCGACACCGGCCGAACCGTCAGCATCGGCGAAATCATCGCGGTGCAAGACGGCAAACTTCAAATCCGGCTGCCTGCGGCTGCGGCAACCACCCGGACATTGCTGGTGCGCGATGCCCGTTGCGAAAAAAACGGCCTGCTGGTCAGCGCCGCGCCGTTTGCATCCGGCAACCTGCAATTTCTGCCGCCGCCCGACGCAATGCCTTACCCGACGACGGATTACAGCGGCGGACCCAGGCCTGAGGTCAAATTACGCGGCATGTACGCCACGATGATCAACGGCGTGTTCGGCGACCCGTTGCTGCATCTTCGCCTGCACCAGCAGCAACGCAGCCTGCTGTTCGACCTGGGCGATTCGGGCAGATTGTCCACCCGAATCGCCCATCAAGTCAGCGACGTTTTCATCAGCCATGCCCATATCGATCATATCGGCGGCTTCTTGTGGCTGCTACGCTCCCGGGTCGGCGATTTTCCAAGCTGCCGGATTTTCGGCCCGCCGGGTTTGATCGGCCATATTAAAGGCATGATCGACGGCGTCCTTTGGGATCGCATCGGAGATACCGGGCCGCGTTTCGAAATCGCCGAAATTCACGACAACCGGCTGCAACGGGCCCATATTCAGACGGGCTGCGGGGATTGCGTCGCTCTCCCGGAAATTCAGTTTGCCGAAGGATTGATTGTGGATGATCCGCAATTCACTGTCCGCACGATCACGCTGGATCACCACACGCCGGTGCAGGCCTATGCCTTCGAGAGCAAGGCCAAATTCAACGTCGACAATACCGTTCTCAAAACCTTGGGGTTAAATGCCGGGCCCTGGCTGAACGAACTGAAGCGGGTCATCGGCGCGGGCGATACCGCAGCGATGATCCGGCTGCCCGATAATAGCAGCCGGGAGGCGGGAGAACTGGGCTCCCTTCTCCTTACCGTCACGCCCGGCGAAAAACTGGTCTATGCGACCGATCTGGCCGATACGGCAGCCAACCGCGCCGCCCTGACCGCATTGGCGCACAAGGCCGACTTCTTTTTCTGCGAAGCTTCTTTTCTGGAAGACGACATCGACCAGGCTCGGAGAACCGGCCATCTGACCGCGCGAGCCTGCGGCGAGATTGCAAGCGCCGCCGATGTCAAACAATTGGTGCCGTTCCATTTCTCAAGGCGTTACGAAACAAGGCCTGAAGATGTTTATCTGGAATTAAGCGCCGCCTGTTCCCGCGTCATCAGGCCTACAAAAAGTCGGTAATAACTTCCCGACGTGGAGTGGAAGAATTTCGCTAGCTCCCAAGCTCAATCTTGGGAATTCAGTTACGGAAGCTCCAGCTTCCCGTCTCGCGAAGCTGGAGCTTCGCATCCTGGGTTCCCAATCTGGAGATTGGGAACCAGCACAATCTCAATCTCTCGTCGTTATACACAAGTATCTGTGAACAACGTAGGGCGTGCCGTGCGCGCCTTCGGCTCCGTTCGGAACGTCCCGCCTGTTCAGAACGGAACCAGTTAGACCTTCCAGGTTTTAAAAACCTGGAAGGTCTGTATATCGGCCTATTTTCCGCCTGCCGTCAGGTAAGGGACTGTCGGAATGGCGACAGCTCGCAGATACGACGAGAGCTCAAGCTTGGGAACTCAGTTACGGAAGCTCCAGCTTCCCGTCTTGCGAAGCTGGAGCTTCGCATCCTGGGTTCCCAATCTGGAGATTGGGAACCAGCACAACCCGCACACTGCTCCTGCGTGGATCTACATCCTTCATTCTTGTAGTCGCTCATGTCTTCGTGGTAAAAGTAGACTACTAACAAAGCATCGTAATTTATTCGTCACCTTTGGAGTCGCCGCTATTGGACAGTTTGCAGATACAACAGGAACCTCGCCCAGTCATCGGAACCATCGTTGAAGTACATGGCCCGGTGGTGATTATCGACTGCACCCAGTTGCCGCCTTTGCGTCAGGCTTTATGCACCTGTTTCGACCACACCGTCTATTTTTTCGAAGTTCATCAGCATCTTGATGAACGGCATATCCGGGCTATCACCCTGCACGGCACGGCCGGATTAAGCCGGGGCATGACCGTATTCGATACCGGCGCGCCTTTGCATGTCCCTGTATCGGAGCAATGTTTGGGACGATTATTGAATATATTCGGTGAACCGCTGGATGGACTGCCGTCTTTGCCTAAAACCGAATTCCGCAATATTCACTCTAAACCGCTGCCGCTATCCGAAGCCATCGGCATAAGCGGCATTTTGGAAACCGGCATTAAAGTCATCGATCTATTATGCCCTTTCGTAAAAGGCGGCAAAACCGGGTTATTCGGCGGCGCGGGCGTCGGAAAAACCGTGCTGGTCATGGAATTCATCCATGCCGTTTCCGCGATTCATAAAGGTGTCTCGGTGTTTGCCGGGGTCGGCGAACGCATCCGCGAAGCTCACGAATTATGGCGGGAAATGCAACAGGCAGGCGTCATGGACGATACGCTGATGGTTTTTGGGCAAATGGATGAATCGCCCGGTGTGCGTTTTCGGGTCGCACTGTCGGCACTGACTTATGCCGAATACCTGCGCGACACCCTGCATAAGGAAGTGCTGTTTGTGGTCGACAATGTATTTCGCTTTGTTCAGGCAGGCAGTGAAATCTCCAGCCTGCTGGGCCGCATGCCCGCTACGGTCGGTTACCAGCCGACCTTGACCACCGAAGTCGCCGAGTTGCAGGATCGTATCCTTTCGACCCGGCAAGGCGCTATTACCTCTGTGCAGGCGGTCTACGTTCCGGCCGATGACATGACCGACCCTGCGGTCAGCGCCATCCTCAGCCATCTGGATACCACGGTTATCCTGTCTCGGGATCAGGCCAGTAAAGGCATCTATCCCGCCGTCGATCCGTTGCGCTCCAGCAGCAAACTGATGGACAAACATACCTTGGGAGATCGCCATTATGCGGTTGCCAAAGGGGTACGCGAACATCTGGCGCGTTATCATGAACTGGAAGACATTATCGCCATGCTGGGCATGGAAGAATTGGCTGAGGTTGACCGGAAAATCGTTATGCGCGCCCGTAAATTGCAACGTTATTTGACCCAGCCGTTTTCGGTTTTGGCCGAGCATACCAAGCAAACCGGAGTTTCAGTGCCGCTGGCGCAAACCTTGACCGATTGCGAAGCTTTTTTGGCAGGACGGTATGATGAGCTGTCCGAGGAGCAATGCTACATGCGCGGCTCCATGCAGGACAGTCTATGAACCTAAAAACAGCGAATCGTCCACGAAAGACACGAAAAGCACGAAAATGTTCAAAAAACACTATGCCGCAGGTTGTTACACAAAGGTTGAATCGCTGATGCAGCACAACATAATGATTTGTTTAGTGTATTTCGTGCCTTTCGTGCTTTTCGTGGACAAAATGGTTTTTCCTGGATGAACCCATTCGTACTGAACCTGTTCGATGCCAGCCACGAACAACGCATCGCCGGCGTCACCTCTTTTGTCGGCGAGGACGCTTCGGGCAGCTTCGGCATCCAAGCCCATCATGCGCGGTTTATGACTACGCTGGTTTTCGGTCTGGCGCGTTTTCGTCTGGCGACAGAAGATTGGCAATATCTGGCGCTGCCGGGAGCGGTTGCCTATTTCAACAACAATGAATTGACGATCAGCACCCGGCATTTCCTGATCGACACCGACTTCGAACGGATCAGTGCCTTATTGGAACAGCAGTTGATAGCCGAGGAAGAAAATCTGCATGCAACCCGAGAAAGTCTGCATCGAATGGAACAGGCCATGTTAAAACGCATGTTGATGCTTAAACGTAAAACCAGCTGGCAGTCATGAATAATCGACAACAACTCAAAAACAAGGTTGAGCGCCAGGTCAAACGCATCAAAAAGGCGGGACATGAACCTCGACCGAATCTGCCATCAATCGGCACACTGGGCCTGGTCATGATATTGCCTATTATCGGCGGCGTTTATTTAGGACACTGGTTGGACGATATGGTGGAGGGATATTCGACGCATTGGACACTCAGTTTATTGTTTGTAGGGTTGGTGATTGGGATTTTTAATGTGTATTTTTTGATTAAAGATTAGGCTGGATCATGGAAAACGAATTTACTTTTGCTCTCGGCCCGGTTGATATAGGTATCTCGATCATCACCACGTGGGGAATCATGCTGGTGATTACCGCAATAGCCTGGCTTTCAACCCGACATCTGGACATGCTGCCCGGTAAGTTGCAGACCACAGTTGAAGGCATTGTGGTGGCTATCGACGAGGCCATTGCCGCCGTCGCACCGGAACACGGGCGACAAATCATGCCTTTTATTGCGTCCCTTTGGCTGTTTCTGATCATTGCCAATCTGGTCGGTTTAATACCGGGTTTGCATTCGCCGACCCGTGATCTTTCAGTGACTTCGGCACTGGCGGTACTGGTGTTCTTATCAGTGCATTGGTTTGGCATAAAAACCCAAGGCTTGAAAAACTACCTGCGCCACTACCTGAGTCCCAGTCCGATTTTGCTGCCTTTTCACATTATCAGCGAATTTACCCGCACACTGGCGCTGGCTATCCGTTTATTCGGCAACATGATGAGCCTGGAAATGGCGGCAGTGCTAATATTGCTGGTGGCGGGATTTCTCGCGCCGATTCCGATTTTAATGCTGCATATCATTGAAGCGCTGGTACAAGCCTATATCTTCGGCATGCTGGCGCTAATCTATGTGGCCGGAGCCATACAATCCCAACAACTTAATCCACCGGAGTAACTTATGTCTGACATTGCCTTAATCGTCCTTGGCTCCAGCGTCGCCGCTATTATCGGCATCGCGCTGGGAGTGATGCTCCCGGCCTTGGCCATGGGCAAGGCCATCGGCAGCGCATTGGAAGCCTTATCGCGGCAACCGGAATCGGAACAGTCGATTATGCGCACCTTGTTTATAGGCCTGGCGATGATCGAATCACTGGCTATCTATTGTCTGGTTATTATTTTGATTGTGCTGTTTCGAAATCCATTGCTTGAATACGTTCTTAAATGATTCGAAAAGAATTCACCACGAACGACTGCATGGATGCAGGAGGTAGAGCAACGCAGGAGCAGTTGCCGAGGCACGAAGGACACGAAGATTTGATAATTTTCTCTCTAAAACTTCGTGCTCTTCGTGTCTTCGTGGTGAATATTTTTTTACCAAACACCTAAACCGGCAATAAAGTATATGGAATTCAACCTATCCACCTTTGTTCTTGAAATCATCAATTTCCTGATTCTGATCTGGATTTTGCAGCGGCTTTTTTACAAGCCCCTGCTGGAAGTGATTACCAAGCGTAAGCAGTTTATCGATCAATCGCTTAGCGACGCAAAAAACCTGCAACAGCAGGCGGAACAACAATGCAGCCGTTATGAAAATCGGCAAAAGCTATGGGAGCAAGAAAAACAGGCCGCTATCGCCGCCCTGCACCGGCAACTCGAAGCCGAAAGAAAAGCCCACCTGGACAAGCTGAATGCCGATCTTGAGCAAGAGCGGCAAAAAGCCAACGTGGTGCTGTCGAAACAGCGACACGAGTTACAACAACAAGCGGAAAAACAGGCCTTGCGAAACGGCGCCAAATTTGCCGGAATGCTGTTGCAGCAGTCCGCCGGTCCTGAGCTGGAAGCCCGCTTATTTACCCTGCTGATAGACAACCTAACAACCTTGCCGGAAGCCTGCAAGCTATGCCTGACCATGTTCGGCACTAAAAAATCGGTGCCTGTCAAAATAACCAGCGCCTACCCGCTACCCATTGAAATGCGCCAACAACTGGAACAAAAGCTGGATGCGTTAATCAACAGCCAAATCAATTTTCAATATCATCAGGATAAAGCGCTGATCGCCGGTCTGCGCATGGACATCGGCGCTTGGGTGCTAAACGCCAACCTGCAACACGAACTGACCGGTTTTGCCGAGATTGCCAATGAACCGGAATGATACAGCGCTTATCGTTCCCACGCCCCGGCGTGAGAACGCAGCCGATGCCGCTCCGGCGCCAATGGACAGCTTACTGGACAAACAGGCCGACTGGCTGGCTAACTATCAGCCGGGGCTGCGTATTATCGAACAAGGCACGGTGGTTTCCATCGGCGACGGCATCAGCTGGATCAAAGGCCTGCCGTCCGCGGCTATCGAGGACATCCTGGTTTTTGCCGACGGCAGCCGGGGCATGGTCTTCGACCTTAACCGCGACCGGATCGGCGCAATTTTACTGTATGAAACCGAAGCCCTGACCGCAGGCACCACGGTTCATCTGTCCAAACACTCGCTCAGCATACCGGTCGGCAACGAATTTTTGGGCCGGGTTATCGATCCGCTGGGAACGCCGCTGGACGGAATCGCTCCACCACCCCATGCAGGGCGCGAAAACATGGAAAAAGGTTCGCCCGCGATTATCGCCCGTGATTTTGTCCATAAGCCGCTGTACACCGGCATAAAAATTATCGACACCCTGATTCCGATAGGCAAAGGACAGCGGCAATTGATCGTCGGCGATGAAGGTCTGGGCAGGACCTCAATTGCCATCGATACCGTTATTAATCAAAAAGGCAAGAATGTAGTATGCATCTACGTGCTGATCGGCCAGAAACGCTCTGCCGTGGTCAGCACCCTGGAAACCTTGAAGCAGCACGGCGCGCTGGACTACACGGTGTGCGTGGTTGCCGAAGCCAGCGCCCTGCCCGGCTTGCAATATATCGCCCCGTTTGCCGGTTGTGCGCTGGCCGAATACTGGATGGCGCAAGGCCGGGATACGCTGATCATTTACGATGACTTGTCTACCCATGCCCGAACCTATCGGGAACTGTCTTTGTTGCTGCGAAGGCCGCCGGGCCGCGAAGCCTATCCGGGCGACATCTTCTTTGTCCATTCGCGCCTGCTGGAACGCTCGACCTGCCTGAATGCCGAAAACGGCGGCGGCAGCATGACCGCCTTGCCGATCATCGAAACCAAGCAGGGCGAAATTGCCGCCTACATTCCGACCAACCTGATTTCCATTACCGACGGGCAAATCTATCTGGATAACGACCTGTTCGTATCGGGATTTCGTCCGGCCATCGACATCACCCGGTCGGTCTCGCGGATAGGCGGCAATGCCCAGGACATCAGCATCCGCGATCAAGCGGGGCAAATGAAACTGGATTACCTGCAATTTCTGGAACTGGAAGCCTTCACCCGTTTCGGTCAGCGTCTGGAAGCGTCAATGGAAGCGCGAATCAAACGGGGTCGGCTGCTGCGGGAAATCTTGAAACAGGATCGACTGGTTCCGCACAGCAACCTTTTTCAACTGGCCTGGCTGACCGCGTTTAATGCAGGGCTGTTTAACCAGACAGTTCCTGAAGACATTGCCGAGATTCTGGTTCGCATTGAACAAGGTATTAAAGCCGCGACACTGACGCTGGAAAGCAGCCAGGAGCAGTGGCGGCAAGCGCTCGGCGAATGGATTAACGTCAACCCGGCACCACCGTCATGAGCTTAAGCCGCGAACTGCAACTGCATATCACCCAGTTAAAAGAGATACGCAGCATTTTAAATTCGATGAAAAACCTGGCTTTCATCGAAATCCACAAGCTGCTGCGTTTTAAAACCATGCAGGGGCAAGCCGTGGCTAATATCGAACGCGCGGCGCTGGATTTCCTGGATTTTTATCCCGGCCTGGCGGCTGACGACAACGCCGCGCAACTCTGTATTTTGCTGGGCGCGGAACGCGGTTTTTGCGGAGATTTTAACGAAAGCCTGATTAATGCCGTCGCCGCTAAAGCGTATACCGGCGTTATTGCGATCGGCAGCCGACTTTGTAACCGGCAGGAAGACATTGCCACCGAAGTCGTCGCGACGCTCGAAGGCGCCAATGTCGCCGAAGAAGTGCCTACGATCATTAACCGTCTGATTGACACCATCAGCGCATTGCACGGCAAATCTACCGCTACATTACAGCTGACCGTTGTTTATCACGATAACGCATCCAATCAGATCAGCCAGCGACAGGTGTTTCCGCCGTTTAATCAGCCAAATGAGAGAACCTTTCATTATGGCAACCCGCCGGTACTCAATATGGAACCCGGCGAGTTTTTTGCAGACTTGCTCGATCATTACTTATTTGCCGTGCTGCATGAAATTTTTTATATCTCGCTGATGGCCGAAAATCACAGCCGCCTGCAACATCTGGAAGGCGCGGTGAATCATCTGGATGATGAAACCGTAAAGCTGCAAAGAAAATCCCAGATTTATCGCCAGGAAGAAATTACCGAAGAGATTGAAGTCATTCTGCTAAATGCGGAGAATTTGTAAGATGCGCTGAATGCAGCGAGCGCATCAATATCAGCTTGGATGGATAAAACTCATCCTCATCCCATTCGACATAAACGCCCATAAAAAACGTTGTCTTCATAGTGAAATAAACTGATAATAGTTTCGTATCGCTATCTTTTTTCAGTCAACTTTATTTTTCACGAGCGTGCAACAATGAACATGAAAAGCATCTTAACTTACCTGGCCGTATTAACCTTGTCGTTTAATGTTTTCGCTGTTGAAGTTCAGGAAGAGCCGAAGATGACCACACCGGACAAAATAGCGCTGAATCAGGAAAATTCACCGGTCGCTCCTTTAGCTGCCCATATCGTTAACAGCCATACGATTCCTCAAGCTTCAGGCGAGAAACCCAGTGAATTTATCACCGCGCTTAGCGTGTATTTAATCATCATCGTTGTTTATTCAATTTACGGAATTAAGGCCAACTCAAAAAATATCGGAAACTGAATATTGATACCTGTAGTTGATACGATCAAAACATAGCTATTTACAGGGGTTGACCTTCATCGTTGATAAGCGATGAAGGTTTTTTTAGCCACAATTTCATTACTCCCCACTCCAGCGCTCATCGTTATACACATCTTCTGCGGGTAGCCGCGCAAAGGCTGTCCAAGTGGCTGCTCTGATAGCTGGAGTGCAGGCTTCGCCTGCAAGGACAAGCAAAGCTTGCACTGGTGCATAAAGATGAGCAATCCAGCGTGGGAAGGATAATCGCCCTACGTTAATAAGCTTTTGTTTTAGCCTCTCGCTCCCGCTCGCGCGGAGCGACCTTGGCTAATTCGGTCATCTCTTCGGCCAGAAGATCCAGAATATCGTCTGCCGACATAATGCCTACAAGCCCTCCTTCCTGATTAACCACGGGGATGCGGCGGACGCCTTTGGTGCGCATCAATCGAATCGTTTCAAATACACCGTCTTTTTCCTGCACACTGACAAGTTGCGGCCCCATGATGTCTCCCACGCTAAACTCATCGATATCCAGCGATTTAGCGATAACCTCGATAACCATATCGCGATCCGTAACAATACCGACCGGCATCCGCTTACCGTCAATCTCATCGACAACGACCAGATCGCCGACATGGTATTCGCGCATCAATTGCGCCGCTTCCGGTAGACTCATTTCTCTGGTCGCGAACACTACTTCGCGATTGCAAAATTCACCAATAGACATCGTCATATCCTCCACTTAAATTAAGATAAAATTGGACCCGCTCTGACTTACCTCCTCTTGCTCCTATGCTTCACCCGCATACAGTTATGGCTTTGGAATAGTCCATTGAAGAATGCCGGCAAACGCATCTATAATTAAATCTACTGACAGTGTGGCGAGGATTATTCCCATAATACGCTCCAGTATCGCAGCGCCGTTTTTCCCAATGATACGCAGAAGATGCTCTGCGAGAAGCATTAACACGTAAGTGACTGCCAGGACGCCGAGCATTACACCCGCAGTTATCGCCTGCGTGGCGATGGAGTGGAGGTAATTGTCGGTGAGTAAAATCACGACCATAATAGATTCCGGCCCCACAATGGAAGGTATCGCCAGCGGAAACACCGCAATATCGTGTCCAGCCTCAGGCTGACTGAAAGCGGTTACCATTCGGCCGAAAATCATCTGGAGGCCAAAAAGAAACAAGATGATGCCGCCGGCAATTTGCAACGAAATAAGTTGAATGCCCATGGCAGTGAGAATGATTTGCCCAACAAGAATTGCGCAGAGCAAGATGATAGCCGAATAAGCAATCGCCATTGTTGCAGTTTTTCTACGTTCTGTTGGCGAAAGCCTGGAAGTAAGCGCCGAAAAAAGCACAACAGTCCCAATCGGTTCAATGGTTACCCAAATCATGAGAGCATCGTGGATTATCTTATTAACCATATGATCCCCTTTGTCGCCTCAACTTGAAGTTTTCAGTGTAAAAGCGTTCCTGATTACTTACAAGCTTTATGCGCACGATACGAATAAATACGCATCCATAGGGAAGTATTTTTACTAAGTCGAAGAATCAAGTACCGGACCCAGATAAAACATTGTGCGGCATCCGGGGCATTCCGTACATCTCTCTCCAAATTACATTAAGTTATTTGCCGGGACATCCTGATTTTAAACGGAGCCTGCGCTATCATAGCTGTCAATTGGACTTATAGAAACAGGATTTAATTATGGAATTAATTTGGGTTGGTGCTGCTTATCTGGCAGGCTTGGTAACCAGCCGATTACATTTACCCCCCTTGGTAGGCTACCTGATGGCGGGATATGTTTTAAATTTTTCCGGCGTTGAGTCCAATGATACGCTCAGTCATTTAGCGGATATCGGCATTGAATTGCTATTGTTTACGGTCGGCCTGAAATTGAAGCTTTCTTCGCTGTTGCGACGCGAAGTGCTTAGTGTCGGCACCTTGCACTTGCTTGTCGTCACCCTGGTTTCTGCGCTGGTCTACTTTGGCTTTAATGGGCAGATTACCGGCGGCTTAGTGATAGGCGTGAGCTTGGCTTTTTCCAGTACAGTTCTCGCAATTAAAGTGTTGGAAGATAGCGGCGAGCTTTCCACTTTATACGGCCGGGATGTGCTAAGTATATTAATTTTGCAGGATATTGTTGCCATCGGCCTGCTGGCTGTCGCCAATAATAAACAACCATCGCCTTGGGCGCTTTGTCTGTTGCTGCTGCCTTTGCTTCGCCCGTTGGCATATCGGTTGCTTAGCGCCAGCCGCGACGATGAATTGAAATTGTTATTAGGCATCGTACTGGCATTGGCAGGCGGCGTATTGGCGCAAAAGGTCGGTATTTCCAGCGATATTGGCGCATTGCTGATGGGCGTTATGCTGGCTGGACACCCCGACATAGACGATCTTTCTAAAAAACTATGGGGGTTAAAAGAAACCTTTTTAGCCGCATTTTTCCTTCAAATCGGCTTGGCCGATTTGCCGGGTTATGACGAAGTTATACAGGTGTTTCAGCTGCTATCTCTATTGCCGTTGCAAGGCATACTTTTCTTTGCGTTATTTTTGCTGGTCGGGTTACGCGCACGCACGGCTTTTGTTTCCGCACTGGCGTTGATGACCTATAGTGAGTTTGCATTGATCACCTCGAGTGTCGTCGTCAAGGCGGAACTACTTCCCCCCGCGTGGGAAGCTGTCATCGGTCTGGCGGTAGCGCTGTCCTTGGCTATTGCGGCGCCATTAAATCGATTTTCGCACCGTATCTTTTCCTTTCTGGAACCGGGATTAGTTCGTTTTGAACGTAAGGTCGAACATCTGGACAGACTACCCAGCAGCATCGGGGGAGCGGAATGGCTGGTAGTGGGAATGGGACGCACCGGTATGTCGGCATATCTCGCTTTTAAGCAGCAGGATATGCGTGTGCTGGGGCTGGATGCCGACCCAATCAATCTAAAAAACTTGCTTGCCGACGGGCGAAGGGTGATTTACGGTGATGCCGAAGACTCTGCGCTATGGGAGACACTGCCCTTGGAAAAACTCAAAGGGATTATCCTTACCATGCCGGAATTCGAAGCAAGGTCATCGTCGATCAAGCAACTGAAAAACCTCCAATTCGCCGGCAGTATCGGTACCGTTTGTTTTCATAACGATGAGGAAAGTGAACTTTATCGATTGGGAGCTACTTTTGTCATTCACCCCTTGATCGAGGCCGGTAAACAATTGGCCGAGCATCTGTTGAAATCAACCAGCAAGATGGATTTTTAACAATCAAGCCTGAAAAAATCAGGGAATCCGCAGCCCTGCCTTACGTGTTGTTACTTGCTTCTCCGACTATTTTGATCGGGAAACCTGCCATCGATAAACAAGCTGGCCATATATCGCAACGTTGATGAGTATGACCATACCCGCCAGCCCAAATTGAATGTCTCTCGTAAGTCCGGCAGGATAGATGACGGGCAAGAGATAATGCTCAACAAAGCTACCTGAATAACCGGCGTCACCGGCAATCCGACGAAGCCCGACTTCCATCACCGTAAGCGGACACAGCCCTCCAGTCAATTCAATGAATGCACCCCAGCAGGCCGCCGGTATATGAGCCAGCGCGATCCAGGGAGAGCGAAGCACAAGCAGCCCGCCAAAAATGACGAAACCGATAAACAGGAGATGGAGAACAAGAACGGAGTCGGCTAAGAATCGGTAGATCATTTAATTTCGCTAGTTACCTGACCAGGAGCAGTGAGATAGCTTGGAGCCTATTGGACCCCTTAAGTTTACCGCCCACAGGTTGGTGAATTTGCGAATTCCAACCTATTATTCTTCAAGTTATCAAGAAGATAACAACGCCGATCATGTGTCTTTTTCATGATCGGTTACTACGGTATAGACGACATAAACTACATAGAAAACCGTTAGAATATAAATTATTGCTGACATATTTGTTTACCGCCTTAAATTGATTTTTTTATTATTTTGTCCAAGCGCTGGTTTAACTGAGCTTTTAGACAACCCGTACAGCTTTATTGAGAATATACCAAAAATAATCTAGATGCTATTAGCATCGAAAACAAACGGCGGCAACGGACAATGCAGGGTTGCGCATATTGCTCTTAGCAGTTCCGCTTCATGAGGACTGACTTTGCCATCATGAGATAGTGTCAACACCAGAGCGGAAACCAGGGCTTGTTTATCTAGCACTTGTAGTCCGTCCAGCTGATTCAACGCAACATCGGTGGCAGACACCCAATCCTGGGGTGGCTCATAATCCGGCCATTGTTTTGTATCGATCAACATTTTTACACGCTGCTCATGGCGTCCCAGACATTCCATGCCTTTTTGGTAGGCGGCATCGACTTCAGCATGGCCTTGTTTTGCCATGACCGAAAACAACACGCCGACAGCTTCCGGCAACTGCGTCAAACGAAGATTGCCATGCCGGTGTTGCGGATGAGCGGCGTCATTCAAATGGGTTTTTAACACGCGGGACAAGGCGAACTCAAACGTATCGACAACGCCATCAACCTCGATCAATCGCTGTACCAAGTCGGCTATGCGTTCAAGCTGCTCCAGCGGCCGGTTTTTAATGAGGGGAAAGGCGATTTGCAATAAGGGTAGGCGAAATTCCGGGCCCGACTTTTGTATTTCCAATTGCAGTGTTTCGGCGGCCATCACTGTCGTTCCGCCTAATTGTTCGGCAATCAAATCTAATTGGATTCGGCGCACGGCTTCGTTTGCATCCAGCAGCAACGCCAAGACTAATGGCAAGGCATCGGTGCCGGAATGGGCGGCGCGATAAAGATTTTCGGGTATCGACTGGCGAAGGGTCGAGGCAAGCTGTATGTGTCCTTCATCGGGCATGCCTACCGTTTCGGTCACTGTCGCCGGTGTTACGACAAAGTGTTGTGGCGCAAAACCGGCTGTTGATGAACGTCCCTCAATAGCTTTCGAACCGTTTTGAGTTTGTCCAAGCATTTGCCCGGCAAGCCGGTCTATTTCCGACTCCTCAAAATTCGGCTCCAAGGCCTTGATGCGCTGAATCAAAGGCGGATGCGTAGCCAACAATGAACTGAATGATGCGCCGGTGGCAAACAGCATGTGGCTGACTTCTTCAGCGTCTACTCTCTGGAGTTCCGAGCCTTGCTGAGCGGCGGCTATTTTTTTTAACGCCCCCGCAATGCCTTGGGTCTGCCGGGTAAATTGTACCGCTGAAGCATCGGCCAGAAATTCACGCTGCCGGGATACCGCCGCTTTAATCAGTTGACCAAAAAAAACACCGATATAGCCGATCAAAAACAGCCCTAAACCGGCCAGATAAATAGCCGCCGCACCGTCACGACGGGAATTGTCGGAACGGATATTGCCGTAACGGGCGCTGTTCAATACCGCCCTGCCGATCAGGCCGATGACCAGAATACCGAACAAAAAACCCATCAGCCGCGTGTTCAGGCGCATATCGCCGTTGAGAATATGACTGAACTCGTGGCCGATTACGCCTTGCAGTTCGTCTCGGGAAAGCGTTTCCAGGGTGCCGCGAGTGACGGTCACTGCGGCGTCGCCGGTGGTAAATCCTGCCGCAAAAGCGTTAATCGCCGACTCTTGCTCCAGGACGTAAACTTCCGGCATCGGAATACCCGAAGCAATCGCCATTTCTTCAACGACGTTATACAAACGGCGGCGTAGCGGATCTTTGCTCTCTGCGGTAATCAGCGTACCGCCCAGGCTGCGCACAACTTTGCCGCCGCCCGAGCTCAATGACGCAATCTTGTAAAGGCTGGACAGGCTGATAAAGCCGATAGTGGCCAGTGAGATGCTCGCCACCAACGGCAAGTTGTTCATGATCCAGTTGAAATCGGGCAGTGTCGCAGCTCCCGCTTCATCACCCACATTAATGATCAACGCCGTTATCACCAGATTAACCGCCGCAACGATCGCAATCACGGCCAGCATGAACATCAGAATCAGGGAGCGGGTCTTGCGGCGGGCATCATCCTGGCTTTGAAAGAAATTCATCTGCTTCACCGAAGCGGTTTTAAGTAAAAGAAACTTTCGGTACCTGCCGTTTTTCCGGGGCCTCTATTTCCAGATGCTCGGCGGGATTAAAATTAAACATGCCTGCCAGGATATTGTTGGGGAAATTCTCCCGGCCGTTGTTGTAAGTCATAACCGCGTCATTAAACGCCTGACGGGCAAAAGCCACTTTGTTTTCGGTAGAGGCCAGCTCTTCCTGAAATTGCATCATGTTCTGATTGGCCTTGAGATCGGGATAAGCCTCGGCCAAGGCAAACATTTTGCCCAGACTGCCCTGAAGCGTAGCCTCAGCGCTTGCCAACTGCCTGATCGCTTCTGGATCGGAAGGATTTGCCCCGGCAGCCTTAAGCCCGGTTACCGCTGCATTTCGTGCGCTAATAACAGCATCCAGCGTTTCTCTCTCGTGCTTCATATACCCTTTAACGGCTTCAACCAGATTCGGTATCAGGTCGTAGCGCCGGGTCAGTTGAACATCTATCTGGGAAAAAGCATTTTTAACGCCGTTGCGTAAGTTGACGAGCCGGTTGTAAATGCCGATAAAAAGCAGCGCGACAAGGATAATGAAACCGATTAATGCAAGCAGGATAGGCATAAGGGGACTCCATGAAATAACAAGGTGTATCCTAATCATACAAGAGCGATTAATATCTGTCTTTTGTTTTTCCACTCTCTCTAATTTATGCTTGCCGATGCCCGGCTTTACAGCGCTTTTGGCTTACTCAGCGGGCACTCGCTAAAACACTTGGTTGCCGCGTTAGGGACGTTGATTTTTTATTGGGCCTTGCGGAGAAGGCGTTCGGAAAAGTAACAGGCACAAAAAAAGGCGTGCCGGAACCGACACACCTTTTTGAATGCGAATAATCGAAAAAACTAAGCTTTTACCGCATCGGCAATTTCATTAAACGCTTCAACTCTGGTTTTACCTGTCTTAATCAGGTCAACACCCGCATCGACCACCATTTTGCAAAGCCCTGGTGTTTTGTAAACCATCAAACCTAAATAACCAACAACAGGGATGGCGATAAAGGCTGCGATAAAACCGTTAAGCCCGACAACTCCCATCAGCTTTATCAGCAATACAACGGCATCCAAAGGCAATAAAACCATGGCGCCAAAATAGACTATTACCATGAATACGGACACCACAAAAACTACAAACTGAAGTAGCCTGACCAACGCAACGTTAACTTTTTTCATATTACTTTCAATTTCCTGATAGAACTTAAGGGGGCTTTTTAGCCAGAAAATGACTCCCGACCCTAGTGTGTTGTCAATAAAACCGCTTTTTGAAGCGGCAAATTATACCTTAACACCGTCAAAATAATTCATTTTTTTCGGCTGGGTCTTTACGAAGAAACAAGCGATATAAAACAGAGCCGGCAATAAAGCCGCCTAAATGCGCCCACCAGGCCACATCGACAGCAACACCGCCAAATAGCATTGCCGTTGTCGCACTGTGTAATTGAATCAAAACCCACAACCCTAAAAAAGCAACCGCCGGGACATGAATAACTATAGGTAAAAATAGTATAGGAATCCACACCACAACGCGTTCAAGCGGATATAGAAAAAAATAAGCCGCCAATACACCGGCTATAGCACCTGATGCGCCGACAACGGGAATGGCAAGGTTTGGATCGAACAACCATTGCAAAAAAGTAGCCAAAAGACCGCATGCCAAATAAAAAATCAAAAATGGCAAGCGGCCCATTCTATCTTCTACGTTATCGCCGAATATCCATAAAAACCACATGTTCATGATCAGGTGCGGCCAGTTTCCGTGCAGAAACAGGCTGGTCAGAAAAGACAAATAGCCATCGAAAGGCAAGCCATAATAGGGATTGGTATAGCGGATAGGCACCATGCCGTAAAGGTTGAGGAGCCGCAAACTTAACGGATCGGGCATCAATTTCATCGTCACAAAAACAACAATACAAATCGCCATTATCCCCCACGTGACTAAAGGCCTTGAATGGCAGGGCGCTGTATCTCTAATTGGTATCATGGCTTTTCCTGATCTATGTAGACGCGGGGATGTTATCCCTGCTTTTAATCTAGCTTAAAAGCTAAAAAACCGATTTGCAATGAATAGTTATTTAATCATAACCCTGACCGCAAAAAGTCTATAATACCCGCAAAGATTGATTCCCATCATCCTTGCACTTTAGCAACTACTTAAAGATTCATGCACTCTAATCCAATAGACAAAACCCCATCATTTTCAAGCCTATCGCTAGATGAACAACTGCTGTCGGCCGTTAAAAAGCTCGGCTTTGAACAGCCTACACCTGTACAACTACAGTCGATTCCACTTGCTCTGGAACACAAAGACTTGCTGGTTAGCGCCGAAACCGGCAGCGGAAAAACCGCCGCATTCTTGCTACCTACACTGCATCATCTGTTAACCCTGCCCTCCGGAAAATCCGGTGTGCGGGCCTTGATACTGACTCCGACCCGGGAATTGGCTCAGCAGATTTTTAAGCACTGCCAACAATTGACCGAATTTACCGACCTGAAAACAGGCCTGATTACCGGTGGCGATGATTTTAGGCTGCAGCAAAACATGCTCCGCAGAAACACGGAAATTGTTATTGCGACTCCAGGCAGAGTATTGGAACTGATGGAGCAAGAGATTCCGGACTTCAGCAATCTGGAAGTGTTGATACTGGATGAAGCCGATCGCATGCTTGATATGGGCTTTAGCGAAGACGTGCTGACCATCGCCAATAGCTGCAACGCACAACGACAAACCCTGCTGTTTTCTGCCACATTGACCCATTTCGGCGTCATCAAAATGGCTGACAGGGTGCTAAAAAATCATGAAGTCGTTGCCTTAAATACGCTGCATGACGGACACCGTAACATCGAGCAGCAAATTGTGCTGGCCGACGACAATGATCACAAACTAAAACTGCTGACCTGGCTGTTGCAAAATGAGACTTATGATAAGGCGCTGGTCTTTACCAACAGCCGGATTCAGGCGGATGCTCTTCGTGGGCCGTTACGGGGACAAAAGCTCCGTGTTGGTGTGCTGCATGGAGAAATGGATCAAAAAGACCGCAACCGGATGATGGAATTATTCCGCGAAGGCGAAGTCAAAGTCATGCTGGCTACCGACCTTGCCGCTCGCGGCCTGGACATCAAAGGCATCAATCTGGTCATTAATTTTGATGTGCCGAGAAACGGCATCAATTATATACATCGCATAGGCCGGACAGGCCGGGTCGATGAACTGGGCCTGACGATTGCGCTGGTAAAGCATACCGAATGGAACTTAATGTCCGGTATTGAGCGCTTTTTGAAACAAAAATTCAAACACCGCAATATCAAAGAATTGGAGGGTAAGTATAAAGGCCCTAAAAAACTTAAAGCTTCCGGAAAGGCAACGGGCGGCAAAAAGAAAATAGAACCTAAAAAAGCTGCCGTCGAAAAAGTCAAAATCAGGGACAGGGACAAGAAGAATGTCGGTAAAAGGCGTGTGCCGACAGTTAAGGCAACCATAGAAGTAAATCAGCCATAAAAAAAGCCCCATTCGCAATCTACTGTTGCGAATGGGGCTTTTTTGTTTCTGGCAACCGGCTCTAACGTATCATCTATAGGGATATAGGTAAGGGGCGTGGGCATGGATGCAGGAGCAATTGCCGAGGAGCGAAAGCTTTAAGAAAGTTTGCCTACGACTTGTTTGACCAAGTTATCCGGCTTAAAGGGCTTCACAATATAAGATGTTATGCCCGCCATAATGGCTTCCTTCACCTTATCCCCTTCCGATGAAGACGTCAGCATGATCCAAGGTGGGGTTTCTAATTTAGCATCGCCTTTTACAGCCTTAAACAAATCGAGCCCACTCATTCCCGGCATGTTCCAGTCACATACCACAATATTAATCTTTACCTTCCTCATCATTAACATTGCTTCCTCTCCACCCGGCGCATCAAAAACGTGGGTAAATCCGGCCTCTCGCAGAATGGCTTTGGTTAGTGTCCGCATTGAAGCTGCATCATCTACAATCAGAATTTTTTTCTGTAGCAATTCTTGTGATATTTCCATTCTTGTTCCAAATTACACTTATTATGAGCACTGCAGTACTTAATTAAAACATTCTACAAGAACTCGGGGTGCCCGACAAATAGAATGTAAAAATAATGCTAAGCAGTTCACTATTTACGAAAAAAAAGATTCACAATTAGCGTTAAAATAATACTGACAATAAGCATGGAGGTAATCGGGATAAACACAAACCGTTGCTCATTCTCAATACGTATATCGCCGGGCAATCTGCCAAACCAGTTAATCAACCAGGGCGCATAACTAACAACAAGCCCGATAACCACCAAAATAACGCCAATTGCCGTCAATAACTTTCCGAGTGTCATTTGCAGCCCTCACTTTAACGTAAATTCACCATCATTATGTCCAGCTAACAAGAAAAGCCTCATTAAGGTAAAATAATAAGCATTATTTTACCTTGCCACCAGCAAAACAGTCGGTTCTGTAACAGGAACCTATCGGAATACATTACATGTTGAGAATCACTGAACTTAAACTCCCCCTCGATCACCCGGAAAACATGCTCAAAACCGCCATACTCGATCGACTTGGCATCAGCACAGAAGAACTCATCACTTATACCCTATCCCGGCAAGGTTTTGATGCGCGAAAACGTAATGCGATCTTGCTTGTTTACACCCTTGATGTTGAAACCACGAACGAACAGGCCATTCTTAACCGTTTGCAAGACGACCCGCACATCTCTTTAACGCCGGACAGCACTTATCGCTTTGTAACCCAAGCATCAAAAGATCCGGCGCAACGCCCCGTCATCATAGGCACCGGGCCTTGCGGGCTTTTTGCTGGCTTGATCCTGGCGCAAATGGGGTTTCGACCGATCATTCTGGAGCGGGGAAAAGAGGTACGGGAACGCACCAAAGACACTTTCGGCCTTTGGCGCAAGGGCGTGTTTAACCCTGAATCCAATGTGCAGTTTGGCGAAGGCGGCGCCGGTACTTTTTCTGACGGTAAGTTACACACCCAAATCAAAGATCCGAATCACTACGGACGCAAAGTACTGACTGAATTTGTCAAAGCCGGTGCGCCGCCTGAAATTCTCCATGTCAGCAAGCCTCATATCGGCACCTTCAGGCTAGTCACCGTAGTCGAACAACTACGCGCGACTATCGAATCGCTAGGCGGAGAAATCCGCTTCCAAAACCGGGTTGACGACATCATCATTGATAACGGACAGGTTCGCGGCGTAACCCTCGCCAGCGGGGAAACCATTAACACTGACCATGTGTTGCTGGCGGTCGGACATAGTGCGCGCGACACCTTTAAAATGCTCTATGATCGAGGCGTTTATATTGAAGCCAAGCCTTTTTCGATCGGCTTTCGCATAGAACATCCGCAGTCATTGATCGACACATGCCGGTTTGGCAGCAATGCCGGTCATCCGTTACTGGGTGCTGCCGATTACAAGCTGGTACATCACTGTAGCAACGGGCGCTCTGTATACAGCTTTTGCATGTGTCCCGGCGGCACCGTGGTAGCTGCTACCTCTGAACCGGGACATGTGGTCACCAATGGCATGAGCCAATACTCGCGTAACGAGCGCAATGCCAACAGCGGCATTGTTGTCGGCATTACGCCTGACGATTATCCCGGCCATCCGTTGGCAGGCATCTATTTTCAACGCCGCCTGGAAGCGGGTGCCTTTAAATTGGGCGGGGAAACCTATGAGGCACCGGGGCAACTGGTTGGCGACTTTCTCGCCAAACGTCCCTCTTCGGCACTGGGTACGGTACAACCCTCGTATACGCCGGGCGTTCATTTATGCGACCTCAGTTCGGCTTTGCCTGATTACGCGATAGCTGCGATACGCGAAGCCATCCCCGCTTTTGATAAAAAGATAAAGGGCTTTGCGATGAAGGATGCGGTATTGACGGGTGTCGAAACCCGTACCTCATCGCCTATTCGCATCAAACGCAATGAGCATTACCAAAGCATGAATATCAAAGGGCTATATCCGGCAGGAGAAGGGGCGGGCTATGCGGGTGGGATTCTTTCTGCGGCTGTGGATGGCATCAAAGTCGCCGAGGCATTGGCTTTGGATATGAATCAATAAATAGAGCAGTCACCACGAAGACACGAAGAAGTAAAACTTCGTGCCCTTCGTGTCTCGGCAACTGCTCCCTGCGTTGATGTGGTGAATGCAGATATTGCACGACTGTATGGATACAGGAGATAGAGTAATGCAGGGGCAATTACCGAGGAGCAAATATTTGTCCATGTAGTCGTTCGTGGCAAATTAATCAATCCGCTTACGTTTTATTGAATATACCGACCGACTCATTTCGAGCGCTTGGTCGTATTAAACACAAACGATGCAACAACACCACGCTTGTCGAATTTAATAACCAGATCTTCGGTGCTGCCGTCGCTAAACAAACTGTAATAGTAGTTTCCGTAAGTCCATGTTTTCATACCGCTATCAAGACCGGTTCTCCAGGGAGTCCCAAACGTGGTATAGATGTCATTCTGGGTGGTTTCCCCTATCTTAATGGTTGATACCTGGCCTGCCGGGAACTCATGACCAAGCGTAGCGCATCCCGAAGTCAACAGGAACATCAACCACCTAACGTTTTCCGCAGCAACCCTGCAAAGTGTGCTGAACCCAAAAAACCAATTTTCATTTTTACTCCCATCCAGTTAAAAGCTATTGTGATATTTAACTGATGTTACGCATGTACCTAATAAAAAAGCGTAGTCCACGAAAGGCACGAAAAGCACGAAAAAAACCGGGTACAGGAACAATAAGTAAAGCCCATCGACAAGATTAGAAAGATGCACACCGTAAGCAGGGAAACATACGGCCCTCTATTTTTTCGTGTCTTTCGTGCTTTTCGTGGACAGTGCGTAACATCAGATATTTAATTAAATTATCGCTTCGCTTTTCTCAACCAATGCTCAAAAAACTGGCCTTCCGGCAATGGCTTACTGAAATAATAGCCCTGATAGCAAAGACATCCATTTTGTTTTAAAAACTCCAGCTCCATTTTCGATTCAACACCTTCCGCAACAACCCCCAGATTCATATGCCGGGCTATGGCAATAATGGTACCCACAAAAACGGCATCATCTTCATTTTTAGTAATATCCTCAACAAAGGATTTATCAATTTTTAACTGATCCACCGGCAAATGTTTCAGATAACTCAATGAGGAATATCCGGTGCCGAAATCGTCTATTGAAAAGGTATAGCCCAACTTTTTCAATTGCTTGATTTTATCGATAGCGACATCGACATCATTCATCAACAGCCCTTCGGTAAATTCCAGCATGATTCTTGACGGACTGATCTGGTACTGTTTAACAAGCCTGCCAAGTATGCCCATAAAATCATCATGATAGAACTGCCTCGGACTGATATTAATCGCCAGATGCGGCAAATGTACTTGCAGCCTATCCCACTGCCTAAGATGAATAAATGACTGCTCAAGCACCCAGGCACCCACCGCCTGAATCAAACCGCATTCTTCCGCAATAGGAATAAACTTATCGGGCGGAATAAAACCCTTTTTCGGGTGATTCCAGCGAATAAGGGCTTCCGCCCCCATAAGAGTGCCGTGATAATCAACCTGCGGCTGATAATACAAAGACAGCTGATTTTCATCCAACGCCTGCCGCAATTCTTTTTCGATCAGCATCCTTTCCATCGCAGCTTCCTGCATACTGTCCTGAAAAAACTGCAACATATTACGACCGCTTTCTTTAGCGCGATACATCGCTGTACCGGCCTGTTTAAGCAAGTCGTCCGGGGGTATATCGGAGTTCTCGGAGAACATCGCAATGCCGATACTGGAAGAAATATAAAGTTTGTGGTTCATGACCGAATAAACCTGGCAAATAGTCTGTTGCAATTTTTCCGCAATATACCGGGCCTCATTGCAGGCCAGTTCTATTTGCTCGTTCAATTCGGTTAAAATAACCACAAACTCATCGCTGCTGATACGGGCGACCGTGTCGCAATCCCTGACACGCAGCTTTAATCGGTAAGCGACTTCCACAAGAACCCTGTCCCCGGCCGAGTGCCCGAGGGTTTCATTAATATTCTTGAAATGATCGAGATCGATAAATAAAAGCGCGCCGTTCTTGCCTGATCTTCCGGTAATCGCCAACTCCTGGGCCAAGCGATCATTCAATAAACGCCGATTGGGTAATTCGGTTAACGGGTCATAGAAAGCCAGTCGCTTGATTTCTTCCTCATCACTTTTTAACTGGCTAATATCGCTAAAAATGGCCGCGTAATTGCTGATCTCATTGGTTTCATCATCGCGAATTTCGGTAATGGTCAGCAACTCGGGATAAACCTCGCCGTTTTTGCGCCGGTTCCAGATTTCACCTTGCCAGAAACCGTATTTGTTGATTTTTTCCCACATCGCATAATAAAAGTTCTTATCATGCCGTCCCGAACTAATAATGCCGGGGGTTTTACCGATAACTTCCTCTTCCGTGTAGCCGGTGATTTTGGTAAAACCGGCATTACAGGTCTGAATGACCACATGCTTATCGGTGGTGATAACGCCTTCCTGGGTATTATCAATAATCTTTTTCGCCAAGCCCAGGCTCTTTAACGAATCTCTTAACAATACGTCCCTGTGCGCCAAGGATTCTTTAAGTTCTTCGACATAGGTGCTGCGAAATCCCGCCAATATGTCAGTCAGATTGATAATACCAATTAAATTATCTTTATTGTCACTGACACCAAGATGCCGAAAACCGTTTAGAAGCATAACTTTCTTGGCGTGGTAAAGGCTTTCGTGCTCATTAACGGTAACCAGATCACTGCTTGCATGATCCGCAACGATTGGATTCAGCATTAAAGAAGCCAGCGCCTTGACCACATCCCGCTCAGTCAGAATGCCGACTGATTCATCGGGAAATTCAACTCTTATCGCATCCGAATGCGAAGAATGCATAAGCTTGCTCGCTTGTGCCATGCTCTGCGTTGACTGGATCATCGGCGGAATCGGTTTTAATACACTGCCCGCCGTTTTTAAAACCAGGAAAAATTCAAAATTGTGTTTCTTGATCACATCAGTTTGAGAAATAATGCCTCGCTGCTTGCCGTGATCATCGATTACGACATAATGGCGAACGCCATCTTTTTTAAATTTAAGCGAAACTTCCTCCAGGCTCGCATTTTCATTAACACAGATAACCGGACTACTCATACCTTCAGATACAGGTGTAGAACGTGCATCCGGCGAAGAGAAGTCAAATTTCAATACATCCCTTTCCGTCCAGATACCGATGATTTCATCGTCCACCGCAATCAAGATAGCACTACAGTTCCGTTCCACCATTTTGACCGCCGCGTCATGCATCGTCTCATTGGGCAAGCAGGTCAACAAGCTGGTTTGGGTAATATCCTTTATCGAAATGGCATGCAAATCAAAATTGCTCATGTATTCTCTATTTATGTGCGTATTAGCGAATAAATAATACCATCAAGACGCTATTAACTAAAATTTAGCCTTACTAAAACGCCCGATAAATTATCCGCTACAAGCCAGTTAAATAACCGTCTTGAGTTATCTTCCCATAATTCACCATTTGCCTAAAGATCCGCTTAACCCTCAATAAATCCCAAGCAAATCTGGCATTAAAAGTCCGTTCAAATTAAAATAACCGTCTTCTTATTGAGCGCATTCAATAAACATAGCGCGATCTCCAAACCTGACGGACTTTTAATGACTGATTATAAACTGACCCACCTTAAACAACTGGAAGCTGAAAGCATTCATATTATTCGTGAAGTCGCAGCCGAATTTGAGCGTCCGGTGATGTTGTATTCGGTCGGCAAAGACTCTGCCGTGATGTTGCATTTGACCATGAAAGCCTTTTATCCGGGCAAACCGCCCTTCCCGTTGCTGCATGTGGATACCACCTGGAAGTTCAAGGAAATGATCGAGTTTCGCGACCAGATGGTCAAGAATCTGGGCCTTGAACTGCTGATCCATATCAATCCGGAAGGCGTAGAGCAAGGCATTGGGCCTTTTTCGCACGGCAGTAAAACACATACCGACGTAATGAAAACCGAAGGCCTCAAACAGGCGCTGAATAAATACCAGTTTGATGCAGCTTTCGGCGGTGCGCGGCGCGACGAGGAAAAATCGCGCGCCAAGGAGCGGGTTTATTCGTTCCGCGATAAAAATCATCGCTGGGACCCCAAAAACCAGCGCCCCGAATTGTGGAACATCTACAACGGCAAAATCGACAAAGGCGAGAGCATTCGGGTATTCCCGCTGTCCAACTGGACGGAGCTGGACATCTGGCAATACATCCACCTGGAAAACATCCCCATCGTACCGCTGTATTTCGCCAAAGAACGCCCTGTCGTTAACCGCGACGGCATGTTGATCATGGTTGACGATGAGCGCATGCCGATCGGCCCTGATGAAAAAGTTGAAATGAAAATGGTGCGTTTCCGTACCTTGGGCTGTTATCCGCTGACCGGCGCAGTTGAATCAACCGCCACCACGCTACCGGAAATCATTCAGGAAATGCTGTTAACCACCACCTCAGAACGCCAGGGACGGTTGATAGACCACGACCAATCCGGTTCCATGGAGCAGAAAAAGCGCGAAGGCTATTTCTAATAACGCCCCGTCACTGCAACTAATAACAGGAATCCAGAGAAACTTATGTCCCACCAATCCGATTTAATCAGTACCGATATAGACGCGTATTTAGCGCAACACGAACGCAAGGAATTATTGCGTTTTTTAACCTGCGGCAATGTCGATGACGGCAAAAGCACGCTGATCGGCCGCCTTTTGCACGATTCCAAAATGATCTATGAAGATCAACTCGCCGCGGTCCAGGCCGACAGCGTCAAATCAGGCACCACCGGCGCAGGCAAGATCGATCTGGCGTTGCTGGTTGACGGCCTGCAAGCCGAACGCGAACAAGGCATTACCATTGACGTGGCCTACCGTTATTTTTCCACCGCCACGCGTAAATTCATTATTGCCGACACGCCGGGACACGAGCAGTACACCCGCAACATGGCGACCGGCGCTTCAACCTGTGATTTGGCGATTATCCTGATCGACGCCCGCTACGGCGTACAAACCCAGACCAAACGGCACAGCTTTATCGCGTCATTACTGGGCATTCATCACATCATCGTCGCCGTCAATAAAATGGACTTGGTTGAGTACAGCGAAGCGACCTTTGACAAAATCAAACAGGATTATCTGGATTTTACCCAGTCGCTGGCTTTGCAGGACATCACCTTTATCCCGATGTCGGCGCTGGACGGCGATAACGTGGTCAACCCCAGCGAACACATGCCCTGGTTTACCGGCATGCCGTTAATGGAAGCGCTCAACAGCATCGAAATCGCCAATGACCGCAATTTCAGCGACGCCCGTTTTCCGGTTCAGTACGTCAACCGTCCCAACCTCGATTTTCGCGGTTTTTGCGGCACGGTAGCCTCCGGCATTTTCAAAAAAGGCGATAAGATCACCGCCCTGCCCTCAGGCAAAAGCAGCAAAATCAAGTCCATCGTGACCTACGACGGCGAGCTGGAACAAGCCTTTTCGCCGATGGCAGTCACCTTGACGCTGGAAGATGAGATCGATATTAGCCGTGGCGATATGCTGGTCGGCGCAGAAAAAACAGCACCAACCGTCTCGGACAAATTCAAAGCCACTATCGTCTGGATGGCTGAAAATGCGCTGACGCCGGGTCGGCAATACACTATCAAACTGGCGACGCGCAGCGTGTCGGGTTCTGTCGCGATGATTCACCATAGAATCGACGTCAACACTCTCGAACACCATGACGCGACCGAATTGCACTTGAATGAAATCGGTTCCTGCACGGTTTCAGTGAACGCACCGGTGGTGTTTGATCCTTACCTTAGCCATAAAGGCACCGGCGCGTTCATCATCATCGACCGCCTGACCAACGGCACGGTCGGCGCGGGCATGATTACCGGCGGCACCGAGGAAGAAAGCCTGCAACCGGTCAGCCCCGAAGAACGCGCAGCACGCTTTAGCCAAACGGCTACAGCGATTGCTTTGACCGGCTCAGCCAGCAAGGAAGTCGCCTATCAACTGGAGCGAAAATTATTTGATAACGGCCATGCAGCAACCGTTTTAGAGACTCAAAATACGTCACTGATAGTTGCCATCAAAAATGCCGGACTGATTTGTTTATGCGTCAATTACAGCGCCAATCTGGCGGATATTGGTTTTGATAGCGATACACAGGCTGTTGATGATATTTACAGCGCGTTAAAGAATCAAAAGATTATCCATTAATACAAGAATCGGACTTGCAGGAGCTGCTTTTCCTAAAGCGTCGACTTTGGGAAAACGCCCTTGCAGGAGTACCTTTATTGCCTTAATTTTTAGCAAGAAAATCAGTTCCGACAGTGGTAAAAAATAAAGATGATCTAAGATGAAAATAGCGCAGTCAATCCGCCAACCCAAAGCCATAAGCTCGAAAACTATTACCTTAAAATGAAAAATTCTGAATTCTCAAAAATAAGAGCTTCCGGCGTGGGCTATTTGATTAATAGCATCCAGACCTTGTTTGTCGGCTTGTTAAGGATATGGACGATTCCCATTGTATTGATGTTGAGTGTCGCTTCCGGCTTCACTACCTACTACGGCTTATCGCATTTTATTACCCCGTGGATTGCACTGATCATTACCGTTGCCATTCAATCCATTATTGTGATTTGTTCGCTGGAAATTGCCGGAATGCATTGGCAAGCCAACCGCTTTCGCTATTTTTCGGTGCTCTGCTCCCTGTTGGTTGCGCTGACCGCTTCGGTTTCATTCTCTTATTTCAAGTTTTATGAAATTTCCCAGCAGGACAACCTGCACATTAACCGTTTAAATCTCATCAGAACCGATATAAAGTCCTATGTAGACCGTGTCTTAATCATTAAAGGCGACGTTTTAAAACAACAGCGCACCGACATGGAGAAAGCGACGCTGGATGTACAGCAGGCCTATTTCGGAACCCATGCGCAAATTGCCGAAGGTTATAAGAAGCAAGTCGGCGAAGGCCCTTTCTGGAAACATTACAACCAGATTTATCAAGAGAAAAAACAGCAACAGGTGAAATTTGAGCAGGACTTTTCTGAGTTGGACAAGGATATTCAGAAACTGCAATCCAGTATCAATGAGCTGGATGTTGCGTCGAATATTGAGAGCGCCTATTCCACGATGCTGGAGAACTTCCAGAACGTCCAGTTAAAAATCAACCTGTTATCCGGCAATATCGGCCAGTCTTTGCCGGAGGCGCCCTTATTGATGACTTACAAACAATTTACGGCCGAGGTTCAACCCTCTGCCGCCATGTGGTCCGATTTTTCGCTGTTCGCTTTTATTTGTGCGGCCATGGTTGAGTTTTTCACCGTGCTGCTGTCATACCGCCTTGAATTCACTGCCCCCGGCCCATTGACCGCCGAGGAAGAAGAACTGGTTTTTGAATGCTTAAGGCAATTTACCGAGTTCCGGATCAATAAAAACAACGAACTCGAAATGACTATCGAGAAAACCGAAATAGAACGGGCCAGGCGTTACTCCGACTGGTCCAGAATGTTTGCCGTGGGCTTATTATTAAGCCGCGGTTTCTTAAGAAAGATCGACGATAAAACCGTAGAATTCGCGCCTAATCTTTATCCGCTGATTGCCGAAAAAATGAGCGATAAGATTAACAAATTAAAAGCCGAGTCCACCATTGCCAGACAAGCAGATGCTGATGAATAGCTCCAGAACTGAAATCGATACATGGTTTATTGAAGGCACCTTAGCGAGCGACGATGTCGCTAACCCAGAGGTCTGGGAAGCTATTTTTGACGCCGACCGCCAGCTTGTCCATACCAAAATCGGCCCTTACGGAAAATTGTTTTTACGTCCTGAAGGCTTTGTTAAACGCTTTTATCACCATGTTTATCCGTTACCGGTTGAAAACTGGCTCATTACCCAACAAATCAAGCTTTATGACGGTTTTTGTACGATTGATGTAGCGCTGGACATTCGCTTTCAGGCTACATTGAAATATGCCCTCAGCAATATGGACATTTTGGCCGACATTAATGGGCATATAAAAACCGCCTATGAAGATTTGCTGATCAACCTGATACATAAAGAGTTGCTGAATTTATCGGATGGCGCATGGGTGCAAAAAGGCGTAGCCGATATTGAAAAGAAAATTTCTTTAGCGGTTAGTGAAATGTTGATCTTACAAAACATCCAATCACAAACACTATGCACGTTAAAGCCTTCATTTGAAGAATTCCCCGATGTACAACTGGCCCAGGAAAGCGTTTATTTATGCGTTCTTAAAAAAAGTTTTGAGTTTAACGAGGCGAAAAGAGAGGAATTATTCCATCAGGAACAAGAAATTGAAAACCAGAATCTGGAGCACAAACAAAAACAACTTGAGCAATTAAACCGCGATGCCGAACTGGAGCGCTTGAAGCAAGCTCAGGAAGCTTTAAATAGAAAGCTGTTGCTGGAAGAAAAAGAAAAACAACTGCTGGAACAATTTGAAATTGAAAAGCGACTCCACGCCGAAAAAATTAAACATGATAATAGCCTCAAGGAAATAACGCTGGAAGCGGATATTGAAGGACAGCAAAAACACGAAGCCAGCCTTAGACTGGCGGAACAAAAAACGCATATGGAAGCATTGGCGCACCAAGCCAAGTTAAAGGAAAAAGAGCTGGAAGCGGATATTGCCAAATATGAAAATCAGCAAGCCAGATGGCGAGAAGCCAAAGATAAGATCCATGCTCAACAAATAGCCTTTGAGCAACGCCAAAAACAGCTTGAGTTTGATTCCGATGTAGAAAACCAAAAACGTCGTGAACAGCAGCGCCTGGAAATGCAACAAGAAAGTTATAAAAAAAGGAAGGAATCCGATGTTTATCTTCGCCGGGAAATCGAATTACTGGCGCTTGAAAAACAACGCCTGGAACTGCAATTAGCGATAAAGGATGCCAAAAAGCAGGGAGACGGCAACAATCCTCAGATTAAGATCTAGCCGAATAATGCGCAGGATGGGTACGACTGCATTCAACCCATCCTGCAACACAAGAACACTGGATTTTATATATCCATGAACAGCATCGGAATGCCGTAAGTTAAAACAAAATAGCTCAACGCTAAAATAACGCTGAGGCTTGTTTTATAAGAAAAAAGTTGCCGCAGAATATAGCTGACAATCGCTAAATACCACCCCACCAACAATACGCCTATACCGATTGATATTTCTTCCGCGTTTTCATAATGGTTCATTACCATCAAAAAATACAGCCCCTCGGTGACAGTGGCCAGCGTCATAATAAAGTTTTCGCAGACAAAAATAGCCGTGAACAGTTGATTAAAATACGGCCATTGTCTAACAACCAGCAACAACGTGGCGACGGACGAAAAGGCCATGACGGTTCGCAACAAAACTTCCAGCGTGCCATCGGCAGGATCAGAAATCAGCCCCTCAACAATAATCCCTGAAATAAGATAGAACGCGACCGTTTTCCACATAAATGATTTGGTGGGAACTAAGTCAGCGGGATTATTGGTAAACCAGCAAAGCGAAAGGTATTTGATTAATAAACGCATGGTAAAGATTTTGGGCAAAGAAAAAGCGTGAATTTTATAAGGTTTTGATGGAGCAGCCTAGTGTAACCGCGATCAAAAAATCAATAACGCCAGGCAGGACGGGCAAACGATGAAAGCGATTGCCCGCTCTGCCTGGCTTAATGGACTGTTTACCTTACCACTGGGACTCGCCGGTTTCAGGATCGTACATTTCGTGGACAATCTTGTGCCGGTTGGCGATTAACTCGTCAATGCTGGGCGAATTGCTCATGGCGCGGGAAATAGCCAACTTCATCGCTTCGTAATTAGTGCGATATAAATCCTTACGATCCAAGTCAGGGTTGGTCGCGCATTCGGGAGCGATCCACAGCATCGCAATAATACACAGGTCATTAGCCTGATCGGCAGGAATAACACCCTCGATAACGCTATCCAGAACCGCATCCGCTACCGCCGACTGCACGGGACCGCCAAACAAGTTGACGTACTCGGTGGATTTGATGGTAACTTTGGGAACCATGATCGTCGCAGGCTTTACTTGCTGATTGCAGGCTCGAATGGCAAACATACGGGTATGCCCTGCGGTTTGCCCCATTAGATTGGCAAAAGCGTTGCCCGCAGGTCCTTTCACGCTGCCTATCAATATTTCGGGCATGGCGTCTGTGCCTTGACCGTCGCTGGAAAATACCGTGGCTTCGCCGGTTCTAAACCAAATTGTATCTGACATTGCATACCCCAAAAAAAGTGACAAAAGCGAGCATTCTATGCTGGATGAAGTAAGCGGCGCAAGGTTCAAAGCATAGGTCGAATTAGCGGTAGCGTAACCCGACACATCGAAGTGGTAAATGTCGGGTCACGCCGCCCCTAATCCGACATGGCTTTACGCCGCCGTTCAACAAGATGGGCTAAATTCTATGATAAAATAAACTTTACTCACCCAAACAGATTCACGCCCCTTTAACTTAATGCGACTAAAGCTATTACCGCTACTTTCTACGACGCTGCTTTATGTGTTGTATTACCTGATCAGTACCTTCAAATTCGATGTACAAATATTGACGGCATCGGTGCCTTACGATTACCTGCTGCAACTGGTTGTCGCTTACGTACTTTATGCCTTATCAAAGCGGGTATGGATTTTTCTGGTGATTCATGCCCTGTTGATGGGCTTGTTGTATGTGGGTAACGCGGTAAAAATATCATTTTTTGGCGGGCCGATTATGCCGGATGACGTTTTTGCCCTGCAATCGCTGCTTTTAATACTTGATGGCTGGCGGTTTTTTGCCGCCGCCATACCGCTGGCCGCGATTGCCAGCCTGTTGCTGTTCAATTTCAGCATGCGCCATTGGAGCGCCTATCTGGCCAGCTTGGCCGTCATCTTGCTCGGCCTCACCGTAGCTTACAAACCCTTCATCATACTGGACCCTCTGGACGGATACTTCGGCAACTCGGTATGGGATCAACGTTCCAATTATGTGTGGCGCGGCGCAACGCTTTACTCGTTATTGGAAAGCGCGCGTTATTTTGCCGCAGCCGAGGTAATTCCTGATGCCGACATGGCTCAGGAAGCAGCCGATAAATTACTGGCCGCCGGTCTCACCGATTCCCTGCCCGCTGCAACACTTCCGGTCGCACAAAAAAAAGAGCCCGTCACTAAAGCGTTTGCGCCGCGCAACATCCATATCGTGCTACTGGAGTCCTTCTGGGACCCGAGTGTGCTGAAAAAAGCCAAGTACAAGCAAAACCCCCTTTCGCCCGAGTTTCGCGAGCTGTGGAAAAGCGCGGAATACTCCCATGCGCTGTCCCCCGTATTCGGCGGCTTTACCGCCAATTCCGAGTTTGAAGTGCTATGCGGGTTTCCGGCGGTAAAGGATGCGGTCAAGTTCGAACGCCAGTTACTTAACGATGCGCCTTGTTTGCCTCATCTTCTTGCCGATAAGGGCTACCGCACCATCGCCTCGCATCCGAACGTACCGGTGTTCTGGAACCGTGTTAATGCTTACAAACGCATGGGCTTCCAAACTTACTGGTCGCTGGAGGATTTTGTCCAGGACGACATGAATCGGGAATTTATGTCCGACAGCACGCTATACCGCCAGGTATTGGAGAAAATATCCGGGTCGATGGATGCCAAGCAACCGGTTCTGGATTATATCGTGACTTATTTCGGGCACTGGAATTATCCGTTAAGTGAAAGCCGACCCAATAAAATCAGTTCGCCGTCCCCAATCGAAGAGGTATCGGCCTACGCCAACACGGTTTATTATAAATCGCGGGAATTGATGGTATTTATCAATGAAATGCGCAAACGGGACCCCGAAGGCATTATCGTGGTGTTCGGCGATCACCTGCCTTTTTTAGGCGAGAATTTTGCAGGCTATGTCGAATCCGGTGTGCTGACAGCCAATCGCAGGGAGTTTACACCGACCATGTTCAAAGCCTATGTGAGCACGCCGATGCTGATTATCGACGGCAAACGCGGGCCGCTTAAGATCGGCAGCCTGCCGCTTTATCAAGTGCCCAAGCTGTTGCTCGATCTGCTCAATTTCAATGAACCGAGCATCATGGATTACAGCGCGCCGTTGCCGGGTATGCGTGTGCGGCCGTTGCCGGGCATGCATTTCAATACACTGGCTGACGGGACTGTCGAACTATGCAACGAGCCGCCCTATTCCGAAGCTTGCCAACTCTCTTCCCGTTGGCTGGAGAATATATCGATCGTCAGTAATGACATATTCATGGGCCGTCAGTTTACACGCCCCAAATATAGTCCGGAAAAGCAGCCGGAGCCTGTAACGACAGCGGCTGTTATTCCGCAAGCCATTGCTGAGGCAAAATAGATTCACGTTAATACTGTATGTTATGCAAGTCACAAAAGAACACCACGAAGACACGAAGACACGAAGAAAAATATAAAACTTCGTGTCTTCGTGGTGAAAATGTCTTAACCATTGGCATAATGTAACCCGACTACTGGAGAAAATTTATGTATAAAAGTTTCATAGCGACCATTTTTGCCCTATTGCTGCTATTTGCTGAAAACAGCACAGCCGATCAACTCAGCATTCCCTTGCAAATTGATTACAGTCTTATTAAAAAAGCGCTCATCTCCCAGTTGTATACCGGCAAAGACAATACCGCCGAGCTGTGGAATGACCGTCAGGGATGCAGCTATTTAAGGCTTTCCAATCCCGACATTAACGGCAAAAACGGCCAAATCCAGCTGTTAAACGAAGTTCAGGCGCGATTCGGAACCGGCTTGGGCGGACAATGTTTGACGGTTCTCGAATGGGCTGGGATATTGGAAACTTTTCAGCAACCGACGCTCGATTCCGGGCATTCCGTGCTGAGTTTTCCGATCACCAGCGCGACCGCCTATGATCGTGAAGGCCATCATCTGACCATCACCAAACTTCAGGATCTGATCAAACGCTTTGCCGAGCCCAAGCTTGCCGCAGTAAAAATCGATTTAAACGAATCCCGTGGCAAGATTGAGCAAACGCTGGCGCATTTTTTACCCAAGGATAATGCGGCGGAAGCTAAGGAAATACTCAAATCACTCAGATTCAGCAGCATCAATGCCGGAGATAATGGCATCGGCATTAAGCTTGACCTCAATGCCCCGGCCAAAAGGGCTGTTGTAAAACCTGTTGCCGCCTTTAGCGAGGCCGAACAAAAACAATGGCAAGCCGCTTGGCAGCAATGGGATACCTTTCTGAGTTCAGCCATTAAACAGGCGGCCGATGACACAAAATCACCGGAACTACGAGAAACCCTGATGCAAATCCTGATGGATTCCCGAGAGGCTTTTCAGGCCGGCTTAAAAGAACACGATGCGAACAACGATCCGGTGCGGGTCTTTTTTACCGATACGTGGGGACGCCTGGCGCCGGTATTGAAAACCGTCGCCAACGAATTGCCCGGCATACAAGGCCTACGCTATATCACTTTTATAGCGGCGACCGACGTGATTTACGAACTTGAAAGACTAGGCGCACCGTTCGGCCTGGATATTTCATCCGACGGGCTGCGCACACTGGCGCGCATGCTCATAGCGGGCAAACAACAGCAAGCGCTGTAACACACGTTAAATGCCGGAATAAACACATGCTCGCAACCCATCGCTATTTTAAACGCCGTCAAAAAACCTCGCCCGGCAGAAAATATCCGGCATCTGCCGTGGTGCTGAACGGTTTTTTACTGTGCCTATCGACCGGAGCAATAGCAGGCAGCGACAAGGTTTTATTAACCCCCATGACTGTTTACGATGACTTGGTTTATCCGGAATTAATCGAACAACCGCGCATGCGTAATCAATTGGACAGAAATGCGTTACAGGCCACCGAGATGTCTAATCTTAACGGTGTGTTACGAAGCCAATCCGGCTTAACGCTCGCTCAAGGCAGCGGGCAAATGATGACCGGCATCAGTTTACGCGGCGCCAGTGGCGGGCAAGGTCTGATTACGTTGGACGGCGTCCCCTTATTTGCCAATTTTGCCGGGTTTTACTCGTTGAGCCATTATTCGCTGGATGCTTTAGACCGGGTAACGGTGACGAGAGGCTCAGGCGGTGAACGGCACGGCAGTCGCACACTCGGCGGAGCTATTCATTTGCGAACCCGGCAACTACAGGCAAAGGATAGTTTCTTGCACGTTGAAGGGGGTAGTTATGATACTGTACGTGGCGCTACCGGTACTGGATTGACGACCGAGGCCGGTGATTTTTCGGCCGTTGTCGGGCGTAGCGATGTTTTTAACGGCATCAGTCAGGCACAAAACGGCACAGAGCGCGATGATTTCGGTATGACCCATGCCTCGGGTAACTGGTCTAAAGAATTCAACCGGGGCGGCCTGGATGCATCCGTCTATTTTGTACGCACGGATGAAGACATCGACGGCCCCGGCCTGGTCTTGCCAAGACGCACAACAGGCTGGGTGGACGATAAGCGAGGCCAATTTTCGGATGAGACCTGGGTGGCGCAGTTGCGCGGTCAATATGATCTGGCATCGTATTGGAACAGCTCGCTGCAATTCGGCTTTACCCAGGATCGGCAAAAAATGGAATCGACCGCGATCAGGCCGTTTTCGCTGACCAGTCAGTTATTCATGCTGGACTGGAAAAACACCCATCGCTTGCCGCTGAGCGCAGATAGCCGGAATCAGGCGTTGTTAGTCTGGGGGATTAATACCCAACAGCAGCATGCGCTGAATTTGCCGGTGACACAAACGGTGATCAGTCCCAACGTACGCGGGGAATTGATCATGGGCGCTTGGCAATGGAGCGCCGATGCGCGTTCCGATCACGGCGACACTTATGGCGATCATCAAGTATTTTCGCTGGGTGCAAACCGATCATTACCCCAAAACATGAGCGTTTGGGCAAACGGCGGTACCGGTTATCGCCAGCCCGGCATCAGCGAACTCATGCACCCCGTATTCGGCAATAAAGCGTTGCAGGGAGAACATAATGCCGGCGGCGAAATCGGCTGGCGCTGGCGTCCCTTGCCCGCGAGCGAAGTCAAGGTGAGCGGTTATTATCAAAATTACCAGCAAATGATTACCATGCAGTTGGATACAAAAACCGGTGTAACCAAAGCGGGTAACATACAGGAAGCCGATGTATGGGGTGCGGAAATGCAATCGCAACACCGCTGGACGAGTGTCTGGGAAAGCGGTTTAAATTACAGCTATATGACGACTAAAAATCCGGTGACGCAGTTGCGCGTACCGGGGCGACCCGAGCACCAGAGCGTATTCTGGAACGAAGTACAATTGTTGCAACCGTTAAAATTACGGGTGGAGTTAACGGTTCGTAGCGGTTACTGGTTTGATGTCGCCAATACCCTCAGAGCCCATTCCGCCCCTCGCGTCAATGCCTTGCTAAAATATCAGCTGACGTCGAAAACGGATGTGTATTTGCGCGGCGAAAACATCACCGATGAACGCACTCCCGAGCTTAACGACTTTAATTTCAATGGCGCGGCGTTTTATTTGGGATTACGTACCGGTTTTTAGCGCATTTAAGAAATCAGTCACAAACAGAATGACAGCCGTCGACTTATCATAACGACTGGAAATAACGCCTGACCACCATTCGATTGCAGCTCTTGGTCGAAGCACATTTAATACTAGATATAACTTATGACGAATTTAGTGAATACCAAGATTTATACGTGCTGGAAGCAATCGAATTCAAAACCGAAAGGGGTGCCGACACCAGGGTCTCTGTCTATCTGTCGGCCCTACGCAATAACGATCCAATGAACAAGAGGCTCAGGCGCTTAATTTTTCCTATCCTGCTTGGATTATCCTTGCTGACAGCCAATATCTTTGCAGCGGACAAGATACTGGATGCAAGCCAACTCACTCCGACCCCGGTTTCACTAACCGAATATTTCGCCGTTCTTGAAGATCCCAATCTGGCATTGACGCTGAATGATGTGCAAGAGCCCGGCACGGCTAGCCGCTTCAAAACCGACCACGCGTCAGCAGCGGCGCTTAGTTATGGTTATACCCGCTCTGCCTACTGGTTGCGCCTGACTTTACGCAACGCCGGCGACCGCCCCCTTGAGCGGATGTTAGAAATCGGCTACGCGCGCCTTGCCAATATTCAGTTTTATCAACCGGTCGCGGATGGAGCTTATCAGTCCCTGACCACGGGTAGCCTCATGCCCTTTACAACCCGCCCCTATAAGAATCGATTCTTTGTTTTCCCCGTGACCCTGCCGGCACACTCCGACCAAGTGTATTACCTAAGGCTTGATTCCATGAGTTCCATACTTGTGCCTGCCCGATTGTGGGAGCCGCAGGCTTTTCATGCTTACGAGCGCAACGACTATATCGGGCAGGCATGGTATTTCGGTATGGCGTCTGCGATGATTTTATTCAACCTGCTGCTGTTCATCGCGCTACGTGATGTCATCTATCTGCTGTATGTCAACTTCGTCACCTGCATGGCTTTCTCCATGGCCGCGCAAAATGGGTTGGTCAAAGAATTTCTGTGGCCTAATTCGCCGCTGTGGTCGACCATATCCACGGCCACCGGCTATGCGCTCACGCTCGCGGCCATGCTGATTTTTATACGGAAGATGCTGAACACGGAGAAAGTCATTCCGAAACTCGACCGACTGCTAAAATATTTCGTGGGCTGTTTCCTGCTTTTGCCGATCGGGTTCGTCGTTTCGCCCCAAACCTTTATCGAACCGGCCGTGCAATTTTACGGCATTATGCTGATATTGATTATAGGCATTGGCCTGTATTGCGCTTTCAAACGCCAGCGTAGCGCCTACTTCTTTGTGGGGGCTTTCGCCATATTTTGTTTTGGCGGCATCATCGGCATTTTGGCGGCTTTGGGGGTGTTCCCTGTCAATATCCTCACCATGAACGCTTTGCAGTTTGGTTCAGCCCTGGAAATGCTACTGCTGGCTATTGCGCTGGCTGATCGGTTTAACGTGATTCGCAGGGAAAAAGAAAAAGCCCAAAGAGAGGCGTTGGAAGCGCAACAACGCCTGGTTGAAAACCTGAAATCATCCGAACACCTACTGGAAATTCGCGTGGCGGAACGTACCGACGAACTGCAACTACTTAATCGCAAACTCGAAGCGTTGAGTACCACTGATGAGTTAACCGGTATCGCCAACCGCCGCCGTTTCGATACAAAGCTGCTCAGTGAGTGGAGTCGTGCGGCACGCTTGGGCCAGCCTCTGGCATTGGCGGTACTTGATGTTGATTGGTTCAAAAAATATAACGATCACTACGGTCATCAAAAAGGAGACGAATGCCTGCGCATTATTGCCGAGGTTTTGTCTGCCAACATCTGCCGTACCGGCGATCTGGTAGCTCGCTATGGCGGCGAGGAATTCGTCTTCATTGCGCCGACCACCGACGGTGCCATCGCGCTCAACATGGCCTGGAAAATCTGCGAGGCACTGCAATCGCTGGCATTGCCGCACGAAATGTCCGGATTCGGATGGGTGACCGCCAGCATCGGTGTAGCGGCTATTGTTCCTGAGCAAAAGCTGTCGCCTGATATGTTGATAAAGGCCGCAGACGAGGCTCTGTATCGCGCCAAGAAGCAGGGACGCAATCAGGCCGTGCTCGCGGTGACTGACGAAACCGAATGGACGCAACCGGATGCCTTGCCGGTTAATGCAGAAGCGGCTTTATAGCTGCCCTCATACCCATGCCTTGCTAAAATACCCATTAACGTTGCAAACGGATGTGTATTTACGCGGCGAAAAAATCGCCGATGCCCGCACCCCGGAGATTTATCATTTTAATTCCGCGCCGCTTCGCTTCGAGCTGCGCACAGGTTTTTAGAGCGTTTAAAAAATCACACTAAATAACGCCTCTAAATCAAGCATATTAGAAAATAATTTTATCGATGAAGTTTGATTTATTAACAATCCTGACGGCTTATCTCATCGTCGATGCGGTTTTCGCCATTGCTTTTGCGATAACGGTTCGTCGGCACCCTAATCTTGCCGGGCCGGGCTGGTGGCTTGCCGCCTGTATGGCATTTTTTACCGGGTTTCTGGGTATCTGTCTGCGGGACGTTATTCCCGACATCGTGTCGATTGTCATTGCCAACTCACTGATCCTTACCGGTGGTGTTTGTGTTTGGATAGGCATCCGCGGCTTTTTTGGGCTTCGACGGCATTGGTCGTTATTTGCCTTGTTCGTCCTGCCGGCTGCAACGTTGCTCGACCTGTTCATGGAAGTCTGGCCATCCGTATCGGCGCGGCAGATAACCATGTCGACATTTGTCATACTGATAGGCTTATTTACAATTCGCGACATCGTGCGTCAACGCCGTTTTACGCTGTCCATGGAAACCAATCTCCTGATTGGATTTCTGGGTGCTGAGGCCGTTATTCATGTTATCCGCCTGATCACCCTCATCATGAGGCCGACAGCTATAAGCAGCTACCTACTGTCCCCGGAGCAACCGGACAGAGTTTTTTTGATGTGGCTGTTCATTACCGGCACTGCCCGGCTGCTTATTATGGTTACGCTGGTCAGCGCCCGACTGCAAGACGAACTCAACCAACTGGCAACGCAGGATTCGTTAACGCAACTGCCTAACCGCCGCTTTCTGTTGGAACGCCTGAAGCATGGCATTGATGTGGAGCGGCGCGACGGCAAGCAACTGGCATTGTTAATGCTCGATTTGGATCGTTTTAAAGCCGTTAATGACAGTCTGGGGCATACTGCCGGGGATGAGTTACTGCAACAAGTCGCAGACCGCATTCAGTCGCGGCTGCGCGACGTGGACATGGTGGCGCGCCTGGGCGGCGATGAATTTATCGTACTGTTGGAAGATATTGCGCATCCGGAAGATGCCGCACGGGTGGCGGAAGAAATAGTCGCCGATTTAAGCAGACCGTTTCAATTGCCCCGCAGCAACGAAGCCGACCATGAGCCGGGTCGTGAGGTACAGATTGGCGCCAGCATTGGCATCAGTCTGTATCCGCAACATGGCGATAACCCGGAACTCCTGATGGAACAGGCCGATACCGCCATGTATGAGGCCAAACAGGCCGGGCGCGGCTGCTTCGCCTATTTCTCCGAAGAGCTGACCATTGCCGTTCGCAAGCGTATCGCGCTGGAAGGTCGTTTGCGCCAGGGCATTGAACGGCAGGAATTACGCGTTTTCTACCAACCGCAGATAGATATTGCCAGCGGCCGGATCGTCGGCGCCGAAGCGCTGGTACGCTGGCAAAGCCCCACCGAAGGGCTTGTTGCACCGATTAATTTTATTCCCATTGCCGAGGAAACCGGCCTGATTCTCGCCATTGGCGAATGGGTGCTGCGTGAAACCTGTCGCCAAGGTCAATGCTGGCTGGCAGACGGTTTTTTGCCGCTAACCTTGGCGGTCAATGTATCGCCGCAACAGTTTCGTCGTTGCGACATTAACGCGCTGGTCGCGGAAGTACTGGCCGAAACCGGTTTTCCGGCCGGACAATTGGAATTGGAGATGACTGAAAGCGGGTTAATGGATAATCAGGATAAAGCGGTGGAAGTGCTCAATAATCTGCGTGCTCAGGGTATTCGTCTTGCCATTGACGACTTCGGTACCGGTTATTCGTCGCTGGCCTATCTCAAACGCTTCCCTTTAGACGTGCTGAAAATCGACAAAAGCTTTATCGACGATATTCCGCATCTTCAAGATGATATGGAAATCACCGCCACTATTATTGCGATGGGCCATATTCTGGGTTTTAAAGTCCTGGCGGAAGGTGTAGAAACACAAGAACAGTTAGACTTTTTACGAAAGAAAGGCTGCGATGCCTATCAGGGTTATTTCACCAGTAAACCGGTACCGGCGGAAGATTTTGCTGAGTTATTGAGGCGGCAACATAAGAATGGATAAATCGTGTAAGAGCGACCGATCGATCGCCCTTTTTGCTTAGCACATTTATTCAATCACTCAAAAATAGCCGCTTCAAGATTTTTACTGGAAATCAATCCTTTCAAAACCGATTTGTCCTTGATGCCGCGAAACCGGGTGCCTGCCAGATTTGCGCCGGTAAAATCGGCATCTTCCAATTTGCTTTCGGATAAATCCGCTCCCGATAAGTCGGCATCGGTTAAATCGGCTCCGGAAAGATCAACGCCGAATAACACTGTGTTTTTCAGCACGCTTCCTGAAAGATTGGCATGGCGCATCAACGCGCGATTAAGGTTGGCATCGGACAGATCGGCACCCGATAAATTGACATTATTCAAGCTGACCCGCATTAAACCCATGGGCTGATTCTTCATATCGACGCCCCAATTGGCGTGGGACAGATTGGCATGGCTAAGGTTGGAGCGATCCAAATTGGCAATAAACCGGCTGCCGGTGAGATTGGCGTTGCTCAAGTTAGCGCCGCCCATATGTACGCCAAAAATGCTGGCGTTGGACAGGTTGGCTCCGGAAAGATTGATTTTGGTCATTACCGTTAAATCCAGGTTCAGGCCGGATAAGTCGCTGTTGCTTAAATTGGCGTTGCGCAAATCCGCACCCCACAGGTCGGCGTTCCTGAAATCCAGTCCGGATAAATCCAGTCCGGTAAGATCTTTCCGGCGCAACTGCGCGGGGTGACCTTTTTCAGCCTTGGCGAGTCGCTGTTCTACAGATGCCCGATTAAGCTCGGCCGCCGATGCCGACAAACAAAACAATACGGCTAACAAACCCAGACCGTAAAAATGGATTTTCATGTGCATACCTCCTGGTGGATACATGGAATCAAATTGAAATAGTTAGTAGAACTTTATCGACAGTTCCGCGCTATTGCAACCGGGGAATGGAAATTGTTGGCTACAAAAGGCTCAAAGACGATATGCGAAAGGTCGACCATGCTGTTTATGCCCGGAACTCTAAAACGATTACACTAATCGCCACACGATCAAATGACAACAGCCGTATCAGCGAGGATAATAGCAACCACAAATAGACATTAGCCCCACAAAATGACCCCAACAAACTTCACCGCCTGCCCCGAGTGTGATTTATTGCTCAACCCCGCTGAGCCAGTGATCGGCGACAAGGCGCACTGCCCCCGTTGCGGTTACCTGCTGCAACGGCCCCGCAAACAAAGCATCGAACGCACTTTTGCGCTGTCTATTGCCGGATTAATCTTGATTTTCCCTGCCAATTTGATGCCGCTGATCGGCATTAAAATGCTGGGCGGCGCTAAGGACGGTACGTTGTGGTCGGGCGTGGTTGCGTTATTTGATGAACACCTGTGGGGCGTTGCGGTACTGGTGTTTTTATCCAGCATTTTGTTTCCGCTGCTGAACATTGTTTTATCCTTGCTGATCAGCGCGCATCTTTATTTTAAAAAGCCGAACCGGCATCTGGCGCACTGGATGCGCTGGTTGCAACACATGGATGAATGGGCGATGCTGGAAGTTTATATGCTGGGAGTTATTGTCGCCTGCGTTAAACTTGCTGCCACATCTGAACTTAAATTCGGTTTTGGGCTTTACGCATTCGTGACCTTGCTAATCGTAACCGGCATGCTGGCGAGCAGTCTGGATAAGGTTCTATTCTGGCGGCAAATCGGGTATTTGAGAAAAAAGAAATAGACCGCAGATGACGCAGATTAATATGATAAGAACAGATAACATAACTATTCACCCTAACCTCAATAGAACGCGGAGTGGGCGAATTCAAACGGATTCCCTCAAAGCAAAATCAAGTCTGTTATGTGTTTTTAATCAGTGTTTATCTGCTCAATCCGCGTCATCTGCGTTCCATTCTCTGCTATGAAAGCCAAAAAGACCGCTCTGGCTCAGGGTTTTATCCGTTGTCATGATTGCGGCTGTTTATCGAAACGGGCTGACAAAAACAGATCTTGCCCATTATGCGGCGGCCTCTTGCATCCACGGCTGCCCAATAGCTTTCAACGCACCGCCGCATTGCTGTTGAGTGCCTTCTGTTTGTATATCCCTGCCAATATTTTTCCGATCATGACCGTCACCCGCTTGGGCGTCGGCGAGCCGCACACCATTATCGGCGGCATTATTGCGTTAATTAACGGTAACATGGTGCCCATAGCCATGCTGGTTCTGGTCGCCAGTATTTTGGTTCCTTTGTTAAAATTGTTGGGCATCAGCCTGTTATTGCTCAACGTTCATTATCGCTGGCAGTCCCATGCCAAGAAATGGACTATCCTATACCGCATTATCGCTTTTGTGGGCCGCTGGTCGATGCTGGATATTTTTATGATTTCAATTCTTGTGTCTTTGGTTGACATGGGCAGTGTGGCCCAGGTTATCGCAGGACCTGCGGCAACAGCATTTGCTGCGGTGGTGGTATTGACCATGCTTGCCGCCAAAAATTTCGATCCACGATTAATATGGGATAACCAGCGCTAACATGAATGACTTTATCGACCCTGATGCCTCGGAAGTAACCATCAATAAAAAAACCGAATTGCCGCTGGTGTGGTTTTTACCCTTAATCGCCTTGCTGGTCAGCGGCTGGCTAATCGCCAAATCCTACAATGAAAAAGGCCCGGTTATCACGATCAGCTTCCCTACCGCTGAAGGCCTGGAAGTGGATAAGACCAAGATTAAATACCTGAATGTGGAAATCGGCAAAGTCACGGCTATCTCCATCAGTGACGATTTAAAAACCATTGTGATTACCGCGCAAATGAACAGCACTGCGGCCGGTTATTTGAACCAGAACACCAGTTTCTGGGTGGTGCGACCCCAGGTGGGTCTGGGCGGAATTTCCGGGCTGGGCACACTGCTCTCCGGGCCTTATATCGCCATCAAACCGGGCGACGGTTCCAAAGAAAACCATTTTACCGGACTGACCACCCCGCCCTTGTTAAAAAACAACGCCGACGGCACGCACTTCATTCTGGAAACCAATAATCTGGGTTCTATGAAACCGGGAACGCCGATCAATTTCCATGGCATAACCGTAGGCGAAGTCCTCAGCCACAAGTTATCTGACGAAGCCAATGCCATACGCTTAACCATTTTTATCAACAAACCCTACGACCAGTTCGTCAGAAAAAACACCCGCTTCTGGATAGACAGCGGCATCGATTTATCCGCCGGCGCCGACGGTTTTAAAGTCAGGACCGGGCCCTTGATTTCCTTATTAAGCGGCGGCATCGCCTTTCGCGCCGCTGCCGAAGACACCATTGAAAATATCCAGCCTGAATACAGCCTTTTTCCACTGTACGATACCTATACCCTATCGACCCAGATTGTTTATCAAAACACCTTAAAATACGTCATGTATTTTAACGGCTCGGTGCGCGGCTTAACCGTAGGCGCGCCGGTGCAAATACGCGGCATTCCGATCGGCAAGGTCACCGAGATCAATCTGGAGCTGGACAAGAAGACCGCTGAAATTCACATTCCGGTCACCGTGGAACTGGAACCGGACCGCATCAAGGAAATCAATAACGACAACAACATCAGCGATAAGGATGTTATGGCCCAACTGATCAACAAAGGCCTGCGCGCACAATTGCAAACCGGCAGCCTGCTGACCGGGCAACTGTTGGTTGATCTTGATTTTCACCCGAAAAGCAAGATTGTGTTAAGCGACAATAAAAGCGTTTATCCTGAATTCCCTACCACCGCCAGCTCCCTGGATCAATTTACCCATTCCGCGAACATTATCATGGATAAAGTGGCCAAATTGCCGCTGGAAGACTTGACGGCCGAAGCCAATAAAACCCTGCAATCCTTACAAGGTACGTCAAAAGCGGCAACCGGCATGCTGGTCACCGCCCAAGGCACCCTGGATACCGCCGACAAAACCATGGCTTCGGCACACCAAGTGTTAAGCATTATGGAACCCGGTTCCACCACCCACTACGAACTGGAGCAATTGCTACAGGAGCTTACCCAAGCAGCAAGCTCGGTCAAGCAACTAACCGACTATCTGGAACAAAACCCCAACTCATTAATTCGCGGCAAAAAAGATCAGTAAAATGGCAAATCGACTCTCAAAATGGTTAATAGCACTATCGACTGTTACCCTGCTCTCGGCATGCATATCGACTCCGCCCACCCAATTTTATGTATTGGAACCGCTGAGCGAACCGCCGCCATCCTCAACGACGACAGCGGAAAAAAAACGCCAGATCGGCATAGGCCCCGTCTCCATACCGACCTTACTTGAGCGAAAGCAAATTGTCACCCGGTTACCGGATAACAGCGTAAAAATCGCCGAATTTCATCAATGGGCATCGCCTTTAAAAGATAACGTCGCACAGGTGCTAACCCACAATCTGGCGACGCTGCAAACAGGCGACCTGATTAGAGCCTATCCCTGGAGCGCATACGGAACGATCGATTATCGCATCATAATAGACATTATCAGGTTCGATACCCGCCCTGAGCAGAGCGTAGACTTTGAAGCCAACTGGGCGATAATGAATGAAAAAAACCATACCCTGTTAAGCCATGGCCGCTCCAAAATTGAACATCCATTAAATGACCCGTCCTACCCGGCTGCTGTCAAAGCGCTGAACAAAGTACTTAGCGAATTCAGTCAGGAATTATCCCAAGCGCTGGGTAAAATAAAGTAAAAACCTTGAAAAATTGGCTCTGTGAGTAAAGCCGAGGTATTTTGTTCTTGGATTTACTCAAGAAATCCTTTAGAATTATCAAATAAATATTGGGATGTTAGCTCAGTTGGTAGAGCAGTGGACTCTTAATCCATGGGTCCAGGGTTCGAATCCCTGACGTCCCACCAATAATATCAAAGGCTTAGGTGATTTTCACTAAGCCTTTTTTATTGCCTAGTGGGAAATCTAGTGGGAAATCACTTTTCGCCGGCTACCCTTACGATGATTGGTTTTACATCATAAATGTTCAACATGGACGCATTTCGGTGGCCGCTGGCATCCTGCTTATTCCCTGCCGTATCGGTAACGCCTTTCCGCTTCAGATCGTGAAAAGTAAAATGCGTATACGTAACACCAAGCTCTTTTGCTTTGGCTTTAGCCTGCTGATCAATCCTCCCCTTCGCAGTTTCCAAACTACTCGGTTTTATTAAATCGCCGGTTCGCTCACTGATAAATATGGGGCGGTTACGCGCTAAGGGTTGGTGCCGCTTTGACAGGATTGCATCCCTCTTCCTGATAGCGGATTGCCATAGCTCCGACAGGTTTTCATTCCAGGCAACAATATTATCCCTAGATCCCTTCCTGCGCTTGATCAGCAAACCTTCCGGCAGTGCGTTAGCATCAGTTAGATCAAGCACTTCACATAGGCGCATTCTGCACAGATAAGCAATTTCCATTGCAATAGGCATGTACCAGTAGCCGGATTCTTTCGCAACGTGAAGCAGAAAGGAAAAATCATCGTCTTCGGCATAGTGTTGACGGGATTTGATGAGTAACTTGGGAACGCCTTTGCCCGGGTTAAACTTCACCTTTTCATAAGCATAGGCCCAACTGAATAAGCGACTGATGTAGGACAGCTCCTTGTTTGCCCGGCTACGTGACTCTTCCGCACGAAAATCCCTGTATTTGCGCACGGTGCCAACGGTCCAGTGGATTATTTCAATGTCGCCAAACAGCCCGTCCCCTGCCTTGGTGTTGACAATCTTATTGTGGCAGTTGCGATAGTCTGTATGTGTCGATGTGCTGAGCTGGCGCCAGTCGATTGATTGCTGAAATTCTAACGACAGCGTTCTAAAGGTAATAGGCGCTTGCTTATCCAGTTGATTGGCTTCATGGGCCTGCCAGATTTCGGCCAGTGATGCAGATCCGCCGGCAATCTTTTTTGAACGCCATTTGCCAACGGTTATATCCTTGTAGTCCATCATCCAACAGCCCGAGCCTGATTTGTTGTACCAGACACCTTTGGGCAGTTTATCGCGCTGGATATTGTCAGGCAGGCTGTTGGTTGATCGGATTCGTCCGCGTTGGGTCATTGATTTAAATTAATTAGCGTGGGATATGATGATGATTTTTGCAATGTAGATTAGCCCCTCTACTTCACACCGACATGGATTAATCACCATGATTTAATTCTTCTCCTACAATTACCCCAGAATCAGGAATTCCACTAAAAAAAGCTGAATAGAACTTTTTTAGGCAGGAATTCCAGAAAGCGGGCGTCCAGTCATCGTATTGTCCATCTATGTTTTCTTTTCTGACCCAATACCACCCGCCACGCCTAACTTTGTGCGCGTTGCTTGTTATGTTTGGATGCTTTAAATCTTCGGAGGTAGGATCAATTTCATAGTCACAGTCATACATATAGTTTGGATTTAAACAGAATTTAAACCCTGTGGTTGTCACTTCGACCATTCGGTAATTACAGTGCGGGCAGCGCTCATCCAACAATTTGTGGATACATTTACCGTTACCACAATTTATAACATTGCATTTAAACATCTTAGCTACTCGCTATATTGTTAGGCTTCATAAAAACCATCCAATGCGTTCCGGCCTTTTTTCCTGATGTGTTGCCGAACAGTGGCGTAACATCGGTCAGCGCCAATACCTCGCGGATCTTCACTTGTGTTTCGTTCCACTTAAAAACAAGTACGCCGTCGATCGATAGCACTCTAAAACATTCAGCAAAACCTGCGCGAAGGTCTTCTTGCCAAGTATCGGAAAGCTTTCCGTACTTTACAGCCATCCAGCTTTTAGGCCCGGCGGTGTGCAAGTGCGGCGGATCGAATACCACAAGCTTGAAGGTGCCGTCTTCGAACGGCAGCGCCGTGAAGTCAAGCGTCACGTCAGGTTCAATGCGCAATATGCGCCCATCGCAAAGCACATGACTCTCGGTGCGTTTGTCGCCAAAAATTACGTCCTGGTGTTGCCGGTCAAACCAAAACATCCGGCTACCGCAGCATGGATCTAACACTCTCTTATCCATACCGCTCAACCCAGCCTGCAACATGACTCTTCAGGCCTTGATGCAACTCCATCGCCAGCGGATGGTTGTTGTAGATGCTTCCATGTTTCATAGGGCGTTGAGAACTTATTATCTACGTCGTCGATTGTTTCAATTGCATGGTTAATATCTGGGAAGAATTCCTCTAAATCTTCACTACATAGCGCGTCTTCAGCATAGACAATTGTATTGTTCATTTTCACCAAAAGCGCTTGGACGCCTTGTCTGTATTTTTGTAAATAGCCGATGGTGGCTGCTGCTTTTTCCAGTAAAACTTTTGTTTCTGGATCGGTTTGTTTTAGCGCCGCTTCAAGGTATGTTCCAGCCTTATCAAATTCCGGGTGATATGATTTAGTCATTGTCTGTCCTCAGTATCTATCGGTTGTGGCTTTAAGCCTGCGAGCATCCGCAGATGCGAAAGTTCATCACGGTAGTTTTCAAGATACCGTGCCATCTTCCCTTCCGGGAACAAACGGCCAATCCCTTTTAATTGGGCTTCGGCCTCGTCAAATTTTCGTGGTAAATCCTCATGCTCTTTGGGATGAAAGATGTACCCGCGGCACCCGCTCACAATATCGGATATTTGAATCTTTACATGGCGCTCTGGAATAACCATGGCTACCTCCTAAATTCAATGTCTTTGGTTTCAGCCTGGGCAGGACTTAAGCCCATCGCCGCATTCAACGCATCAGTGGTGGTAAACAGTTTGCCACCGGCGCCATACAGAAAGCGTACCTTTTGCTCACGTAATATTTTTTCTAACGACTCACGGGTTTTGCAGCCGGTAGCAGCTCTCAGTTGGTCATGGTTAATCAGTTGCTCGCTCATGGGTGCTTATCCTCCCAGCCGTGTTGAACCATGTGCCTGATAACCTTAGCCCGGCCCAGCATGGTTAAAGCTGCCGATGATTCTTCCCCGTTTTCGCTGTATTGCTTGATGATTGCCCGGTAAGTAGCATCGTCCAAACCCAGTTCTTTTTTTGCAATGTGGATTTTTGCCAGCTGGTTCTTTTTAAAGTCTTTGACGCTGGGGTTTTTATTTGCCATCGGTTATTTCCTCAATCATTGTCATGTCTAAAATGATCCGGAGACGCATACAGCCCAAACGTCTCCAGCCTGTTGGTACTCAACGCATCCAAATGCGCCATTCTTTTTGCAGAGATAATTCGCTCGATGCCGCTTTTCACGATTACCCCGGACGCGTGAAGCTGTTTATTCAATGCCTGCGGCGATTTAATCGGCAAGGCGTTCCAGCGCTCACGCAAGGCCGGGGTGTGGGCAATATGGTCAATGATGTGACCAGGGCGAATCAGCAAGCACAGCTCGCCAACGCCGTCGGTGTCCATCACTTCATATTTGTACGGATGGTTGAATCGCCCGGCATCTATTTCCGACAAAGCCATTTCAATAATCCAGACCCACGGCTCACGGTCGGCATCGGTTTCGGCAATGTGGGCATTCATTTCTGCCAGCAGGTCATCAACAAAGCCGCCCTGGCGTGGATCGATGCCGGAAAAGTCGCACAGCAGCTTCCAAGCGGTCAGCACCGCCGAGTAGTTATCCACCATGCGCCGCGCTCCGTCGTCGTCAGAAGGCGCACGGCAATTATCAAAGCAATAGGCCCGGGCCTTATCCATACTGTCGTGGATCGCAGTCTTGTCTTGCTTGACCAAGTAGCCAAGCCATTGCTTGACCGGAAACTCCGGCAAGCCCGGCGGCAGCATTGGGCCTTTTTTACCGCTCAGGTCCGTTCTGATGATCTTGCCGATCAAAGATCTCACCGGCACATCTTCGCCAGCCAGCAGCACCGGTGCCGACAACACAAACTCAGTCATGTCAGAACCTCGACGGGTCACGGTGTATTGATAAGACTCCTGGAGCATGGCCACAGCCTTATCGATCACATCTTGCCGACGGGCTGATATTTCCTCCCAGCCGACCGGGTGCGAGGTATGCGATACGCTGGTCAACAGCCTGAACTCGGTTTGCAACGATTGCCCGGAAAACATGGTAAAGCCGATGGTCTGCTCCATTTGCTTGATCAGCGTCGATTTACCGGCTCCCTTGTTAGCCTGCATCATCATGTGTGGCCAGAAGCCGATAATGGTTTTTAAATGCGCACCCAAGCCCCACACCAGTGGAATCAGAGCGGCATTGCGGCTGAATGTGCCTTGGTAGGCATAAAGTACCGCCGCCGCTTGGTCTACAGATCCGCTGGGAAACAGCAGATTGTGATAAGGGCATTGTTTGTGCGGATCGGTAAAGAACGTATCCGGCCCCTCGTTAACCACCATTTCACCGTTACGCCAGCACAGACCGACGAAGTTGGAGGCGGTGCGCTGGCCCAGCGCGGCGCTCCGCTCCAGGATGTTAATCAGCCGTAGGAATGCGCTTTTATTAAAGACCGGTCCCAGCTTTCCCCACATATCGGCATTGTGCAGCCGGTCGTCAGGGATTACCCTACGCACTAGCTGACTACCATGCCGAGGCGTTTGCACAGACAGCGCCATCAGCATTTCCGGGTTATTGTCTGGTTTTCCGGTCATTGTCGATTTAGCGCTGGCAATGTTGACACGGGTGATAGCCGCTATTCGAAAACCGCAAAGATCCGTCGGTTTTTCTTCCTTATCACCATCTTCATTAACGCTATTTTTTATTATCTGAGTAAAGTCAGGTCTAGCCCTGTATCTCCAATACAAAGCAAAATCATGTTCCGGCAGCCATAGGCGCTTGCGTCCAACATCACCAGATCCGGATAAGCCGGGTATGCACCAGGTTTCAAGTTTGTCCAGCCGGCGAGTTAGCTCTTCGATATTACCTTCAGGCTTAGACATCAAAATATCGTTAACATCATTCCAGGTATGTTTTGCCCAGTCGCTTTGATCCTGCAAGATCGCGGTAATGCGCAGGCCGGTTAGCAGCTCATACAGCCGCCATGCCGCTTCAAGACCAGGGCGCGCACCATATTTATCCGGCAGGTCGGCATCCATGCAGATAATCACCCGTTTGCCCATCAAAAACGCCCAGTCGATAGCGTCAACCATCACCCCGCGCACCGCCACCGCTGCCGTTTTCGGCAGCTTGCAGCTGATAATGCTGAGCGCATTGATCGGCGACTCAACCACGTACACCGTCTCGGCCTTTTTAAGTTCTGCCAAATCCATAAACCACGGATACCCCAGTTTTTCGCCCTGGCACTGGGTTTTAACGCCGCCGTTTAATGCCGGATCCAGATAGCGCAGATCCACCGCTACCACATGACCGGGATTCATGGTACGCACAATAAACGCCGCAGCCGCACCGCCGTGGCCGACTTCGCCGGGGTTGTGCTTGTCGGAGGTGTAGCTGTTAAAGCCGACTGACTTGCACTTGATCGCCTGCCCAATCACCTCATTGTCAATGCCCCGAGTCCGCAAATAATCAGCAACCTGCGTGCCCTGCTTGATGCACTTTTCCGCGATAAACTCAGCCAATGATGCTTTGGCTTTAGGCGCATCAGGTTTGTTGTATTGCGGCTTGGTGATGTTGTACTCATCGTGCAGCCAGTCGATAGCGGTCGCTACGTCAACCTCACGAATGTACATCACCAGGTCAATGCAACTGCCGCCGGTCTTCTCGCCACCGCTCCAATCCTTCCAGCGCTGCTCTCCGTTCCGGTGGTAGATCGACAGGCTGGGGGTTTTGTCATCGTGGTGCGGGCTTTTGTAATTTCCCTTGCCACCTGGACGCTTTAACCCCAACCGGACGGCCAGATCGTGCAGATCGATGCTGTCTTTTAGCTTTTCTATGGTCATGAGATTTCGTTTAGCAGCTTCTCGGCGATATGTTTGGCTTCTTGCAGGTCAGAAACGCCGCAGCCGCTCAGGTTGTACAGTGTCACCAGGTGGATGATTGCCGCCTGATCACCTTCAAATCCATTGACCCAGCAAAAGTTTGCTGGGGTGGTGGGTAAGGAATGCCGGTCAAGAAAATGGGCATAACTCGGATAACCCATATTGACTTGATCGATCAGAATATCCAGCTCATGCATTACTTTGCGCATGTCCTCAGCGCCTTTTCCGGTCGGCTGGTTGTAACGGCAGACGCGCTTGATGACGCAGCCGGCAACAAAGCCGATGTCGTTATGGTGGATGTACTCAATCGGCTGAATGGCAAAGTTTTTGTAGTGGTTGCCTCCGACTTGGGTTTCGAGTGGGTTGGTACGTGTGCTTGTCATACGGCATCCCCCCCCTGTCTTAGCAGGATCAACCCCGCATGAAACCGGATCCTGGAGGGAAATAGTTAGCAATGCAGGCTTTGAGCCATCCTTGATTAGCGTGACGAACATATATCCTTTAGGAAGCCGGTATTTAATGACACTTTCCCCTATCGCCTTCTCGATTGCATATTGAGGCGAGTGTCCTTCATTTATTAATTCACTAGCTCGTTCGCTTGTTTCATAAGGGGCCGAATCAAATTTATCAATACTGATACCCATTACCTCTAATTCCCACTCGCCTTCAGCAAACTCAGGGTATTGGCTTATTATTCTATCCATAAGCCCGGTAAATGCTGGAAGGATGCTTGTGTATTGGGGTGGGTTATTTTTATCGCTCATAATGCCAGCTCCATTTCTTCGATTAATAACACCAGCCTTTCTGCTTGGGTTGGCGTTAGTTGTTTGCAAGGATTTAATGCCAATAGCTCCTTAAGCTGACTCGCTACCATTCTGATTACGTCATCGCGCTCGGTCTCCATTGCATCGGTAACAACTTCGGGTACTTCCTTGCCACATAGCCTGAAAATGTCGAAGATAATATCGATTAATAAATACCCGGCCGGTTGATTGATTTTTAACATCTTATTAACCCCAATTGTCTACATACACTGGTCGGCAACTCCACCTTCACCTGGCAGTTAAAAGCCTCTTTAATGTCCAAAAATTGCGGATCCTTGCTCAGCATCTCTGCCAGCCCCGGCTGGTTGGTCTGTATCCAGCCCCATACCGGCTGGCGTTTTTCTTTTGGCAGTGCGGACAGGTTGACCTCTATGCATTTTTCAGTACCCTCGTGCGCTTTTAAAGATGGCGCACGCTCAACGGGCGCTTGCTGAGCCGCATGCCTATCCAGCCTCGCCTGTTTGATATCATCGGCATATTTTGCAGAGTTAGGCACAGCAATACATCGCTCTTTTCTGCCATGTCTCGCATTGTTACTGTCGATCGATCTGCGGTGTATCCCGCAAACCGGTATGCCTCGAGGAGACAAATATTTTACGGTTTTCCCACATCGTGGGATCGGGCTGTCATACAGGTCCGCGTTTTTGTCCATGCTATACTGGCATTCTGTGCCTAACCCGTCAGTCAACGCGGACTGGCCGACCTGGGGCGGGTTCGCAGGTTCCTGGTTAATCATAAATCCTCACTTCTCTTTGGTTTCGTGCCCGGACAGCCGGTTACTTTTTGCGTTATGCACTGTCACAACGGGAAACATTTTGCGCATGAATTTGGGTTCCTTTTATTTCTTGGGTGCCGATGTTCTGCATCAGCAAGTGCTACTTCTTTAATCCCAGTTGATGGCATTAGCTTTCCACACTCGGTAGTTTTTGGACTGTACCCTGCTCTATGTATTTTTCCATTATTCCACTGGTAACATCGCATAACTCATAGCTCCAGGCGACGCAGTGCCGCGTCACGGTTTTTGTTAAATTTAGGTTTAGTCGCGCGGCACTGCGCTCCTGATCATGGCGTTATAGTTAATCTTATCCGCCATGACCGGCCTCGCTTGGCCGCATGACCGCCCGTTGGGCATACGCCTTGATTAAAATAATCCGCCGGGCCACTTTTACGGCGTGGTCATGAGCGCCCAGCAGTGTTGAGCCCTGGTCCATGCAGCACAGGCCGATACGAACGCAGGCGTTTATTTCAAACACGTCTAAGCCCATGCCGCTGACAGATTCGGCTATTCGGATCGCCAGTCGTGCATTCCGCTCACTGTCAGACAGGGGCAACGGAACAACGGCCCCCCGATCGGTGTTTTTTGAATGGTTAATAAGGGGAAGGTACATCAGCCCACCTCCTGCATGATGCGTTGTAACGTCGCTTTATCCGGCTGGGTGTAAATCGCCGTACTGTTGATGTTTTTATGCATCAGCGTTGCCATGGCCACACCGCGCGGGTCTTTTGCCGTGCTTTCGTTCATGATGCGCATCGCCAGCGTGTGGCGAAGCCAATGCGGGCTAAAACCAGTCAGTCCAGCCAGATCTCCCCAGTGCTTTGCGCGCTGCTGAAAGGCCCGGATACTCATGCCGTTACGCTCGCGGCTCATTACCAGCGCCCCGTTTGATTGTTCAGGGTGGCCCATATCACGCCGCACCTTCAATAATAGTTTCAGCGCTTTTTCGGCTTGTTTGCCCAGATATATTTTCCCGGAGACACCGCCTTTATTGATTTCGCCACGGATAATCAAGCGCCGCGCTGAAAGTGCCGATTGGGCATCGAGCACCGTTAGCCCGGACAGCGTGCCGATGCGTATCCCGGTCATTCTCAATAACAGCATCCAGGCGTAATCGCGCTGCGCTTCAATACTGCTACATGATCTAACAGTTGAAAAAAGCCGCTTTTCTTCCGGCGGGGTTAAAAAGCGTTCCATGATTTTGCGGTCGATGGCTGCCATGATTAATTACCTCTCCCGCTGTGGCGAGTATCGATATGTAATCCACTCCATTTTTTTTGCAATTCCTTAAAAACCAGATCGCCGTCCGCGATTAAGATATGAGGCTCAATATCCAACTCCTTACGACCTCGAATGACTGACATCACATCGCTGTAAAGAGCGTCATCCAATAAGCAAAGACCAGTAATACTCAATTGATATTTCTTACCGCTATACGCACTCAACAGCACTTGAGCGCAAACACAAGATTCAGCGCCATCCATTTCTGAAAAATTAATTAAGTTGCGAATAGCATTGGTGTATTGCGAGACAGCGATAATCGGGATTAAGTAAGCGTTATTATTCATCGATCAAGGCCTCCATCCGGTTTAAAAACTCCAGTCCGGTGCTGATCGCCTCAAAAAATTCCGTGCGCACAGACTGAAATTCTTGATGCGTCACCCGCTGGTCATTCAATGCCTCGGCAATGACCATCGAGGTTTGGCCTATTTCCGAATGAAAATTTGCATAGGCCGTCAGAATCTCAATGTCACTGACACCCTCAAAGTTGCCCAACGGCACAATGGCATGATTAAGCACCGCCGCTTCAGCGGACAGTACCCTGAAATCTTGCGTAGTGTTCTGGATGGCGACGGCTTCTTTAACCGTCAGGTGATGGTTTTCCATGGCCGGATTGACTTTATTCGCCAACGTGCCAGGATTCATATTAACCAGCGGCGCTAAATGCGTTGCGCCGCCTTTTTGGTCGTGTATAAGGCCGTAAATGGCCTTGTCTAAAGTGTCAAACATGTGAAACCTCGGCTCAAAACAACATTGTTTTTTACTCAAGGCGCTGGTTAAACTAATAGCGAGTCATGTAGACTTGCTATTGAGGTCCGTCGAAGGTATGTTCAAAAACCAGTGCCTCATCAGTACTGTCGACAGTTGGCGCTGTCGTCAGTACACTTTATATAGATGCGAATTACTTCTCCGGCTTACCGTCCTTCACTGCATAGTGGTTGATCAAAATCGCCACCGTTTGCGCCGTAATCGTGCGCATGTCATTGGCGGCGTCCTGCTTTATCCGTTCATGGATAGACTTAGGCACCACCAGCGCCCGAATCTGTACCGTCTCTTCACCTGCAAATTGTGCGTTGTTGATTTCCATGGAACGCTATTCCTCGTCTTCATCAAGCTGATACGGACAACCCAGTTTTTCAGCCAATTCTTTTGTCAATTGGGAAAACATCTTGCGGTCTGCTTTGCTAGTGGTTTTGTCTTTTTGATTGGACATGGCAATCAGCACGCGAAGGTCATCGTTGCGCTGCTTGGAATATCCATCCTTAATCGCAAAGCCGTTGGTCTCATACTCGTGCAAGGCTTCGGCCCATTCTTCGTGAAGAGACAGCAAAAACTCAGCGGAACTTTCATTGCCGCCTCTGCCTCTAACATGTCCGATGCTGATGCGGGCAATATACATTTCCACTCGCCGCAAACGGATAAACAGGGTGTCTTTTGGCGCATCGCCGGTGAAAAAAACAGCCGTTTTTTGCTTATCTTCCGAGTTATAACTCGGAAAGAAGGCATTTTTCAGGTCATATTTGCACGGCGCTTGCAGGATTTTTCCGTCTTCCAGCAGCAAGGTGCCGTAGAACAATACATTGTCGTCATCCAGCATAGCTTTCTTTTGGGTGCGCCAATCGATGCCGATCTGATCGACAATGGGGCGCAACGAAATAAATTGCGTATCGCCCAGGGTGTAGACCAGCTGGGTTTTGCCGCCGAATTCCATCAATCCGGTGGCTTTCATTTCATGTGCTTGTGAGGGTGTTTCTGTGCTAGTATTCATTTCGGTTCCCTATCTGTGGTTAGTGTTATCGAAAAGCCCGGCTGTTTGCTCAGCCGGGCTTTTTTTATGCCCGCGATTCATCGGCGGTTTCTTCCAAAGCCAACTCCCGCTCAATAAAAACGGCGCACTGTGCGCCAATACCTCTGTGCTGCCGTTTGCTAAGCGTTTTAACTTTTTCATAGGTCTCTTTTGGAAGTCTTACGCTGATTACTGGGCAATCCCGAATCAGTACGGTATTTTCTGGATATTGTTTTGTGTGCATGTGCAGCCCTGTGTTGTAAAATGCGTTAGTGCGAGGTTATTATTTTCGAGTTATAACTCTAAGTCAACAAATATTCGACTTATAAATGAAATTATCAGAGAGAATTAAGCAACTAAAGGGTTCCAGGCCTGTCTCTCGATGGGAGATAACCGCAGGGATTGGCGCTGGTAATCTGAGTAGGGCAATTAAAGACGATCAGTTGAATGACGAAAATATCCGCGTTCTTTGCTATTACGAAAACGTTAATCCCGACTGGCTCATAAACGGTCGTGGCAATCCGTACCGTGTAGCCCGCTTCGAGACTGATATTGATATTTCAGAGCAAATAGCTGCCTACCATACCGATGAGGCCGCAAGCTGGACGCTGACGGTGATCATTCGGCAATCCGATAACTTGCCGTGCGTGGCAGTGCTGACCATGCCCGGCCAATATCAAGTAAAGCAGCGCGGCAAGGATGAACCGTTGCAGGTTGATTACACAATTCTTGAAGTCCTGGTAGGCCCAATCGGTCCCTACAGCCGCGAGGCCATCAAGCGCGATGGTTGGAAAAAGCGTCAGCAGCTGACGCTGGAGGATGCAGTGGTGGAAAGCCTGTGCAAGGGCGGCATAGGCACTCATGCGCTGACACTCGATCCCGGCTATTTAAAGGCCTCCGTACCTTTGGACGATAAAGCCTTAGCCGAACTCGCCACCACTGATGTGACGGAACGTCTTGGCGGCTATACAGTACCGCTTACCCCGCCCGAACAGCGCTTGCTGAGCACCTATCGGGCTATGCCCACCACTGACCGTGAACGGTTGCTAGCCATTGCCGACGCGCTTAAGGGCTTTTCCGCTTAAAGCAGCGCAATGGTCTCTTTGAAATCCTGCTCTATAGTGCGAATGCCGGCAACGGTTGATGATTGTTTGACCGCTGAGTTAGCCACATTGGACGCATCTCTAACTGATTTAACCCAATCCCAAGCGGCTTGAATGCCAAGCCATTCTTCCGACCCCACCTGATTAATCGATATCAGCTCAAGAGCCCTGGCTGTCATGTTCGCCTGCTTATGCTGAGGATAACGCGCGATGATTACGCGATTCGCCTCTTTGTTTATATCCAGAGTCGCTTGTAACCTGACTATCTCAACGTAGTCATCCGGCTCTTTATACACATAATTAACAGGGTCCCAAATAAAGTGCGGATTTGTTTTAGGCTCGTGCTCGGCAAATCCGGTTCCATGCCAATGCCATGTTGATAAGATCGTTGCATCATCCACGTTTGTATCTGTTTGCCTGGCAATGCAATCGCCGTACGTCTCACCGTCAACGTAAGCGCCATCAAAGCCCGGACTGGCGGTGTAAGAAACCAGCCCTTCAGCGGTTACAAATAAGAACTTCGTCATGTACCCGCCTTAATACTGAAAGTGAGCGCTATCCCCACCATGCCGCTGATACCATTCCAGCCGATCAGCGATTCTGTTTCGCGTTGCCTTTTCTTGGGCTTCAGGCTCATAGACATAAGGGGTTCCGCATCCGGATAAAAGAACAGCAAAAATTATTGCCACCACAGTAGTAAAAGGTTTCATTATCTCTCCAAAATCAAAATATTTTTTGTGCTGACTGCCCCGTAAATCGAGCCGGAATACCTGCCTCCCAGTTCAGCATAGAGTTCGGCGTATCCGGAATCGCCAAAGCGGAATTCATTGTTATTAATCATTACGCCGCCAAAATATAAGGGGGTTTCGTAAACATGTATCGGGGGTTCGTAGTTATTGTCATCCAAGCTGGCATAACCGACGGCACAACAAGGATTTAAGCAAAAGTACCTGAGCTTGGATGATGCTCCCAATGTCACAGTAACCTCACCGGCAACCAGCGCATCAATCGAAGGTATCGCGGATAATGTCAGGTAAGAATAGGCCGTCGAGAATGCCAGCTGTCCATTGCCTTTAAAGACGTTGGCCCCATACCCCGTCCCCGGCGCTAGCGCGCTGGCAGGGATCAATATTAAATAGTCAACAGGCGGTCCACTCAGCACCAATGTCGTGCCAGGAAAGCCGCCGCTGATAATCGTGGATTTGGCATTCGCCCCATTGATATTTCTGACAAAAACCAATGCGCCGCTGACATTCGGAATGGCAATGCCGTAGGAGGCGGTTCCGGACGAATACAGCGTGTAGGTGGCATAATCCTGATCGATCAGGATTATATTGGCGTTGTTTATTATCCGAATGCCGTAACTCATAGCCTAAACACCACAAGCGAGCCACTGCACGCTTTGCCGCTAAAACCAGAGGTTAAGGTAATGGATCCCGCATAATGTGTATCTCTGGGAACGTCGTACGCCGACGGATCTTGCAAGAGTAGTGTAATGCCCCAGGTTCCGTCCTGGACATAACCCGGAATGGCTATGCTGATAGATGCGTAGCCGCCGCTCGGTGGAATATAAAAATCGATTATAGAGATTAATCTCGACAGCCGATTGTCGAGATTAAACATTAAGCTGCCATCAGGGTTGTAAACGGCCATCCCGAAACTCATCCCAGATCACCCCACTGAAACCGCAGTACTCCGCTGCCGTCATAAACCCTGCCGCCTTTATTATCAAGCTCAGTTCTCGCTCCGGACACCCCACTTTTTACGCTAAAATTACTGGTGCCTACTAATGCGATTGAGCCTATTTGAGCCGCCCCGATTGCTGCACTTGCAATATATGTCGATACGTTTCCTGAATTAATCTGCCCAGAGATATTGGCTCCAAATGTAGCTCCATACGTCGCCCCGGCTTGAATACCGGTTAATTTAGTGCCCTCGGCTGCGTTAATTCCCGATAATGTTGCCGGTTTATTATTGATTGAAGACCAGTCGATCCCGGAGCCACTGCTAAATAGGACAACGTTCGCTGCATCTTTTATTGTCACTGTGCCGTCGGCCGCAACAATAAATCGGCTATTGACATTAATTGATCCCCCAAAGAACGCATTTCCAGCATTATCCAGGTAGAACTTGCCGTTCAGCGCAGTCTTATCGCCTGTTCCATACCAGATGGGGAATGAACTCAGGTCTGACATTTCCACCCGCCAGTTATTTATAGGACTGGTCCTAAATAGTCCCGCGGTGATTGTCCCCATGTCGGCAGAAATAGCGGAAAGCTGTGAAACGTTAATGTGGTCGGCAACAATAGCGTCAGCCACAATGGAACGGCCATACACCGATCCGTCTATCAATAAGTCGCCTTTAATGCCGACTTTCGTAACCCCGTCTACTTTCCCAACTCCAAAAACTGCGGCGCCGGGTGTAGTTTCTCCAGGTATTACAACAAGAAATCGAGTCGCTTCAACAACAAAATCGCCGACTCTACCGGGATTTTCCAAGATTTCGGCCACTGCTTCAGTAATGTCGTTTACCGTTACAATAGTGCTGATTTCGGTCGAGTAAACGGTTCCCGCCGGTCCGAAGGCATCAATGCCTTGCAGTCTGACATACCACGTTCCGGTGGCGTCAACAGGAAAGGAGGTCACTCTGCTTGCAGTTTCTCCGACCAGGTTTGAGTCAGAAGGGGCAAACCCTAATGTTTGACTTGCGAAAATGCGTGTCTTTACATAGTCGGGATCCGTTGGCTGGACATAGTTTAAAAATATCACTTTCATGCCAGGTGTTAGCGATACTGCGCCAAAGTCCACTGGTGGCGGATTGGTTGCCGTCAGCTCTGCCTCTTGGCTATAGCGCCCGTAATAATCCCGGGCTCGCACTTTGGCTGTAAAGGTACGTCGCGGCCCGCCATCGGCCGCGTTTTTCTCAAACGTATAGGCATAGAAATACTCGGTGACATAATCGATGCGCACCAACGTAGCGCCGATGAAAATCCGTACTTCAAAATCCCTGAACCATGGCGACTGACCACCCTGCCCCGCTGCATAGCTGCTGCCTAGTACGGACGCCGCATCGGTCGACCAACTGAATAGCGCATCTCTCCCGGTAAACTCGCCAGTGCCGCTGGGCAATGCCAGATCAGTAATGTGTATCGCGTTGATCGCATAAAACTCGCCCAGCGAGTGCACAACAGTGACCGATATTGAATATTTACCGACAATACTGACCGCCGCAATAGTAATCTCATACTCGCCCATCAGCGGGTTATTGATTCGGTAGGCCTGGCCGGTGATTTCGCGCTGAAAAACAGGAGCGCCATTGTGCCTATAACTGAGCACGTAACCGCGCAACAATGGATCATTTGAAGCCGTCCAGCTGATATCGATGTAGCGGCGAACGCCTTCGAGACCGGTATAAAAGCCCTCGTTGGTTTGCACGCCGGATGGCGGGATGACGCCATTGACAATGTACGGATTAGACGGAATCGGCTCCAGGTCGGCGATATCGTCGATTTCAGCAAACTTGCTGCCATCATATTGGGTTGCAGACAGTGAGTAAAAGCCGTTTTCGGTATCGTCGTTTTCGACAATACTCAAAACCCGGAAGGTCTGGCCGATCGCCAGCGGATCATAAACGATCCACTCCATCTCATGCTCCGGCACTGCTATGAACGCGGAGCTTACGACGATGGCGCTATGAGTTCCGGCGGCATTGGCAACGGCTCTATCCCACACAGTTCCGTCATTGCCGATAATCGCCAGCCGGTAGCTAATGCCGCTTGCCAAAATAACCGGCGCATCCAGCTGCACGACACTGACTGTCGAGCCCCTCGATATCCGCCCGCCCATCCGTTTTCCTACACTTCTCAGCGGGTCGGCAATGCGGATAATGTCTCCGGGCTTGTCATTGACGCCGCCAAGTCCTGCTGAAAAAACGACGGTATCGATTTCTTTTCGGCCGGTGACCAGTAAGCGCTTGCCGCGGCGGTGAGCTTCAGACCTTGACGTACATCCGAGCGCCGTTTCTGTCTTGGGCCGATAGCCATAGCGCTGAATGCCGTCAAAATCCTCGACGTATTCTGTCGCCAACTTATATTGATCAGTGATGTCATTGTATTGAATGATGGCTGCGGTGTAGCGCACTTGCCTGGCCGTGCCGCTATAGGCAAACCGTCCGCCTACCACATTCGCAGGCAGATACAGCGACGATACGGGCTTTGGCGCATCCTGAGTAACATAGATCGACGTGCCGTTCCAAAGCGCTTGGGCGTCAAAAATGCCAGCCAGCTGCACGATCATGTCATGGGCGCTGGTTTGCTCCATAAACTGCGCGTCAATTGAGTAGCGAGGCTCAAAACCGCCTTGCCCATTGGGAACCAACTCATCACAGCGCCTGGCAATGGTGTAAATAGACCATTTGTCCTGATAGGCCGGATTAATGTCCGCACCCAGTCCGGCGCCGGCAGTCGTCAGTAAATGGTAAAAAAACCACGCCGGATTTCGACACCACGCCTTGACCATGTTGCCGCTCCAATCCGCTCCGGAGTAAGTTCTCGCTACCGGATCATACACGTCGGCGGTCGGCACTTGAATCAGCCAGCCCATTAGGTCATAACTGCGGACAGGGACTGAGCTAAAGTAGCGGCTATCAAACGTCAGGCGACAATAGGCGATGTTAGGGCGGCGCAACTTGGCATAGGTCAGTCGCACCAGGCTGTCCCATTTAAATGCCGAGTTCTCATTGTCGGACGGATCGGCGGACAGCCGCGATACACGAATATCATAACTGCCGGCGCTGGGATGCACAGCGCGTAGATTGATGTGGAAACTACGCTGGTAGGGCGACGGGGTTTTGTCATAGACAGTGCCGCGGCCTTGCAGATCGATCGCTGTCCAGATGCCGCCGGAAGGCTTAACTTCTATCGCCAAATTAACGGTCGCCGCTGATTTGTCGCCGGTGGCGACATCATTAACGACCAAGCCATTGAAGGTAACGATAACCCGGACTGCGTCGGTAGTCGGGTCGGTGATGGTGCGCGTAATCGGGTTATTTTGAGTAACCAGCACATCAACCGACTCCGGCGAGCCTATCGTATCGTCGACAATGCCAGGGATATACGTTTGATCCTGAGTGCCGGACCGGTAATCGAAGGTCACGCCCTGAAAATTCAGCGTGCCGTCAGGGGCCTTAATGGGCGTTCCGTCCAGATAGACATGCCGTAATGGATCGGCGCCATCGGGGAAGCACTTTATCTCGCCAACGCCCCAGGCCTCGACAATTTCAATAATCGCCCGGGAGCGAATGGAATCCGGCGCATTAATCGGCGTCCGCGCCGCTCCACCACCGCCGCCTCCACCGCCGCCCATAGCGCCGCCAATGACTGCCAGCGCTTTATTCATACGGGTATATCCTGCACGTGGATTTGGCTGGACAGCACAATGGACCCGCACAGGAAGCGCCCGGCAATAATCGGGTACGGATGCCCGGCACGGACGACGTTGACCGGGCCGTTGGAGATGAACGACGGCTTGTTTTCATAGCTCTCGGTATCGCGGGCGCCGACAGCTGGTTTTTTTCCGGTAATCATGTTGGCCAATGCTGAGATAGCGAGTGATATCCCGATATTAATAACCATCAGAGTAGCCGCAACTAAGAATGAAGTTGCTGTAGTCGCAACCCCAACAGCCGACCACGCTGCAACAACGGCGGCCGCCGGAATTTCTCCGCCAGCCCGCGGTATAATGCACAGCACCTCGTCTGCCCAGGGTGCGAAATTATTATCCAACGTAACCTGCCTGGTCATGTCCGGATTATTTGCATCCATTAAAACCGCCACATACTCACCCGCATCGGCGGCTTTTAAAAAACCGGGCCGATTCGCCTCAAGCGCTCTTAGCGCCTCATTTGGGGTCTTAACATTCAGCTCCCACTCGCCCTTGAATGCCTGCAAATCGCCAAACAATTTAATTTTCTTCATTGGAATACCTCAGATAACAATGTGTGTTCTGCCGCCAGTATTGCCCGTACATTTCCACGCGCGATGGCGTGCCGCGGCCGGGGTGATGCAGAATGTGACTATCGCCCATATAAATGGCGGCATGGTTGGGACAAGGACTGCCGCCCGTGTTCATGATGATCAAATCGCCAGGCCGCAGGTCGGCGACCACTTCAAAGCCTTCGGCGATAAAGCCATTCACAAACGCATGCTGGTTGGCGGGATCCAGCCACCATTGCCACTGCTTGCGCTCGCCATCGTTAATGACGATGCCAAGTTCATGTCGATAATAATCAGATACCAGGCTCAGGCAGTCCATCACCCCATAGACAAAAGAACGGCCCTCATAAGGGGCTGGCAGTATGCCTTTCGGCGTGTAGGTAAAGATTTCTTCCGATGGATAGCCGACAATCATAAACGGCACGTTACAGCGCTCGGCGCTGGCAATGTCGGCGGCTGACGGTTCGGGTGAACGGTTGGGGTGACTGTGGTACACGGCGGCGATATGGTCGGCATGTACGGCATAAAGAACCGGATCGATCAGAAATGAATGCTCGGGGTCATGCGACAGGTTTGCGCACTCCAGCACCTGGTAACCGTAACCGGTTTTAAAAATCAGTCCGCACGCTTCTTGCGGGAACGCTCGGGCAGCATGATCAATGATCAACTGCAAATTGGCATCATTCATCACGCGCTATTCCTTCCCAGTCCGGGGTTGCCGCCGTAGTCCAAGGGTTCTGTTGCGCCGAACCGAAGCTTGCAATCCGAGATCCTTTTGCCGCAGACATCCAGCCCGGCACTAAAAACCTGCACGCCAAAGCGGTCAAACCAAAGGGCCGAGTTGGTGCCGGGCCATGAACAGCCCGAGCCGCCTAGAGTGGATTTGTAGCGGTGAGGACAGCCGGTTGCCAATGCCAGCAGCCCAGGCAGTTGTTTATCTAAAAAATCCAGGGGGCTGGCCAGCTCGAATTTAACCAGCGAGGTGGTTTCTTCTGCGCGGCGCTCTATCAGATAAAACTCATCATGATACTGGTCCAGATCTGCCAATATGTAGCTGGCTAACGTCCGTCTGCGCCGCACAGTGGCCCCGACTATATCTTGATAGACGCGGCACAGATTGGTGACGAATTGGTTGTGATTGCCAATTTCAGCCATCGGCCTGGCGGATGATCCGGTGCCGCGTTTATCCAGCCCGGTGATTTTGATGTACCAGGGCGTATAGGTATTTCCCTGGTAGACAATTGGTGTGTTGCTGCTATCGGTACCGGCATGAAAATAATAGACCTGCCCTATACCGATTGAGTTTAGATCGACGCTGTACAAATCAATCATCGCCGAGTGCGTCAGCTTATGCACGCCTCCGCTCAGCACGGCGAGCTTGCCGGTAGCGGTGGACTGGGCATGTCCTGATCCGGATAAATCGATTATCGTGACAAGATCGGCGCTGGCCGAGCTGCCTGCCGACCCGTCGCCCAACAAATCAACTGACTGGATAAGATCGGCAGTGGTCGAGCTGTCTACCGATCCGTCTCCCGACAAATCAACTGACTGAAATAGATCGGCGCTAGCTTCGGCGGTGGCAGTGGCCGCGCCGACAATATCATCCTGTAACAATATCGAGCTTTCCGATCCCGCCGTTCCGGCCGCAGCTCCCAACAAATCAACTGACTGAAATAGATCGGCGGCAGTTTCGGCAGACGCTTGCGCATCACCTTGAAGCGGGGTTACATCGCCATCGGCATAATGGACTACCCAGTACCCGTGCGTTACATATCGCATACGTTGCCCTGTATGATCATGGCTCGAATACCTGGTAGATAGAGGCGCTCAAACGGTGATTGTTATCACTGACCGGCGTGGGATTCCATTTATCGCAGACGAATGTCTTAGGCGCAGAGGCATACGGGGGTTGCCATGTGAACGTTGCCACGCTTTCAAGACCATCGAAGAAGTCCAGCAGGATGGTTATTTCGGCATCAGTCAGCTCATCCCAGCTTAAACTCCACTTATCCGGATTAGGATTAAGCCCGTCAGCAGCGCGCTGTTCGTAACCATCGCCGAAGCTTGTTTTGCGTATTCTCGGCTGTTTATTGAGACTGGATGAGTAGTCAGGCTGAATCGGCAAATCGGCCATTACACTTCCTCCACTGCCACGCCGGGCAAGCTGTACACGGCGTCGTCATCTGCTACGTTATAAAAAACGAAGGTTCGGCCGAAATCGCCGGTAAATTTAACCCGCACGTCGAATTCAAAGCCGGCTCGCAATGCCGTACCGTTGGCGGGGGCAATGGCAAAAGTGACGATGCCGGTAGCGGTGTTGACTGTCCAGCCGTTGGCTTGCAGAGCGCCGTTAACGTACACCTGCACCGTACCGGCTACCGGCTTGATGATGCTGCGGTCCTGGCTGTCGCCGCCTGACTGATAACGCTTGATGAGCTGGAACTGGGTCAGTACGCCGTTGCCGGTTCCCGAGCCGAGCAGGCCTTGATCGTTCGCGCCGTTGTAAGTGGTGGAAAAATCGCCCCAGTCCTTAAGCCTGAAGCGTTGCAAGCCGCCCCGCCGCGCCCGCCAAAAAGATTGCAGATACTCCATTTCGGCACGCACTACTTTGCGGTTGCCGACTTGCCACTTGCCCTTGATGCTGTACTGGCTCATATTGCCGATTGCGCCGGAGTTTATAACCGGCATGCGGTTGCCGCGCATGCTGTGCGTGGCGGTTGATTGGTAATCGAAGTCCAGCTCCAGGCGTTGTTCGCTATCGAGTAGCATCGCTTAGCCCTCTTTTGCCAGCAACCCGCCGGGGCGCTTTTCGGTAACGATGACCTGGCGCACGGTCGCATTAATCAGGTCACCCAACTTATTGCCTTTGGCGGCGTCGTTTTGGTTGTCGGCGCTGACGGTGACATGGGTCGTAATATCGACCCCATCTGATTTACTGCCGATAGCCGTTGTTTTGCTCAAGTTGTTACGGTGCCGTGGGTCGTCGGCGGTTAACACCTCTTCGTTATTCAGCGCGATGATGGGCACTTCGTTGGGCTTCAGCCCCGGTATGCCGCCGGAATGATAACGGGTCGCTGAGCTGAATATGGCCGGGTCGGCGTTGACGCTCCTGCCCCCTTGTCCAATGATGCCCCCAGTGTGAAATTGTTTTGGCATCCACTGGAAGTCGGTCATCGTATTGGAAAAAGCTGCGCTATTGCCAGCGGCTACAGATACTGCCTCACTGCCACCGAATGCCCCGCCGACAGCACCGGCAACCCCTGAAAACAAGGCGCTCAACAAGCCTCCGGTGGCGTTTGACTGTCCGTAATTTTTGCCCAGCAAGGTTTCGAATATTTGTGCAGACGCGGCCTCGGCAACCATGCGTTGCACGATTTTTGCGAAATTAGCGGCCATGCCTTCCATGCCGTTTTCGAATGGATCAAACAGAAAGTCGGCAAAGGCGCTCTGCATGTTGCGGGCGGCTTGGACGCTGAATTCTGAAAGTTGGCTAACTCCTGACTTGGCCGGATCGATAAAGTTTTCGTTGTAAGCCCTACCTAACTTTTCGGTCTCAGCTTTGAACTGTTCAGGCGTAATAATGCCTTGATCCAATTGTTCTCTGGTTTTAATCAGTGCATCATTAAAGCCGCCCTGGACATCGCCGAACTTAATCATATCCGCATTAGATTTGCGCTGGTCATAAGCCGCATTGGCATCCTTAACGGACTGATCCCACATGGCTTGCTGGCGTTGCTGTGCGGTGGTTTCCTTATCGAGTGCGCGCACCTTGGCCTCGATCGCCGACCGCTCGTCATCAGTAGCTTTCGCCGATAGGCTGCGGACTTTTGTCTGTATGGCACGTTCGTTGTCAGACAGCTTTAATGCCGCCAGCTCAAAATTCAGTTGCTGAATGTTTTTAGCGACGGCCTCACGCTCTGAGGCGTAGGCTTTGGCAGCCGACTCTGCTGCGGATTGTGCTTTTTTAGAACTCGCTTCTTTAGCTTCTCGTACTTTTTTCTCATCAGCTACTACAGTTTCCGCATACCAATCCTCAGTGTCGGCAAGTCCTTTTTTAGCTTCGGAAGCCTGACGATCGGCCTTCTCTTGTTGGTCTTGACGTTCCAGTGCGTCTTTATTTGCAGCATCCCGCTTCTTAATTGCCTCGATCTCCGCCGTTAATACCGCTATCCGGTCTGGTTGGGCAGGTGATGTGGCTCCGCGTCTGCGCCGTATCTCATCCTGATCTACAGTCGGTGTATTGGACAAGAAACGAGGTGCATCTTTACTGGACGCCGCTTTTAACATCTCAAGCTCGGCGATTTTGTCTTGCAAGCTAGGGCCGTTGGCGACTTGGCGAATAGCATTAGCAATGCCTGTCAACATTGGCGTCAGCGCATCGCTGATGGGTTCTTCAAGAACCTTGACCAGCTCTGTATAAGCATTTCCAATATCGGCATATTGGGCATGAATATTCTTACCAGTGCGCTCCGATGCGCCTTTATAAGCTTCCAAAGCTTTAACCAAATCATCGCGAAACATCGATGTGGTATAAGCACCAGTCTCCGCCATGGCTTTCATTTCTTGGCTCGTCAGCCCTGACGCTTTTAAGATTCCTTGCAGCAATCCTGGAATGGGGTCAGTTGCCTGACGCATCTCATCCCACTGTACGGTACTATTGCCCAACTGCTGGATAACGCCTCGCATCGATAGCGCCAGATCGGCATTGCTGACACCTAGCTCTGATGAGGCGTCGGCTAAGCCTTCCAATATCGCCCGACCTTCCTTTTGTGTGACTATGCCGCTTTTCTGCAGGGCGAGCAGCTTGGTATAGGAATCGCCGAGTGTAAAATATTCTTTATGCAGCCGCTCGGCCGTCTCTGTTAAGTATTTATCGGTTGCCGCATATTTTTCCGACGTAACAGTCAATGATCTCAGCCGGGTTTCTGTATCCTGCAAGTCGGCGGCTTTTTCAACTACGGCTTTGCCGCCTTCCAGTAACTTATAGACAGCAACCAAGCCAAGCAGTTGCGACTTTAATCCGGCAATCGCGGCACTTGTAGCTCCGACGGACTCGGAAGATCCTGAGAAGGTAGAACTCAGCGCACCGCCCAGGTTAACCTGCTCTGTTGCCAAGCCACGGGACGCTGACGCGAGACTAAGCTCTGCTGCTGCCGTCCGCTCAATTTCGGCACGAGCCGCCGCGGCACCTCTGGCAGTTGCAGCTAACGCTTCGGCTGCTCGTGTGCTGGGGCTTGACAAGGCCAGCATCATTGGGTGAATTGATCCCGTCGCGCGTTGTGCTGCGCTACCTACTCCATTAAAGCCGCCGGTCACTTGATTCAATTCGCTAAGCGTCCGCCCCAGGTCGGCCCTAATTCTGATCAGCAGTTCGGTATCCTGATTAGCCATTATCTTCTCAATTCACGTAATATCTTAGGCAAGTCCTTAGCGCCGACTGCCAGGGCGATTCCTTGAATGTTGTCGGCCCGCTCCAATCGTTTGCGGCGGTGCAGCGCGGCGGCAAAGTGTTGCATCTGTCGCCATGTTAGCTGTTGGCCGATAGTTTGAGGGCAACTGCCAAAGCCCGCTGACATCAGCAACAAAAACAATTCGGCTAACTCTTGGCCGGTGGTTGGTTCAGCACGATCGTCCCGAACTGTTTTGCAAAGGCCAGCCGCCGCAACAAAAAAGGGCCGTTGATCTCCCAGAATGTCATCGACAGCAACGTGCCGTCAGCGTCGTTCAGTTCGGCAATCCACTCGGCAGGTTTGCTGGCTGACATTGCCAGCAGTTGTGTCCAGATGCTGGCGTTCTTGCCGATGACGCGATCCAACTCAGCTAAGCCCATCGTGTTTTCATCCTGGATCAGTGCCAACAGGTCGGCCAGCAAGGGCTGAGCGATAGCGGCGGCTTTTAGGCCTTCCAGGTACTTGAACTCATGGACAGCGGTTTCTTCGCCGCCGATGGTCAGTGTTTTGTCCGGGAAAATAATGTCAGCTTCGTTTGCGTTGCTCATTCGACTTTTCCTTGCTCACGCAACCATTCATGCTGGCGTTGGTTGACGTTAATGCTCTCGCCGGGTTTTTTCAGCTCGCCGCCGTGTTCGTGCTCGGCGATGAGGACGACCTCGACTTTTTCAGCGATTTCTTCTTGCCTGGTATTTTCTGCTACGGGTGGTTTTGCCATGACGCTCTCTTTTAAAAGGGTGCGGGGGATTCGCTTGCGCTAATCCCCCTATTGGGTTTGTTGTAGGGTTTAGTCTTCTGTTTTCCAGCTGAAGAACTGGTCGCCTTCCGGGCGCAACGTGTCAAGAATTACGGTGCCGGTAATCGGCATTTCTGCGGTTTTGTCCTGGATCATCGCCAGGGCGCTGGGCGATAAGGACACCTTGTAAATTTCGCATCGGGTTTGTTTGTTGTCATCGGCTCGGTTTATGCCGCTAAACACCAAATAGTATTTTTTGTTGGATGGTGCCGCAGAAATGTGATGCTGGGCAGCGTAGCTGTAATCGATTAATAGATCCTGAGCATCGGTAACAGCACCGGCGGCAATAATCTCTATCATGCCCTTGTCGGCGTGAACAATGTAGTCTGTCCCTGCAACATAGGTTGTTGTAGCGCCAACATTGGTCACAACGACACTGGAAACCTTAGTGTGCTTCAGGGCGATGAACTTGCCTTTATAACCTTTGTGCGATTCATCGGTGACAGTTCCCGAAGCTTTGGCAGTGTTACCCGCTTGCAAGGCAATGGCTAAATGCTCCGGTTTGATCGAGCGCATTTGGATTGATATGTCATACTCGACTTTTTTTATGAACTCCGCACCGGTACCGGATGACCCTGAGACATTCTCAGTGACTTTTTCTTTGTCAATAGAGGGCGTCATCTCGACCGTTGATACATCGCCCAAAAATTCAAGACCTGTAGGATTTCCGGCGGCGTCACGCTCGCCAATAAAGACCGGACCTTGGCCTGAAAAATATCTGGTATCAAATAACTCTGACATGGTGTTGCCTCTTAGTAGACGTTGGTACGCGGTGGAATTGCGTTAAGTTTGACAACGACCCAACCGTAAGGATGTTCCAGTTGTCGTGAATGTTGAGCCGATTCGATTTCGAACGACATACCGGATACGCCCGCGCGCACCCAGCTTTTAATTTCTTCAATCAGCGCCATTTCTGCCAGCTCAATAGCGACCGGCTCGCTGTCTTCTGCGACTTTAAGATGACCGATCAACAGCTGGCCGTGTTTGCCTTCTTTGGCGGTCATGCCTAAGTTTTGGCTGTACTCGCTTTCGCCGGTGCTGACGACCATCACCACGCCGGCTTCAATCTCTCCGGGTTCATGCTGATTAAAATGCATCAGGCTGCGCTTAACTATTCGGGAGCTAAGTGCCGCTGCCAGTGATGCGACAATTGCCGCCTGGCGATTGTCAATGCGTTCTACCCAAGGCAGCATTAATGGATCTCCCTCATGGCTCGATTAATGGAGGCATTAACGCGGTTAAGCGTTGCGTTTTTTTCTGCCTGGAACGCTGGTTCCATGAACGGATGTGCCGGTGTGCCATGCAGCGCAATCTTGCGAGCAATCAGGAACGCCAGCTCTTTTTCTGATGTTTCGGGGTTATTCGGCTCAATGTGTTTAACCCTTAGCCAATCGATAATGGTTTGCTGATTGGGATAGCCCCCGCCGCGCGTCCCTTCTTCAATGTAACGAGCGTAATTGACTCCGGCGTAAATAATCGCCTCCAGGCCATTACCGGCAACGGAGCTTTGAATGCTGTCGATCAGCGTAGAGTGCGCCATTGAGCCATTTTCGCGTACCTTGCGTTTGGCGTGTTTTGCTATCAGCTTGGACGATTTATCCAGCTCCGGTGTCAAATATCTCTCGATCAATACGGGGAATCGACGCAATGAAGCGCCAAGCGGCCCGGCATTGGTATTGATTTCAAACGTAGCCATCAACGGCCTCCATCGAAAATAGCCAGCCAGGACTCGGCAAGTGCAGCCGGTGTGCCGTTTTTAGGCATTGAGCCTACGCCGTGGCTACCCAAACTGACGGGCTTGGTGCTGCCGGAGTTGGACAGCTCCATCAATGCCTGCACAACCGCCCGAATCAACAGTAAATCCCGGTGCTGTGCCGGTACTGTTGTTTCGGCTTCCGTTGCACCGATTACATAGCCACCGTAATAAAATACCGGGTAATCGCTGCCCATTCGGGCAATCTGACAGGCATCGGGAGCCGGTGATAAATGGATGTGCGGAACGCCGTCTATATCGACCACGCTGAGTCTGGGCAGTGTGCCTAAATTGTTCTGCCACGGCTTGATATTCCTGCGCTGATTGTCTCCCCAGTTGGAGCACTTAACATCGATCAGATCAGCAGGGGCAAGATAATCAGCAACGTCGGCGGCAACAGACAATTTGACCAAGCGGGTAACGCGGATTTTTCTGGCTAATGCCAATGCGGCGATATCCAGATGACGATCAAATGCGCCGGCATCACTGGCGAATTTTTGCGCAGCATCGCCCAGCATGGCTTGCAAGGCGGTTTTTAACGATGCGCGAGTCATGGTCATGGCCGGTCATCTCCTTCATAGCGGTTACCGGATAACTTAATAAGCGCCGCGGTAAACCCTTTAATTGCCGCATTGGTTTCCTGCTGACGCGCATTGGTTTCCTGTTGGCGTGAGTCAACAATCTTCCCCCAATCCTCGCGCTCTTTAGCATGCAACACCATTAAATTGGACAAATCTTCTCTATGGTTATCAAGGATTGTTTGCAATGTTTTAGCAAAGGCATAAAGCACCCCAAAAAGGGCGAAAATAACTAGCCCATTCAATCCTCCGACTTCTGCCCATATGCTTGGATTGGCTATTGGATCCATTGACTACCTACCTAAAACCGTTGTGCTCAAATGAGAAATGATTCATATCGGCGGCAATCCGCTTTGAACCGCCGACTGTGTCCCAATAATCATGCAGCGGGGCATAGGCTTCTGGACCTGCTAATTTGCCGTCGATGACTAAGTTTAAGTCGACAGCAAGTCTAAGCTTATGACAGCTGTTTTTAGCGCCATAGCCTTTAGTTATGCCCATTGCGCCATGTAATCTCGGGTCTCTGTAGGCGTCGCCAAACGTCACCAGCAGGCCGCGCTTATTGGCATGGAGAATTAGCCCGGCCAGCGCCACGGCGAACTGTTGTTGTTTATTAAGCAGCGCCGACATTACGCGATACTCTCTTGCGCCAGTTCCAGCTGCCGTTTGTCTATGCCTTCCAGTACGCCTTTGCGTGGCTGAGCGGAATCGGTTTCTAGGATTTCCAAATCCAATAGTTGCTCGGCAGTTAAATCGGCTAATGCCAGTAACACAGACGGAACATTGCCGAGCAGAATTTCTGCCAACGGGTTAATTTCATGTTCTTGTTCTTTGGATTCGGCATTGGTGCCGTATCCAGGTACTTGCGTTTCATCAACCTGTCGCGATTCGCCAGGCATGATGCTTTTGCCATCGATATGGACGCAGGTTTTGCCGTTGTTAGTAAAATTCACTAAAGCCATGTTGTTCTCCCAGGATCAAAAAAAGGCGGGGCTAACCCCGCCAAGAGCGCAGTGTTTATCTGCCTGTGGCGCTGTACGCGATCACAGACGTTAAACGGCTGCGAAGAGCATTCGGTACCTTGATGGCGCTGTACTCTTCTCCGTAGGCTTGCTTTTGACCTGTGGGTTTACCAGCTGAGTTAACCACCTCAAATGGCGCACCGGTTTGGAACGGCTTGGTGATGGTATAAGTCAGAGTTCCGCGCTCGCCGATAATCAAGCGCTCTGAGCCTATGTCAGTCGATGGCGCATTGGTTGACCAGGCGGGGATGTTCTTGATAGCCATCAAGTCGCCTTGTGACGTCATGTCAGTGCCGAACTTTTTACCGGACTCGGTAAATTGCGAGGCATTAGTGATGGTGTCGTTCAGCGAGTTGCTGGACAGCATAAAATCAGGCGTTACAAAGCGGTCATCCGACAGAATGGCTTTGCGACGACCGACAGCACGCAAGAGGCCATTCAAGTGCTTGTCCATATCGACCGCACCGTTATCGAGGTCAAACTTGGCAATATTGGTCGCGTAATCATAGCTAATGTTGCTGTTGGCAGCATTGGCCGGAAAAACAGGAGCGCCCAATTGGTTAACAAACTGCACATAGCCCAGGTTGTAATTGGTGATACGGTAATAGGTGCCCGCAGCTTGCTCGCCTGAACCGTTATATTCTGCGATCACAACATTGTTATGCTTGACTACAATCGGGTTGGTGGCTGTGCCGACAGTATTGCCTTGCAGGTCGTATTGCTGGTGTTTCCGAACAATCGGGAACTGCACGGTTTTAATAGTGCTAACGGTGGCGCCGTCCAACTGCGTATTGAAGGCTTCGGCAGCAATGGTCGCAGCTAAATAGCTGTCGGAGGCACGCTGCAAGGTATTGCAGATGCGACGGACAATCAGTTCTTGCATAAAGCGAGCGTTGCTGGCTACGTTGCGGCCATAGGCATCCCAATCAATACCGCTGGTTCGCGAAAAGTGCATCACTTCATTGGAAATGATGAACGATAGTTTCATCGCTAAAATGTAGGCCGTATCCATGTCCTGCTTTACGCTGGCCCTATGGATGGCGGCGCCTTCGTAGACGATGCCTTCATTTAGAATGGCTGAGCCATCGCGTGTTTCAAAAGGAATTTGCGTGGTTACCGTTGCTGAAAAATCGGTCAAGGTATTGACTAATTCCAACACGCGCAAATCGGACAGCGCTTCACGGATTACGGTGCGCTGAAAACCAATCGGTAAATTGGTATCAGCCATGCCGGTGGTTCCTACGGCAAGGCGCTTTACTTCTGAAGCGATCGATGGTGCATTAATGCGATCGAATTCGGACAACACTTTTTCAGTGAATGGGCTGAGTTTCTCTGCCAGCTTTATCTGTCTGTTGGCGTACGCTCCGGATAGTTTCAACCCGGTAATGATGCTCTCCTGCAATGATAAGGCAGTACGCTGGTCGGTCTGGGTCAGTTGCACGCTACCGGCCGGACGGTAGCCCATGCTTGCCAACTGGGTATTGACCGATAGCTGATTACCCATACTGATCTGATGTTCGGCCAGCTTGGTGACTTGCTCGGCGCTCATATCTGCGGTGATCAAGTCAGCGGCGGATGCCAGTGTTTTTTTAGCGTCTTCATCAAGAGCCTTAAGGCCTTCGGCTTCAGACAATATCTTGTTGAACAAAGCTGTGTTGGTAGTGAGCTTTTCGGCAAGTGTTTTTGCTTCTGTATCGCGTTGGTTTCGGTCTTCTGTAAGCAAACGCTTTACGTCATCTTCTGACAGCGTTTTTTCGCTGGAAGCCGCCGGGGCATTGATTGATAGCGTTACAACTTTATCGCTGATCTGTTCGGAAAGGGTTTTTCCGGTAGTTTCGAAGCTGGCGAACAGGCCGTCCAGTTTGGCTTTGTCTTCTCCCAACTCTTTGGCTGTGGTTTCGAAGGCTGTGCATAATTGCTGTACAACGGGTTCTGACAATTTAAACGCTTTAAGCGCCGCAGTCAGCCTGGCAATATAAGATTTGTACATGATGTCTAGTTCCTGTGATAGTTGAACAACGAGTTCAGGATGAATTAATAATGGGTGGTCTGATCCTGATGCCTCGGAAAGTCGCACGGGGTCCAGGTTTTTAATAACGGGTCTCACGGTCAGCGCTGCCCCGCGTAATAAGGGGCCGTGCTGTTGGCCGGCTTCGTTATCGATGTAATTTTCGTCATATTCAGCGCTCAGGTATTGGTAGCCTTTATCGCGCACGGATTCGATGCCGTAAGGCGTCCATTCCACCTCTGCGCGAAGGCGGTTTCCTTCGACGCTCAGAGTGATGATTTTGGCGGCTGCTCCTTTGCCTGGCTTATGATCGACATCGAGAAAGATGTCTTGACCGAATGTACCGGCTTTGAAGTTTTTCACCATCGACAGCAGCATGTCTTTGCTGATTGTGAACTGTCCGTAACGCGGGTCGGTGAATGTACCGGTGCGGGTCACGGTAACAGTGCTGGTGGTTTTACCTTCCGCCAGTTCGACCTTGCAACGGCTTAAAAACCGGATGGTCTTGCCGTTTTCGCCTTCTGATAATTTAATGATTTGTTTTTTCATGGTCTTAAACGCAAAAAAGCCCGTGCCGAAGAATCGGAACACGGGCTTTTCGCTTTGGGTGCGCGTTATGCCTTTATTGAGTTGCTGTTATTTTATGTGGTTATGTCAAGCAAAGTAACCGGGCATGTTGTCGAATTAATTTACAGCGCAGCTGCGGACAAAAACAAACTGTCTATTTGCTCGCTCGTCCAACCCAACCCCTGAGCCACTTGTAATACCAGCGGAGCGCCGCGTAACAATACAGCGGCATACTCCCATTCGATTTGGACGTCCTGGGGCATCGCGGCGACCGCAGCGATAACATCATCTAGCAATCCCGCAGCGAGTAACGCCAGCCGAGCTTGCCGCATAGTGATTGACTGAGGCACTCCCCCGTACATATCGGCCGCAACGGCTTCTACGATTACCCATACCCCATTGTGCCAAAAACAGCCCTCAACCTGCCGGTCATAGGCGGGCGCAGGAGTACCCGCACGAAGCATCCAGCCTTGAGCATTATCGGTAACTATGTGTTCGCCGGTATCCGGGCTGTAAAGATCGTCATTCATTGTTAAACGCCTAGTCTGTTAAATAGGTTGTAGGAATTGGCCCAGTTCGCATGGCCTTTCCACGAAGAAAGAAATCGATCCAGCGCGACATCATCGTTAGATGCGCGATATTTTTTAATTTTCCGTTTGGCTGCAATCACGGATCGACGCCTGATCAGCTTATGTGTCAGCCAGATACGATAACCAAGCCAATCAAGACCGCTCGATACATGGCCTATGCTCCTTACTTTGAAAAAGACAGCCCCATATGGACTTCTGAAAACCATTTAAGGCCCATTTGCAGAACCGCCAGCGCCTCCCGGCTGTGCGAGAAAATGACAATATCATCCATATAGCGTAGCCAATGCTTGATGCGCAGATTGTGCGTTAAATGCCTGTCAATAATATGGCCGTAAACATTGGCAAACAGCTGGCTGGTCAAGTTACCGATAGGAAGTCCACGACCATCCTTTGGAAGAAAAGTCGAAATCAACGCTAGCGTGCCCTTGCAAATGATCTTCCTCTGTATCTCACCGTACAAAATAGCGCGGTTGATGCTGGCAAAATATTTTGAATAATCCAGCTTTAGCCAATGCGTAAAGCCACGCCTCATAATAGCCTGAGCTTCAGCCGCAGCTGAATGGGTTCCTTTGCCCGTCCTGCAAGCGTAATTATTGGGCAGGAAAGTTTTATCAAAAATAGGCTCTATGACATTGCATAAAGCATGCTGAGCTACGCGATCCGCAAAGGGTAATGCGGATATCTCTCGGCGTTTTGGCTCAGTGACAAAAAAGATGTTGGGCGGAGACGGCGTATAACTACCGTTGCGTAGCGCTTCTGAAAGCAGGCGGAGGTTAGCTGCCAAATGCTCCTTAAATTGCAAATGGCCGGCGCTGTAGCGCTTGCCTTTCGATGCCTTTTGATAGGCTCGGTATAAGTTCGGCATACTGGCTATCTCTGCGATCAGGTTTTTGTATTTTTTACCCATAAAATTGCAAGTCCGTCTTTCAATAACGCTTACTCGACGTTCCCTTGACCTCGTAATGTATTTGCCGAAGCAGGATGATGAAGCTGACCACAAAACAGCGTGATCTGAGCCGGCGGCCTTGACCGGTCGGCTCGGTAGATAATCGTCGTCACTGGCAGCTCGCAGGCCAATGTTCCAGTTCGAGTTCCACGGATAGTTGTTCCAGTTGGAAGCGCGAGAGCCAGAGTTGGCGCCATTCGTACGCGTGCCGCTTTTATCTTCATCATCCCTTTACCGCCTTGCTTTTTATCCAGGCGCCGAGCATTTTTCCGGTTTCAGCGAGATGGATTGACGCCACCTCATGCTGATTACGGCTGATGAGCCGCCTGTTTTCGTGAGCAAGAAATCGCAGTAAAAACCTTAAGTGCGCAAGCCCGGCATCGGCAAGGTACAGTTTTGATACCTGAGCCGACTTGCCGGCCTGCTGGAAAAGACTCACTTGATCAAACATTGCGCCGATCAACCGATCTCGAACCACATGATGAGATCGTCTAATATTAAGCGCAATCGGATAGACGTAATTGATAAACGATTCAAATCGCTCAATGATGGCCAATTGCCGCTGACTGGAGAATTCGTTACTTAACACGTCCATCGCTCGCTTCCGCTCACTTAAACAAGTTGCATGTGGTCACTGGCAGCTCGCAGGCCAATGGCCCAGTACGAGTTCCACGGATAGATGTTCCAGGAGGAAGCGCGAGAGCCAGAGAGGGCGCCATTCGAACGCGCGCCGCCTAGCAGTGTGCGCGTATTGGTATTATTGAGCATCTGTCCTCTGCCAGTACCTGCGCCATTGTTTCCGTTAACATCGCTCCATGCGAATGCAGTTGCCTGCGTTCCGGTATCTTGACCCCATATCCAGTGGTGTCCAGAGGCTTGCTCAATGCCATATTTTGACGTGTAGCCAGCGTTGCGCTGCGTAGTCGGGTACGTCGATGCGGTCGCATCTATGGACTGGTTTTCAGTGACTCCGAACGCCGCATCGACAAACTCATGCTCCCACATCAGGCGCTTTTTGTTGGCCCTGGCTAGTTCATTGGCTACCCACCAATTCAGCGTCGGGTAGGTTGCGGCACCGTTGCCGCCGAAAGCGGGTGGTATTTTTGGAAGTACCGTGCCCGAGGTGATATTTGATCCCGCCTTGCTGGTACCGTTGGCTGCTGTGTCAGTCGAGCAAAGATAGATATCCACCCACGTCATGCCGTTTACCAGAACCATGCCGCGGGGATTGGCTGCTCTGGGCCTAAATTTCAAATCCCAAATACTGAACAGGTTGATGCCAGCAATGCTGTCCACATCAGTCTGCGTCCAGATCATGCCGTTGCCGGTTGTAGCAAACGCCCCACCGGCGACCGTAGTACCGGCGGCAACTAAACCATAATGGAAACCTCCTATCATCAGGCTATTGGCTGTGGTGTAGCCGGTTGGTGCTGTGAAGCTGGCATCGGCGATGACAACCCCATCTGTGCAAGCATAGATAGCGTAATCGGTACCGCCTGACAACGCTGGCATAGTGATAGCTGTATCTGCCAGCCAATCCACCGCGACACCTGCTACTATTGCGCGAGTTCCTGCCTTTACGCTGATTGTCCCCGTTCCTGTTTTTACGAAAGCAGGGCTTAATGAGTCTTTCTTATAAAACCCATACAAATTTAGAGCGTCATTCAGATTGTTGAAATTAGCATCTACCTCAGCATGGGTTAATTCAGATCCCTTGCCCGAGCGTGTAGTGATGGCGACCATATAAAACTCTTAACCCGCAAATATCGACTTGGATTAGTTATCCAACTGAAACGTCAACCCGCCGACCGGATAACTCGGAACTGAGCCTGTTGTGATATTGCGCGCCGATGTAAGCGGGGCACATACCAGCAAATTACCTGTGCCTGGTGTAGCCGTATCGACTATGCCCCACCAGCCGACGATATTCCAGTCCGATGTGGCTATTGGGAATGTAACAGCTGTCGCATTGCTAATGGTCCCGTTAGTGCCGGAACTGCCCCCCGTTACACTGCCATGAGTCCCTTTCCATGTTGTTTCACTACGACTAATGGCAACCCGCGCATAGCCTCCGCCGGAGACCTCAGTGCCGGCACCTGCATCTGAACACGCCGTATTGTATAACGCCACGTAGTAACTGGACGGCGCCGATTCCGAAAAGGCTATGCCCCTAAAAACATGATCGTTAATCTTGTTTTCGGCGTAGTCAGTTAGCGCTCCGGCAAAGGCGGCGGACGGCAAGATAAAAGCCAGAGCCAAAAGCATAAGTATATTTTTTTTAATTTTCATACAAGTTCCTAGGTTATTTCTCATTGGGTGATGACGCCGATACTATATTGATTTATCAAGCGAGATAACCGGATAACGTGCTGTTATTTATGGCTATAGACAAACGGCAAAGGTACCCATGTCTTACATCGTTTGCACATTCCCTCACTACCGGTTTCCACTACTTTAAAAACCGAAATGCCCTTGACCACTTCGCCATCAAACAGCCTGGCATTGCAGCCAGGGCATTGCACTATTTCTCTAAAAGTCTTAGCCATGTTTAAGCTCCCCATTTATCTGTGTTATGTCCTTGTTGATCCAATCGTACTTTTAGTACATGCCAAGGTGTGGCAATGGCGTTTTCGTTAAGCAGGCCTTTTTCCAAGGCAATGCGTTTTTTTCGTGAGTTTAAGACCGACTCTTGCACCCCGGCCGGTTGATCATTTAGCCACTGAAGCCGGCCTTGCTTGCCTTGCCGGTCTTCAGCGGTCACTTCGTCTTTGAATACGACCTCTGTATAACTCAGTGTGTTGGGGTGCGCCGGACATGGGTTTTTGCCTTTCGGATAAACACCAGGGCCTAGCCCGTAAATATTGGCATGGGCATGCATGTCGCAGATGTCATGCTTGGGATGGTTTGGCGATAACAGAAAGCGGGTACCGATAACATCCGGATGCGAGAAAGCACCGGCTTCATAAGCGTTGATATGGGCTCGGTTAAGCTCGGTTCTAGCAACGCGTAAGGCGGCGGCGTAAGGTGAACCAACGCCGGTAAATAGTTGCTCGGTGATCGTTTGACCCAAAGGCCCGGCGGCATTGGCTCTTATTTTGTTCTGCAATTCTTTGCTGATGACCTGTCCGCCGCTTAATAGTTCTTGCGCGGTTCGGCTGGCTGAATACCCTTGAATGATGGCTGAGTTGATCGAATCCCTAACGATTTGCCGGGCGTGGTTGTCATTGCGCCAGATCCTGTCTGACAACTGCAAGCCATCAGCGGCAACAAAATTTCTGACAAATTTAACCGCCTCGTCCGCTACGACTGGCCGGTTAACCACCATCATTGCTGCTGCATCAACGGCAAACGGACTAACGCCGAGCAATGCGGCTTGAGTTAGTCCATTGTTGAGCAGCACGGCCTTTTGCGCCTCCAGTTGCCGCAAACGCGCTTCAGTTGCTGCCAGTAAGGCTTGTAATGCTCCGATAGGCACGGCGCCTTCAATGTCGGCGAAGCTGTCTATCGTCTCGGTTATCGCATCGACGGCTTGTTTGTACAGATCGGTTAGCTGGCCCAGTGTTTGCGCATCCAGTTGATTCATGGCTGTTTGTGCGGAGAGGGTCGCCCGCTTGATAGCGGCTTTTTTGGCGCTACGGTCGCTCATGGGTTACCAATGCTGGTTGCTGACTCGCCTTTCGGCGCATTGCCCGGCGTGACGGAAACACGCGGATTAACCACGCTATCTTCCGGGTAGGGATCGTTTGACTTAGCCTGGGCAGCTCTGCCCGCCAAGACTTTAGCCGGATCAAGTCCGGCAGCACTCCAAACCATATCCGCCGGAACCCCCAGTGCTTGGTATTTAAGCGCCAAATCAGCGCGCTGGTTTGGCGTATCAGTACGGCGCTCAGCAAAAATAATACTGAAATCGTAAGCATCAGGGTTAATACCGTTAAGCAGCAAAGACAGTCTAAAGCCCTCTTCGTAAGCTTCTGACTGAGTATCCTGCAAGGCGTCAATCTCTTCGTAATAGTCACGCTTTAAGTCCTCCAGGATGTCGCGATTTAAATCGCCGACATAACCGAACAGCCCTTTAGGAGCCGGAGCGCCCGCGAAAAAGGTATCCAGCAAATATGATACATCGGCTATTTGGTCAAGGTTGGCGTCGCCCTGTACCGCTGAGACGCCGCCTTTTTTGTTCAGGTAATAATCGGTGGTGATGTCTTGCTGATCGTTCTCAACCTGTTGACGATACGCCTCTAATTCATCTTTATTTGCACCCTCCAACACATGCGCCATGCGTAATGGAGCGCGCTGGCGGCGGCGAATAACCAGATCTTCTTCAGTCATGATCAGCTTTTGCCAAACGGTACGATTGGCGTCCAGGTAAGGCCTACCCATTGCGCCCATGTCGTCGTAATTGTCCGGCGTTAGGCGCACTACGGTGAGCTGCCAGAGCGGGAAAACGGCTTCTTCACGTCCGCTGGACAGGTCAATTTGCCGATAGGCGGCTGACGGGTCTTTAAACTGCCCGTTGGGCTCGACTATCGGCTGGATAGTTTCAGATGCCATGCGCACGCCACGGCTGACCTGCTGATTACCGTTAAGTACCCATTGGATCGGCAGATTACCCTCCATAACTAAGCCCCGCGCATCGGATTCCAGTTTTTGAATACGATCAAGTCCAAGCCGTTTTTCAAAGTTGGCCCAGGCGCTGATGATGCGCTTGTTACTGGGATCGGTTTCGATCTTAAGCCCGCCCTTAACAGCAGTTCTTGCCATGCGGGTATGAATCTTCTTAATCCGTCCGTCCACGGCGTCCATATGGCGCAGGTCGAGAATGCGCTGATGATGTACCGGATCGGTCCACATCGTGCGATACAGGTACAGGATGCGGTTTTCCGGCGTGGTTCGAAAGCCTACTTCGCTGGAGCGCTCCGGTTCTTCGCCGGTCATGGGGCTGGCGTTTTCAATGGGCTTGCGCCTTAGTAGTTTGTCGATTATGCCCATTTAAGAAGCTCCTATTAATTCTTGTCGAGTTTTCTTGCGGATCAGCACGGTAGTCGGCGCACTGTACGCACCACGCGTAACCATGCCCCATACTGAGGCCATGGCGGCGTCGAATAAGTCATCGCCTATTTTTCCGTCTGCCATTTTGTAGCTGGCGTAGCTGGTTTTAGTCACTTGCGGCACGATATTGGGCAGCTGCCGTACAAAGTTGCGCAAGTCGGCCAGCTCCGGATCGGTTAAGTCTTGGTCGTCAAAATAGGGGACCGCCGCCTGCTTGTTATGAAAAACTGAGCGGATTGCCTGTGCCATGGAGTGCTTAATCATGCCTTCAAAACGGATCGGCGAGAACGCCCATTCCGGCCAAGTGCTGGCGGTGCTGTCGCCGTCACCGATTGTCCGGCGGTCGGTTTGCGTCAGGCCCAAGGCGTAAAGATCATCATTCAATGAGGTCAGCATGCCCACGCCGTAAGCGTCGCCCATGGCGGTATCGGGGTTGAAGTATTGCCAGAGCCCGATTAAATCCCGCTTGACCACGTTGTCATCAGCGCCGGGCGGCCAAGTGCGAACATAGGGAAAGGTAACGAAGTTGCCGATCTGTTCGGTAACTACCAAGGCATGGCGTGAGCTGGTTGGGTTTTCACCATGACCGCCGGCATCATAACCAAAGCCGATCAGTCCGCGCTTGCGGTAGGTTTCGCCAGGCAAAGGCGAAGCCAGCTGTAATCCGGCCTGTAAACCGACTTGCATTGCCCGGCGTACATACTTTTCCCAGATCAGGTTTCGACTGGATACGTTCCGCCCGAGCAGCTGCCGGATGTATTCATCGGGCGACAACTGCGACCGCATATCCATCATGAAGGCTTCGTTAAGAATGCCCATTTCCATGCCTAAATAGGCGTCGATGGTCGGCAATACGTGATAATGCCCACCGGCTACCAAGTCGGTCAGCGTATCGGCGCCTTTAAATACGCCGGTAATTCTTATTTGCGGGTCGTTCTTGGCTTCTTTGGATGCGCCCAGGCGGCGTGATGCCCCCATCATCAAAAGAAACCTTGAAAACAAGCGCTCTTTTGGCATGTCGTCGACTTCTTCCAGGGAAGCACTGGTTAAGTCGCCCCCGTCCACTTGCGCCATGATGCCGTAGGCCTGTGCCTTGCTACGGTTGGCGAACTGGTAATACGTATCGGCAAATTGCTTGCGGCCGGATTTGTAGTTTATCCAGGCTTCCAAGATCGGCGAACGGCGGATTGCGTCGAGGTGATAGCCCAGGTTAACCAACGATTGCGCTTCACGCGGGGCGACAATACCCAGCTCCTGGTCGGCTTCGGTGGCGTTAAATTTGAGCAGGAAAAGCTCTTTAATCGCGGTTTTTCCGGTCCGGCGACAGGAAAAGTCGAGAGTATTCTGGTTCTGGTCCATTTCGATGCATTTGAGGATCTGCATCGGATCAAGATCGACGTTATGGACGTGTTTGTGCCATAAGGCGTGGTCACCCTTGTAACGCATCACCTCGGTTTCGGCGATGCTGCGCATTTCTATGCGCTTATGGGGGGATAGGCGTTCAGCCATTTAAAATTCCGCCCCGGTGTATAGCAGACAATTGGTATGTTCATTTTCGTCTTTTATTACGTTGCCATCTTCATCTTCAACATATTCACGCCAATACTTATCACCCTTGGGAATTTTCATTGAGTCACCCGCCGTTTTCATCTTGCGCATGTTCAATCAAAATCGGATCGCTATTTACCCGCTTCCGGCTGTTTTCGATCATCTGTTGCAATCCTTCCAGCGCTACAGCTTGCCGCTCTTGATAAGCCAGCAGGCTATCGCCACGGGCCGCGTCAGCGTCAATATGCCCTTTAATGCTGGATTCCTGCTCTTGTACGCGCGGGGTCATGCCCAGCTCAGAAAGCGACAGGCTGTTTTTGCTGACAAACTCGGTTAACACTTTGAGCAGCGGATGGGCTTTAACTTCGGTTAAAAACTGGAGTTCACCGCTATTTGGATCGGCGTATTTAGCAATTTGGAAGCCGGCCTCCTTGTCGACATACCAAACCGGTTGGCGAATCTCTACGCCGGTCTGGATTATTTTCAGCATGATGTTGTTGATGATGGTCTGGATCGTGGCATGCGTGGCGGCATGGTCCTCGACAATCAGCGAGTAGTCCTTGTTCTCGAACGCCAGCCGGTAACGCATATACCGGTCTGCTTCCTTCGCGCAAATGGTATTTTGCCAACAAATACTGTCGGCCAATTCGCAACCTGTACACATCGGATATTGACCAGGGCGAGCCGGGAAATAGGTCAATACGTGGGCGTTCATGCCTGTCTTCAGCGCGTTAAACCGGGTGCGGGCATGAATCTCTGGCGTGTGAGTTTTTGCAAGGTTAAGTTTTGTCTTGGCTTTGCCTTCCGGTGTTTTCGGCCCGGTGGATTTTCCAAAAGAAGCCATAAGGCCTTTTTCCCAATGGGCTTGCTCGGCTTCGTGCTCGCAACGGGGGCAAGTGGCGTAATACAGATAGGGATGATCGCGTTCCGGCGCTTCTTCGATACGATCCGGTTCGCGAGCGAATTTGTGCCGGCAATGCCGGCAATAAAAGTTAACCTCTAACAGAGGTTCGGATTGGTCTTTGCGGTTGTCTCCCATGCTGCCCATGGTCGCCGATTTCGGCAAGCATGATAACCGGAGCTATTGCCGTTTCTATGCTTTGGAGATGATTCGCTTGATATGGTCGACGCTGACGGATTCGTTTAGGTCTTCCCAAATCCTGACGCGTATCTCTTTGGGGAGCAATCCGTCAGCATGCAGCGACATAATCACCCGATTGCGCTGATAGCGAATCCATACACTATAACGCGGCACATAGGCATAATGCTTTTCATCCTGGACAGCATCGCAGTTGCTCAAAATAGCCCACATGGTCAGGAAGTTATCAACGCCGATTGATGCCGCCACGTCGAGCCAATGGGAGGCTAGACCGATTTCCCGCAGTTCAGCCAGCCGCGAATCGTCGCACGGCGCATTTTTTTTTGAAAACCTGTCGCTATTGCAGATATTCAGGTACCCACCTTGTCCCGCTGGTGAGGCGGTTAAACCATGCCGAGCCCCCACCCCATAGCCATTAACCGTCATTCCAGTGTTTGTGTTGCGCTTTACTGTGTCCATGGCAGCCCTACAGCCCTTGATTGTCGTGATAGGTGTTGTTCATGGGTTGCGCTTTCTGTACTAATACGCAACTTAAAAGAGCGCGTAATATAGAACGACGACAACCCACTTAATAATGCGCGGTTGGCTTTTCCTGCTATTTGGGGATACTTATTACACACCATATCCCCACCCGATAGACGCGGCATATAGCCCTTAATACTGGAAGCATAGGGTCCACCAATAAGCTTTCTATAACCCGACCGAACGGAACGAATCATCTACAGGGTCTTCAAAGCGGCCGCTAGACCAGTGACGGGCGTCTTCATCAACGCCAAAGGATTACCCTTATCGTTATCCGATCTGAGCCGCTGTGTGGCTAACCTGATATAGACCGCTGTAGTCTCTGGCCGCGCATGCCCCATCAACGCCTGCATTCTTGACATGGACACATCTTGCTCAGCCAATGATGTCCCGTATAGCCTGCGAAAAGCATGAGGCGATAAAATATCATCAGGCAATCCAGCCATACGGCCATGCTTACGGATCACCTCAAACACCGACTTAGACGATAACCTGCGGCGCTCGCCGTAATACAGATGCGGCGCCACAGCCTTGCTGTTCGTAGATACAAACAACACCTGATCATTGTTATCCAAAGTCCTAATGATATTGCCAAGATCAGGATGTCCAAGATACGCCCTAATAAATAGCCGTACCTCTTCCGGAGCCGGAACCTCACGCTGCTTATTCCCCTTTTCACGGACTCTGATCGTCAATAACTCTCGCCCTTTCTCGCCCCGCTCAAACACCAGGTCAGATTGATTCAGCCCGCACAATCCAGAAACCCGAAACCCACAACCCAGAAGCGTTGCCATAATCGCCGCATCACGCACCCCTAAAAAAGTGGTCAGGTCAGGATTAAACAGCAGCTTCTCAGCATCTGACAGCCGCATATGCATCCTGTTTGGATCACCCACCTTAGGCAGCACCAAAATAGACGAAGGATTGTCAACACGATGTCCCTTGATCGCCAACCAACCAAAAAAACCGCGCAAACAAGAAATGATAGGCTTCCTGCTAACCGGCTTAACCCCAGCCTTAAGTTGATGCATCCCGCAAAACTCTTCCAGGTCGTCCTGGCTTGCCGTCAAATGATCCTTCTCACGTTCCGCCAGGAATTCCCGCAAGCGCTCCAAATACAAAAAATACTTCGTATAAGTCCGCGGGCTCAGATTCTTATTGTGCTGCAAGAACCCGCACCAAGCGGCCGAATGCTCTTCAAACTGACTCACTACAGACATCAAATCACCCGGGAAAAAGGGAAGGCAGGGGGAAAACAATCCGTGGACTGTGTATTTATACGTATATTTAACATCTAACAGACTGAAATACAACAACTTATTAAGCGTTTTTGACCCACAAAACCACACAAAAGTTCTGTGGAGCCCAAAAACTTTTGTGTATATAAGAATATTCTTATTTGCTTATTTCGTGGGGAAGCTTTTTTCTTTATATATCTCTCTCTTTCTTAATAAAAATAAATAGATAGATAGATATATAGGCGGAAAAACGAAGAAAAACGGCGGAGTATTTAAGTGTAGATAAAAACCGTATTCAGTGTATGAATTACACAAAAAGTAAGCGTAAAAAACGACTTTTTGTGTAGCATAAAACACAATTAATACAGCAAAAACAACAACATAAAAAACAAACTACACAAAAAAACGTCTTTTTACTCTGCCCCTGCCGTTATTAATGGTCAAACGCCCCGTATCATCTTCTTTTTAAATAGGCAAAAAAAAGCCCCTAAAGAAGGGACTTTTATGTGTCCAGGTTAACTCAGTACATCGGCCAGCAGCCAGATCCTAAAGCCCAGCCTCCTTAAGCAGCAACAACCGCATCACCCGGATATTAAACAACAGCTGAGCCGTAACGATCGCCATCGCCTGGCGCTGGCCGCGCGGGTTAGCGTCAGCATCGCCAAAACACCTGGCAATCTCATCGACCGCTTCCACCCCCTCCTCCAGCTCCTTGCAAAAGCTGGCCATCTCCCTGGGGCCGCCAGTACTAGGCACCGCCGCATATTCAAAAACCAGATCCTTCAACTCTTTCTCAATTGTTTTCATAGATGTTCTCCAAATAAATGAGCCGAAAGTCTAAGCGTCAGAATCAGCAGCGGACGCGTAGTATCGATCATCCTCCAGCCTTGGCACATCATCGGTAGGCTTGGCGAACATATCAGGGGCATCAACGCCCAGTTTTTCAACCTGCTTGAAGTGCTTGCGCATGAACTCAATAGCCGGGTACGGCATCGCTATCGTATCGCACAGCACCGTGATTTCCAGCCAGGTCTGCTTGTGGTCCATCGCGTCCTTAATCTTGGTTATTTTCGAGGTTAAATTAGTGATCCTGGACAGGATCGCCCGATAGTCTTTCGGTGAAATATCCTCCGGCACGGCCAAAGCCTTACCGGTGTTGGAAAAGTGCCAAACAAACTCCGCCACCTCCACTTTCTTTTTCTTGGCTTTCGGCTGTCTGGATTCCATCACGATCAGCAGGAAACCGATGGGGTGGTAGACCATAGTTTCATACGCTCTTTGGGCGACCATACCCGCCAAATTGGCGGGTATGCTATAGGATTCAATGTGCGGATTACGCGCTAAAATCTTGTCAATCGATTTTTGCGGCTGCTCATACTCCAGCCATTCCCCGATAGCTTGCCGGGTCATATGCGGAATACCGTTAATTAAAATAGTTTCTGATAAGGCGATTTCGCCATAGGTAAAATTCGATAATTGTTTCGACATTGCTGTCTCCGAGATAAAGGTAAAAACCGACACGAAGACGCCAATCATTCGGGTGCCGGACTGAGCAGGGTTGGCGTACCGGTACCTCGGAACCGGCCAGCCTTTTAAGGGGCTGCCCCACCCAGCCCGACATAATAGGCTGAACGCTGCGCACAAAAAAACCGCATAAAGCGGCTTGCGCCGAGAGTATTCCGGAACGCCAATTCCAGACTGCCAATATGTGGCAGTGGAATCAGCTTAACCGTGATTACAGGAAGTTGTCAATAAAGTTTCATCGAAACAGGAACAATTAGCAAAAGCGCAACTAAGCGTTTATAGTGCCTAGCGCTTAAACTCATTATTTAAAATAATATCAACAAAAAAGGTTTATGAATGAATAAGATACTATTATTAATCGTCATTTCAACACTAACCGGCTGCATGACCATAGATGGTATGAATGCAGACTTGTCCAAGATCGATCAAGCCTGGGAAATCGATAACCAAGCAGCTATCGCCCAACGAAGTCACGTTGTCAATGCTGACTACAACACTACATTTAGGGCTGTAGAAAAAACCTTGCTAGATCTAAATATGTCGATTGCTAAGTCGTCTACAGAGAAAGGCTTTATTACGTCAAAAAACGCTGCTCCAACGCCGTTAACAAGGGAGCAATGGCAGCTGGTCCAGGAGGTTGAAAACCCAAGGATGCAGCGTGTTGCTGGATGGATGTATGTGCTAGAAGACGACCCAAAAGACCAGTTCGTTAACGCCAAGATTTCTATTAAATCCGCCGGCAATCAATCCACTGTTAATGTTGACTACTATATCAACGCTCCAAAATATGATGATATGGGGCTGATTACGCCTAAGAACGTGCCTCCATTAGCAGAGAAACTGGCCTGCGAGGCATTCTGGAATCAACTCAGCAAGAACCTGCCGGCAACCAAGTAGGCCTGATCGTGAAACTATTTCTTATTTTTGCATTAGTAGGCTTGTTCGGCTGCGTAAACAGTGCCACAAAGCACGTACCTCCTAGATCCGACCTTAGTAAGATAAAAACTATTTGCGTGGAAAAGTTTGAGCCGGATGGTAGGGATTTACATTTATTGATTGCAAATGCCCTTGGCAAATTTAATTACAAAGCATCAGCGGCGGACAAGTGCCCCGATAATGTAGATGCCGTGCTGACTTACCGCGATAAATGGATGTGGGATATTACAATGTATATGATCAGTATTTCAATGAAGCTAAATGATCCAGATACCGGTTTCCCATTGGCTTATGGACAGGCTCTACATACCTCGTTAACAAGGCAAACACCACGGGAAACCATTGATGAGGTATTAAGAAATATGTTTTTTTAATGAATCAATCCTGTCCCTAGAAATTAACGCATAGGTTAAGCCGACCAAGGGACACACACTTCACGTGTCCGCGCTCCAAGCAGTCAGACCGAACAAAGAAGAATAACGCTAATTATCGTAACTGTTACAATAAACCATATTAAACGTAACGGTTACAATAATGAAAGATTCAGCAGATCAAGCAACGATTGACATTTTCCAGGAAAAAAGACCAGGCCGCCCTGTCACCGGCAAAGCTAAATCCGCTAAGGAAAGAATGAGGGAATATCGGCTTCGTAAAAAAAAAGGAGCAAGCCGACAAACCTGAAGTAACATTAAGCGGCGCTCAGTTTGAAATGCTGATGGCGACCATTAATCAATTAACAAAGGAGCGTGATGAAGCGCTTCAACAGCTTCAAGATGCTCAAGAAGAAGCCGTTATCTCAATCCTCTGCAAGCCGCATTCCATATAGTGGGAAATTGTGCGCAAGTGATTGATTTATAAACAGATGAATTTTAAGTTTAGTGGGAAATAAAACATATTAAGCTATTGTAAAATAATGCAGTTCTTTAGAACTCTTAATCCATGGGTCCAGGGTTCGAATCCCTGACGTCCCACCAATAATATCAAGGCCTTACGAGAAATCGAAGGCCTTTTTTATTGTCTGTTGTCCACAGACTGTCCACTCAATAACAAGA
>Ga0208888_100023_pt1 | contig 169516 bp, 121 predicted proteins | sample LakWasM115_HOW13_2_FD_183929 | JGI IMG/M metagenome (GOLD analysis project Ga0208888, IMG submission 183929) | Freshwater sediment methanotrophic microbial communities from Lake Washington under simulated oxygen tension - Sediment Metagenome... | ecosystem: Environmental > Aquatic > Freshwater...
GGGAGCCTATCTACGAACAAGCTCAGAGCTTAAGGCCGGATCGGCTTCCCCAGAAAATCACTTATCACTATAAACTTTTTTGTGTCACATAATCCTGTGCTTTAGAGATGCATTTAATATACAAGGCCGGAATAAGGCTACCCAAGCGTAGCGCGTGGTAGCGTTTCCGGCAAATTTATGGAGGTGCCGGAAACACCGATCCCGCTATCGCTTGAACCGTTTTATTCCGGCCTACCTGCTTATAGGGCTGTATTTCGGAAAGATGTCTATTAAAGCCGGACTCTCAACAAGTCCGGCTTTTCCTGTTGCTCTAATTAAACCTTTAGTAATTATACTTCAACTCAGCAAAGTAAGTGCGCGATGGGAATGGGTGAAATAACCAAACCTGCTGATCAGTGACGTTATCAATACCTGCCGAAGCGCTGACCTGCTTGGTAATATTGTATTTGGCCCGTAAGTCGACAATAAAATAAGCATTACCGCCCGATCCATAAGTTGCGGCATTGATGTCGCTGTTGTTCAATTGACTGAACTGCGGACTGCTGTAACGGCCGCTTACCGAGGTCGTCAACTTGTCGATTGGACGGTAGGCAATGGTTGCGCTGGCGCGCCATTCCGGAACCCTGGGCTGACGTTTGCCGGTTGACGGCTGGTTAGCTCTGGGGTTAGCGGCAGTAGCGCCGGCTCTAGCGGCAGCCGCATCTGAATCCGCGTTCTCGGTAATTTCGGAATTGGTCCAAGTGGCATTACCGTAAAGGTCGATACCTTGTATACCGACATCACTGGCTTCACCTGCAACTTCGACACCATAAGTTTGAATTTCCCCGACATTTGAAGGAGTGCTGGAAACAGCTCCAGTGGACAAAAGCGTTTGCTGCGTAAAAATGGCATCTTTTACGCGTTCCTGGAATAAGCTAAGGCGCAACTTGCCCTGATCCATGAAATATTCGTTGGAAAACTCAGAAGACAGAGCCTCTTCGGGTTTTAGATTCGGATTGCCATTGACAATATTCGTTATCCCGCCCACAGTCGTCGTCGTCGTTTGAAACAGCTCGGTCACGGTAGCGAAGCGATAAGCCTGGCCGATGGACAAGCCTGTTTGCACACGATCCATAGGCTTCCAGGTCAACTTGGCCTTGGGAGAAAACTCCAGTTCATTACGCTCCGCCTGATTAAGCGACTTGAGTGTGTTGTTAGCTATAGCCTGATTAAGGCCATCATAAGCGTGCCAGCTTTCTACGCGCCCCCCCAACGTCAGGTTCCAGGCTTTATTGAAGTCCCAGGCATCCTGCAGCCAATAGCCTTCAGTCTGGGTCTTGCCTTGCGAGTTTGAGCTAATAGTGCCGGTGTCATTCGATTGCCAGTTGGCAACGGTGTAAACCGGATTATCCAAAGTATATAAATCGTGGTGAAAACCAAAGCTAACCTCATGCTTACCGAGCAAGTCGACACCGGGACGCCAGATACCCTTCGCGTCGGCAGTGTGCCAGCCGGTTCCGGTTAAGCTGGTCACCGTGCCTGCGCCATTGTTAGCGGCCTGGGCGGGCGTTTGTGTCGATGTCCGGCTAAGATCGGTGCCGTATTCAACGACGCTGCCCGCCAAATCCCAGTCGAACACGCCACCGGTATTGGATTTAAGGTTCATGCCATGCGACCAGTGCATTTGTTCGGCTCTGGTTTCTGCAAAACGATTACTACCACTATCAAGGTCGTATCGCTTTCCACCAATATTAACCTTTCCGCTATTAACCACATTGCCGGCACTATCCCGTAAGAAGCTATTAAAACCGGCCTTATTGTCGTTCTGCCATAGTCCCAGCGTATACGCAGCATGAATGGTTGGGGTGATGTCGTAACCCAATTTCCATTTGAAATTGTCCTGCACCGTGTGATTAAGGTATCCCTCACCCAACACCGTAGCGTTAACTCCATAACCATTGGTGTTAGCAATAGCTCCCGTTACCACCTTGTCTGTACCTGTTGCATTGGTTGTTGAAACAAGAGGATTATTAAAAGTTATAGGCTGACTGTGACTGTCTAGATGACTCACATCAAAACGAAACGACAGGTCTTTGTATCGATCTCCGACATTGAAAGAGTATTCTTGGCTGTCGAACATCTTTTTCTTGCCGTAGAAACTATAATCCTGCCAAGTCGATTTAACATCGGCACCGGCTTCGAACTTTTCCGGCATTTTCGTGGTGATGTCGATCACGCCGCCTATCGAATTACCTGAATGCGCCGCTGAAAACGGCCCGTACATCACATCAACCCGCTCAATTTCCGAGGGCGAAACCATGTTCCAACGCGGTGAACCGGTATTGCCATTATTATTGCCCAGCAGGGAAGACAGCAGAATGCCATCGGCATAAATCAAGCCGCGAGCACTAGCACCGGTACCCGAAGTACGCCAGCCCACCGGCGCATTAGTGTCGCCGATATAGCGCTTGCGCACTTGAATGCTGGGCAGGTATTTAATCGTATCTTCGGCTGTCATCGCATTGATGGTGTTGTCGATTTTTTCGCTGGTAACGCTTTCTGTTGTCGTCGGCAGCCGGTATCTTTCCTTGGCGGTAGGCTTTATTTTTTCGGTGACCGTCATGTCCGACAATACCGCTTTGGATTTATCTACCTTCGCTTTTTTACTGACAGCAGGCTTATCATTAGAAGTGTCGCTAGTTTTATTGGTTTCGGCTACGGCCATCGGGGATGCCAGCATAAGCAAGCAGATCAAAGCGCGTCGAGGATTAAGCGGATAAGGCGGTTTGGAATATGTCATGGAGTCTTCCTAAATAATTATTATTATAAGTAGCTTAAAAAAACACATCCTTGTGCAGATCAATAAACTGTTTGTTCAATTAGGTTAATATTTCAGCGACGCGCTAATAAAATAAGTGCGCTGTGGATAAGGATGGGCCTCAAACGCATTGGCATCAAAAACGTTATCAATCCCCGCTGATAGGGTGCTTTTCAGTTTTGGGTTAAGCGGTAACTTATAAGAGGTTTTCAAGTCGACAAAGGTGGACTCATCAACGCCGCCATAGACATTTGCCGCCGTGTCGGTGTTGTCCAATTGGTTGAACGAATCACTCCGGTAACGGACACCTACAGAGGCAGTCCATGGTTGCGTAATGTGATAAGCAGCAGAACCGTTGATTTGCAACTGGGGGATGCGATTCCATTCTTTGCCGGTGTAGTTCGCGCTGTTAGTCCCGATAGGATTGTGCTTGGTAATCTGCTTGTCCATGATGGTGGTATTCGCCATCAAATCGATAGGCAGGTCAAACACCTCGTTCTGTTGATAGGTCAAATCCACGCCCACGGCTTCGGTTTGATCGATAGGTTGAAAGGTGTTGGTGGTCTGACCGTTGATGGTTACCGAGGTGCTGTTAATTTCATTATTGATTTGATCAAAAAAGAAATTGGCGCGAACATAACCTCTGGGAATATCGTACTGGGTCATGAAGTTGTGGAAGTAGCCGGCCTCAGGCCCCAAGCCGGGAACAGCGGTGGTGATGCTGTTAAGCTTGGATATGCTGGCGAACATTTCTTCTGCAATCGGAAAGCGATACGCCTTGGAGAACGAGTAGCGGAAAGTCCACTTATCGGGCGAATATTCCAGCGACGCTTTAGGCGAAAAGCGGGAGGCATCCCGGTCTGCGTAGTTTTGTATCCTCAGATTAGGGTTGGCGTTTGTGTAATCATAAACGTGACCGTCAAGGGCTTGCCAATAATCGTAACGCCCCCCGGCCATCACGCTCCAGTCGGGCATGAACCGCCATTCCAATTGCGAGAAAGCACTGTTAGTTTGAGTTGCGCCGCCGCTGTTGTTTGTTTTAGCGCCAACGGCTCCACTCCTATAATCACTGCTGTCGTACACATCCAGATCCAGGCTGGCATGATTAAATTGGTAGCCGCCCATAAAGGACAAGTCGTCCCTGCCAAGAAATTTATCGTTCGCCAGTTTCAGGTCGTAAGTCGCCCACCAGGGTTTTTCATCAGAAATCTGGCCTTTGTTTTGGTTTAACGGGTGGTTGGGATTAAGGTTTGAACTGATGGTTCGATCCTTGAACGCGTCGTAATAGCTGGCAGTGGTATCGATGCTCCAGTTAGTCGAGATTTTGCCTTTTAAACCCAAGCCATAGTTTAACGCCTGACGCTCGGAATCGCTGACCTTGAAGTTCGATCCGGGAACTGCAAAGCGTTTCCCGCCAGCGGTTCTGTAGTTTGTACTGGTCGACAGCCCGGTGGCTGTAGCGCCGCCCCATACCGTGTTGCCCGCCGCATCCCTTAATAAGCTGTTCGGGTTGTCAACTTTCCCAACACGGTCTTCGTAGGCAATAGTGAAGCGCCCTTGCAGATCTTCGGTAAAGTCATAGCCGAATTTGGCTTTGAACAAGTCCGTCGTTTGTTGGTCAGTACCGATATCGCCGTAGGCAATCGCCGGGGCTTCAGTCACCGTTTGGTAACCTTCCCCGCCTGTGACCGCCGTTCCGCCAGCAGCCGAACTTAAAGCGGCAGCATTGACGGTCTGCGATTGGCCCTCATTTTCAAAATGATTGTAAGAGCCCCAGACGCTGAACTTATCAATTCTGTCGCCTGCGGAAATAAAGGTCTTAAAACCCGATAAAATTTCGTTACGGCCTGAACGATGCGTATCCTGGAACATACCCATAGTATCCATTTGGGCTTCAAATTTTTCCGGCATTTTGGTATTCAGGTTAATCACGCCGCCCATTGAGTTGCCGCTGTATTGCGATGAAAAAGGCCCATAAAGTACTTCCGCCGAATCGATTTCGCTCGGCGACACCATCGACCATCTGGGTGCGCCGCTCCATTGTGTACGTAAAGGGTTATGCAGCGGCATGCCATCGGCGTAAACCATGCTGTGCGCAGTTTGAAACGTATTTGAAGTGCGCATGCCCAAGGTGCCGTTTGGGTCGCCCATAAAGCGTTTGCGGATCAGTACGCCGGGAGCATATCTGATCGTATCCTCAACCGTTGTCGCATTAACTTTGGTTTTAACGTCTGTTGCATCAATCGTATAGGTAGGCGTTGCCTTGGCAGTATCCGGAAACTTTCTATCGGTCGCGGTTCCGTAGGTCACCATCTCCTCGCCTTGGTATTTTTCAATTTTTGTCTGAGCCTGTTTATCTGTTTTTTTAGCTTTGACTGGTTCGGCTGCCATTGCGTTGCCTAGATAAGTTATTCCCAGCAATAGTAGATACTTTTTCATTGTTTTAATTTTTATAGTCGTGGGTGGTCTATTCACAAAAGCACATTACATGCCAAGTCACCAAGACCACGGTAATACCCGCTATCAGGGCTACCGTCGTTGATCTTTTAACTTATCGTAATCAATTACTTACTCGTTAGTTGTGAATTGATTTTGCTGTCTATTCTTTTGATGCGCCTAGCCTGTGCAATCGATACGCTTTTATCGCGGGGCGGTGTTTCACTGGAAGTGCGTCATATAACCTGTTTTTAGTGTGTTAAATAACACAGTTTAATTAAATAGCAGGCTTAATCAGCCGCTCGCCAGGCTCCACCTCCAGAAATTTATATTACTGATGTTACGCAGTTAGTTGAATTTCGACCGTTTTAACATTAAGGAGTCGCTAGCGCGACACTTGATTGAATCGGGTTATCGCACCCGAAGGCGAGTTACTTTCTTTTGCTTCGCCAAAAGAAAGTAACCAAAGAAAAGGCGACCCGGTTACCGCTTACTTCCTGAGCTCCTCGCTTTTATCGAGGGTCAGCAGAAGGGGCTCCTCGCGCGGCATCCCTGCCTCGCCCCTAACGGGCTGTTCTCGATAAAAGCTCCGGTGCTCGGCGCGGCAAACGGGAGAAATACCATTCGTGCGTAACATCAGTTATATGACAGAGTCACGATACAGCGCTGTCCGCATAAGCTTCATCAACACCCTATTTATTAGTAAATCTTATCGATTTCATTACGCGGAATGCCCGACACCGATGCGACCTACAGGCTTAAGTATGTAAATAACCGGGTTTAATTAAATTTTTATCCTAAACGGTCAAGTTGATTTTGCCCAAAACCAATTGGCATGACTTGGGGTAGCCGTGTTTAAGGCGACAAGATCTCTAACAAAAGAATTTTAAAATCGGTTAAAATGACAAATTCTGACAATAATCCTTAACGGGTTGATAGCTTTCATGCATACAAAATATAACACTGATGACTTGAGGATTTGTGGGACTACGGAAGTCATTGCCCCTGTTCAAGTTCATACCGAAATGCCGATCAGTGAGGCTGCGGCACAAACGACCGCGCTGGCCCGGCAGGACATACACAAAATACTGACAGGTCTGGATGACCGACTGGTCGTGGTGGTGGGCCCTTGCTCCATTCATGACCCGATAGCTGCGCATGAATATGCCCGACTTTTGAAAGTCATTAAAGACGAGCTGGAAGACGATTTGGTGATCGTGATGCGGGTCTATTTTGAGAAACCGCGCACCACGGTGGGCTGGAAAGGCTTGATTAACGACCCCGACCTGGATTCCAGTTTTAATATCAACAAGGGCTTGCGCATCGCCCGACGCTTGTTGCTGGATGTCAATGAAACGGGCGTTCCGGCCGCAACCGAGTATCTGGATTTAATCACGCCGCAATATATTTCCGACTTGATCGCCTGGGGCGCAATCGGTGCCAGAACCACCGAAAGTCAGGGACACCGCGAACTGGCTTCGGGTGTGTCCTGTCCTATCGGCTTTAAGAACTCCACCGATGGCACGATAAAAATCGCCATTGATGCGATAGGGGCGGCGATGAGTCCGCACCATTTCATCTCGCTGAATAAAGCCGGTCATTCGGCTATTTTCTCGACTACCGGCAATGAGGACGTGCATATCATTTTAAGAGGCGGTAATGATCGTCCTAATTATGATGCGGTCAGTGTGGAGCAGGTCGCTGAGGGCTTGGTGAATGCGGAGCTAAAGCCGAATATCATGATCGACTTCAGTCATGCCAATAGCTTGAAACAATGCCAGCGGCAGTTGATCGTCGGCGACGATGTCGCCCAGCAGATCACCAACGGCGACCACCGGATTATGGGCGTGATGATCGAAAGCCATCTTAAGGCAGGCAGTCAAAAGGTTGTTGAAGGACAACCGCTGGTCTACGGACAAAGCATTACCGACGCCTGTTTGTCCTGGGATGATACCGTTCCGTTGTTAAGAGAGCTGGCGCAAGCGGTGCAAAAACGCAGAACCGTGGACACCAGCCGGAGTTTAAGCAGATGATAGTTTATGTTAACGGGGAAACCCGCGACTGCGCTGAAAACAGCAAGGTAGCCGATGTGGTTGCCGAGTTGGGCTTAACCGGCAAAAAAATTGCGATTGAATTGAATAAGGAAATTTTGCCGTTCCAGCAGTACGATACCCAAGTATTACAGACCGGAGATCGCCTGGAAATTGTCCATGCGATTGGCGGCGGTCAGGATGATTCCTTTGTGCTAGCCGGGGTCAAATATCATTCAAGATTGCTGGTCGGCACCGGCAAATACAAAGATATGGAAGAAACCCGCTTGGCCATCGAGGCCAGCGGCGCGCAGATTGTGACGGTGGCGATACGCCGTACCAATATCGGCCAGAATCCCGGCGAGCCTAATTTGCTGGATGTCATTTCGCCGGATAAATACACTATTCTGCCCAATACCGCCGGCTGCTATACCGCAGAAGACGCGGTAAGAACCTGTCGTCTGGGCCGGGAATTGCTCGGCGGTCACAAGCTGGTCAAACTGGAAGTGCTGGCCGACCAAACCACTTTGTTTCCTGATGTGGCGGAAACCTACATCGCCGCCGAACTGCTGGTCAAAGACGGCTTTGATGTGATGGTGTACACCAATGACGACCCGATTGCCGCCAAACGGCTGGAAGAGATTGGCTGCATCGCGGTCATGCCGCTGGCCGCGCCAATTGGCTCCGGCTTGGGGATCCGTAATCCCTATAATATTCTGACCATTGTTGAAAATGCCAAGGTGCCCATTTTGGTTGATGCGGGCGTCGGCACGGCATCTGATGCTGCGATTGCGATGGAGCTGGGTTGCGACGGCGTATTGATGAATACCGCGATTGCCGCCGCTAAAAATCCGATACTGATGGCTTCGGCCATGCGCAAAGGCATCGAAGCGGGTAGGGAAGCGTTTTTAGCGGGACGCATGCCGCGCAAGCGTTTTGCTTCCGCATCCTCGCCGATAGACGGCTTGTTTTTTTAATTTTGCAGGGACGTCCGTCCGGGCGTCCTTTATATCTTTTGGTTATCATGCTCTCTCCTGAACAAGAACAAACCTCCTCGCACAGAATCCGCAGCTTTATCCGTCGGCAAGGACGAATCACCCAAGGCCAACAATTGGCTCTGGAGTGTCATTGGGACAGGTATTGTCTCGATCCTGATGCCGACTATGATTTTAACCAGGTTTTCGGCCGTGCAGCGCCGTTGATTGTTGAAATAGGTTTCGGCACCGGCGACAGCCTGGCGAAGATGGCGGCGGCCAATCCTGATAATGATTATATCGGCATTGAAGTGCATAAACCGGGTGTCGGGCATTTAATGCTGCTGTTGGATCAACAAGGCCTGACCAACGTCAGAATTTATTGTCACGATGCGATTGATATTATTGAACACAAGGTTGCCGATAACAGCTTGGCCGGCGTACATTTGTTCTTTCCCGACCCGTGGCCGAAAAAGAAGCATCATAAACGGCGTATCGTCCGCCCCAGTTTTGTTGAATTATTAGCCCGGAAATTGCAGCCAAACGGTTATTTTCATGCGGCAACCGATTGGCAAAATTATGCGGAACACATGCTGGAAATATTGTCAGCAGGAGCGGGGCTTGGCAATACCAGCCAAACCGGCGACTATTGCGAACGCCCTGAATACCGCCCGTTAACAAGATTCGAGCAGCGCGGTTTACGCTTGGGACACGGCGTTTGGGATTTGATTTTTAGAAGAAAATGAACAGAACCTGGATGGGTTTCGGCTAACGCCTCCACCCATCCAGTTTAAACTTTATGCCCGTTTAACTGCCAACATCCAGTTGCATCGCGTTAATGATGATAGCCAACTCCTCGCGTTGCCGTTTTAACGGGCCCAGTTCCGCTTCAAGACTGGCAATATTTTCAATAATGCTGTCTTTCGATTCGTTGATTTTTCTCAACATTTGCAGACGGCCTTCAATTTGTTTTTTATGATCTTTAATTTGATGCATCAAAGGCGTTAAAACGCCGTTACTCCAGGTTGTAGCATCGGCATGCGCCTGCCTGAGTATGTTTCTGGCTTTAGCGATCAGGGTGCTGTAAAGCTTATTGATAACAATGCTTTGTTCCGACATCGTGGTTTTGGTGCTGGAGCGAAACGCTTCGCCTTCATCAAAAATCTGCTCCAGTTCAATCTGATATTGCTTGATCGAAAATAGCTGAGGCTCGATCTCCTTAAAGCCGTATTCATCCTTAAATTTTTTGTGTATCGCCTTGACCAACCGCCGGGTTTCATTGGTGATATCGACAGAATCCTGCAACAGATCGCGCAATTCATCAAACAATTTACGAATATTCTGCTTCATGCCGTAGGTTGTCAGGCTCTTTGACATGTCATGTTTGGTGGTTTTGATGATGCCATCAATTTTTTCTTTGGCGAATGAATCGATCAGCATCTGGGCTTGAACGGCAAAAACCCGGCGACTGGCCTGAAAGTTTTCAACATTGGCCATGTAAAGATTTTGTCGATCCCGCGTCTCGGCCATCAATTTACCGGTCATATCCGCGTTTTGGAAATCGATTTTTTTGAATTCATCAAGCTGTGCAACAGCATTTGCGAATGAAGCGCCTGTTAAGTTGGACGATTCATTAACCAGAAAACCAATGTCGCGAGTAATGGTTCCCAGCAGAATGTTTTTGCGCTGCTTTAAAATATCGTTGGCCAGGTAGTTTTCCAATGCGGCCAGACGGCTTTTCTCAAGCAAAGACTCATCGGCTTTAACCTTGGCAAGCAGGGCTTGTTTGGCTGAAACGGGAAAAATGACGTTCTCGTTTACTTTTAAAGTAGTCGCCGAGGTTTTTATTTGCGAACGAATGGAATCGTCATAGCCGTTTTCATCGGCAAGATCATCCCACATCGCATCGATTTTATTCATCACTACGGCTAAACCCTGTTTACTGCCGCCACGATTATGACAAACATGGTTGTGCCACATTTCCAGGTCGCTTTTGGTGACGCCGGTATCGGCAGCCAGCACAAAAATAATGGCCTGAGCGTTGGGCAACATGCTTAAGGTCAGCTCCGGCTCGGTTCCAAGAGCATTTAAGCCGGGCGTATCGAGTATCGATAAGCCTTCTTTTAATAACGGATGGGGAAAGCTGATCAAGGCATGACGCCAGCAGGGGATTTCAACTTTTTCCGGATTGATAATGCCCTGCTCTGCCGCTTCACGCTCGTTCCACAGGCCCAACTTGTCGGCGATGTCCCGATCGACCTGCTTGGTAGCGACCAGTTCCTTAAACGCTTCCTGCATTTGCGTGGGCGAATCGCAGTCAAGGTCAATCTGGGTCCAGCGATCGGGGTTCTTCTTGAATTCAGCCAGTGAAATGTCTTCAAGGCGGCTTTCGATATTGAGCAAACGGATATAATTGCCGCCTTTTTCATCGTGAAAAAGTTCGGTAGGCGACATGGTGGTGCGCCCCGGCGAAGACGGGAGCAGTCTGACGCCTGTTTCGGCAAAAAACAGGGCATTGATCAGCTCGGTTTTGCCGCGGGAAAATTCAGCAACAAAAGCCAGCGTGATCTTGTCCGATTGCAGGCCATCAAGAATATTTAAAATGGTATCGGCACTGTGAGGATCATTCATGCCATAGCGACTACGCCATTGGTGATACATTTCTACAGCTTGAACCAATTTTGCACGCCATACCGAATATTCGTGCATTTGTTCTTTAAATTCCATATTCCTCATGGTACGCCTTTTGTTACTAACATGATTTTATAAGTTAGTCGAAATATCAGGTGACGGTAATTTTTGGATAATTGTAGTCTATATCTTAAGAACTGTTAGCTTAAGATGTTTATTTTTTGAGTGGACAGGTGCATTTATTAAATACCGTAAAGATGCTGATAAGCTTTTATCGCGTCGAGCAAAGATGCTTCTACATCGGCATCAGCCGTTAGATATTCAATAATATTTGCCAGGGTAATGATCGCAATCACCGGCATTGCAAATTGATCTTTAACTTCCTGAATAGCGGAAACGTCATTTTGGCCTTTTTCCTGCCTGTCCAACGCAATTAATACGCCCGCCGGTGTCGCATGGGCATTTTTTATGATGTCTACGGATTCCCTGACCGAAGTACCGGCCGTAATCACATCATCAAGGATAAGTACCTTGCCCTGTAGCGGCGCGCCCACCAGACTACCACCCTCGCCATGGTCTTTTGCTTCTTTGCGGTTGAAGGCGAAGGGAATGTCTTCGCCGGTTAACCCGGCATAGGCAATCGATGTCGCGCTGACCAGCGGGATGCCTTTATACGCAGGACCGTAAAGAATATCCGGCTTAATATCCGATTGAATCAATGCCTGAGCATAAAACTGCCCCAGTTTTCCAAGCTGGGCGCCGGTATTGAATAAACCGGTATTGAAGAAATAAGGACTGGTGCGGCCTGATTTTAACTGGAATTCGCCGAATTTGAGCACGCCGCAATCCAGCGCATAGGAAATAAAGTCTTTTTGATAATCAAGCATGATAATTATAGGTAGTGAGTTTGCAGAGGGTTAAGGAATGAATTGTAACGACTCAACATCGTTAAATCCAATGGAACGCGGATGACGCAGATGAATATGATGAACACAGATAACTTATTTAATCATAACTATTCAGCGTCATCTGCGTTCCATTTTTGTCGGCTAAGTAGTAACGATGAATTTCTCTAAAATATTGTCCAGAAAGTTCCAGCCTTGTTCTGAGCAATAATAGTGATTGTTTTTCCGGATAAGCAGGTTTTGCTTCACGCACTCGGATAAGGCAGGCTCCAGCGTCGCTGCCGCAAGGCCGGTTGCCGCCTGATAGGCTTCCAGCATAAAACCCCGCTTCAAGCGTAAATGGTTCATGATAAATTCCAAAGGCAAATCCGCTACAGCAATAACGTCGGCCCCGCCGTTTTTATGCGAGTTGCTTAAATACTGCTCCGGGCTTTTGGGCTTGAAACTGCGAACAATGGATTGCGGCAAACTTTGGGTGATTTTCCCGTGTGCGCCCGCACCTATACCCAAATAATCGCCAAACTGCCAATAATTTACATTATGGCGGCATTGCAGGCCTTGTTTACTGTAGGCCGAGACCTCATATTGTTGATAGCCGTGATCCGCCAATAGCTGCTGACATTCCTTTTGCGTACGAAAGATTGTTTCATCATCAGGCAGTTTGGGCGGAAACTTGTGAAACCAGGTATTAGGCTCCAACGTTAGCTGGTAAAAGGAAATATGGGTAGGCTTGAGACTTACCGCCGTTTGTATGTCTATTTTACTGCTTTCAGGACTTGCACCCGGCAAGCCGAACATCAAATCCAGGTTGAAATTGTCAAAACCCGACTGGCGGGCAATATCGGCGGCATGAATGGCCTCCTGCGCCGAATGGACGCGACCCAGTTTTTTTAATAAGGGATCATTAAAACTTTGTATGCCGATCGATAAGCGGTTGATACCCAACGCCCTGAACTCAGCGAATTTATGGCTTTCAAAAGTGCCTGGATTGGCTTCGAGGGTAATCTCCAGCCCCTCTTCAAGCCGCAGCTGTTGCTCTATACCGCGTAATAACCGGTTAATCGCTTCAGGCGAAAACAAACTGGGCGTACCGCCGCCGATAAAAATGCTGCTTATCGGTCTGGTGATATTATAGCGCTCTATGTCGAGGGCTAAATCATCCAGCAATGCGGCTATATAGGCCGATTCAGGCAGTTCGGATTTAGCCGCGTGTGAATTAAAATCGCAATAAGGACATTTTTTAATGCACCAGGGAATATGAATATAGAGACTAAGCGGCGGCAAGAGATTTTTGACTAAATGGTTTAAAATGGCTGTCAGTTTAACACGAGAGCCGCTGATGAATAAGACACCTTGTCGACTTTAAAGCCTGCACGAAGCTTAAGTAGAACTTAACTTTGCTTGATTACGCTTATACTTTTTTGTTGATGACTAACTACTTTTAAAGCGAGAGCATATGCGACTGTTACTGGTTGAAGACGACGAAATACTGGGCGAAGGACTGGTCGAAGGTTTAAAAATGGAAGGTTATGCGGTTGACTGGCTCACCAACGGCAAGCTGGCCGACGAGGCCCTGAAAATCAATAGCTATGAGCTGATCGTACTGGATCTTAACTTGCCGGACATGGAGGGTCTGGATATTTTGAAAGCGTTAAGAACGCGTAAAGATGAAACGCCGGTGATGGTCTTGACCGCCAAGGATACCGTTCCCGATCGCGTACTGGGCTTGGATAGCGGCGCCGACGATTTTGTGATTAAACCGTTTGAACTGGATGAAGTTTGCGCCCGGTTAAGGGCATTGGCGAGAAGAAACGAGGGCCGTAGCGTTCCGAATATCGAGTATAAAGGTATTGTTTTGGATCCGGCCTCGCATCAAGTCACCTGGAACGATGAAAAGGTTGATCTGTCGCAAAAAGAATTCGAGATACTGAGTTTTTTAATGAGCAATATCGGCCGGGTTATTTCCCGCGCCCGACTTGAAGAAAGCTTGTATTCATGGGATTCCGATGTAGAAAGCAATACCGTGGAGGTTCATATTCACCATCTGAGAAAAAAGCTCGACCCGTCCATTATCCGCACCGTCCGAGGTGTGGGTTACATTATCGATGAAGATTAGTATTAACTTTATAATCAATGGAACACGGATAAAAAGGCAAAGGGCGAAAGGCAAAAAACACCTTCGCCCTTTGCCTTTCGCCTTTCGTCTACCTACTGAATAGTCCCGAGAATTAATGAATTATTCGCTACGCCAACTGCTGCTGTTTAGCCTGCTCTCCGCGTCCATGTTGATCTGGGGAGTGACGGCCTATATGAGCTACAAAGTCACCCGCGACGAAGTTGCCAGTCTGTTCGATGCAGAATTGGCGCAATCGGCCAAAGTGCTGCATGTGTTTGTGGAAAGCCTGGTGCGGGAAGGTTCGCTATCCAAGCATTGGGCGCAAACGCAGACCGATGAGCGCTTACACCCCTATACCGGGCGCAAAAATAAAAGGCAAAGCGCCTTTCAACTCTGGGCTAAAGAGGACGACTTGTTACTGCGTTCAGTCAACCCACTTGAGTCTACGGCACACGGATTAAGCAAAAAAAATATTGACGATCAATTATGGGAAGTATTTGACGGGCTTTTGGAGGCCAGCGCTTTAGGCCATAAATACGAAAGAAAAGTCGCTTTCCAGCTATGGTCCAAAAACGACGGATTATTACTGCGTTCGGAAAGTGCGCCAACATTTGCCTTTTCCTCAGCGGCTAACGGCTTCAGTGAGACCAATATCGATAAACATGTGTGGCATGTCTTCAGTATTTCCAGCTCAAATGGCGAATATATTATTCATGTCGGCCAAAAGGAAGAGATCCGCGCCGAATTGACCGATGAAATCTCGGCGCAATTGGTGATGCAATTTTTGGTCGGCTTGCCGATTTTAGGCATCGTTATCTGGATTATTGTCGGGCACTCCTTAAAACCGCTTAATCGGTTGGAAATAGCCTTATCCAGGCGGGAAGCCAGCTTTCTTAAGCCGCTATCCAGCAAAAAGCTCCCCAAGGAAATCATTCCGGTGGTGAATGAGATCAACAACCTGTTTGCCCAGCTTGAGCAGGCCTTTGAACATGAGCGCCGCTTTACCGCCGACGCCTCGCACGAATTAAGAACGCCGTTGGCCGGACTGCTCACCCAGGCCCAGGTTGCCATGCGCACCAGTGACGAGACGGTTCGCCATCAGGCGCTCAAGCGAATTGAACAAGCCGTTAATCGCATGACCTATATGGTGCAACAATTATTGACCTTCTCGCGCATCGAATCCGGCACCGAGTATTTAGCCAAAGAAACGACGGTGCTCAGTCGTGAAGTGATGCGAATTATTGCCGAGCTGGACCCCGAGGCGCATAAAAAACGGATTCACATGGAGTACGACGAAATTAATGCGGTACCCATCGTGGCCAACACCCTGCTGATCAATATTTTGATCAGGAACATTATCGACAACGCCATTAAATATACCCCGGCTCACGGAATGGTCAGGGTTAGCCTGATAGGGACGGAACATCAATTACGACTGTGCGTTGAAGACTCGGGGCCGGGTATAGCGCCCGATCAATACGAAAACTCGCTGAAACGCTTTCATCGCTGCGTTGAAACCGCCAACAAAGCACAAGGCACCGGCCTGGGTTTTTCGATTGTGCAACGGATTGCAACAATACATGGCGCCGAGCTGGTCTTGGACGAATCTGAATTTGGCGGTTTGAAAGTGACGGTTATATTTACCTTGCCGACCAGAGCCGTGGTTAAAAAGAATGTTGGTAAATTAAGTTTTTTTACCATCAAGAAAGGCACTTGAGGGATAGCGACGAATAAGTCGGCAATTACCAGCAATCCGTCACCGAAAGAGCCGTTGAAATACCTCTAACGCCGGTTTGGGTTAACGACAGCGTACCGCATCTATCATTGGTCTGGGCGCCGGTCGGTGCCGCATTCAGCGTATAGCTGGCGGCAGTCGCCGCATTGATAGTTAAATTGTAATATGCAGTTCCACCATCAACGGGGCTGGTAGCTGAAAAAACAGTCGGAATCCCGGTATTACCGTTAGTCGTTCCAGCCCCTAAATAACTGTTAGTTTCCGTGAAATGCCGCTCCATCGCATTAGCGAACCCCAATAGCGCCCCTTTCGCATCCGCTCGACGCGATTTCATAACACTATCCTGATAGCTGGGATAAGCAATGCCAGCAAGAATGCCCACGATTGCCACTGTTACCATGAGTTCAATTAAAGTAAAAGCTTGTTGTTTAGTCATATTTCTTAGATATATGTAAAAAATCAATGTTGAGCATGAACGCCGGTATCGCCTAACGTAATTGCCGCCAGGATTGGCGAGTTCCGGCGCCAGACGTCGATTCCGTCGTGCTCTCCAATGATCCTGACGATCCACTGGTGTATTTGTATTCAACAGTTCCCGCGCTGACTACGCCAGGTGTCTTGATAATGCCCACCGTTGATTTTTTACCGGATACCGATGTGCTGGCGTCACTACTATTAACAACATTATCGTTGTTAGTATCGACAAGTTTAACCATGTCTTCGCTACTGATAATACCATTACCTGATAAATCGAAAGGCGTTTCATTAAGACGATTGCCTGTCAGCGCGTCCAGTTCCATTAGCCAACTGCTGCCGCCAAAAGAGCATTTGCCGTTATCGGGCGTCATAGTCGCAAAAATAATCCGCCCGTTTCTTAATAGCGCCTGCACAACCACGCGTTCGCCGGCGGCGGTACTGGGCGGGGTTAGTAAATCCATGTACCAGCCTTTTTTCGCCGGGTCGCCATGAACATTAATGTCATTTTTGGATGTGACCCGTACACTGAAGTTGCCCGCAGTACCTTCAGCCAGAATGGATTGTTGTACCAGTTCCGAGCGCACGGCATTGGGGGAGGTACTGCTGCATGTGTCGCTGGTACCGGCGCGTTTTACGCAAAGGTCTTTAATGCCGTAAAAGCTTTGTGTTTGCGGCGACGCAGGCACGGTATTGTCGCCGGTTTCAAAATATTTGCCGGTCCCTACATAAACTAATACACCGTATGTGCCTAATGAAGGTGGATGTAGGCCTGCCTGCGGTTTGGCCGTGATCGGCTGGGCAACTCCAGAGCTGTCTTTGGCTATAAATAGCGGCTTGGGGCTAGTGCCGGTTTTAAATGCCACCTCCCATTGACTGGCGGTGCTGCTGCTGACATCGAATTTCCAGAGATTCCCTTTAAAATCGCCTGCGTAAATGGCATCAACGATACGATCGCCGTTAACGTCAACACAGATAGGCGTTGATAGGCCATTTGGGCTACTGGTATCGCCGGTTTCTGTTGAGATTGATTTGATAAGCGCGCCGGTTTTTATATCGACGATATACAGTACGGCTTTTTGATTAACGCTGTTGTAACCGTTGCCGAATACCGCGGCAAAATCGCCGTTCGCCATGCGTACAATTGAGGCTTGTCCCAGCACATAGCCCAAATGATTGGTAAAGCCATAGCGTTTGTTGCTGTCTGCCAAATCATCTGTCAAGTCGGTTGCCACGGGGGCGGAACTGGTGTTGATTTCCCATAGCACCCTATTTGCGGCAAAACTTGTTTCAGCACTCGCATAGCTGGCAGGACTCAGGAAAGTCATATCCAAAGCGAAGACGCCCTTGCCGCCGGCGCCCAAGGTTCCAACCAGCGCTGTCCGCCACTCTTTCTGACCGTTGCCATCGGCATCGAAATAAGCGTCGCCGGCAATAGGAGCGCCGTCGACAAAATATTTGTGCTGACCGCTGCTTAAGTAGGTCGGGGAAGTGAATGCCGATAAATTAGCCAATACCGTGTGCGGCACGTAAGCGAAGAGCTCGTTGCCGTTGCCGGCACCTGTGATATTGGCGTTAAAAACGTGCAGCATGCCATCGTTTCCGCCAATTGCCACCATCGGCGTTCTGGCCTTAAACGCAGCACTGTCACGAAAAGTTAAGTAACTACTGCCTTCGGTGCCGGGCAATTTATCGAAGCCAAAATTGCGGCCACTGCTGATATACCAGGGGTCGGAATTAACCAAGTCCCCCAATAATGCGTTTGTTCCTGAACGTTTACGGAGTGTGCCGGAGGGTTGTTCGTTGGCTTGGTCGCCACGCAGATAGTCGACCTGGTTTGCGGTAAGCAATGCCTGCTGGGTCGCATTCAAATTACTCCATAGAAATGAAATACCCTTAGTTGTTGCAGTCGGGTTATAACTAAAAATCGAACGGTCATTGATGCCTTGCGCAGTGACCCGTTGCCCGGCATCCCAGGTCGGATTGGCGGCGATGCTGCCGTTGGCATTGATCGAATAGGCGAGCAATTGTCCTGTCCAATCGCCACTGTTGAATTTAGCTTGGTAAACAACGCTGTTGGTGTCCAGGCGGGTTGAATTGGTGGTTACCGAAGCTGACGACCCGGATTTTATCAACACATCGTTAAGAATGGTATCCAGCGCATTTTCCAGAAGCGCGGGATTGGACGCCCTGAAAAACGCATCGGGTATGCCATTGTTATCTTTATCCCAGGATTGATTGGCAGGGGTATCCGCCAGGCTGGAATCGACCGTATCGAAGCCACCGTATTTGGCTGTGTACCACAGCGGATTTTCCAGTAACTTGGCACTGGGAGTGCCTTGGGTATAGCTGGTAGTCGTGGGGCTTGTGACGCCGGATGGTAATGCAGCGCCTAAATTGAAATTACTGCCTCCGGGACGCAAAATCGGCAGCACGACGCCATCGCCGGTGGTGCCGGTTATGGTGTAACCAAAACGCAGGGCGTGTCCTGCAGCGGCTTGCAGTACGGAAGCCTCAACCTTGATGGTCGTATTCCCTGCACTGGGGGCGGCATTGTTTGTGGCACCCGGCGTACAACTTGAACCGACACAGAACTTAAGCCCAGCGATACCATCCATGTCGTAATCATTACCCCAGGTTGAATCTTCCCAGTTGACTTTTAAACTGCCGGAAACCAATTTGCCGTCGGCATAGGTGAGGCTTTCCACCGTTAAATCGGTCATGCTGCAAATACGCCAGTTGCTGGTGGCGGCAGTTGCACTGGCCGTAGAATTAGCTTCGCAAGCAGGCAGCAAAGTGACGGTGCCGTTACCGACGGGGATTTCAAACTTCGGTAAGCTTTCTGCAAGAGCTACGCTGTAGGTATTAACATTTTGTTTTCCGTCCCTGTCGGAACGCAGGTCATGGGTGCGGGCGTAATAAGCCAAACCGGCAATGTTATAGGTACCTTCCAAACTGGGTACTTCAGGGCAAATGCCAGCCACCGACGATAAATTGCTGACCGACTTGGAGCTGCACTGTTTATTGTTCGTAGTGCCGTTGCTGCCGACCAAATAGTTGCCGCTAATGTTTTCTGCGGTGCCGACGGCGTCGGTTTCGGTTGCGGCATTGATGCCCAAATCGTTGCTGAGCTCATTGCCATCAAAGGAGTTGAGCCCCGTTGAAATCGCTATGACTGAGTTGGTTGCGCACCATTCGGCGGCAGGCATCGGATCCGCCCAGCTGACTTGGGGCAGTGAGGGAATAAAAGCGGAATCGCTGGTATCAAAAGCCGTCGTCGGAGCTGCCTTACCGGCCAAATAGCGCAACGATTCCAGGTAAGTCTCGCTTAAAGGATTACCCCATTCTACGCATTGCCCATTATTAAAACTGAGCAGACCGGGGCTATTGCAGGAGCTTTGGTAAACATGATTGGTGAAATCATAACTGCTGATTCTGAACCGGTTCAGGGCATTGATAATGCCGGCATCGGTCGTTGTCTGATTAAGAAATTGACCATTGGTTTTATCGACCTCGTTGGCGCTACTGGTGCTGTTGTCAAACATCTGGTTCACGTTGCGGCGTAACACACCGCCCGATTTGTTTTTAGCCCAGCTGCCGGTCATCAGGCCGAAATACACCGGTTTGCTGGCTTCAGCGTATTTTTGCAGCAAGCCGGTAGGTTTCTTATTGCTGCCGTAGGTTTTGCAATTGGTTTCCTCCAGGCCTGAGACGCAAACCTTGACCCGGACATTGAGCCCGGTGTCCGTATTTGCGCTGACCAAATTGGCGCTATTGGCCGGCCGTGTTCCTGAACCCCATTGGCACTGGGTTACTTCGGAAGCTGCCCAGCTTGGAAAACTGCCGCTCGCTACCCGCAGCAAAGGGGGATAGGTCGCGGTGCCGGCGTCCTTGGCAAGGCCGGAGCCTTGGGTGAGGTTACATAAACTGATGGTTGTTTGGGCATAAGGGACGTATTTTTGCATGTCCGTTGTTGATGCTGTGGTAAATACCTTGGCGAAGGAATGCACATCGTAGGGTATCAAACTACGTTCCAGCACCGTATCGGCAGTATCCGTGGATCGAAAACCGCCGTACAGCACTTTGCGGATAACGTCCATTCGCGTCATCGTGGCCCAGTTTAGGAAGTTGCCGCTCCATTGGCTGCTACAGTGATGACTGTTGGCGCCTATTGCGGCGCTTGCCGGTTCGAAGCGGCTGTTGACATAGGTGTAGCATTTTTGATTATCGAAATAGCCGTAGTAATCAAAAGTATCGATATAACTGGTGTCCAGTGTACCGTTGTTATCCAGGTCGGAATAATCGGTATAAGCTTTGATGTAAAGCTGGTGATCGCGGGACATGGTGAGCATGACTCGTGGCGATGCCGCCTGCGAAATGGTCAATGGCGACTGGGCGATATTCAAATCTACAGCAAAAGCTGTTGGCAGCATGCTCGAACAGGCGGCAAAGACAAGCTGAAAAACGATATGCAGGCATCTTTTAGTGTTGTTCATTTTCATGAGAGCCGTTCCGATTGATTGTGTGTGGCGATATTCGGGTTTGATGGGGGAATCAGCGTTTATAAACCGATTGCAATACGACAACGGCAGTGCTGGTACCACCGACTCCCCGTGCGGTGACCCGATATAATTCATTTTCGTTGTAATTTCCGGCATCCAGGGAGCCGCTGCCAATAGTGCTTAATTGTTGAATCACATAAAGAGGGGCGCTGGCCGTATGGCTTAAAGAGGGCGCGCTGTAGGTTACCGTGTTGAAGCTTGCCCAATCGTCGTTCTGTTGAGGCGGCGTGGCAACTTCGTTGTATAAACCGTTAGTGCCTGTTGCCGTGAACGCGGGCAGGTTCGCTTGCTTCAGAAACGTTTCGCCGCCACGCAAGGCCGCTTCCGCAGCTTGAAAGGCAATGTTAGTGTCCCTGCTGTTTCCGGCCATTTTCTCTTCAAGGCCGGTCACTTGAGTGGCGGTGACGCTGATTAAGGTGAGCAACAGCAACATAATCATACTGACGGGCAGTACCACGCCGGACTGGTGCTTAAATGAAGAATATTGGTTAATCATTAACATCTTCCTTTTATGGCAACCGGTTGCGCAACGCAATGGTTGAAGTAAAAACCCGCCTGATCCGCCGGTCGGTCGGCGTGACCGTTGCGCCATTGTAAATATAATCTAACGGCTGCGCGGCTAAGCCGTCATTCATGCTTCTTACTAAAACACTGACGCGGATGCTGACCACTTGATTCATATTGAGTCCGGCGGTGCCCGCAGGCACGTAATAATTGGCCGTACCGTCCGCCGTTGTATCAGTATCCGCACCGTATAAAATCTGCATGTTCTCGACGCCCTCAACCAACTCGATGGGATTGGTTGCGCTCGCAGGTTTGGCATTATCCAAGCGCCATAATGCCGGTTCGCCGCCGGTATTGTTACGGATAAAAAAACTGTATGTCCTAAATACCAGCACTTCGGCATCGGAACCATAGAGTTTGCTGAGGTTATTGGTGGTGTTTTGATTATTGGCATGTGCGATAGTCTGGACCCCGCTGCCGGATGAGGCGCTGGTTGCGATGAAGATATCCGTTGCACTGCAATCGGAAAGCATAAGCACATCATACATATTAATATTGCAGCTATTGGCTGCCGGTATTTGAATATTGGCATTATTGGCCCCCATATTCCCTGTCAAATACCCGCCGCAGCTTCCGCCAAAATGATAAGTGACTGCATCGGTTCCGGCCACACAGGCGTTGGACGCGCCGCACACGCCGGCACTCCAGTTATTGGTCACATTGTCGCTGCCGACAAGCGGCGTGCTAAGACCGGCAGCAAGCGTGGCAGGGGCGGGATTCGGATTGGGGTTTTTAGGATCAATGATAATGTTGGGGACTGTTGATCGGGATGCACAGCCTTGAAATCCCATCATCCGGTTATCTCGGGTAATAAAATCCATGGCAAACCGGCCGTTTTCCTGAAGTCTGGACAGATTCTCCTGCATTCTATAGGTCTGCCTGGAACCGAGAAAAATCTGCATGATGCCGCCTGTTAAGAACGCGCCCAGCAGCATGGCGATCATCAGTTCTATCAGGGTAAAGCCTGTTTGCGGGCTTTTAGACTGTTTCATAACTGAAAGCTCACTGAGAAATTCGGGTCGGAAGCGTTGACGACCCCATCACGGTTATCATCCCAGTTAACGGTAATGGTAAAAACCCGAGTTGCAGCAACAACCGTTATGGTTCCCGTACCGCTGGGCAATGTATTGGTTAAAGCGGCGTTCCACTGGAACAGGTCATTTTGAGCCATTTGCGCACCGGTACAGCCGGTCGTGGTTGCGCAATTTGCCTGAACTGCGGCATCTGCCGGAGCCATCGTCAGGTAGGTGCTGGCTGCAATAACATTACCGGTTGTCGGATTCAGACTTTCATTTTTATTGGCTCGCATTCTGTCGGCCATATCATAAGCCAGCTGCGTAACCTGGCTACGATTATAGGCGCTCAGATTGTTTTTGATGCTGGCGGCTTGCAGTCCTGCCAACCCCAATAAGCCGACAGCTAAAACCAGCGTCGCGATTAACACTTCAATTAGGGTGAATCCGCTATCTTTATTCATAAAGCATCATGGCGCCAAGCAAAGGTTTTTGGCTGAGTCACGGACATGCTGTTGTTCCGTCAGTCGTTCTTGGCCGACCCAGTGCATTTATTTCAATTGCACGGGAGCTCGCGGTATCGGCTGAACCAGTGCATAGCCTGAAGGTGTCACCGCTAGCGTTTAAGCTTAAGCCGCTGGGCAAATAGGCCGCAAAGTCCTGATAGCCTGCAGTCCCGGTTCTTAAAGTAAATCCGCTGGTCAAAGCCGGGTAGGTTTTTAGCAAAGTGTCCGCAGTATCAAACACGCCATCTCCGTCCAAATCGGTAAAAATATCCCAACCTGAATCCCAGTTTTGATTTGTACTTCCTTTTCTTCGGACGCTGATTTGCACACCGCGTTTAACGGCTTCGCTACGTGCCAAGCTTAACGATGCAACCAATTCATTGGCATAAGTAGTTAACCGGGTGCTGTTTATGATTGATGTAAAACCGGGTATGGCTACACCCGCAAGAATAGCGGCAATAGAAATCGTAATTATGAGTTCAATCAGGGTAACGCCCAGGCTTTTTGTTTGCTTGTTGCTCATCGATGATGAATCTCTATATATTGATAGTTTTCAGCATAAGCGTTAAGTGCGAAAAAAAACAGCACCTTTGCTCACAGTTTCCTGCATTCGAACTTATTACTAACGGGGAAACATGTTTTCAAGAGCAACCGACGCTGTTTTGGTTACGATTTAAACATACGATACAAATCAGCTGGCTTAAATTCATGAAAAGCTGCTCAGAACCTGCGGACGTGCCGCTTACTACCGACTAACGCCTAAATCATCCGGCTCCTCAATAACCGGATTAACCAGCGTGCCGATACCCTCAATTTCAATCCGGGCGGTTTGCCCCGGCAACATATAACCGCGCGGCTTCATTTTTACGCCGACACCGGCTGGAGTGCCTGTGGCAATCACATCGCCCGGTTCCAGCGTCATCGCTTGCGACAAATAGGCGATCATTTCATAGCAGTTAAAAATCATCTGCCGGGTATTGGCGTTTTGCCGCAGTTCATCGTCAATCCAGGTTTTAAGATCCAGATTATGCGGATCGCCGATTTCATCGGCGGTAACGATCCACGGCCCCAGCGGACCATGGGTATCGAATGATTTTCCCAGCGTAAACGTCGGCGAACGAAACTGCCAGTCGCGCACCGAAACGTCATTGGCAATGGTAAAACCGGCAATGACCCGGTGAGCTTTATCGACCGGCACATGGCGACAGCGGGTACCGATAACAAACGCCAGCTCGCCTTCATAATCCAGCTTGTCGGACACTTTAGGCCGATGTATCGCATCGCCGGGCCCGATCACACAGGTGCCCTGTTTGGTGAAAAAACTGGGATACTCAGGCTTGTCCAGTCCGGTCTCTTCGATATGGTCGGCATAGTTCAGGCTGATGCCTAAATACTTACCCGGCCTCGGCACCGGCGCATGCAATTTGACCTGGTCCAGCGCGATACGGTCGTTGCCGCTGTCGATCTGCTGCCGCATGGCATCCAGTGCACTGGAGCCTGCACTCAGAAATTCGAGCATGGTTACCGGGATTTTAGTATTATTTTTTCCGTCAACGACAAAGCCATCAACGACAGCGCCTACACGGGTTTCGTGATTATAAGTAAAGGTTACCAGTTTCATGAGTTAAGCTTGTTCGGATGATTTCAAGTGCGGCTATTATAAACACAAGCGTAAACATAAGAGTTTGTGCAAAAAAAAGATATAATTAATAATTTTTAATTCAAGAGGATCACAAAATGAACGAAAACTGGATTGCTCCCTCCATTCTGTCAGCCAATTTCGCAAAACTGGGTGAAGAAGTTGATAATGTTTTAAAAGCGGGCGCCGATGTTGTGCATTTTGATGTCATGGATAACCATTTCGTGCCCAATCTGACCATCGGGCCTTTGGTTTGCGAAGCGCTGAGAAAACACGGCGTTACCGCACCAATTGACGTTCATTTAATGGTTGAGCCTGTTGATCGTCTTATTCCCGACTTCGCCAAAGCCGGTGCAAGTATCATTACTTTCCATCCCGAAGCCTCTGTACATATCGACCGCACCCTGCAATTGATTAAAGATTGCGGTTGCAAGGCTGGCCTGGTATTTAACCCGGGCACACCGCTGCATTATCTGGATTATGTCATGGATAAACTGGATATGATTTTGTTGATGTCGGTTAACCCCGGTTTTGGCGGCCAGTCATTCATCCCTTCAGCGCTGGATAAATTGCGTGAAGTCAGAACAAGAATCGACAACAGCGGCCTGGATATTCGCCTGGAAATCGACGGCGGCGTTAAAGTCGATAATATCCGCGAAATTAAAGCAGCCGGTGCCGATACTTTCGTCGCAGGTTCAGCTATTTTCAGCCAACCGGATTACAAAAAAGTAATTGACGAAATGCGTGCTGAATTGGCTAAGGCAGTTTAAAGACCGACACCGTTCCCACGCCTGCCCTGAGTCTTGTAAGGGCTCCGGCGTGGGGACGCCGCTAGTGACGCGCCAGCGTCGCATTTGCATATACACATTGAATAGCAAAAATGACCCCAGAGCAATTCAATCGCTATGCCCGACAGGGCTACAACCGCATCCCGATTTGCCGCGAAGTGTTGGCCGATTTGGATACGCCCTTGAGCGCCTGCCTGAAACTGGCCGACGGCGCTTATTCCTATTTGTTTGAATCGGTACACGGTGGCGAGCAATGGGGTCGCTATTCGATCATTGGTCTACCCTGCCTTAGCGTCGTTAAAATTACCGGCAATCAAACCCGTCTGGAACAAAACGGCGAACTGCTGGAGTCGGTCACGCACGACAATCCGCTAATCTGGATCGAGCAGTTTAAGTCGCGTTATAACGTTCCTGACATTGACACCCTGCCCCGCTTTAACGGCGGCTTGGAAGGGGAGCAATCATGAGCGCCGTCAAAATCCCCCCTAGCCCCCCTTTTACAAAGGGGAGGATAAAAGTCGTCATGATCGATAACTACGACTCGTTCACTTACAACCTGGTGCAATATTTCGGCGAGCTAGGCGCCGATGTCACCGTCGTGCGTAACGATCAGGTGACCGTAGAAGATATAGAAAAACTGGCGCCCGATAAATTGGTGGTTTCACCCGGCCCCTGTACGCCAAAAGAAGCAGGCATATCCGTTGAGGCCATTTTAAAGTTTGCCGGGAAAACTCCTATCCTGGGCGTTTGCCTCGGGCATCAAAGCATCGGCTACGCGTTCGGCGGCAATATCGTCCATGCCAAAAGCATCATGCACGGTAAAACCTCGCTGGTTTATCATCATAATCAGGGCGTATTCAAAGGGCTTAACAACCCGTTCACCGCCACCCGTTATCATTCGCTGGTCATCGAACAGGAGTCCATACCCGATTGCCTGGAAATAACCGCCTGGACCCAGGACGAAACGGGCAAGCTGGATGAAATCATGGGCGTCAGGCACAAACAGCTGGATATTGAAGGCGTGCAATTTCATCCTGAGTCGATTCTGACCGAGCATGGGCATGATATGTTGCGGAATTTTTTGGAAAGGTAACCGCCTGCGCGCCGGCGTCATGGACCTCGACTCCACTATGCTGGAAATCACACTTTCCATTGCAGGCAAAAAACTGTAGGCCGGAATAAGCCAGTTTGAGCGATAGCAAAGACTGGCGTTTCCGGCGCACCACCAGGATTCGCCGGAAACGCCACCTCGCGCTACGCGCTTGGATGGCCTTATTCCGGCCTACGTCTGACATTAATCAGGAGTGCATCATGAGTCGTATCGTCTGGCTATTTCTAAGCACCGTATTGTTTGCATCAGTCACTCAGGCAAAGCCGTTAACCCCGGAACAGGTACCGGAACCGCTCAAACCCTGGATAGCCTGGGTATTACAGGACAGCCCTGAGCCCGCCTGCCCTTTCATCTACAACAGTTACGAGCAAAAACGCTGTAGCTGGCCGACCCAAACCCAACTGGATTTAACCAGCGAAAAAGGCGTTTTTTCGATGAGCTGGACGGTGTATCAAGACAGCTGGATCAGCTTGCCGGGTGATAAAAAACACTGGCCGCTTAATGTAACAGTTGATAACAAAACCGCGCTGATCATGGATAAAGACGGCATACCGTCGATAAAACTGGTTGCCGGCTTGCAGCATCAAATCAAAGGCGGGTTCTTGTGGACGGCCATTCCTGATAACTTAAAGATACCCGACGACACCGGACTGATTGAGCTGCGCATTAACGGGGTCGAGATACCGACACCGGCCATTAAAGACGGACAGCTATGGTTAAAGGAAAGCGAGATAGGCTTAAAAAAACCGGAAAACATCCAAAACAACCTGGATATTCAGGTCTTCCGAAAAATCATTGATGAAGTGCCCGCACAGGTTTTAACCCGGCTGACACTGGAAGTCTCCGGCGAGCAACGCGAGGTCAAATTGCCCCGGCCTATCCTGGACGGCTTTATCCCGCTGAGCTTGGAAAGCCCATTGCCCGCACGACTGGAGCCCGACGGACAGTTATTGATCCAGCTGCGCCCCGGTCACTGGGAGCTCGACATACTGGCCAGAAACAGCCGAGAACTGAATGAGCTACCGCTCGCTCCTTCCGAACAAGGCATCCAGTGGCCGGAATCGGAAATCTGGTCATTCGATGCACACCCCCAACTGCGCGTCGTTGAAATCGAACAGCTCAGCGCGATAGATCCCAGCCTGACCAACCTGCCGGACGACTGGAAAACCCTTCCGGCCTATAAAATCAACCAGGGCCAGGCGATGGGCTTTAAAACCATACGCCGGGGCGATCCGGACCCCGAACCCAATCAACTCAATCTGACCAGAAAGCTATGGCTGGATTTCGACGGCGAAGGCTATACCGTCAATGACACGATTACCGGCAACATGACCCGCGGCTGGCGGCTGAATACCCTGCCGCAAACGCAACTGGGAAAAGTCACCCTAAACGGCGGCAACCAGTTTATTACCCGGGATAAATCCGGCAAGCAAGGCGTTGAAGTCAGAAGCGGCGCGATAACGCTGAATGCCGACAGCCGTATTGCCGGTGCAATCGGTTCAACCAGCGCAGTGGGCTGGGAGCAGGATTTTCACACGGTCCGCGCCGAACTGAACCTGCCGCCGGGCTGGCGTTTGCTGGCGGCCGGCGGCGTCGACAATGTACCGGACAGCTGGATTTCCCGTTGGACCTTGCTGGACTTGTTCCTGGTGTTAATCGCCGCGCTGGCAACCGGTAGACTATGGAATCCCTATTGGGGCGGCCTCGCCTTGGTAACCCTGGCATTGATCTGGCATGAACCGGGATCGCCCCATTTCGTCTGGCTGAATATTCTGGCCGCAACCGCCTTGATCAAGGTATTACCGCAAGGCCGGTTTTTAAAATCCATGAGCTGGTATCGCAACGTTTTCTGGCTGGCCTTAATCATGATCGCCTTGCCTTTTATGGTGCAGCAGGTGCGCACCGGGCTGTATCCGCAACTGGAAAGGCCCTGGCAAGCGGTCCCTATGCCCATCTTCCAAGACCGCGGCATGGTTGGAACAGCGGTTGAAATGACCGCACCGGCACCCGTCTCCGAAGCGATCAGCGAGATGAAAGAAAAGGTGTTAAGAAAATCAATGTCATCAGATGCCTATTCGTCTTATGGTTATACAAACCAGGCGGTCGATTTTGACCGCATCGACCCTAAAGCCAAAGTGCAGACCGGCCCCGGTTTGCCACAATGGCAATGGCGCAAGGTGCTGTTGTCATGGAACGGTTCGGTTGATGCCCAGCAACAACTGCACTTATGGTATTTAACGCCGACGCTGACCCTGCTGCTCAACTTCATCCGTGCGATTTTAGTCGCGGCGCTGGCCTTGTTGATGTTCGGCGTTGCGGAAAAGTTCAGCTTTAAACGTATTCGACCTTCGACGCCGTTGCTGCTGTGGTTTTTGCTGTTGCCGATGCTGTCCGTGCCGTCACCCAAGGCGTATGCCGAAATTCCGGACAAAGCCGTACTGGACGAACTGAGAAACAAGCTGCTGGAAAAGCCGGTGCCGCCCGACTGCTTGCCGAACTGCGCGCAAATTCAGCAGATGAAAATAACCATTACCGATAAGGAATTGGCAATCGCCTTACAGATTCACGCCCAACAATCCGTAGCGGTCCCTTTGCCCGCAGAATATGAACAATGGTTTCCTAATCACGTCTTTGTTGACGGCAAAATAGCGTCAGGACTTTACCGCGATAACAACGGCCTGTGGCTTAACCTGGACGAAGGCGAGCATCAGGTTGTACTCGGCGGAGTCGTGCCCTTGTTAAGCAAATTCACCCTGCCTTTGCCGTTAAAACCGAACTGGGTCAGCATTCAAAATACCGGCTGGCAGGTCATAGGCCTACAGGAAAACGGCGAAGTTGACGATCAACTGCAATTTAGCCGCATAAACCAGACCGAACAGCAGCAAAGCGCAGCCGAACTGGAACCGGGCGCGTTGCCGCCGTTTGTCAGGATTGAGCGCACCCTGCAACTGGGCCTGGACTGGCGGGTTATCACCCGGATCATCCGCGTATCACCGGCCGATTCCGCCGTGGTATTGGCGGTGCCCTTGTTGCCGGGCGAGTCGGTTACCAGCACAGGCATCCGGGTTAAGGACGGCAAAGTCGAGGTGAATATCCCGGCCCAGCAAACCGAGCTGCAGTGGGAATCCACGCTGGAAAAATCGGAAAAAATCGATTATGTCGCCACTCAAACCGAACAATGGATAGAGGTGTTGCAAGCCGATGTCAGCCCCATCTGGCATATTGAGACATCCGGCATCGCAATGATCCATCTGAATAACGACGGGCAATGGCTGCCGGAATGGCATCCCTGGCCGGGCGAAAAAATCACCCTGCAAATAACCCGGCCCGAAGCGGTGGAAGGACAAACCTTAACCATCGACAACAGCCGTTTGAGCATCAAACCGGGGCAACGCAATCAGGAAGCCGAATTAAGCATCAGCTTGAGAAGCTCGCAAGGATCGCAGCACACAATCATCCTGCCGGAACACGCCGTACTGCAAAGCGTCGCGATCAACGGTCAAACCCAACCGCTCAGGCAGGAAGGCCGAAAGCTCACCGTGCCGGTCAATCCCGGCAAGCAGGAAGTCGCAATCGGCTGGCGGGAGGCGACCGGCATCAGCACTATTCTGACTACGCCGCAGGTGGACTTGGGAGCGCCGAGCGTCAACGCCAACCTGAATATCGGCTTAGGATCCGACCGCTGGGTATTATTTGCAATGGGGCCGAAACTCGGGCCTGCGGTTTTATTCTGGGGCATGCTGATTGTTATTTTGATGCTGTCGCCGGGCCTCGGCAAAATCCCGCTGACGCCCTTAAAAGCCCGGCACTGGTTTTTATTGTTAGTAGGGCTTAGCCAGATACCCCTTGCGTCGGCAGGCATTGTCATTGCATGGTTGATGCTGCTGGGCTGGCGCAAGACGCAACAGGCTTCGGGCATTCGCTATTTTAATGCGCTGCAAGTTATGATCGGCCTATTAACCGTGGTTTCGCTGGGCCTGTTGTTTTTAGCGGTCGAGCACGGTTTACTGGGTTCGCCCGATATGCAGATCATCGGCAACCAGTCTTCAGCATTCAACTTAAACTGGTATCAGGATAGAAGTTCACCGACATTGCCCATAGCGACGCTGGTCTCAGTGCCGCTGATAGCCTACCGATTATTGATGCTGGTTTGGTCGCTCTGGCTGGCGGTATCATTGCTCAACTGGCTGAAATGGGGCTGGGAGTGTTTCTCAACTAACGGCTTATGGCGTAAAAAAATAATTGAAAAGGGGACTGAAGCCAAAGAAACAGAACAAGGCCCAAGCACTCATAGCCAATAATAAGCAAAGAGCATTTATTCTTGAACATCGCCCAATTGCGTACCATTCGATTCAGACCAAACGAATGGTACGAGAGAAGCATCAGTCCGCTTTAAGTTAAGCGGATAATCCCCTGCACGTTTTAAACCAAAATAGGCATTATTTTTATATACCTTGTTTTGAGACTTTTCTATTTGTTGAAATAGCCGCAATTATGGCCCGGCCGCATGAATATTGATCATATAATTTAATCAAAAACGGGCCGGTGAGTTGTTCCCGGTTATTTATTTTGCACATAAATATATTTTTATTATTGCCAACTAAAACACCTGCATTCTTCCTAGAAGTTTATTGTAATCACTCGCTTATCGTTATTTATAAAACACCTCATGCCCGGCGCTCAGCTAAGCGGCCTGGCCCAGCCTTTTACATCCAGTTATAGGCTCATATTGATGAGCCCCGTCTATCGTTGCATAGTCCCTGTGCATTGCGTATGATTTAATTGTAGGACTAATCCTACATGCATCGGCGACGTCATTTCCTTCTTCCAGCAGGCCGTATTAGAAGGCATATCTAAATACTATAAAAATGGCTGCTACCTTACATAAAAATAAACAATAAAAGCTTATTTCTCAAATGTTTAAAAATATTTTCATCAGTTTCAAAAACCGTATTCTGCTGGGATTTTGCAGCCTCATTATTATGATGGCTGTCATTATTTATGTAAGTTTGGACCAGTTCTCCACAGTCCAGCAAAATACGGCTGAATTAAACAGTACGATTATGCCCTTTGCTATAGCAGTGGAAGGCATGGTGGTTGATGTGATTCAAGTTCAACAGTTTTTAACTGATGTTTCAGCAACCCACGATCCCGAAGGCTACAAGGATGCTGAGGACGCTGCCGCTGATTTCAAAAAGAGAGTGAAGGAAATTCTCGCATTTGAGTCCATTACTGCCTCGCAAAAGGACGAGTTGGCCAAGCTTGATGCCGCTTTTGACCCATTTTATAACCAAGGCAAGCTCATGGCTTCAGCCTACATCGGTCAGGGCATCCAAGCCGGTAATGCCATCATGGAAGATTTTGATGCCGCGTCGCTCAGCCTGGCTGAGCTTACGAGAAAATTTAAGAGTGATGCAGTCAATAAACAGATTCAAACAACCACCGACCTAAGCAGTGCGACAAAGTATGCCTCCCGTCTGTTGATTGGCATATCTATTCTGGTGGTCACGCTGAGTTTAGGCATCGCGTTTTACTTAGCGAATTACCTCTATAAACAATTGGGCATAGATCCGTTCTATGCGAAAGCCATCGCCAAAGAAATAGCTCAGGGTAATTTTAAGCGGGATATCAACTTGGACGAAGGCGATAAAAGCAGCTTATTGTATGCGATTAAAACCATACAAACATCGATCAATGCTTTCGTCGCCGCACAAACTGTCATGTCGCAAAAGCACGCGGAAGGCTGGATCTGGGCAGAAATAGATGCTGCGCAGTTTCCCGGTACTTACGGCAAAATGGCACGCGACATCAATGCACTGACCAAGTCCCATATCGATGTAAAAATGCAGGTGGTTAAGGTTATCACCCAATATGCCAAAGGTGATTTCAGTCTCGATATGGATCGCTTGCCCGGCGATAAAGCTAAAATTACAGAAGCTGTCGATAACGTAAAGAAAACCCTGTTTGAAGTCAGCAGTGAAATAGACGCACTTGCTGAAGCCGGTTCAAAAGGTGACTTTTCCAAGCGCGCCGATACCTCCAGATTCGAGTTCATGTTCAAAGACATACTGACCGATTTTAATACGCTGATAGAAACTTGCGACATTGGCTTTAAGGATATATTGACTGTTACCAACGCCATGGCTCAAGGCGATATGACGCAGGTTATCGACAAGCACTACCCCGGCACCTTCGGGGAAGTGATTACCGGCATGAACATAACAGGGGAACATCTCAAAAGCCTGGTCAGTGAAATTAAGGAAGCGACAGAAAATATCAACACGGCGGCTAAAGAAATCGCATCAGGCAATAATGACTTGTCGCATCGCACTGAAGAACAGGCGGCCAGCCTTGAAGAAACGGCTGCCAGCATGGAGGAGCTGACGTCCACTGTGCAAGCCAATAGCGAAAATGCTAAACAAGCGAATCAGCTTGCCAAGAGTGCCGAGGAAATAGCGGATAAAGGCGTCACCGTAGTCGGTAAAGTGGTTACGACGATGGACTCGATCAATGCGTCGTCGCATAAAATCGTCGACATTATATCGGTGATAGACGGCATCGCGTTCCAAACTAACATTCTGGCCCTGAACGCTGCGGTAGAAGCCGCTCGCGCCGGCGAACAAGGTCGAGGGTTTGCTGTTGTCGCCAGTGAGGTTCGCAATCTTGCTCAGCGCGCCGCTACCGCGGCAGGGGAAATTAAAGGCTTGATCGCTGATTCGGTAGAAAAAATCGAAGACGGCAGCAAACTGGTCACACAGGCCGGACACACCATGAAAGAAATTGCCAGCTCCATTCACCATGTCACCGCTATCATGTCAGAAATTTCTGCCGCCTCCGTCGAACAAAGTTCCGGCATCACGCAAGTCAATCAAGCCATCGCGCAAATGGATGACGTGACCCAGCAAAATGCCGCGCTAGTGGAACAAGCGGCTGCCGCTGCAGAATCAATGGAAGACCAAGCTCAAAATCTTTCCGCTACGGTCGCGGTTTTTAAAACGGGTGACGACTCGCTCAGCCCCGCCATTAACCGTATAAAACAAAAAGCCATACCGGTAAAAATAGAAACCTATAAAAGCAAACACACGACTTCCGTTCCTGAAAATAAAAGCATCCATAACGTGAAAGAAATCAGCATGGATCTCGATGTAGCATTACATAAGCATGCCGAATGGAAAGTGAAATTCCGTACCGCCATATCCCATAACGAGAAACTGGATGTCGTCACTATCTCAAAAGATAATTGCTGCGATTTTGGAAAATGGCTACACGGCAATACCAAGCTTCATCTTGGCCATTTGGAGAGCTTTTCAGAATGTATTTCAAAACATGCCGCATTTCATGTCGAAGCGGGCAAAGTTGCACAAGCTATCAATGACAAGAGGCTTCAAGAAGCGAACACCATGCTCAACACCGACTCCGACTTCATTGCCGCATCAGGCGCAGTCGGCGTTGCCATTATGCGCTTGAAAAAGGATGTTGCCTTGTCAACAAAGCCTGTCCTTGCAAAACATCAGCCGATGGCTGTCGCTAATGGCGAATGGGAGGAATTTTAGACAATAACTGTCGAGATTCACAAGGTTATTGTCTAAAAGCATAAGCCCGCTTTAAACACACCGTGTGACATCCACGGCTCCGAAATGACAGGGACGATACGTGCGATGCACCCCGACCTACCGTTAATATCAACAGCATCGACAAAACTGCTTAATGTCAACCTTCCACTTCCAACAGTTTTCAGTATTACAAAAGCACTCCGGCATGAAAATATGCACCGATGCCGTTTTATTCGGCGCTATGGCACCGGTCAATCCGGACGACCGAGTGCTGGACATCGGCACCGGAACAGGGGTACTTGCGCTGATGGCAGCGCAACTGGCCGCGACGAAAGTAACCGCAGTGGAATTGACGCAAGAAGCTTTTAAAGAAGCCGACATTAACTTCAACAACAGCCCGTGGGTGGATCGACTTGAGGCCGTGCATCAGGATATTCAAAGCTTCGCCTTAACCGCCAACCGGCAATACGACCTCATCATCAGCAACCCGCCGTTTTTTGAAAACCACCTCAAGACCGTCGATACCCTTAGAAATAGCGCTAGGCACACCGACCAACTGCCTTTTACCGATTTGATCGGTATTGCCGAACAATTATTATCCCCGCAGGGGTTGTTTTACCTGTTGCTTCCCGCTCATGCGGTAGCAAAGTTTTCCGCCCTGGCCTTAGCGGCGGGGTTTTATTTGATCAATCAAACCGATTTTCGCGGCTATACTCATAATGAAGCCAAAGTATCCGCGCTGACATTCAGCCGCACAGCGACTGTGTTTACGGCAAGGTTGTTGACGATCTATGCATCCCACAATGTTTACAGCCAAGACAGTGAACGTTATCTGGCGGATTTTCTGTTGCGGTTTGCTAAAGATCAGCCTAAGCGACCCATTTAAAAACCTAATCAAAACCGGTATGCTCGTGTTTTTTATTTAACAGCAGGTTGTGCAAGTTTCACCTCGTTCCCACAGAGTACGTCAACTGCCCATTAAGTTAAGAATTTTAGTGAGCGCTAGTTCCCAAGCTCCAGCTTGGGAACTCAGTGTAGGAAGCTCTAGCTTCCTGTCTCACGAAGCTACCTGCATGGACAGATATTTGCTCATTCAAATCTGTCCATGCAGGAGCGGCTCCCAAGCTGGAGCGTATTTCTTAACTTAATGACAGTGACATAGCACGTGGGTATGAAATCAGGCAGCGTTGCACCACGATGTAGTGTCAGACGACTACACGGCGCAACGCGCCGCACAATGCATTACCACGCGGCGCGTGGGAACGAGAAAACGCATAGGGACGAGGAATCATGAATAATATTTTCAAAGGTAAATTAAATCGCTGGAACGATGATAAAGGATTCGGTTTTATCATCCCTGAAAACGGGAATAACGAAGTCTTCATCCATATCTCAGCATTGAAAAACATGAGTCGCCGCCCTGTTGTCGGCGATGTGATTTTGTATCAGTTACATGTTGGCAATGACGGAAAAAATAAGGCTATCAATGCCAAAATTGATGGCGTTTCTTTTGCCAAAACAAGAAGCCCTTACAGAAATGACAAGGTTAAGCACAATGGGGTGACACAAATAATCTTTATTGCTGTTTTGGTTTTTGTCGGACTTTTTGCTTATAAAAAATTTACTGCAGCAAATCATCTATCCAATGAAAGTTATGGATTGGGTGACTCAATTACGGATATTGTTCAAGGCGTTACACGGAATGTAGAGAAATCTAAACCCAGTTATAAATGCGATGGCAGGACTTATTGTTCTCAAATGACGTCATGCGAAGAAGCGGAATTTTTTATAACCCATTGTCCTGATACGAAAATGGACGGAGATAATGACGGCGAACCCTGTGAAAGCCAATGGTGTGGTTAGATACCCTGCGGGCTCACACATCCTTGTGTAAGCCTCCACAGTTCTTGGCTGGGTTAACTTCGATTAGTTAACGATACGATGTCCGCGATTTCTCATGCAGTTGGAATAGGCTCTTTTGTATCCTGCTTCGCCCTCCAAACCCTGTTTGGCGCCGCCGCCGATACCGCCGACTGTCGCACCTATCGCTGCACCTGTTCCTGGACTTCCTGTTATCGCACCTATAGCCGCACCGCCGGCCGCGCCGATTAAGCCGCCTACGCCTGCACCGATAGCGGTTTCTTTTGCAGTACCGCCGGAAGCATGGCTCGCAAGATCCTTACACTCGGCCATATCCTGATTGATTCGATAGGCATTAGGATCATTGTAAGCATCAACGGTCGGCGTCCATCCGCCTTGGCTGTAGCAACCTGAGATTAATGCGCTGCCTATTAAAACGATGCTGGTTGTTAGTTTTTTCATTTTGATTACCTCTGGTAAAGTTGTTTCCTTACAGAATACTTCATTTTTCATGAATAAAGTATGAACACCATAACACTATAAGTCAGTCGGCGTTTTACAAATGCCTTTAGGATAAAGAATCCACCTTCTCCAATCAATAAGTAGTATCACTGACCGATAAAATCTTGGCGTTATAGCTCCCTTAAAACCTGGAGCGGCGATTTATTAACCACATTTCTTACGCCCCAGCAGCCCGCCAAGCCTACGAATAACGCGCCGGTTGGCGGCACAATGCCCCATAAATAAACATTAGCGCGGTACTCCATGTGCATGACATGGGTGTACAGCGCATAGAGCATGGCTTCCGAGATGACGACCGCTAACAGGCCGGAAATCAGCCCGAGCAGGCTAAACTCGATGATGTGGGTTTTCCTTAAAAATGCGCGATTTGCGCCCAGCGTTCGCATCAACGCGCCCTCATGGATACGGCTGTCCAACGTCGCATACACGGCGGCGAACAAGACCGTGAATCCGGCCATCAGCGCAAAATACAACAGGTAGTTTATCGCTTCGGTCAATTGGCTCAGTATGGTTTTAAATTGGCGCAAGATTAAATCGACTTCCAATACGGTGGTACTGGGGTATTTTTTGACCAGCGCGTTTAAAAAGTCTTTTTGACTCTCCGGCAAATAAAAGCTGGTGATAAACGTGCTGGGAAAAGCATCCAGCGTACCGGGCGAGAAAATCATGTAAAAATTCGGCTTCATGGTATCCCACTGAAGTTCGCGGATGCTGGCAACAGTCGATGTAAACTGCTGGCTGCCGACGGTAAAGGTCAACAGGTCGCCCAGCTTTATTTTCAGGCTTTTGGCTAATTTCTGTTCGACAGAAACCTGCCCGGTTTGCGCATCCTGCCACCAACTCCCGGCGGTGATTTTATTATCCGCAGGCAGATCCTTGGTCCAGGTCAGGCTCAATTCGCGATGCGTGGCATTTTCGCCCGGTGAATCTTTGCTGACGATTTGTTGCACCGGCGTGTTGTTGATGGCGACCAGACGGCCCCTGATCACCGGATAAAACCGGCTTCCATTGATTTGTTGCTGTTGCAGGTCTTGTTGAAAGCTTTGTTGCTGCTCGGGGAAAATATTCAGCGCGAAATGATTCGGCGCATTAGCGGGCAGCTGTTTGTGCCAGTCATTGATTAAATCGGTGCGCACGGTAAAACTGAGCACCATCGCCACCAACGTAATGGAAAAAGCCAGTATTTGACCGACGCTGCCCCGGCTGTTTTTTAATAAACCCTGCAAGCCGAAGCGCCAGGTCAGGCCAAGATGCGGCAACAGTCTCCGGCTAAATCGCAGCAAACCATAAACCAGCAAACCGAGCAGCAGCAAGGAACTCAAGCCGACGCCGATAATGGTTGCGGTCATCTTAAGATCATCGGTATAGCGCCAGATCAATACACCGATAATACCGATGGCCAAACCGTAAATCAGCCACGCGCTGCTCGGCAAAGGTTCCAGTTCGCGGCGCAATACTCTAAGCGGCGACACTTTTTTAAGGCGCAATAACGGCGGCAGCGCAAAACCCAACAAAATAGCCATGCCGATGATAAAGCCGAAAAAAACCGCCAACCAACCGGGATTGGCGACCTGCTGAGGCAACAGCGATCTCAATAAATGGAACAGCGCTTCCTGCGCGAACCAGCCCAACAGGCAACCTATGGCGCTGGCCAATAAACCCAACACGACAAACTGGCTGCCGAAAAGCCAGAGTATCTCATTCTGCTTGCAGCCCAGACAGCGCAGGATGGCGGTGGCGTTAAAGTGCCGTTCGGTATAACGCCGCGTCGCCATCGCAATCGCCACGCCGGAGATCAAAATAACGATAATGCTGGATAAGCCCAGATAGCGTTCAGCGCGTTCCAGCGCCGAGCCCAGCTCCGGGCGATCGTCATGGATATCCATGATACGCTGGGACGGATTCAACTGCGGTTTGATCCAGCGATTGAATTCGCTTAACGCTTTGCTGTCGCCGCTGAATTGAAAGAAATAATGCACGCGGCTGCCCGGCTGCAAAATGCCGGTAACCTTCAAATCGTCCGCATTAATCATCACCCGCGGCGAGAAGCTGTAAAAATCGCCGCGCTTGTCGGGTTCGTAAGTAATGATGTTGCTGACGGTGAGCTTTTTTTCACCGACCGTTAACAGTTCGCCGAGATTAAGTTTAAGCGCCGACAGGATGCGTTTATCAACCCAGGCGGTTCCGGGTTTTGGGCCGGTGTGTTCGACGGTTTCAGCCGAATAATCCGAGGCGGTGGCTTTTAAAAAACCGCGCAACGGATAGGCGGAACTGACCGCTTTAATGCCCGCCAGTAATAGCTCGTCATGCTCAATCAACACGCTGGAAAATTCAAGCGTTTGCGCTTGAGCGAGATTGAGTTGCGTTGCCTTGGACAGCCATTCGTCAGGAATCGCGGCCGGGCTTGTGATCACCAAATCAGCCGCCAGAAATTCCGCCGCTTGAGTGGTCATGGTCCGTTGCAAGCGGTCTGCAAACAGCGATATGGCGGTCGAGCTGGTGACTGCAATGATCAAAGCCAATATCAGTATGGTTAACTCGCCGGAACGGCTGTCGCGCCATAACAGTCGCAATGCCAGATTAAAACGTGTCATAAGTGTATTCACAAAATTAATATCAAGTTAGTTGTTCTCAATGTCCACGAAAAGCACGAAAGACACGAAAAAAATGAATAATACATCCGGGTTTGTTAATTGACTTCGGTTGCTGCCCCAAAGCAACCGTCGAACGGGTTGTGCTATAAATCCTTTTCGTGCTTTTCGTGTTTTTTCGTGGACCATGCTTTTTCATTGGACGTGAGTAACATCAGTTATCTACCATGCACCCGGAATCCAGTTTAATAGTGCGCTGGCAGCGGGCCGCCAAGGCTTGGTCATGCGTCACCAAAATTAACGTAGTCTTGTTTTCCAGATTAAGCTCGAACAGCAAATCAATAATATGCGCGCCAGTCTTGCTGTCCAGATTGCCGGTCGGCTCGTCGGCAAACAAAATCGCGGGCTGGGTGACAAAGGCTCTGGCCAGGGCCACGCGCTGCTGCTCGCCGCCGGAAAGTTTTTGCGGGGTATGCGATAAACGGTGCGAAAGACCGACCCTATCCAATAGTGCGGTAGCCGAAGCCTTGGCGTTTTTATCGCCGCTTAATTCCAAAGGCAGCATCACGTTTTCCAGCGCGGTCAACCCCGGCAGCAATTGAAAGGACTGGAAGACAAAGCCTATCAGCTCATTGCGTATCGCCGCCCTGCCGTCCTCGTTCATCGCGGTTAATGATTTCCCGTTCAAACTGATAGTCCCGGAAGTCGGCGTGTCCAATCCGGCCAGCAGGCTGATTAAGGTCGATTTGCCTGAACCGGATTCGCCGACGATGGCAATACTCTCACCGGATTTGATTATCAAATCTATGGATGACAAGATATGCAATATTCCATCGGACGTGGCTACCGATTTACTCAGGTTTTCCGTTACTATAATACTAATGTTGTTTAATGATTGAGTTTGCATAATGACCCGTTTTTTATTTGCCGCGATTGTTTCGTTAATGTCGATGGCCGCTACGGCCAAATCCATTGTTGTATTGGGAGATAGTATCAGTGCCGGTTACGGAATTGAAGTTTCGCAAGGCTGGGTGACGTTGTTGCAGCAAAAACTGAATGAAAAAGACAAGGGCCATATTATCCACAACGAAAGCATCAGCGGCGATACTACGGCCGGCGGCTTGGCGCGGATAAACCAGGCCTTAACGCTGGACAAGCCGGACATCGTCATCATTGAACTCGGCGCTAATGACGGCTTGCGCGGTTTGCCGCCGGAGTTGATCAAAAGCAATCTTGCCGAAATTGCCCATCGCGCACAGCAAGCCGGGGCAAAAGTTTTGTTGCTGAGCATGAAAATCCCGCCCAATTACGGCAAGCGCTATATCGATCTTTTTTATAATATTTACCCGCAATTAGCTACGGAGCTGGGCGTCCCGTATGTGCCTTTTATTATGGAAGATGTCGCCCTGACCAAGGATATGATGCAACAAGACGGACTGCATCCCAATGCCAACGGGCAGCCGGTCATTGCAGATAAAGTATGGCGGCAGCTGCTGCCGCTATTAAAATAATAAAACCTTCAACAAGAAGAGAACCCTAGATGAAATCACTAACACTCGAAAAAGCCAACCTCATTATAAATACCGCAACCAACAAGGCCCGTAAACTCAACATGGAACCGATTACCGTAGTCGTTCTGGATGCGGCGGGACATTTAAAAGCCATGCAACGGGAAGACGGCGCAACGATGATCAGGGAGCAGATTGCCACCGCAAAAGCCTGGGGCGCGGTCAGCATGGGCATATCATCACGCAGTCTGGCCAGCGTGGCGGAAAAGAGGCCCGACTTTATGAATGCCCTGTTAAACATGGCGGATGGGAAAATAATGCCAGTTCCGGGCGGCGTGCTGATTCGAGACACCAAAAACAACCTGATCGGCGCGGTCGGCATCAGCGGCGATATTTCCGATCAGGACGAGCGTTGCGCGATTGCGGGTATTGAGGCAGTGGGCTTTATTGCCGGTGTTTGAGTGGTCAAAATGCCAATACGCAATTATTTGCATGTGCGCAGCGGGTTTTGGTGGAAATATCTGAAAACATAATTACTTAGTACTAATGCAATGGAACGCAGATGACACAGATAATTATGATGAACGCAGCATTTTGTGAGTTGTGACTTGCTCTTAACCTTCGAAATAAAGCCGAAATTTAAACGCAAGGCGTTGTCGAATCAGAAAAAATCTTATCAAATCATAAGCAATCAAGGCCATCAGCGTTCTATTTTTTATTGCCAAGCAGGTATGTAGGCCGAAATAAGCCGGTTCGAGCATCGGCGAGAACGGGCGTTTCCGGCAAACGCCCCCGGATTCGCCGGAAACGCCACCTCGCGCTACGCGCTTGGATGGTCTTCTTCCGGCCTACACAATCGGTAGCAAAAAAGCTTAGTCCTGCGTCTGTCTTCAACGTCTACTATCCTTTCCGGTTCCCAATCCGGTATCGGAAAAGATGAAGAGATAAACAAGCTGCCGGGACGCATTTCACACCTGACTTTCTCGCCCAGCTCCGCCATGACCGCCGGGGAAAGAAAGGCAAACACCACCCCATAATGGGCAAGGTTGCAGTCCCATAAACTGGCGCGTTTTGCGGTCGCATTCGGCAGTGTGCGGCAGCGCCAGGCGGTAATGAGCCACGGTAGCGGCGCGCTTTCCCAGGCATCGACCTTGAGCGCTCGATGCTGCGCCAGCGGCACGGCGACTGAGCCGATTCCGGCACCAAGATCGGCAAAGCCATTGGCATTTTCCCGTTCAACAATGGCCGCTACCGCATCCGCTACGGCGTTCGAGGACAAGAACAACGGCACATCGCCCTTGACCGTACCCCAAAACACCAGCGCCAGCAGCAGCACGATCAGCAGATACAACCAGGAAGGCAACTGCAAGGTGAGCATGGCGATGGCCGTGGGCAAAAACAGTAAATGAATCGGCAGCCACCAGTACGGCTGGCGCAATGCGCCTGACCATAAGGCGGCGGCAACGCCTTGTACCAGCGCCAAACGCCATGCGCCGTGAAACAGCGCAGGCGACATCCAGGCCAGTGTGGCGGTAAGCGCCAGCCCCAGCGCCTGTGCGAAAAAAGCTTTTAATAACGTTATCAGGCCTGTTGTTCCGGCGATTTTTATCACGCTGAGGCCGGAAATAGGTGTACCGGTGTTAATTCTTCGGAGCAGTTGGTTTGGCCTCAGGAACATCAGGCACTGGAACCGGCGCGGAAGACGGCTCAAGGATTTTGGATACCGTTTCTTTAGAAGCCTTCTCCTCTAAAGCTCTTTGCCGGTTGCCTTCGCCATAAAGCGTAGCGGAAACCATAAACAAGACGGTCGATATAATCAGGACTAAAAAGCGGTCCGGCTTTTTCAAAAAGAATAACGGCCATTTCGGCTTAATCATTCCGACTATAAAAAAAAGCAGGGTCCAGATCCCGGTGTGAAAAGCGGCGGTTATCAGCATTATAATTACTCGTTAACTTACATTTAGATAGATTTATATTATTATTAGTTGAGCGGCCGTTTGCAACACGCACGCTGTTATTTTAACGGTTTTACTTTAATTGTTAGCATTGCTTTTTTAAGTCGGCTAATAAAACAAGATGTCTAAGCGGTTGAAGGTTGACACATCCCGTGTCAAAAAACTCTCATCTATAGAGTTTTTACAAAAAAATCAGGAGGTTCTATGGGTGGTTTTGTTTTAGCATTATTGATTTTCGCGGTCTTGATCGTTTTCATGAGCGTCAAGTCGGTTCCCCAGGGCATGGAATACACCGTAGAGCGCTTCGGCAAATATACCAACACACTGACGCCCGGCTTGAATATTATCGTGCCGATTATCGATCGCATCGGCAAAAAGATGGTGATGATGGAACAGGTGATGGACGTGCCGTCACAGGAAGTTATCACCAAAGACAATGCGATGGTGACCGTGGACGGGGTGATTTTCTACCAGGTTATGGATGCCGCCAAAGCCGCTTATGAAGTCAGCCAGCTGGGTTGGGCGATTTTGAATCTGGTGATGACCAATATCCGTACCGTCATGGGTTCAATGGACCTGGACGAATTGCTGTCGCGCCGTGATGACATCAATGCCCGACTGCTGTCCGTTGTCGACGATGCCACCACACCGTGGGGCATCAAAGTCACCCGTATCGAAATAAAAGACATTGCCCCGCCTAAAGATTTGGTTGAAGCGATGGGCCGACAAATGAAGGCCGAACGCTTGAAACGCGCCTCCATTCTTGAAGCCGAAGGATTAAGACAGTCCGAGATTTTACGTGCGGAAGGTGCGCAACAGGCGGCGATTCTGGAAGCGGAAGGCCGCAAAGAAGCCTCTTACCGCGATGCCGACGCCCGCGAACGCCTGGCGCAGGCCGAAGCCAGGGCGACGTTGATGGTGTCCGAAGCAATCGGCAAAGGCGATGTCCAGGCCATCAACTATTTTGTCGCGCAAAAATACATCGAAGCGTTAAAAGAAATTGGCGCCTCAAGCAACAGCAAACTGGTTTTCATGCCGCTGGATTCGTCCAGCGTGATTGGCGCGCTCGGCGGCATTGGCGAACTGGCGAAAGAAGCCATGGCTAAAAAGAGCTGACATGGCTGAACTGGAAATTGTCTTTTGGAACTGGTGGGTATTGGCCCTCGTTCTGTTGGTAGTCGAACTGCTGGCTCCCGGATTTTTCTTCCTGTGGATGGCGGCATCAGGCTTTGTAACCGGTTGCCTGTTGTTGCTGATACCTGCCATGGACATGAAATTGCAGGTATCGATTTTTTCGGTACTGTCTGTTGCAGCCATTACCGTATGGAAGCTTTACGGCAAAAAACATCCCATAACAACAGACCATCCCTTGTTGAATAAACGCGGCCAGCAATACATCGGCAGAGTCTTTAGCCTGTACAAGCCGATAGAAAACGGCGAAGGCAAAATCAAAGTAGACGATTCCATCTGGAAGGTTCATGGCGAAGATTGCGATATTTCCACCAAAGTAAAAGTCATCGCGGTACGCGGCACGGTGTTTGATGTGGAAAGGATTGAATAGTGTATTTTAAACAAAGAAAGAACCTCAAATGAAACCAAATTTTATCGGCGTAACCGGACTGCCCAGAGCAGGCTCGACATTGCTCTGCCAACTGCTCGCCCAACATCCCGAAATCCACTGCGAAGGGCACAGCTCACCGCTGTGCAACACTTTGCTGGGCATCCGGCGAATGATCAGCGACGACCAGTTCTACCTGTCCCAGCTCGACAATTCGTTCGACACCAGCTATGCGCATCTGGCTTCGGCGATGCAGGGGTTTTTGCGGGGCTGGAACCATGACTGCCAAAAGAAGGCAGTGGTCGACAAAAACCGCGCCTGGCTTCATGCCATAGAGCTGCTATTGCATATCGAGCCTGAGGCCAAACTGGTCGTGTGCATCCGCGAACTGGGGCAGATTTACGGCTCCATCGAAGCCCAGCACCAACGCACCATCCTGGTCGATTTCATCGATCATCTGGCCGACTTCGACCGCTTCGGAAGAGCCGACATGCTATTTGCCAAGGATAAAATCATCGGCGCACCGATGATCTCGCTGCACGCGGTGCCGGACTTGCCTAAGGAAGTGCAGGAACGCTTGTATTTCGTTCGCTTCGAGGACATGATCGAACAACCTGCGGCCTGCATGTCGCACATCTATGCCTGGCTGGGACTCTCCCCGTTCGAAATTAATCCAGAGCAGCTTGAAAAAGGAATACAGGAGAGCGACAGCCATTACCACATGAAATACACCCACAAACAGTCGGAGCGGGTTGTCAAACCCAAACTGCATGACATCCCGCCCCGAATTCAGGCCCAGATCGAGTCGGCCTGCTCCTGGTTTTACCAGCAATATTATCCGGGCAAGAGATAGTCGCCGCCTCGGCCTTGAGTGTGAGCGGGCCGGGGTTTGCAACCCCGACCTTAACGTTTCAATCATGCATGGCAACGTTTACATAGCTCCATTAAAACCCCATGCCCATTTCCAGCCAAGCCCGCACCTCGTCGGTCTTGCCGACCAGTTCCGGTACCGGGCCGACCGGGGTGGCGACGAAAGCCCTGGCGCTCAATTGGCTCGCGCCCACCCAATTCAGCTTCGGCCCCAGCCAATTAAGCCCTGCGCCGGCGCCGCTGAGCGTGGCCCGGTTGGCACCCGCCGACCAGGAGTTCTGATTGACGGTGACTTGGGCGCTGTCGATGAAACCGACCGCCTGGAATTGCCCGAACGGGCCTGAGCCCAGATCGTGCCGGATCTCTGCGGTGCCGATGTAGCCGGTGTCGCCGGACATCGCGCCCATGTCGTAGCCGCGCACGGTGTACGGGCCGCCGACGATCATTTTCTTCGACGAATCCAGGTTGTCCTGCGCCCATTGCCCGGCAAACGCCAGATACAATGCGTCTTGCCGGGTCAGGCTTTGCAAGCGAGACAAATTCGCGTTCCATTTCGAAAACATGCCTTGGGTTTTCACCGTCGCCGCATCGGTCGCTTGTGCCTCGGGGTTGTCGAATCCGGCATGACCGCCCGTCCAGCCCCGAATAAGCTGCGCCTAGGCATCGCCGCTGCAATCGAAGTCAGCGGCAAGGCGAGAAGCAAGGCCGACCAGCCGCAAGTTAATTTTATATTCATATTGCTGTCCATGTTACGGTGCGTTGGTATAGTCCCGCCCTACAATGTTGGGGACATCTGGCTTTGAACCGGAAAACTGTGTTTTTCAGCAAGCCCTATCAGTGGCACTATGCGTTCAATCGCGAGCGGAGTAACCCGATTTTGCCCTATAAAAACGCCATCGGTGGCGATTAAAAGCGCCAGCATCAAACAGACGCCCAGCACAACCCCGCCCACATAAATGACCAGCTTGAACATCGGATGCTGAAACCAACCGACGACAATGAGCACCATGATGGAGCAGCAGATCGCCTGCCAGTAATAGAGGGGAAGTGAAAGATGTGACGCAGAAAGGCGCGCTTCCCGCACATCGGACATTTGCGCCAGTATATTCAGGATCTCGGACTGGGCTATCTGTTGCCGCTGCGTTGCAGGTATCAATTGGCGACTCCCATCATCCAATCCATCCAGCAGCGCCGATGTTTTAACACTACGCCCGCCCGTGGATAATAACGGCCATTCGTCGTCTATCATGCTCTGCGCATAGCTTCGCGCCTTGGCCTGAAGTACCGTTGCCTCTTCGCTGCCATAGCTTCCCAAATCCCGGTTCAGCTTGTAAACAATGGTCGCTTCTCTGGCGACCAAATCTTCCACATTGCGATGGTTCTCCTGCGCCCTGACCAGGCAGAAAGCCAGCAGCAGCAAGGTCATGGTGGTGACTAATTTGAAGCTTTCTTCCGCGCTTTTAGCCAATGCATCGCTCTTGTAATCCAGCTTGAAATGATAGCGGATACTTATCGGCATCACGGTCGAGACAGTGATGCCGATACTCATAAGCAGAATGCCGAGTTCAATATTCGTCAGGGCGTGGATCCAAGTTATCATCTGCATAGTTCCTGTAAGTTTAAAGTTTTGGTTAAGGAATAAAAAAGAAAATGGGATTGCTCATTATGCTTATCCCGCTCAGTTGCCTTGCATACTGACTGTCCGAACGACTGCGCCCCGCATTGTTGATGCCCGAATTATCCAGCCAGGGTGATTCGTGAAAGGATTGGGCCAGCTGATCCCCGGCAACAGGCTTCAATTCCCTGGACATACCAAGCTTGATGGTGGGCTTTATGGCTTGTTTGACGGGTTCTTGCGATTTACTTTTTTTACCGCATGACGCGAGGGTGTTTGCATCGGTCGCGTTACAAATTACGCTCGCTGTTTTTACCGGTATATGAGTCGCGGCATGTGACTTTTGCAGCACAACATGTTCGATGGCAGCGCTTTTTGCTACTGGATCCGCAATGGGCCGAGCGAGAACGGCTAACGGGGGCGGCAATGGTTCAGGGAAACCCGGGGAATTAACCGCTGCTGCCAATGGCTGTACAGGCAGCCGGATGCCTTCGTTGATAACCTCAGGATACCTGTAATTGGATACCATCAGGTCGGCTTTTTTCCCTGCATTTATCTGGGCGATAATGCTGGCCACATCTGGCGGCAATGAGATGTTCGCGGTGATTGTCAGCGGTGCCGGGTTGATGGTCAGCGTGCCGTTCGCGGCGACGAAGTTGTAGTTGCTCGCGACCAAACTGCCGGTGCTGCCGGTGATGGTTGCAGTGCCGACGCCCGTGCCGGTTGTTGCCGTGGAAGTGCCTGTGGCCGTACCGCTGACGACCGATGCGTCTTCACCGTTCACGAAGCCGCTAATGGTCTCGTCGAATATCGGGTTGGCGGTAGCGTAGAGGCGGGTCTGGTTGTTCGCCGTGACGGTGAGCGTCGCAGGATTGATGGTCAGTATGCCGTTCGCGGCGACGAAGGTGTAGTTTCCCGCAGTCAGACTGCCGATGCTGCCGGTGATAGTTGCAGTGCCGACGCCCGTGCCGGTTGTTGCCGTGGAAGTGCCTGTGGCAGTGCCGCTGACGACCGATGCGTCTTCACCGTTCACGAAGCCGCTAATGGTCTCGTTGAATATCGGGTTGGCGGCACCGTAGAGGCGTGTTTGGTTGTTCGCCGCAACGGTCAGTTGTGCTTTGTTGATAGTCCAATTTGCTGCATTGCCGGCGCTGAGTATATAGCCGGGATTGCCGAGCGTGATACCGCTGACATAGGTTTCACTATAGCTGCCGGCATTGGACGTGGCGCTGAGAGGATTGCTCCAGACGACCGATCCTGTTGGGGAAGCATCCGTTACCGCAACACCCCCAGTGGGGGTCGTGTAATAGCCATAAGTAAACGTTGGCGTATTACCGTAAGTGCTGATGCCGCTGGTCAGGTAGAGGTAAATGGTCGTGCTGGCGGCCGCGATACAGTTCGAGAATGCCGCAAGACAAGGGTAACCGTTATTGACAGCCGGATTGATCCGCCAGATCGGTGTTGTGAAATCCCATTGACCGGCAAAGCTGCTCTGTTGCTTCATCTGTGCGGTGGCAAGGCCGGTGCCGCCCGCAGAAACAGCCTGAGTGGATGTCGTGATGTCCCAGAAACTGTTGGTAACGTTGGCGGCATTGCCTTTTCCCAATAGTCCGCCACCATTGGACGTGGTGGCTGTCACTTTTCCGGTGGAATAGCTGGTTTCGATGGCGCCCGATCCCATGTCTGCCCCCACCAGCCCGCCTGCATATTTGGCGCCCGTCACCTGCCCTGTGGCATAGCTGTTGCTGACGATGTTGCCATTGCGGTTACTTCCCACCAAGCCGCCTACGTTGTTGTTTCCGATCACCGTTCCCGTGGCATGGCTGTTGCTGACAGTGCCATATATGCTGCCCCCCACTAGGCCTCCCGCGCCCCAACCGGTTCCGGTCACATTTCCTGTGGCATAGCTGTTGCTGATAGCGCCATCATTATTACCTACCAGCCCCCCCGTATAGCTGGCGCCTGTCACGTTTCCCGTTGAGTAGCTGTTGCTGATGGTGCTATAGTTCCGCCCCGCCAGTCCGCCGGTATAAGTGCTCCCGGTCACATTGCCGCCAAGCAGCCCGACGTTTCTTACCGCGCCGTTCACAGCGCCGAACAGTCCGACATAAGTTGTTGCTGACCGATTGATGGTGAGGTTGCTGATGGTGTGGCCCAACCCGTCGAAGGTGCCGGTGAATTTGACGGCAGGTGCCCCGACCGGCGCGAAGCCGCCTGCCGCATACCAGGCCCCTAAACTCGTGGGCGTGGCAACGATGTCAGCCCCCAGCGCGTAGTTAAGCGCGAGGCCGCCGCTCATGCCCTGCAAATCGGTGGTGGTGACGCTGCCCTGAGCCCCCAGCGCGGTGATGACCGTGTAGGCTTTGACGACGCCATCCGAGCCTTGCAGGGTGGTGAAGTTGGTCGTCCCGGCGGGGAGATTCACCACCCCGGCAGTGCCGGTGCTGATGTTGCTGGTGTTGCCGGCCGCGACTGCGCCTTGGCCGTATTCAAGCGCGAGTCTTGCCGTGCCCGAGCCATTCAGGTTGGCATTAATGTTAATGTTGTTCTGGGCGTTCAGGGTGAACAGGTTGGCAGCCCAAGTCACCGCGTCGTTGATGTTGATGTTGCCCGCCGTACCGCCTGCGCCGGATGTGCTCATGATGGTGAAGTTGCCCCCTGCCAAAGCCGCATTTACCGCCGCGCCGGTCATATCGCCGCCCGAGGCTGCGATGGTGAAGTCAACCGGGTCGATCAGCCATGTGCCGCTGTTGCCGCTGGGGGCTACGGTGGTGACTCGGGCGCTGTCGGCGATATGCACATGCGCGGCGGAGGTTTCGATGAAGCCGCCGTTACCATTGGTCGGAGCGCTGGCATCCAAGGTGCCGCCGACATTGACCGTGCCTGCGGTCATGCCGCCCAGCAGCGTGATCACGCCTTCATGTTGCTGCACGGTGCGCGCCTCGATCACGCCGGTGTTGTTGACCACGCTGGTCAGCAAGGTGTCCCTGGCTCCTGCGGTCATGATCACTTGTCCGCCATCGGCACGGATCAGCCCGCCGTTTTCGGCCAAACTGTTCAATACGCTTTGGTCGACTTGCATGTGTACTAAATTGTTGCCGTTGAAGGTCAGCGTGACCGCATTGCCTGCGCCCAGCGCCACGGTGCCGAGTTGCGCGATGATGGTGCCCTGATTGCCGACGCTGTTGCCGATCAAGGCAACCGAGCCGCCGTTGGCCGCAGTAATCGTACCCTTGTTGATCACGCTGCCGGTGCCGGAACCGGAAAAAGTCCGAGTGTTGCTGTTCAGGCTGGCGTCGTTAATATCCAAGGTCGAGGCGACCAGTCCGCCGACATTGACCTGCGCACCCTGACCGAACACGATGCCGTTCGGGTTAATCAGATACACCTGCCCATTCGCATTCAAATGGCCGAGGATTTGCGAGCCGTTGGTGTCGAAGATGCGGTTGACCGCTATCGCGGAAGTATTGGGCTGGACGAAGTTGACGGTTTCGGCAGGCGCAATGTTAAAACTCTGCCAGTTGGCCGACAGGTTCTGACTGCTCTGGTTGATGGTAGTAGTAGATCCCGACTGGCTGATGCTGCCGTTGCCGGAAACAATCTGCCCGCCGATGGGTTCGGTATGCCCGACCGCTGCAGTCAGCGACAAGGCCGCCGCAAACAGCTTGCGACTGGAGCCTTTGCTGCGTCCACGCGCAATTTCGGCGACCGGAATCCAGACCTTATGGACATGGCTCCAGACCAGCCGGTAAATGCGATTCATCGATGCGTGGCGTTTCATGGCGTTTCCTTATTTAACAACAAAGTCAGGTTTTATATATTGTTCGTGGGAAGCGCTGAGCAAGTTGATTCCATTCATGGTTCGACAAGCTCACCACGAACGGAATCGACAACTTACCGTTCGTCCTGAGCCCTTCGGCTACGCTCAGCTATGTAGGTCGGGTTAGGCGCTAGCCGTAACCCGACATTTGCCGCTTCGTTGTGTCGGGTTACGCTACGCTAACCCGACCTACGAACTCAACATGATCAATCAAAACCCCACGCCCATTTCCAGCCATGCCCGCACCTCGTCTGTTTTGCCGACCAGTTCCGGCACCGGGCCTACCGGCGTGGCGACGAAGGCTCGGGCGCTCAACTGGCTTGCGCCCACCCAATGCAGCTTCGGCCCCAACCAGTTAAGCCCGCCGCCTGCGCCGCTCAGCGTGGCCCGGTTGGCGCCCCCAGACCAGGGATTCTGGTTGACCGTCACCTGCGCACTGTCGATAAAGCCGACCGCCTGGAATTGCCCGAACCAGCCTGAGCCTAAATCGTGCCTGATTTCAGCCGTGCCGATATAGCCGGTGTCGCCGGACATAGCGCCCATGTCGTAGCCGCGCACCGTGTACGGGCCGCCGACGATCATCTTCTTCGACGAATCCAGGTTGTCCTGCGCCCATTGACCGGCAAACGCCAGATACAAGCCGTCCGATTGGGTCAGGCTTTGCAATCTGGACAGATTCGCGTTCCATTTCGAGAACATACCCTGCGTTTTCACGGTCGCCGCATCGGCCGCCTGCGCTTCCGGGTTGTCGAAGCCGACATGGCCGCCCGTCCAGCCTAAATTCCAGGTATTGACGCCGCCGGTCAGCAAGGCATCCCGCGCATCGCCGGACAAACTCACCGTGCCGGTATCGGTATGCCGGTAAGTCTTGATGTCGCTGGTATCGATACGGTCGCGCAGCTCCATCCGGTCGTACTGGACTTGACCGTACAGGTTTAAATCCCGGCTGCGGATCAGCGGGTGTTTGCCCCAGGCGCTGGCGACTTGCGCGGTGCCGTGCGCTTTGATTGCCGCCAGCGCCCCGCCCAGCTCGTAGTCCAGCGCCGAATAAGCCGCGCCCAAACGAGTGCCGTGGCCGTTGATCAGCGATTCGTACGAAAGCCGTCCGTAATTGACCCCGCTGCCGGATGTCAGCCCGCTCAAGCTCAACACGTCGCCGTGGTGCAGCGGGTTGATCCAGTTCACCGTAGCGCCGCCTCTGGGCCTGCCGGTATAACGGTTGCCGTAATCGTCCACCACCACGTTGCCGGTGACCGCTTGGGCAGACGAGGCGTTGACTAGCAAGTCGGAAGTCCCGACCGTGTTTCCCGCCTTCAAGGTCGAGTTGGCCGCAACGCCCGGAATATCGGACAGCAGCAGCATCGCATGGTCGAGTCCCGACTGGCCGATGGTTTGGCCGGCTTGCAATGGCGACAGCGACTCGTTAAGCAGCGAGTCATCCACGCCGCTTTGGTTGTCGAGCTGAACTTTGCCGTATTTCGCTTCCATGACTTCGATGCGCACCACGCCGGTGGCGATGGTTTGCGCCGGGATGAACGCCCGCGCCAGCGGATAGCCGTGGCTGTGGTAATAGTCGTTGATCCGTGCGGCAAGCTCCCCTAGCTGGGGCAGGGTGATGCTCTTGCCCTCGGTGTCCGCGACCAAGTCATGCAGGGTTTTTGTGTCGATCTTTTCATTGCCGGTGATCTGAATGGACTTGACTGCAAACGGCGCACTGGGCGGCAGCTTACCTGTATCTTGCCGCTCGATGTTCAGCTTCGGCCCGGCAGGCGAAGGCTCCGGCGGCTTGACCGGCTGGATCTGTTGCAGCATGTTGCCGGAGCCGGGCGCGACAGGGTTAACAGCCAGGGCGGATAACGGCGCAAGTACAAGCATGGCCGCCAATAAGGATTTGATGGCTTGATGTAATCTGGTATTAAATTTCATCGGAGTCTTTTTCGTTAGGTTGGTTATTACCCGGAAACCTTACGCCGCCGTTCACGACTTCTATGGTCGGGCCGTTGTCGCCGATTTTCATCGTGGTTTCCACTATTGGTTTTTGACCGGATTTGACCGAGGATGGTTTCTCGCCGCCAGCCCCCTGGTCGAACCCCTGAGTATCTTTATTGGCCGATGGCTGGTCTGTACCGAGCTCTTGCGTATTTTTAGTAAAAGAGGGCTGGTCGGGCGTTCCGGGCTGATTGTTCCCTGACGGCGAGATAAGATTCGCTGTCAACTGCGAGGTTACATTACGCACCGGCTCCAGCGGCCTGCGAGATTCTTGCGACGGCGGGGGAGTCGTCACTGGCGTTGGTTCCGGTACTGAAGTTGACGGCGCTGCGGTAATATCAGCCATCAACCCGGTCGGTTGCAGCACATTGTAATTGCCGGAATCAACGCCGCTCAGCGTGAGTCCGCTGACCGCTACCGCCTTGCCGGTGCCGACATTGGCATCGTCAAACAAGCCGCTGCCGCCACCCGCGATGACGACATCACTACCCAATGCTGCAACTGCCGCCGTACCGCCCAAGGTAGCCGCCCTGGTAGCGTCAAAAACTTTGTTGTTTGCAGCCACACCGGTCACGGCGAGGTTGGCTTTAGTTATATTGGTCGTCAGGCCGGTTTGCTGCACCAGGTTGTAGTTGCCGGAATCGGTGCCGGTGAGGCTGTTGCCGGTCACTGTGACTGCCTTGCCGGTGCCGACATTCTTGTCGGCGAACGCGCCGCCGGCGGTTCCGCCCAAGGTGACGCTGTCTCCGCCTAGTGCGGTGATTGCTGCCACACCTCCCAGGGTTGCGCCTTGGCCGAACACGATGCCGTTCGGGTTGATCAAATACACTTGGCCGTTGGCGTTCAAATGGCCGAGGATTTGCGTGCCGTTGGTGTCGGCGATACGGTTGACCGCTATCGCACTGGTATTAGGCTGAACGAAGTTGACCGTTTCGGTAGGCGCGATATTGAAACTCTGCCAGTTCAGCGACAGATTTTGGCTGGCCTGATTGATAGTGGTGGTGCCGCCGGACTGCTCGATGGGGCTTGATAATGAACCGGAAACAATCTGCCCGCCGATGGGTTCGGTATGCCCGACCGCCGCAGTCAGCGACAACGCCGCCGCAAACAGCTTGCGGCTGGAACCCTTGCTGCGTCCACGCGCGATTTCGGCGACCGGAATCCAGACCTTATGGACATGGCTCCAGACCAGCCGGTAAATGCGGTTCATCGATGCGTGGCGTTTCATGGTGTTTTCTTATTTAATAACAAAGTCAGGTTTTATATAGTTCGTTAGCTCTTGCAGCCCATGCCGGACGAGGCATGATGCCCCGTCCGAAACGTTTTGCGTTGGTTAAGCGTAGCTACGTTACTTAAGCGCCTAGGAAACGTTAGGAGCGGGGTGTCCTTGTTGTGTAATGTTCAGTCTTAATGGAAGTCCGTTTTTAAATCACACACATTTAGTGGAATAACGGCGAATCATATCAAGCCATCGTCCATGAATCGTCCAATGCCCTCTCCTCCCGATCACAAGCTTTAAAAGTGAAAGCCCGCGCCCACTCTCACGAGATTCGTACTGCTATTCCCAGAAAAACCAAGCCCTGCATTGAGGTTAAATCGCTCGCCCACCTGATGCGCCAGGGCTATACCACCGGCCTGCTCGCCGCCATAACTTGCAAAGCCTACATTGACCGTAGTATCCCCAGCGCCGGAAGGCGCCAATGGAACAATCGCCGCCGCTTGGGCAATACCACTGTTGGCTTGGCTTTTCAGTTGTTTTATCTGCTGGTCTGTATAGCTATTAGCAGCGGCCAAGGCTCCCGATCCCTGCCCGTTCCCGTTCAATGCAGCATTAAGTTGGCTCATGTTGACGGCATCAGTAGCGTTGATACCTGCCGCCACGTTAGTAATTCGCCGCTCGTTGCCAGCCGATCCCACCGAGACGGTATTCGCTGCGGAGGTGGCTGAACCATTGCCGATTGCGACTGAATTGGTATGACTGGCTACGGCGTTATTGCCAACAGCAACCGCATATTGTCCAGATGCCACCGCATTGTCACCCAATGCCGTGGTGTTGGTATTGATGGCTTGCGCGCCTGTTCCCACTGCGACAGAAGATAGTGCGGTTGCACCAGCGCCAATGGCCACCGAGTTGGACTTTACGGCTGTAGCCCCATCCCCCAAGGCAATGCTGCCGGATGATTGCGCATTAGCGTTATTGCCAATCGCCACCGCGTTGGTTGCACCAGAAGCGACGGTTGCCCCAGACCCGACCTGTACGGCCCCAGAAGCGGTTGCACCGCAGCTGACATTGCTACCATTGATTTTGCAGACGCCACTTTGAACCAACTGCGTCATGACGGCCTGTAACTGGGCGAAGTTGACTGCCTGATCGGCGGTTGTTGCTGCCGTCACACCTGAAATCTGGCCTGCGTTGGTGACGCCGCCGCGGTTGAGATTGGCTGAGGCAAGGCTCGCATTGACCGTACCGCTAGTGAAGTTGGAAATGGCTGTGTTAGCTGTCGTCTGGGCTGTGGCGGCAGCAGTCTGTGCCGTGGCTGCATTGGCTACGCCGGTATTCGCCGTGGTCTGGGCGCTGCCTGCTGCAGTGAGCGCCGTGTTGGCTGTGCTCTGTGCTGCTGCTGCATTGGTCACGCCGGTGTTGGCCGTAGCCTGCGCCGCATTCGCAGCAGTCTGTGCCGTGGCTGCGTTGGCGACGCCGGTATTCGCCGTGGTCTGGGCGCTGCCTACTGCTGTGAGCGCCGTGTTGGCTGTGCTCTGTGCTGCTGCTGCATTGGTCACGCCGGTGTTGGCCGTGGTCTGCGCCGCATTCGCAGCAGTCTGTGCCGTGGCTGCGTTGGTTACGCCGGTGTTGGCCGTGGTCTGTGCCACATTCGCAGCAGTCTGTGCCGTGGCTGCATTGGCTACGCCGGTACTCGCTGTGGCCTGGGCGGCAGCCGCTGCTGCCAAGCCGGAATTGGCCGTGGTCTCGGCAGTACCTGCGGCAGTGAGCGCTGTGTTAGCTGTGCTCTGTGCTGCTGCTGCGTTGGTCACACCGGTGTTGGCGGTGGCCTGCGCCGTATTCGCGGCAGTCTGTGCAGTGGCTGCATTGGCTACGCCGGTATTCGCCGTAGTCTGGGCGCTGCCTGCTGCAGTGAGCGCTGTGTTGGCTGTGCTCTGTGCTGCTGCTGCATTGGTCACGCCGGTGTTGGCCGTGGCCTGCGCCGCATTCGCAGCAGTCTGTGCCGTGGCTGCATTGGCTACGCCGGTATTCGCCGTGGTCTGGGCGCTGCCTGCTGCAGTGAGCGCTGTGTTGGCTGTGCTCTGTGCTGCTGCTGCATTGGTCACACCGGTGTTGGCGGTGGCCTGTGCCGCATTCGCGGCAGTTTGTGCCGTGGCTGCATTGGCTACGCCGGTATTCGCCGTAGTCTGGGCGCTGCCTGCGGCAGTGAGCGCCGTGTCAGCGGTCGTTTGCGCTGCATTGGCGGTGATCTGAGCGGTGTTTGCTGTCGCTTGTGCCGTAACTGCCTTGCCGTCGGCCGTAGCTGCATTTGTAACAGCGCTATTGGCGGTGGTTTGTGCAGTAGCAACATTTTGGTTGGTCGTATAAAGCTGACCACCATTCACTGCATACGTACTCCCGGACGCGATGTCGCCGGCAGTGACATAAATAATGCTTCTGGTTTGAGAACCAGAGCCAACCGAAACCACATTGTTGCGATGGTCATCTGTGCTGCCAGCCCCAAGGGCTACCGAGTTGTTGCCCATGGAATACGTCTCCGTGCCTATGGCAATGGAATTACCGCCGCCTGCATGCGTCGGAGAACCAGACCCCGCAACGGTTGAACTACCAATGGCGATGTTGCCACCACCAACACTAAAAGGCATAACTGAAGCCCACGCCGAACCTATAGCAATATCGTTGAGACCTTTTGCCACGCTGTAAGTGCCAATCGCAGTGGAATAATCCCCGGCGGCCCAACTCTGCCGTCCCACCGCAACGGCTTTAATGCCCGAGGCCGTGCTCGACGCCCCCACCGCAACGGTATCACTGTTCGAGGCCGTGCTGGATATCCCCACAGCGAGTGCATTGGTACCCGTGGCTTGGCTCATCGGCCCCACAGCCACTGCATTGGTACCCGAGGCCGTTCCTCCGTCTAGCGCCCCCGCATACGCCGGAAGAATCGGCAACCCTAACGCGGCCACGACCATGATCGCTTTCATGCGAAAGTGTTTGCTGCGGTTCCTGATGGGGCGATAGATGCAGATCATTAATGCGTGGCGTTTCATGGTGTTGCCTTATTTAACAATATATAGGTCGGGTTAGGCGCTAGCCGTAACCCGACATTTGCCGCTTCGTTGTATCCGATTACGCTCCCATGCCGGACGGGGCATGTTGCCCCGTCCGAAACGTTTTGCGCTGGTTAAGCGTCGGGGACACGTTAGGGGCGGGGTTGCAACCCCCTCCCCGCCTAGTGGAGCTTCCAAGACTGGGTTCCCAAGCTGAAGAGGCTGTGAAAGTATTCGTTTTTAGAAAAAATTAAAGAATTCACCACGAAGACACGAAGAAATACAATCGTTTTAATTCAATACATTGAAAACTTCGTGTTCTTCGTGTCTTCGTGGTGAAAAATGTTTTCAGCCTAATTTAGATAAAACTTTCACAGTCTCTTCAGCTTGGGAACCCGCATAACTACAGCAGTTTGAATCGCCCCCCCTTAATGGAAGTAAGTTTTAAATTACACACAATTAGTGGTATAACGGCGAATCGTATCAAGCCATCGTCCATGAATCGTCTAATGCCCTCTCCTCCCGATCACAAGCTCAAGATAATGTTGCTGGGCGGTTTCGAGGCCAGTCTGGATGGGCATTCGGTTGACGGTTTTTCTTACAACAAGATGCGCGCATTGCTTGCCTATCTCGCCGTGGAGCGGCAGCAGGATCACAACCGGGGAATGTTGGCCGAGCTGCTATGGGGCGGCTATGAGCCTATTGCGGCGCGGGACAATCTGCGCCGGACTTTGTCGAATTTACGCCGGGTGCTGGAGTTGCCAAGCGGTATAACGTTGTTCTCATCCAGCAAGCACACCCTCCGTTTCATTCCGAATGCCTATGTCGATGTGCTGGATTTTGCCGGGCAGGCGGCTGTTTCGCAGGGAACTGAGGTTTTAGATGCTGAGAGAATCATGGCCCTCTATCGGGGCGAATTTTTGGCAGGCCTATCCTTGCCTGACAGTCCTGATTTTGAGGGCTGGCTACAGATACAACGCGAAGCCCTGCACCGCCGTGCCTTGGCTTTGCTGGAACTGCTCTCTGACCGTTACGCGCAGTTGGGCGACTACAGCAAGGCGCTGCTATTCGATTTACGCTATATAGAACTGGAACCGTGGGATGAGGATGCCCACCGCCGGGCCATGCTCCTTTACGCGTTAAATGGACAGACCAGCGCGGCCATCGGCCAGTACGAAGTTTGCTGCCGTCTGCTGAAAAATGAGTTGGGCGCATTACCCTGCGAGAAAACCCGGCAGTTGCTTGAACGTATCCGTAGCGGCGAATTTCGGCAGGAGACCTTCGACAAGGCTCGCCTGAGTGCAGTCGAAGGGCTCAGGACGAACGGTGTTAAAGGAATGGTCGGCTCACATGAAGCCAATCTGCAATTACCCGCAGAGCGGCGACAAGTAACCGTGCTGTATTGCGAGTTGAATCTGGCTGCGATTGACGATCCCGATGAGGCGATGGAGCAGCTATCTGCGCCCCAAGCCTGTTGCGTGGACATTATCCGGCAGTTTTCCGGGCATATCGTGCAAACCCATGGCGGCGGCTTGCTGGCTTATTTCGGTTATCCGCAAGCTGATGAGCATGCTGCCCGCCGCGCCGTGCAGGCGGCACTGGCGGTTACCCGTGTAGCTGCCGACGGCATTGAGATTCGCGCCGCCGTTCATACCGGGCTTATTATCACCAGCGGCGACGCGGCTATGCCTGACGCAGCCGGAAGAACTTCAAAGCTTGCTATCCAGTGTCGCCAGAGTGTCGGCTACGGCGAGGTGGCGATCAGCCAACAGACGCATGGCATAGTGGCAGGCTATTTCAACTGTATCAGCCTGGGCGCTCAAGCTATACCGGACATCGCACAGTCTCTGGAAATATTCAAGGTGGTACAGGAAAGCGGCGCGCGCACTCGCCTGGATGCGGCGGTGCTGCTAACCCCGCTAGTCGGACGCCAGGATGAAATCGCCACGCTGATGGCGTTCTGGGAACAAGCCGCGCAAGGTGTGCGCCGAGTTGTGCTAATTCAAGGCGAGGCAGGCTTGGGCAAGTCCCGCTTGCTGCACGCCATCAAACAGCGATTGGCTGATAGGCCGCACACGATTCGCGAATTGCGCTGTTTCCCTGAGTTTAGCCAGTCGCCTTTCCATCCGCTGATTGCGATGTTCGAAGCTGTTATCGGTAGCGATCACGATGATACGCCCGAGGTGAAATTCGGCAAAGTGGTCGCGTATGTCAAAACGCATTACCCCGAAGCCATGCATGATGCGGTTCCGATGCTGACTCAGCTGCTTTCCCTGGATCTTGACGATCAGCCGCCCTCCGATTTATCGCCGCAAAAACAAAAGGAACTGACCTGTGCGATTCTGCTGTCTACGCTGGAGGCGCTTTCTCTAAAGCAGCCGGTGCTGCTGGTCGTGGAAGACATGCACTGGATCGATTCTTCTACCCTGGAATTTTTGACCCTGCTGGTTGAGAAACAATCCGGCGGGGCTATATTCCCGGCATTCACGGCTAGGCCCGAGTTTGTTCCGCCTTGGCCGGAAGAACGCGCATTAAGGCTGGCGATTGCGCCGCTTTCCGAGGCGGCGGTGACGGAAATGATTGCTTCGATAAGCGGGGATATTCCGCCGGAAACCGTACGTCTCATAGTGGATCGAGCCGATGGGGTGCCGCTGTTTGTCGAGGAGATGGCGAAGCTTGCATCCCTGGATAGTCAGGGATGTATTCCCGCCACGCTGCATGATCTGCTGGCGGCGCGCATGGATAGGCTGGGTGAGGCGAAACTGGCCGCGCAGCTGGCTTCCACCGTCGGTCGCGAGTTCGATCTGGCTCTGCTGCACAAGATTTACCCCAGCAGCCCGGATGCGTTGAGCCAAGCTTTGGATGCATTACAGGATGCCGGATTGATCTTGAAGGTGAACAAAACCACCCGTCAATTCAAGCACGCCTTAATTCAGGAGGCGGCCTATCAATCCCAAACCAAGGCGGCGAGGCAGGTCGCGCATCAACGTATCGCTCGCATATTGCACAGCGACTTCCCCGATGTGGTCACCACCCAGCCAGAACTATTGGCGCAACATTTGGCCTCTGGCGGAGAAACACGGCCATCCATCGATTACTGGATTAAAGCCGGGCAACGCGCCGCCCAGAACTCAGCCAACACGGAAGCGATTGAGCACTTCAACAACGGCCTGCAAGGCTTGATGACGCTGCCGCCCGATAAAGAACGCGACCCGTTGGAATTTACCTTACGCATTAACCTCGGTGCCACGCTGAGCGCCACAAAGGGATATGGCTCCGTCGAAGCGGGCGCAGCATACACCCGTGCAATGGAATTGGCCGAGGACTTAGGCGATAGCGCCTGTTTATATCAAGCTTTGTGGGGTATGTGGCTGAGTTCAAGTTCGCGCATCGGTCATTTGCACGCCCTCGAACTCGCAGAAAAATTGCTGCTCTTGGCGGAACAGAACAACGAACCGCTGCAACTACAGCAAGCACTTTACGCCATGGGCAACAGCCTGCTCTGGACAGGGCAACTCGAAAAAGCGCGTCTCCATCAGGAACGATCCATGGCGCTTTATCAGTCATCGCATCACGAAACCATGGTCAGTGAATTCGGCGAAAACATCTGCGTGTCGTGCGGATCCCAGTTGGCGTGGGTGCTGTGGCTCTTGGGTTTCTCCAATCAGGCACGGGCGATCAGCGAGCAGACGCTGGCCTTGGCGTGCCAGGTCAATCATCCCTATAGTCTGTGCTATGCAAAAGCTCACAGCCTGGCACTAGGGCGCTGGATGAGGCAGGTCGATACAACACGCCAACTAGCTGAGAAAACAATGATGCTGGCCAATCAGCACGGATTTCCGGTCTGGTTGTTATCGGGTACGGCTTTCCATGGCTGGGCATTGTCCATGCAGGGGCAGCTGACCGGGATTTCGCATATACGGCAAGTCGTCAGCATCGTTAGCGCCGCAATGAGTGGGATTGAGGCTTACTTTCTTGGCATGTTGGGCGAGGCTTATCTGTATTCTGGACAGTTAGAGGAATCGCTGTCGGTGATGCACCAGACGCTCGATGCCATCAATGCGAAGGACGACCGTTTTTTAGAAAGTGAAATTTACCGGCTCAAGGGCGAATGCCTACTGGCGCTTTCGCCAGCCAATACGGATGAAGCCGAAGCCTGTTTCAATCAGGCACTCGTTACCAGCCGTAAGCAACAGGCCAAATCCCTGGAGCTGCGGGCGGCGATTAGTATGGCAAGGTTATGGCAGCAGCAAGGCAAGCAAGATGATGGTCGGCGTTTGCTAGAGGATGTTTATGGCTGGTTCACCGAGGGTTTCGATACGCCCGATCTTCAGGAGGCAGCTGGTTTGATCCTGCACGAATAAATCGTGGATCGGCCTTAATTAACACATCGCAATCAAGCTCTGAATAAACCCACCAGCATCTTAAGTCGCTGTAAATCCTCCCCGGTTGCAGCCCGCCCGTAAAGTAGCTTGATAAATACGGTGGTGATTTGATCGATGTCTGCTGCCTGCTCGGGCAGTTTTGCTTTGGCTCTCTCGGCAAAATCTTTAACACCCTCCCCCGTGCTTCTGTTCAAGCCGTGCTTGGCAAGTTTTTTACAAAACCGGTTATAGGTCAGTAAAACTTTATCGACGGTTTTCGGCTTTTGATAGAACAGAAACCAGCAAAGCACGGCCGTTATCGATGCGATGACGGCGATCATCCCGTAAATCATGGTCTTGATGTCGTTGATGCCGAATGACGACAGGAAGTTGGACTGGCTCTTGTTGTCGTAATTGATGACCCAGCGTTGCCAATTGTAATCGACGTTGCTCCACAGTTGCCGGGCCTGTTTTAGCCAGTTGTAAGCAGGTCCCGGCAAGTAATTATTTGCCGTTGCGATACCGTAGACAAATTGCCGATCTACGTTAATCTCCCGTTCGATTCTCTCCGGTGCTATGGCCGCGGTGGGATCGACTCGAACCCAGCCGCGGTTCTCCAGCCAGACTTCGGCCCAGGCATGGGCGTCGGCTTGCCTTATCTCCAGGAAATCGCCGACTTTGTTCAGTTCGCCGCCCTGATAGCCGGTCACGACGCGCGCCGGAATATGAGCGACGCGCATTAAATAGACGAAGGCGGAGGCGTAATGGCTGCAAAATCCGTAACGGGTTTTGAATAAAAAGCTTTCAACCGGGTTTTCTTCCATGACCGGCGGGGTTAGGGTGTAATGGAAGTCTTCCACCCGGAAATGCTTTAGCAGCCGGTTGATAAAGTCGTCGGGGGCGCTGTCAAAGCCGTGCAACTGACCGACCAGCTGTTTGATTTTATCCGACGGTTCGCCGGGCAGCTGTGTTGCGGCTTTATACTCGCTAGGGCTGATCGGGCCGGTGTTGTAGTCGGCATAAGAGGTCACTTTATATTCGGCGCGTTTATCGGAGCTTTCTGAAGTAACAAGCTGGTAAGCGGCATTCTGGGTTAAAGGCGCGAAAAATCCTTGGGGCATATCCAACGCAAAAATCCAGTTTTTATCCTGCGGTTCCATCAGGAGCGTGTATTGGTAAGGCGTGCCGGTAACGACGGGTTTGAGCAATGGCTTTTGGAAAGCCGCCTGGGTCCAGCGTTTGCCGTCGGTATAAGACAGAACCGGGCCGCGCCAGTAGCGTTGTCCGGGCGGCGGAACGGCTCCTGCAAATTTTACCCGGAACACCCGCTCGAAAGACTCGCCCAGATCGCTGATGGAACCGGGTTCCATGCTGTCGCTTAAACCTGTCCGTGCTTGATGCCGGTCGTTAAACAGCATCCATTTGGGCGCTTCAACTCGGGGAAATAAAACAAACAAAGCCACCGCAATCGGCAAGGCCTGAACGGTGATAATGACGGCTGTTTTTAACGCCGCCAGTGTTTTCGCGTTGCGGCTGTTGATGCAAACCAGCGTCGCCAACAGCACGCAGCAGACCAGCAGGATATAAGCCGCCATCAGTATGCTTTGCTCGTATAAAAACTGGGAGGCCGCGACGATAAAGGCCAGATAGCTAATCAGGTAAAGATCGCGCTCTTTTTTAATCTCCAATAGTTTGAGTCCCAGTGCGGTGATAAACAAATGGGTGCCGGCATCACGCCCGAACAGGCCTTGATGTTGGCTGTACAGCAGGGCGACTCCGCAGACGGTCAGTAACAAAATAACCAGTTTGCCGGGCAGCCAATTTTGTTTCCAGATACCGATAAATCGCCAGCTCAGCAACAGGCAAAAAAAGCCGAAGACGGTTAGCGGGATATGATAAACATGCGGAAAAACAATCAGCCCGATGGCGGACAGCAGAAAGATTAAAATGTTTTTATCGAGTTCCGGTTTCATAGGTTTAGGGTTTTTCACCATGAAGGAGTGAAGTTCACGAACGACAGTAAAGATAGAGAGATTGTTGTACACAAGTATCTGCGGGGTGTCGTCATTTGGATAGCCCCTGACCCGGCAAACAGGCCGATATGCAGACCTTCCAGGTTTTTAAAACCTGGAAGGTCTAACTTGCAACGTTTCGAACGGAACAACATTCCTCGCCGGCTTGGATTGAAAGTTGCTCCTCGTTCCCACGAGACGCTGGAGCGTCTCATCTGCATTCCCACGCCGGAGCGTGGGAACGATAAAAAATATTTTTATCGAGTTCCAGTTTCATAGGTTTAGAGATTTTTCACCACGAAGACACGCCCAGATGGTTGCTGATAGCCGGAGTGCAGGCTTCGCCTGCAAGCGCAAGCAAAGCTTGCACTCCCGTTGCAATAAAGCCGTCTTCAATATGTAACGATAGACATAGGCTTGTACCGAAGCGGAGACTCCTCGTATATCCTTACCGGAATCCCACAGGCGCTTGTGCATAAAGATAAGTGGGAACGATAAAAACTTCGTGCCTTCGTGGTGAAATCTTTTAGCCATTACCTAACATCAATTATCAAAACAGCGCCAGCGCTTCCAGGCATTTCCGATAATGCGCCAAGCCGTGGTCGGGCGGCAGCGTTAACCCCGGCAACGCAAAGCCGTAACGGATTCCGGCTTGCTCCGCATCGACTACCCAACGGCACAGTTGGCTTAATCGTTCCTCAATATTGTGCCCGGGCGCATGCTCGTAATCCAGCCTAATCTCCTCTAATGACTGTTCGCCGCCGTATTGTTTGCTGAACACGCCCAAGCCTTTAGCAAACGCTTTCCAGTGTATATGTTTGATGGAGTCGCCGGACTGGTATTCCTGCAGGCCGTAAAAGTCATCTGCCCCCTTGCGGCTAAATCCCTGTTGGACTTGCGCGGATGACGTTTTGGGAAAAGGTATTTCAAGATGAGCCGGTTTCGGGTAAACCAGCGCCTTAAGCTCAAAGCGGATCGGCGACCAGGCGCGGAACAAGCCCAGTGGATAAGTGCTGGACAACGTGACCGACCCCGCTGGGTGCCAGCCTCTTTTTTGGGTGATCGAGTACAGCGTAACATGCTCGGTGCTGTGCGGTTCCATGACCAGGTTTTGAGCGTCTTGCAATTTAATGTGTATCTGACGTTCCCTGTCGGTCGGGTTGTTGATATGGATGTCGAACCCGGCCGCCTCTCCGGCAAACACGGCTTTGCTGCGGCCTTTTTGCACCACCAGACCGGCTAACGCTTTGTAGCTGTGCAAGATGGTGATGAAAAAAATACTCGCCAGTAAAAAAGCCAGCATATAGGCCAGGTTATTGTCATAAACAAAGGCAATCAGCAACAGCACGGTAATCAGCAACACAAAGCCCAAGCCCCGTTGTGTCGGCAAGATAAAGATACGCCGGTGATTTAAGGTAACCGGCGCATCGACCGCTTTTTCACCGGAGACAAACCGGCTGAGACTAAAGCGTTCTTTTAAATTCAATGGACGGCAACGTTAGCTAAGATGGGAGCGACGATGGCCTCCGACTGGGTGTTGCCCGCCCGTAACCGATGTCCCGCGACCGCCGCCAGCACGGCTTGAAGATCTTCCGGGATAACCGCATCGCGTTGATCCATAAACGCCCAGGCTTTGGCCGCCGTCAGCAGCGCCAACCCGGCTCGGGGCGACAAGCCGCAGTGATACTCGGATGAATCGCGGGTAAAGTTAATGATGCCTTGGCAATAATCAAGCAAGGCACTTGATACATGAACCTGGCTAACCGCCTGCTGTATCCGTTGCAATTGTTCAGGCGGCAGTTGCACAGGCAGCGATTCGCACAGACTGCGCCTGCTTTGCCCGGACAGCAATTGCCTTTCTGCCTGATGATCGGGATAGCCCAGTTCAATGCGCATTAAAAAGCGGTCCAGTTGCGACTCGGGCAACGGAAACGTGCCTATTTGATGGGAGGGGTTTTGCGTGGCGATCACAAAAAAAGGCTGGGGCAGCGGATAGGTTTTTCCTTCCACCGTCACCTGATGCTCTTCCATGGCTTCCAGCAAAGCGCTTTGCGCCTTGGGCGTGGCGCGGTTGATTTCATCCGCCAGCACCATCTGGTTAAAAACCGGGCCGGGATGGAATTTAAACTCGTGATTTTTAGCATCGAATACCGAAGCGCCGATGATGTCGGCAGGCAAAATATCGCTGGTGAACTGAATCCGCTGATAATTTAAACCCAGCAGTTTTGCCAGAGTATGAGCCAGCGTGGTTTTGCCGACGCCGGGAATATCTTCTATCAACAGATGGCCGCGAGCCAGCAGACAGCAAAGCGCAAGCCGAACCTGCCGGGGTTTGCCGAGAATGACCTGATTGGCTGAATCTAAAAGCTGATTGATTGCATTTTGCATGAGGGGTGTTAGGATGTTTGGATTATAAATGTATTGAAATTCAGTTTTATTATAAAGCAAGATTCAAGTACACACAGGCCGAACCAAAAAGAGGGATTTGTTATGAAAGAATATGAAGAAGTACGCAACAGTTTAATTGACATGCTGGAAGATCTTGACGATCGGTTGGCTAAAATTACTCATGATGTCAAAGAACCTTTAGATAAAGACTTTGAAGAACAGGCAACCCAAGCGGAAAATGACGAAGTGCTGGATAGTTTGGGCAATGCGGCCAGAACGGAAATAGAAATGGTCAAACAGGCTATCGCCAGGATCGATAAAGGCCAGTACGGACTGTGCCAGGTTTGCGGCAAGCCGATCAGCCAGGAACGATTAAAAGCCGTACCTTATTCCAGCATGTGTATAAAGTGCGCCAGTCAAACCGGCTGCTAATGAATCATTTGAACAAACGATGAGCCGTAGGGCGACCGGACTGTCGCCCATTAGCTTGATATATCCGGCATAACTAAAATTTATCGGGATAAAATTAAAGATTACAAGACAATTTGCTCAAATCTTTTGTTTAATAAGCTTACCGCCCTTATAATCCAACAAAACTTCCAAGTTTTTTTTCCATTCCCTAATTATTTCACTACAACCAGAGACTTGTTTAACAATGAAAATGAAAATTGCCCTATTTTTAGGACTGTTACTGATTACTAATGTAAGTTTTGCTGATTTAAAGATTGGCTTTGTCAATATCCCCGCCGTTCTTGAAAAAGCTCCCCAAGCCGAAAAAGCAAAAAAACGTCTGGAACAAGAATTTTCGCCGCGCGATAAGCAATTAGTTGCTCAACAAAAAGAAATTCAAGGCATGGACGACAGAATGGCTAAAGATGCTGCCGTAATGGGCGAGTCGGCTCGTGCTAACATGGAAAAAGATATTCTGAACAAGAAAAGAGACGCCAAAAGAGCCCAACAAGAATTTAGCGAAGACTTTAATGTCCGTCGTAATGAAGAATTGGGTAAATTGCAAAGCCGTATCGTTGAAGTTATTCGCGGTATAGCCAAAGACCAAAGTTTTGATTTATTGCTGACCGATGGCGTTATTTATGCCAGCGAACAGATTGATGTCACGGCTCAGGTTCAACAAAAATTATCAGCGATGCCCAATTAATTGATGGTAATCGTCAGTCCCGAATCGGCTGACGACGCATCAAGCCCCATTGTAAAGGTGGCCAATCGGCCGCCTTTTCAACACAGCACCATCCCCCTCTTTTTCCTATTAGCCTGCGGCTAATTATCGACACTTTCACCGCCTCATTACACTTTGCATCGGGTAGGATGACATGAACAAGCGACAGCTTATCGACAAGCTATCATTGGCTCCCCATATTGAGGGCGGCTATTTTTCCAGGACTTACAGTTCCGACCTAAAAACCGACATACCTGCCGACTCGAAACCGAGATGTTTGCTGTCCTCTATTTTTTACATGCTGACTGACGACAGCCCGATTGGTTATTTACATAAGAATAAATCGGACATTATCCATTACTTTCATGGCGGCTCCCCTTTAACCTACTTGATCCTCCATCCTGACGGCACACTTGAGACCAAAGTGCTTGGCGCCGATCTTGACAAGGGCCAGCAATTGCAATTAATTGTCCGCGGAGGCTGCTGGAAAGCAACCGAATTAGAAGCGGGCGAATTCGGCTTAATCAGTGAAGCGGTATCGCCCGGATTTGAATATGACGATATGGAACTGGCGGAACAAACCGTAATAAAGCATCAATTTCCGCACGCATGGGATCGACTCTCAAAATATGTCAGGTAGAACCGCACCCGAGAGCAGAAAGGCATTTTCCCACGCTATATCCCCCATCATTGGATTCACTCCCCGTCATTTTTCCCGATCCGTTTTTGTCGATTGATCAGCATCGAACGCAGCCGTTGCCATAGCGTCGTACAGCCTTTCACCACATGCGGCGCATCGCGTTTCGCCCTTTGCAGCAACAAACCGGCCAACCGGAAAAGCGTCAACCCGGCGCGATAGCTCATTCCCTGCAACCGGTAAAACAGCGGCCGCAACGCCGACACCGCGCCTGTTACCGCCAGGCTTGCGGCGTACACACCATCCCTGGCGATAAAACTCACGTCCCTATCCTTGACCTTGCCGTGCCGGTGCAGCCAGTGCAGCAAGCCGCTGACGTAGAGAACGAACAGGCCTATACCGGCAACAAACCAGATAAACCGCCCAGTAGCGCCAAACGCCTCGCCGGTATGCATAGGCCATACCCAGGTTGCAAAAGTTTCGCCCGTACTAAATGCCGACGGGTCGCGCACTTCTTTGACCTGACCGCTCCACCTGTCCACCCAGACCGTGGTGTAGGGATGCCGGTGATTGACCTCACTGCCTTGGCGCAAATTAATGCGATAAATTCCGCTGTCACCGGCAGGCGTGGTAACTCGCCTGAGTTCGGCGCGGGGAAACGGGGCGCGCGCGACAAATTCCGCCGACTCCAGACCGACCGGGTGATTGTTGGGAATCGCCGTGCTGATGATATTGCGCCCGGTTTCGCCATGCTCCATGCCGGATGAGCCGACCAGCGTTTCCAATACCCCAGGATAACTCAGATTAAAACCGGTGAACGCCAGCAGCAATAAGATCGATGCGCTAAGCAACCCGATCAGGCGGTGCAGGTCGAAGGCAAACCGTATCATACCGGCACGATGACGAATCTTTAGAGCATCCGGAATTCCCCGCCAACCCGGCCACCACAAGTAAACGCCGGTACCGATAGACACCACCAGCAATAATCCCAAAATACCCACCGTATTCCAGCCGAAGCGGTCAAGTTGAAGCTGGGTGTGCAGGTCAAGCAGCCAGGTGGTCGCTGTTTGCCCCCAGAACCGGCCGGCAACGACCTCCGCAGTATACGGGTTTACCGACACCATCAACGGCGCGTGCAGCTCGAAGAAAGTTTCTCTGGGTTTGTCGTACCAGACGGTAATCATGCCATGAGCGGATCGGGGCAGCTCCAGCGTCCATGAGCCGTAGCGGTTGGGATGTGCCGCCTGCACCGCCGCCATGATTTTATCCAGGGACTGCCGCTTGCCCTCCGGCTGCTCGATAACCAGCTTTGGGTTCAACAGCTCGTCCAGCTCTTCGCGGTAAACGCTGATACTGCCGGTCAGCCCCATCAGCGCAAAAAAGAATCCGGCGATTAATGCCAGATAAAGATGAACCTTAACCCAGGTTGCCCGGTTGAGCAGGCGTTGAACGGGGAATTGCATGGCGTTGTTGTGAGATGAAAAAACCGTCATTATCCCATACGGGATTATGCGGTGTTTATTTTTGTCCGACGCGCCGCACATAATCCAAAAACTGCGTCATATGCCAATCCGACTACGGCATATGACGCAATATTTTCCGCCATAATGCTCAAGCCATTGGTATTTATAACCATTTAACCGGGCATGGATATTGCTTGATTAGCCTACCGCCACTCCAGCTTAACCCTGTCTTGCACAACCGATGTCCGAACCCAAACACAGCTTCCTGCATGAACTCTTCCTGAAACACGCCCACGAGGTCAGCGCCTTTATTCGCGGACGCTGGCCCAGAGAGCAGGATGTTGACGACATCATGCAGGAATCGTTTTTGCGCCTGTCGCAAGTCCCTGATCCCGAAACCATCCTTAACCCGCGAGCCTTTCTGTTCACAACCGCATCCAATATGGCCGTGGATCGCCATCGTCGCCGAAAAACCCGCGAGCGTTATATCGAGCCGGACGCGGGCATTGAAAATCTGGCGAACGATCATTTGTCTCCCGATCGTCATTCTGAAGCGCAGCAAGCGCTTGAACGGTTTAGCGAATGGCTGGGCGAGTTGCCGGAGCTGCACCGGCATGCCTTTGTTTTGTATCGTATTGAGGGGTGTTCGCATGCCGAAATCGCCGCGCGCCTTGGCATTTCCGTGAGCACTTCCGAACGCTATGTAAAACATGCGATGCAGCATATCAGTGTGCGTCTTAGCGCCCTGCAAGCTTAAAAGCGTGACGATAATTGAGCGGCCGAACGTCTATAGTATTATTACGATAAAATGAACCGATTTAAACAAAACCGACAAGGCCATAAACCAGCGTGAAAACCACCCCGCCCTCTCCCGATTCAGTGCATGCACAGGCTGTTGATTGGCTGCTGCGCATCCGTTCTGAAAATTGCCCTGAGACAGAGCGCCACGCTTTCAACATCTGGCTGGAAGCAAGCGCCAGCCACCGCCAGGCTTATGAAACGGTGCTGGCGCAATGGGAATGGATGGAACCGTTTAAAGCCATGAATTTTCCCGCACGGGATGCGGCATTGCGCTATCGCGGCAAGTCGCCTCGCCGCTTGTTTATCTACAGCGCAGCCGCCACGCTGTTGCTGGCTATGGGTTTAACCGCATTTATGCCCAACGGCTGGCTAGGTATCCCGCATACCTATGTTGCCGAAAAAGGCGACCGTCAAACCGTCACTCTGGCCGACGGTTCCCGGATCGAACTCAATACCGAAAGCGAGGTGCGCGTCCATTTCAATCATTGGCAGCGTAGCGTCGAAATAATAAAAGGCGAAGCTTTTTTTACCGTGAACCACGATGCCGAGCGCCCGTTTGAAGTACGCGCCGGTAGCGGACGCATCCGCGACATCGGCACCGCGTTTGAGGTCTATATCAAACCCGAACACGTCATCGTCGCCGTCCAGGAAGGCATCGTCGAAGTGCAAGCCTCCGGAAAGCGCGAACTGACCGCCGGACAACAACTGGCCTTTAGCAACAGCGGAGAATTTCAAGCGCTGCAAGCTCAGGATGTCGCAGGACTCACCGCCTGGCGGCAAGGCAACCTGGTATTCCGCAACCGCCGCCTCGACGACGTGCTCGCCGAAGTAGGCCGCTACCACGACACCCGCGTCCGCTTGCAGAATGAAACCTTGGGCAAACTGCGGGTTAGCGGCACCTTCCATACCGCCGAACTGGGCGACACGCTTGACGCGATTGCCGCAATCCTGCCGGTTAACATCGACCACGTCGGCACCCATGAAATCGTGCTGAAATCGGCGACATCCAATGACAGATAACCGGGCTGTCGCTTTTTAGACTGAACCGGAAAAAATAAATTCAAATTCCTGACGATTTTTTTAAAGTCATGCGTCTATCCCTTATGAACACAATTCAACAAGGGAGAAACGGATAAATGACATTAAAAATGAAACGGCTTACAGCGGCCATTCTGGCAACCATGGCCGGCACTGCCTACGCAGAACAACAAAAACACCACTTTGACATCCCCGCGCAAGCACTGGGTTCGGCACTGCAAACGCTCGCCGCACAATCCGGCGCACCGATGCTTTATGCCGAACAGACGGCGGAAGGCAAGCAAAGTCGGCGTTTGAGCGGCGACTACACCACTGCCGAAGCGGCGGATAAATTGCTTGCCGATAGCGGCCTGGTTCACAGTGTCGCCGAAAACGGCACGGTGACGGTTAAGCCTGCGCAAAGCACAGCCCCCACTACGTTAAAGCCAATGACGGTCACCGGGAAAATAGACGACGATCCAAGGTCTTACCAAGCCACCCACTCCAGCGCCGCCACCAAAACCGACACGCCGATTATGGAAACGCCGCAATCCATTCAGGTGATCAAGCGGGCATTGATAGACGATCAGCAAAACATCACCGTCAGCGAAAGTCTGCGCAATGTCAGCGGCGTGGTTCCCAATAATCCCGTATTTACGCCCGCTAGTGAATTCACTCTCATCCGAGGGTTTGCAGCCGAGCAACTGCTTGACGGCTTTACTCAGTATCGCAATGCGGGCGATCGGGAAAGTACGGTTAATATTGAGCGAATCGAAGTCTTGAAAGGCACTAACGGCATACTTTACAGCGGCGGCTCCGGTTCGCCTGTCGGCGGCTTGGTCAGTATCGTTTCCAAGCTGCCCCAAGCCGTCGCCTCCCGTGAGCTGGGTTTCAAAATCGGCACCAACAGTTACTACCAGCCCTATGTCGATATTAACCAGCCGTTGTCTAAAAATATCTTGGCCCGCTTTACCGGCGAGTACACCAATGCGGGCAGTTATCTGGATACCGTGAATACGCAACGCTATAACCTCAACCCGACCTTAACGTTTACTAACAACGATACCACTACCTTCACCGTGCAAGGCAAGGTGTCGAGGTGGGATCAGCCGGAATACCAAGGCTTGCCTGCCACCGGCACGGTAGCGGGTAATTTTTCGATTCCCCGCACTACCTTTATAGGCCCTTCCAATATGCCCAATAGCTATAGCGAAACTAATGCCGTTTGGGGCTCGTTGGACCACAAGTTTAACAATATTTGGTCATTGAATCTCAAGGCTCGTCATGCGCAATCGGAATTTAACGAGAAAGCCCAGTCGTTGGTGGGCGCGGACATGTTTATTGCCGATCGGCCATTTTTCGGCAACACTTGGCTCTTGTACAATACCGAATTGTCTCAAAAGCAAGATGAGCTGAGTTTTTTAGGCAATGCGACGGCAAAGTTTAATGCCGGCCCCACTAAAAACACCGTGTTAATCGGCGCAGACCATAGCGATTTGGATGACAGGGGCTTTATGGATTTTGGTCCATCAGGCAGCGTAAATCTAACTGCACCCTCGTTTCCTGTGTCTTATAGCCAACCGGGTGCGGGCGTTGATAACATGTTCGTAAAAAACACCACTTACGGCGGTTATACCCAGTTACAAAGCACACTCTATAACCGGCTCCATTTATTAGCCAGTGTCAGAGTCGGCCATGTCGGCATTGATTATCATACTTCGCAGGGCGTCATTTCCAACGGCGAAAAGACCCGATTTTTGCCCCGCGCAGGCGGCGTTTTCGACCTAACCGATGAATACTCTTTGTTTATCAACTATAGCGAAGGAATGCGCGGACAGCCCTTTGTCAATTTTGTCGGCGCGCCTCAACCGGAGGAATCGACAACGCTTGAAGGCGGGCTTAAATTCAATGTCGCGCATCAACTCACCGGGCAGATAGCCGGCTATCAAATCGAACGCAGCAATGTCGCGGTAACCGACAACACCGATTTGCTACGCCGCTCAAAAGCCGCAGGACAACAGCGTTCGCGCGGCATTGAAACCGACCTGACTTGGCAAGCAACCGACGCACTGAGTATTCTTGCCAACTACGCACATACCGATGCCAAATACACAGACAATTTGGCGGGCGTCCCTGAAGGCAATCAGTTGGCTATGGTGCCTGAAAACTCCGGTCGGCTGTGGGCAAACTACCGCTTTCAGCAACCCATGATCAAAGGTTTGAGTATTGGCGGCGGTGTTTATGCGCAAGGGCAAGCGTACCTGTCAAACAATAATCTGTACAAAAGCGACGGCTACCATAGTTTCGATGCGAGTATCGCTTATGAATACCAGCGTTTCAAACTGGCGGCGACGGTAAAAAACCTGACCGATGAACACTATTTTCAACCCTACGGCTATTTGGGCGGGCGTGTCATCGCTTCGGAAGGCACATCCGCCTATGTCACTGGGTCTGTCAAATTTTAAGGAGCGTGGCATGGAACGTCGTCAATTTACTAAACTGGCCTTATTGGGAGGCGGCCTTGCGCCCTTCCTCTCGGGCTGCCAAGCGCCTGCCAAACTCCAAGCGTCGGATGCCGGGCAGACAACAACATCCCCTCATTTAAATAAAGCCGAGGCGGAATCAGTGTCCCGCAAAGCCCATGAAGCGCTTATGGGCCTTAAGGACGGTTTTAAGATGACGGGCGATGAACGTATCGCCATGCTCTTGTATCCGGGCTTTGCCGCATTGGATCTGGTCGGCCCTCAATATCTGTTTGCCGCAATGATGGGGGCAAAGATCCATTTAATCTCCCCCACCGATGACCTGAAGCCGGTGACCAGCGGCGAGGGTTTGACGATTGTGCCGACCCATACCCCAAGCGAATGCCCCGAAGCCCTGGATATTTTATTCGTACCCGGCGGGGCCAATGGCACGCTTGAGGCGATGAAGAACGTCAAATTGATCGACTTCATAGCCCGCAGGGCGGCTACTTCCAACTACGTGACCAGCGTTTGCACCGGCAGTTTACTGCTGGGCAAGGCCGGTTTATTGAAAGGAAAAAAAGCCACCTCGCATTGGGCCATGCTGGAGCTTTTGCCGGAATTCGGCGCGATACCCGTCAAACAACGGGTGGTCTGGGACGGCAAACTGATTACCGGTGGCGGCGTAACCGCAGGCATTGATTTCGGGTTACAAATTGTTGCCGCCTTGCGCGGAAAAACCTATGCCCAAACGATTCAGCTTCAGGCAGAGTACGATCCGGCCCCGCCTTATGATTCGGGTTCACCTGAAAAGGCCGATCCATTCGTTAGAGACAATCTTAAAGGCATACTTGCACCGCTGCTTGAGAGTTTCAGGCTGGCCATTTAATGGCTTAACCTGATCGGGTTTGGCTTGTCCGGTACTGGCCCAGACTGTGTCAAAACGCAGAAAGAAATTCCGTCGTTTTTGAGCATCCCGCTTTTTTAAAGCGTGTTCGTGATCATTCCTGATCGGTCTCTCCATTGAGTGAATTCCGAAATGGATTATCATCTAACCCGTTTTTTGTCGGTCATATCACTTTATGCGAGGTAAGTAGGGGGGGGGGGGGGTTTTGCCCTGATTGCCTCCATCATGGCAGTGGTCCCCATTATCTTTATGACCCGTTTCATGTTATACGCCAGCACATGCAAACTCATTTCCGTGCTGACATTTTTCAATTGCCTGGTCAGGAAATGGGTTGCTCCCATCCAGGCTTTGAGCGTACCAAAGGGATGCTCAACCGTCTGACGGCGTATTCTCATACTATCTGGAGCGTTATCCAAACGCGTTTGCATGGCCTCAAGAACCTCTTCATGTTCCCATCGGCTCACGCGTCGCTGTTCGCTTGGCGTACACTTGGCCTTGATCTGACATTGTTGACAATGTGAGCTCCAGTAGCGGCTCAGTTTTAATCCGTGTTCAACCCTGGCAAATCGCCAATTCAGACGTTGTCCCGCAGGACATACATATTCATTGGTATTGGCATCGTAAATAAAGTCGGCTTTGTCGAATCGTCCAGCCGCCTTGGCGCCTGAGGTTTTACATTTAGGGACCAAGGCTGTGATACCCGCTTCATGGCAGGCGAGGATTTCTTCACTCTTAAAATAGCCGCGATCGGCAACAACGGTGAGTTTCTCAGAGCCCATTGCCGTGTGTGCCTGTTTAGCCATTGACGATAACTGGTCTCGGTCACTACCCTTATTTGTTACTTCGTGGGCGACAATCAGGTGATGTTTCGTATCGACCGCCGTCTGAACATTGTAGCCAACAATACCCGCCCCTCTTGATTTCATGGAACGCGCATCGGGATCAGTCAGAGAAATTTGCTTATCCTCTGTTTTGTTAAGCTGGACTTCAATTTCCTTAAGGACTTTCATCTGCTCCTTTAAAGCGGCGATTTTATCGTGTAGGCGTTCAGATTTGGCTTTTGCAACAGTCGGTTCTTGCCGATCAGCGGTATCGAGAGCGGTTAAATACCGGCTAATGCTCGACTCAATTTCTTCCATCCGCCGTTGCAACTTGGCGCTGGTGAAATTCCGGTCCCGGTTATTAACCGCTTTAAATTTGCTGCCATCGATAGCGACTAATGATTCTGCGAATAAACCCAGCTTTTGGCATAACACGACAAACTGACGGCACACGCTTCGTATCGCTTTGCCGTTTTCTTTGCGGAAGCGAGCAATGGTTTTAAAATCGGGGGTTAGACGCTCAGTGAGCCACATGAGTTCGACATTGCGTTGCGCTTCTTTTTCAAGTCTGCGGCTGGATTGGATGCGGTTCAGGTAACCGTAGATGTAAATTTTCAGGAGAATGGCGGGATGATAAGCGGGTCTTCCGGTGATTGCAGGCTCCATACCGTCAAAACCCAGCTTGCCTAACTCTAGTTCATCGACAAAAACATCAACAATTCGCACGGGGTTTGTATCGCTGATAAAGTCGTCAATACTTTCTGGTAGTAACGTGGTTTGGGTACGGCATTCGCCTTTAATGAAACGTTTCATCCGCTGGCTCTCCATCAATGCATTGACGGTTATTATACCAAATGCCACGTTTTGACACAGTCTGGGCCGACTGCCGCCGGTCGAGACTGACGTTTCAGTTGCAAATAATGTCGGTTTGATCGCCCCTCAGTTGCATTTAATTCCGGTCGAAAATTGCGCTGATTGCAGGTTTGTGGGTTTTCGATTGCAAGCCGCTACAGATAGGCGTTTCTGGCAAATCAAGCTAGCCGGAAACGCTTAAGCTTATTCCGGCCTACCTGGCTGACGGAGCCGGAAATAAGCTTCCGTCGAATGCTGAATTGAGGTTCATGCCCTTATTCGACAGAGCACGATTGGATGCGGCGAGGCACGATCCGCATCAATCTCGACCGATACGGTGCATGATGTTTACCGCATCCTACCGGGCTTCTTAATTTGGTGTCGCATATTCAATATAGGCAAGTCAATAACCCTATTAACGTATTTCCTCATGCATACCTAACATGGAAAATGAGTCTGTCATTTAAATCTGAATGACATAATCAAATTGGAGAAAATAATGGCTGTTGCATTTATTAGAGAAATTGTTAATTTGAATCCTGATATTACTTTGCGCATACGTGTCATGGATAACAACCGTCATCCAGTCTGGCAGGGTGTTCGATATTCAACCGAAGATTGGTTGCAAATCAATCGTCCGGCAAGTTCAGCTGTACCCGTTGTGGTTAGGCCGGACAACATGGCTGTGCCATGGAGTTATGGTGGAATACAACGTCTGTATATTCAAACCGTTACCACCGGTGGGCTGGTTAAAAATATCACAGCAGAAATCCATGGTGAAGATGCTTGGGACTATATGGTGTTGCGCGATAACTCATTGGCTGAAATTGGTAAAACAGAAATTGGCTCCCTTGGAGATGCTCCGGGCGTAAACCATTCTTGGTGGGCTATAGTGCTACTGGAAGATGGGCGCCTGGAATGGCGGTTGTTTGAACGGCAGGGAATGCGCCGAGATGACTTGGTGAATATTGTGAACGGAGCTGGGAAATTCTTGATTGATATCTATCCCACTCTCATTGATAAAGGGGCCGAGCTTTTGCCGTTGATTGCCGGTTTATAAAAAGGGTTTAACTGACGTGTCGTGAAGAACAGGATGGGGGTTTAACTTATCTTGCTCTTCATTTTTGTTGCGTTAGAGGCTGCGGACAAAACACATTAACCAATTGATTTTAAACAAACAATAAACGTCACCAGTCATCAGGATAGTTGACAATAGCATTTCAAAATCATGGGGTTAAAAACATCTTGTCCACGCTCTATTGCGAGATTGAAAATAATTAATTGGGGAAATCATGAAAAAAGAAATATATCTGGCTTTTATTATTTGTTTACTGTTTGGAACCAACAGCTATGCAGCCTGTACCTGCATATTAACTATTAGTAATGGTCTTTGTAATGATCTAAATGGATATGTTAAAAATTCCGTCAACACAACTTTGGTGAATTCGTATAACAATCAAACATGTGTTATTACAAAAAAATTCCACAAAGAGGGGCATAAACTTCATGTATCTGAAGATCCAAAGAATGATGAGCATATTACTGTTACAAGCAATAACTCAACCTATCATGTTTTTAAATATGCCTATCAGAAAGGTGATTATTATGGCTCTAAAAACATAAAGGTCGAGACATTCAACATAGGCAAATATGCTACAACACGCAATTTAATGTAGTCAAATTGCCAAACGAATAATTTGTATATTTAGAGGGCGCCATTTCCGGTAAAGAAGTTGCCAAGAAATATATATTTGAATAATAAGCATACCGGGAAGGCAAGTAATTTTACGTGCCTTCCTTTTTTTGAGATGGGTTAATTTTAATTATCAAATATGCGGTTCGATTTGCCCCCATTTTTTTGAGCAAGTTTTCCCTGTGCTTTGCTGCGGTTCCCGGCGCTATTTTTAAAAGCTTGGCAATTTCTTTGGCTGTAAATCCCTTCACCAGCAACTGGGCAACCTCTTGTTCCCGAGGGGTCAAGGGCTCTGAGTCAGTCGCGGGCATCTCTTTGCTCGAAATATCTGTCGTGTTCAATAAATGCCAGTAAGCTGTCAATTCTGCTGCGCGTCGCATTCCAAGTACATCTCGGATGTTTGCAAGGTGTTTACGAATGGTCTCTGGACTAATGCCAAGCGTTTTTGCGATTTCTTTGCTGGAAAAACCTTGAGCCAGCAGCGCAAGTACTTGCTTTTGCCTCTCGGACAGGTACGAGGCTCTTCGAGACAAGCTGAGCGCCAATTAATCGCGAACGATGCGCCTCCTCGCGTCTGCAGCATCCCACATATCCAGTTACAAAATCCATCGTTCCAACGCTCCGGCGCGGCAATGCCGTGACGGACGATCCAACGTCCAAATGTGCATCGCGCGAGCGGTACGGAATGCGTTACCGCACCGGAGCGCCGGAACGATAAAACGAGGGCCGTAGCTCCGATTAGTGAAACGTAATCGGACGAATTTAAAGCCTTCGCTCCACCACAACACGCTACGCTATTCGAATCTACGCCGACCGACCTTTCATCCACGATTAGTTCTCTTGCCACTATAATGGCATTCAATCTTTCGCTATCGCCCGATAATAACAACCCGGCGTAACAAAAACGTAACAAGGTCTGCATGAAAAAAGTCACCGAAAGGACTCGCCTGGCATTACTGGGAATCTGGCAACTGGAAATCGACGGCCAACTGAACATCGGGCCTAATTACAACAAAGGTCGGGCGCTGTTGGCTTACCTTGCCATCGGCAAAGGGCCGCAATCGCGGGAAGCGATTAGCGCCCTGTTGTGGCCGGACTCCGCAGGCCATCTGCGCAGGGTGCTGTCCAATCTGCGCACCACGCTGGACATCGGCAACGCTCCCCCCTGTTTGTTGTCCGAAGGCGGCGCGCTCGCCCTCAACCCTCAATATCCGCTGTGGATGGATGTCAGCGCCTTTACTGAACCGCTTACCTGCCATACCGATAGTTCGCCGGAATATTGCGCCAGCTGCCTGAACGGAATGAAGCGTAAGGCGGCTTTGTATCGCGGCGAATTCATGGCCGGCTTTTCGATTCCCGAATGCGAGGCGTTCGAGGACTGGCTGCAACAGCAACGCGAAACGCTACGCTGCCGGATGCTGACCTTGCTGGAACGGCTTTGGCAGTGCCATGAACAGAACGGCAAACCGGATAAAGCCCTGACCTATGCCCAACGCTATGTGGAAATGGAACCCTGGAACGATGCCGGCCAGCGCCAGTTGATCCGCCTGATGGCCGTGAACGGACAAGCGGCGGCGGCCTTGTCACAATTCGAAACTTATCGACGCTTACTGGACAGGGAATTGGGCGTTCTGCCGGAACAGGAAACCCTGATGCTGATCGAGCAAATTCGTGTCGGCAACTTCGACACCGCTCGTAACAACACTCTCCGCTTATCACCCGCATCGAACGAGCCGGTTTCGGAGCACCGCCTGCTAACCATGCTTTACTGCGGATTCGACGCGCCCGGCGTGGAAGACCTGGACGATCTGGCCGAGACGCTGCAGCTCCCGCAACAGCAAAGCGAGGAGATCATCGCCCGCCATTCCGGCCATATCGTCCAATCCCAACGCCACGGCATACTGGCCTGTTTCGGCTTTCCGTCGGCACGGGAAAACGCCGCACGTCATGCGGTAAGAGCGGCGTTGACCATCAGAGACGCCATGCCTGCAGCCATCTCCGCCAGAATTGGCGTCCATAGTGGCATGGTCATCGCCCAGGCCGGCATACCGGACATCATGGGCATGACGGCGGCTTATGCGACGGACATGGCGGAATACGCCGAGGCCGGAGCGGTGCTGATAAGCGAGGTCACCGAACGCCTGACGATGGGTTATTTCCGTATCCATCCCCTCGGCACCCAGAGCCGGCAAGGCATGGCCAAGCCGCTGGCCGTACTGCGCGTCGAGGGCGAAAGCGGCGCCAACTCGCGCCTGGAATCCGCCGAACGCCTGACACCGCTGGTCGGCCGCTCGGCCGAATTAGCCCAACTTGGGGCTTGCTGGGAACAAGCCCGGCAAGGCATGGGGCAAACCGTGCTGATTCGTGGCGATGCCGGCATCGGCAAATCGCGTCTGGTCCACGACCTTGCCGCGCAATTGACCGGGCATACCGCCAGCCGCGAGTTGCGCTGTTTTCCCGAGTTCAGCCAGTCGCCGCTGCATCCGGTGCTGGCTCTTTGCGAGTCGCTGTGCGGTTTTGGCGGCGGCGATGCAGAAGCCGATAAGCTCGAAAAACTATCGACTTACCTATTGGCGCATCACCCGGTTCTGGCGGATGAGGCGCTGGAACTGATCGCGCCGTTATTTCATTTACCGACGAAAACGCCTTCCGCACTGTCGCCGAAAGCACAAAAACAGCGCACTGTCGGCATACTGCTCGATTTGCTGCACAATCTGGCGGCTCGACAGCCGCTGCTGCTGATCATCGAAGATTTGCACTGGTGCGACCCGTCCACATTGGAACTGCTGGAAGCCCATGCCCGGCAACAGGCCGCCCCCATCCTGACGCTGCTCACCGCCCGGCCGGAATTCCGCCTGGAACCCAAACCCGGCTATACACTGGATTTAGCGCCGCTATCGGTAGCGGAAGTCACGGAGTTGATCGAACAATTGGATATCGGGCTGTCCGAGGAAGCCATACTCGGCATCGCCGGCCGCACCGACGGCATACCGCTGTTTGCCGAGGAAATGGCGCGGGCCTCGCAGATTCATGTTACCAGCCCAGGCGCAACGCTGACCTTGCAGGAATTACTGACCGCTCGCCTTGACAGTACCAGCGAGGCCAAGCCTACCGCCTGGTTGGCCGCCACACTGGGCAGGGAATTCGATTTAGCCTTGTTACGCCGCATATCCCCGCTAACTCAAGACGCGTTCGAACAGACTGTCGAAACATTGGTAAACACCGGCCTGATACAGGGCGACCATGACAAGACCTTCGCCTTTCGACATGCCTTGATCCAGGAAGCCGCTTATCGCTCCCAACCCAAGAAAACCCGGCAGGCGGCGCACAGGCGTATCGCCGAGGTCTTGCAAACGGCTTTCCCGGAAACCGCAGAAACCCAGCCGGAAATCGTGGCCCGGCATTTGACCGAAGGCGGCGAGACCTTGTCCGCCATAGGCTATTGGCTCAAGGCCGGCCACAACGCCGCGTTGCATTCTGCCCATTTGGAAGCCAAGGCCCACTTCGAAACCGGCTTGTCTCTTCTGGAACAACTGCCGGACGACGAAACCCGCAACCGCTTGGAGCTACAGCTACAAGCCGTTCTCGGCGGAGTGTTGATCGCGCTCAAGGGTTACGGCTCCGAGGAAGCCAAACGACATTTCACCCGTGCCGCCTATCTGGGCCGAGGCGCCGGCGACGAGGCGGAACTGTTTCCCATTATTTACGGCCTCTGGCTGGGTGGCCAATCCGACAGCATCACCGTGGCGCCGCTGGACTTAGCCGAAAAACTCATGCACATCGCCCAGCGCTCGGGCGACCCGGTTCATGCGATCGCCGCCCATTACGCCCACGGCAACAATTTATTCTGGTTGGGCCGTCATTTGGAAGCCCGTCCGCATCTGGAAACGGTGTTGTCGTCGTTTCCGAAAATATCGGCCGAACGCTTGGTCGCCGAGCTGGGCGAAGATACTCGCGTCAGTTGCCACTCGTTCCTCGCCTGGGTAGAGTGGTTGCAAGGCTACCCCGATCGCGCCCGCCGGCAGATCGAAACGGCGGTATCCCAAGCCTCGGCCCTTGGGCATGCTCACTCGCAAGGCTTCGCGCTGGCATTTTCGGCTACCTTGTATCGCCATCTGGGCCTGCCGCGCGAGACCGAAGCCATGAGTCTCGAATTATTGAAACTGGCCGAGCATCGCGAGCTGGGCCTCTGGACGGCCGTGGCTTATACCGCTCAGGGCTGGGCGATGGCCGCTCAAGGTAACGCCGAGGCCATCCATCAGGTCGAACAAGGCGTGGCGGCAGTGCGGGTAGCGATGAAGCTGGTCGACGCTACCATCAGCTTGTATTTGGCCGACGGCCTGCTCAGATTGGGCCGCCACCGCCAAGCCTTGGAATGCCTGAAAAGCATCATCTCCCAAGCCATAGACTGGCAAGACCACTATCTGCTGGCGGAGTTTTTCCGCTTGAAAGCCGAAGCCCTACTAGCGTTGGATAACGGCGTCAGTAGGGAAGCGGAAGCCTTGCTGCATCAAGCATTAGACATCGCCCGCCAGCAAAAATCGGTGATGTTGGAATTACGCGCCGCCATCACTCTGGCTCGGCTATGGCGGGATAGAGGGGAGTCGGCGCAGGCCTACTCCCTGTTAAACGCAGTCTATCGCCGATTTACTGAAGGCTTCGATACGCCGGATCTACAGGCGGCGGCGACGCTATTGCAGGAACTCTCACCTCTATAATTGTATTGGCGATTGCCAACGATTAGACAGTGCGAACGACTCAGCCTGATCAAGTGGGTAGGTAAACTTTGAATGGCAGTTTTCGAACTTTCCCCGGCCATTGGCTTGAAATGCGCGACACATAATTGCCGATCCCTGTCTGTCACTGTCCAACAAACAGCCATTTAATGGACGGGTTTGACCAAACCGCTTTCGCAGCGGCCTTTACACTCCGGTCAGGCGTTCGGGATGACCGGGCGTATTCTGGTATTTTTATCCGGCCTTGCTTGTCCGGTATTATTCGCTACCGGCGTGATGCGCCGGCGACAAAAACGCAGGGCACATAAGTTAAAAGCAGCGCAGCATGGGTTGCCGTCTTTTTGGCGACCCAACTCATGACCGCGACGGATGTGAGTAGGGTGTGCCGTGCGCGCCTTAGCAGTGAGTATGAAATAACGTAAGCTGATTTTATTTTTAAACCATGAAGGATTAAAGTCTTCAGTCTTTCATGGTCATTGCTTAAGCCTGTCCCTTACCTCCCAAGGCGCGCACGGCACGCCCTACGACGGATATTTCCATACACGGATCAAGATATTTCCTGGCTGCGATTTATTTTTTCACGACGATTCTAGACCATGCGTAACATCAGTAAATAGTCTTCTACACTCTGATGCGACAAGGGCTGCTTTGTAATGCCACGGGCTTGTCTCCGGTTATAAAGCGTGTTGGTTTTGGCAAACCGGTTGGTTCGGTTCCGTAAGACCGTAGGGTGGGTGGATTCGCCGATTAGTTTGTGATGAGATGATCAATGATTGGCAACCGCTTAACCTTCCATAGCGCAATAGTGACCGGCGAGGCCCGGATGAACCGCGCTATTGTCCTTGATAATTGCAGGGTGTTTGGGATGGTGAAATGATTTTGTGCTGACATCCCATCTTGCCCATGTTCCGCGCATAACACATCCAATATCCAGAACCGTATGTGATATGCCTTATTGCACTGTGTCATATCACGCAGTTTTACAAATTATACCGCTCCCTCCCTACCCCCAACCCATCGCTAAAAAATCTTGTCAGATACGGCGCAAGCCCTGTCAATGCTGGCTTCATGGCACTCGTATGCAAGGCGTATCCCAGTGTGGCATGGATGCTGCTTTTGCTTATCAAATACTTGTCAATCAATAGCCTGTCCCCGACTTTCAATGCCTAAATCCAAACACGATCTACTCAACCGCCTGTTCCATCATCACAGCAAAGAGCTGTTGGCCTTCGCCGGTTGGCGGGTGGGCGATTTCGCCGCCGAAGACCTGGTGCAGGAAACCTATCTGCGCTTTCTACAGCATCCCGAACCCGCCTCCATCAGCAATCCGCGCGCTTATCTTTACAAGGTGATCGCCAATCTCGGCTTCGATCACCACCGCAAGGAGAACGTTCGCGGCAAATACACCACCGAGACCGATGAAGTCGAACCGGATGACCTGATTTCGCCGCTGCCGGGACCGGAAGCGCTGATGGAAGGAGAGCTCCTGCTGCGGAACTGTCTGGCGGCGCTGAAAACATTACCCGAAGTGTATCGTCATGTTTTTTTCCTGAACCGGATCGACGGCTTAACCCACCTCGAAATCGCCGATGCCTTGAAGCTGCCCCAGCGAACCGTGGAGCGCTATTGCGCCAAGGCGCTTGCCCACTGTTTTACCCATACGATGCATAATCATGGCTAAATCGGCGCGCACCGGCAGCCGCTATTGTTTTATACTGCGGTATTCAAAGCCTCCCATTATTCTATGACTGATTCTTACGACACCTCATCAGGCTCCGTCCATGAACAAGCCACTTTCTGGGTCACGCGGCTCCATTCCGGCGATTGCACCGACCAAGAACGACGAGATTTCGAAGTTTGGCTGGCGCAAAGCGAGGTTCACCGCATCGCTCACCGCGAAGTTGAAGTATTCTGGAATGGCTTAAGTCGAATTGAGCCGCTTGCCGCTCCCCAGCTTGCGGCCGCACGCGCCTATCTACGCGAGACCCGGCAGTCTCGTCGCGCATTGTCTAAAAAACGTCTGGCGGGAATCTTGTCCGTTGCCCTGATAACCGGTTTCAGTCCGCTTGGCTGGTCATGGCTGAGCACCGATATTTACCGCACCGCCAAAGGCGAGTCCACCAGCATCCAGCTTAGCGACGGCTCGCGCATCGATCTCAATACCGACACCGAACTGAGCATACAGTACACCTGGACAGCGCGTAGCGTGAAACTGGAACGCGGCGAAGCTCTGTTTTCAGTCGTTCACAACCCGGAAAAGCCTTTTGAAGTCATCGCCGCAGGCGGCCGCATTCAGGACATAGGCACTCGCTTCAATATCTACCGGCAAGCCGATCGCGTATCGGTAACGGTGCTGGAGGGCGAAGTCAGCGTTGCTGCCAAGCAAAATGCCACCGCACAAACCCTGATTCCCGGCCAGCAAATCAGTTACGACTCGACCGGGCAAACCTCCGCCATTGCTTACCCCGACATGTCTATCGCCACCGCTTGGCAAAAAGGACAACTGGTATTCAAAGGCCAGCCCTTGAATAGCGTGTTGGAGCAGTTGGGCCGCTATCACGATGCCTCGCTGCAAGTGCCCGATTCGCGCTTGCAGTCGCTTAAGGTCAGCGGGGTATTTCCCACCAACAATCTAAGCCTTGCACTCAATACCATTGCCGGCGCCTTGCCCATCAAGGTAACCCAAACCGCAATAACTACCTTCGTCATAGCTCCGGCTGATTAACTTAGAGAGTTTTGTAACCATTAACTGCTAAAAATATCAGCATGACTGCCTGTTCTGACAAGATATAAATCATCGCCTGCAATACGGTAGATTAATAGCCAATCCGGTTCGAGGTGTGAGTCTCGATAACCATTCCAGTTACCTTTAAGAGGATGATCCAGGTATCCTGCGGGAAGCGGTTTTTCCTCAAGTAGCAGAATAAGTAATGCCCTTAGCTTATCCATGTCTTTACCACGTTTCTTGGCAACTTTTACATCACGCTTAAATTGGCTGGAATGAATTGGGTTGAGCACATTAAATTTCCAGGTCTTTAAACAACTCATCTGCCGAAGCGAAGCGCATTCCCTTACCTTGTTCCAGCTCTTCCATTGCGGTGCGTGTCGCTTGATTCGGCTGTTGTTGCTGAGCGATATAAAGTCGCATCAGTTCTCGTACAATTTGAGCGGCCGGGCGATGGACACTGGCTGCAACAGCCACAAATTGATCTCTCAATTCCGGCTCCATCTTGATGGACATTTGTACTTCTTTGCGCATGGTGATTCCCCTGATAAATGACAGTTCGTCAGTCTATTGGGTATCTATAGAATAGTCAAAGGACATTCATTTGCTGCCGTTGCGTCGCTATAAGGGCGCTATTAAGCTAAGGCGACTCCCATGAAAAACCATTGTAGAAGTGAATTTACCCCTCTACGAACCATGGAACATGGGAACGATACAATTTTTTTCGTACTAAGTGGCGGTCTACAATCACCAAATCAGTCTTATAAGTTAGTGTCACAAACAAACTTAAAGGAGATCTGATGCGCACACTACCCAAACTGATAGCAAACCTGCCGCTGGCGATGGTCATGGGAGCGGCCGTAGCCGAAGAAAGCACTTTCAACCTCAACATCCCCGCGCAACCGCTGGCCGCAGCGATAGAGGCAGTGAGCAAGCAAACAGGATTACAACCCTTTTACGCCGACGGCGCTTTAGTCGGCAAACAAAGCCCGGCGCTGAAAGGAAGCTACAGTAAACGCGAGGCCGTGGAAAAACTGCTGGCGCAAAGCGGACTGGACTACACTTTCACCGGCGACAACACGGTGGCGGTCAAGGCGCCTGCCGCCAAACCCGCTCAAAAAGCAAAGACAGAGGAGCCTATTGTTTTAGATACGCTGACCATTAAAGGGCAAAAGTCCAATATCGATCAGCCGTTCGGCAGCTATCTCGACCCTTCCAAAATAGCCCTCGCCAGAACCGCAACCAGCGATACCGCCCAAATGCTTAATGGTACGCCCGGCGTAAGCTTCTCCGGCGGTGGCGGCATTTCCAGCCGCCCCGTTATCCACGGCATGGCGGACGACCGGTTGCGGGTTCAAGTCGACGGCATGAATTTGATTTCGGCTTGCGCCAATCACATGAATCCCGCGCTGTCTTACGTTGCCCCTTCCAGCGTACTGAGCGCCCAGGTGCTTGCCGGGATCACCCCGGTCAGTATGGGCGGCGACAGTATCGGCGGCACCATTCGCGTTAACTCGGCCGACCCCGAATTTGCCGAGGACGGCAAGGCGCCGTTGATAAAAGGCCAGGCCTCGACCTTTTATCGCACCAACGGCGATGCGCGAGGCGGCAATATTTCCGCCTCAATAGCCAACGAACATGCCGAACTTAAGTACACCGGTTCAACGGTACAGTCGCGCAATTACAAAGCGGGCGGAAATTTCACCACCCGAAATACCAAAAACGGCAATGATGTCGTGGCTTCTTCGGCCTATAAATCCGAGAACCAATCGCTGTCGCTGGCCTTGCGCAACGACGACCATCTTGCCGTCATCAAGGTCGGGCAGCAAAATATCCCTTATCAAGCCTTCCCCAATGTGCGTATGGACATGACCGGCGATGACAGTTGGTTCGCCAATGTCTTCACCAAGAGCCAGTTCCAGTGGGGTAATCTGGAAACGCGCGCTTATCACGAGGACGCCCGGCACAAGATGAACTTCCTCGCGGATAAAATGACGACGCCAACCCGCAACATGCCTATGGATACGCATGGCGTTAACCAGGGCCTGTCGGTAAAAGCCAATATCGATATGACCGACAAACACTTGCTGACTGTAGGCAGCGAATACCAGCGTTATCGTTTGGATGATTGGTGGGACCCGGCTCCAGGCAGCATGATGATGGGGCCGGGTACATTTTGGAATATCAATGCAGGAAAACGCGACCGCATCGATCTATTTACCGAATGGGAAGGCCGCTGGACCCAACAATGGCTGACTCAACTCGGTGCCCGTGTCGGTGTCGTGGAAATGAGCGCCGGTAACGTAAAAGACTATAAAGACAGCACAGTGGCACAGAGAGCGGAAGCGACGGCGGTGAATGGCCAAAATAAAAAGCAAACCGACGTGAATATCGATTGGACTGCGTTAGCGCGTTATACCTTCAACGACATGCAGACTTATGAGTTGGGGGCCGCCAGAAAAACCCGCTCGCCCAACCTTTACGAGCGCTTTGCCTGGTCTCGCGGAGCTATGGCGATGTTTATGAACAACTGGGTCGGTGATGCCAACGGCTATGTCGGCGACGTCAATCTTAAGCCGGAAGTCGCGCACACCGTCAGCGCTACAGCCAATTGGCACGATGCCAAGCAGGAAGACTGGGAAGCGAAAGTCACTCCCTTTTACACCCACGTCGAAAACTATATCGATGCGAGACTCTGTCAGCCCGGTAATGGCGTGACCTGCGCCAGCCCGTCCAACGGTTTTAATCTACTGCAACTGGCCAATTTCGATGCGCATCTTTTCGGTGTCGATGTTTCCGGGTCTAAATTATTAGTGGATACCGCTAAATACGGCAGCCTGACCGGTAAAACCGTTTTAAATTATGTCAGAGGCCGAAACAACGACACCGGCAGCAACCTGTACCAACAAATGCCGTTTAATGCGACGGTAGCGCTCGAACATAAACGCGGCGGCTGGTCCAACACTATCGAAACGCAAATAGCCAGCTCTAAAACAGATGTGCAAGCCGTCCGTTTGGAACCTAAAACCGCAGGCTACGCACTGCTCAACCTGCGCAGCAGTTATACCTGGAAGCACTTACGCATTGATGGCGGCATAGATAATCTTCTTGATAAAAATTACGCCCTTCCCTTGGGCGGTACTTATATAGGCGAAAGGAGTGTTGCAGGAACCGCAGTTCCCGGTATGGGCCGCTCGTTCAATGTGGGTATGACGATAAACTATTAAGTTTTTTATAGCTGACGTTACGCATGTACCTAATAAAAAAGCGTAGTCCACGAAAGGCACAAAAAGCACGAAAAAACCGGGTACAGGAACAATAAGTAAAGCCCATCGTCAAGATTAGAAAGATGCACACCGTAAGCTGGGAAACATACGGCCCTCTATTTTTTCGTGTCTTTCGTGTCTTTCGTGTCTTTCGTGTTTTTGTGTTTTTCGTGGACAGTGCGTAACATCAGCAAAGAGCAATACCCCCGGCAATAAACTAACATGGCAAGCAGCGCTACAAAGGAAATCAAATGATGAAACGATTAATCGCATCCCTCTCGGCCGCTTTATTGATAGCGGCATCAGCCCAGGCAGTAGAAAAAGCCGGCGATGATCGGCTTGATGAAATTGCGCAACGCGGTTCGCATGTCATGCCTTTCAATTTGGAGCAGACTACGCATATTTTCTCAAAAACCGAGAAAGGCGGCTTGCAGCAGGTCATCGCCAAAGACAGTTCCAATGTTGAGCAAATCAAGTTAATACGCGAGCACCTGTCAAAGATTTCAAAGGAGTTCGTTCAAGGCGACTTCTCCAACCCGGCCAAGATTCATGGCGAAAATATGCCCGGTTTAGCGGAACTAAAAACAGCTAAGCCGGATCAGATCAAAATTGTCTACAAGGAATTGCCTAATGGCGCCGAGATCGACTACTCAACGGATGTTCCCAAACTGATTGAGGCCATTCATCAATGGTTCGACGCTCAATTGAGCGATCACGCCCGTCATGCTATTCCAGGTCACCCGCATCATTTAATGCACCACAAACCGTAAACCCGACATTGACCGCTCAATTCGGCAAGACGCAAACCGATATCAACCATGACGACTCCGCAAGCAAAACCTGCGGTTATCGCGTCTAACACCCCATACAAACGCTGGGCTGCGCTTAACCTTGAATTCCAGCTTCGCTCATTACTCGAATCCGGGCTCTAAATCAGATAGGTCATATCACCTGTAAAAATGTGTTATATGACCTATTCCTCCGCTGCGAGACAGGAGTCGAGTAGTCCCCAGAAGCGATAGGGCATGTGTTTTCACGAAGCGTTTTTTTGCGTAGTGAAAATGCAGGCTTTCCGAAATCACGTCAAGTCATTGCGAGAATGATGTTGGATACCCTTTGCTGGGTATCCAACGAATGAAGCAGGACGGCTGGTTCAGGTGTTTACATGAACTTGCCCGACCAGTTTATGGCGCTGATCAAACAGCTGTCGCCCGGTACGCAAGGTTTTATGGATAGTCCGCATTCATTACCGGCGCCGGGTAAAAAGCCGATTGGTTTGGCGTAGGCGTTAAGCATTGTTCAAAGCCGTTATCCTGAAGGTCGGATCGATTGGCTGAACAATCCCGATTGCGACACCGGCGTTTATCGTGTCAGTATCAGCGACGTACCTAATCTAAGCCGGTTTTGGTCGGAGCGACAGATTACTGTCGATCAATACAACGGTACGATATTGAAAGTACAAGATCCAAGTACCCGCAGTACCGGAGGGCAAACCTTTGTCGAATGACAATGGCCATTGCACAGCGGCAGGGCCTTCGGTTGGACCGGGCGGATTTTAGTGTTTTTGACCGGCCTGGCCTGTCCGGTGTTATTCGTTACCGGCCTGATTCGCTGGCTGCAAAAACGCAAGGCGATAAGTTGAAAAACAAGGAGGGGGTTAAAGCGTCTGCCAGTAATAACTTCCGCTTATGATTCCCGCGCCCTGCGCTCATCGTTATTCACCAGCATCTACAGGCTGGCGTCAGGCGGGAAACATGCCGATATGCAGACCTTCCAGGTTTTTAAAACCTGGAAGGTCTAACGTGCAAGATTCTGAACAGGTGGGACGTTTCGAATGGAGCAGAGTCCCATCCTGCTTGATTCGAAAGTTATCGGCCCGCTCCTGCGGCATCATTGTCTTCTTAAATTAATGGCAGTGACGCGCCGCGTGGAAACGATGAACCCAAGTTTCGGGGCGTTATTGCCCCCATATCCCAAGGGCAGCCCCTGTTGAAGCCGCGCTTTTTTCGCCTTGCGCCTTTGGCCCTTCGCCTAATTCGACTATTTAAATTTTTTTTATCTTTTAGGTGAGGATTTCTTGCGCCTGAAACGTCTTATAGTTGAAGCTCGTAATTTGTTGTTTTTCCCTTAAAACCGGTTGTTCAGTTAGACGCTGCAAATTCCGGGCTTCGTTGTCTTCCTCATTTTGTGTCAGGCACGATAGCTGTTATCCAGGGATGGTTTTTTAAACGTAATAATGACTGAAGACTTGTTTGCAAAGATAACCCTGTTTAAGAATTTATGACGCTGATTTCGTCCTAATTAATAAACGCGAAGACTGATACAAAAAACAAACTAACGACATGAGGAAGGCGCTATGAAAACACTCAAACTGGTACAAGAATCCAAGGGGGTAAAGCTCCCTGCAAAGATGTCTAAAAATCGCGATGTTAAAAAGGATGATGATTTAATCGATTTATTTCCCCTCCCCCGATATTTTCAAGTGCATTTTCAGCATGTTCATGAAAATAGCCATGACCTTCAAGGCGAACTGGTTCAACTTAAAGATTATGTGGCTAAAGTCGACGAAAAACTCGAGCGTTTGATGGCGTTGTTAAGCCGTCCGCCCGAACATGTGCTTTGATAGCAAGACAATTTCCCTATGTATTTATTTAATAGCCATGAAGGCGGCGCGTTAACGCATTTGGACGGCGCGGCTATGCCGACTGCACAAAAAATGCAAGCATTGCTTCAAGCCTTGGTAGGTCAAGAAAAGCCGCTCTCAATGGGCGGTTTGTTATTGACCTTAGTGCTGTCACTGCATCTGTGGGCGGCTCTTTGGCTGCTGCAGCCTGGCGAGCCCATTACCAAGGCCCAACCGATGATCATGGAAGTATCGCTGGTTTCCGCGCCGAGCCAACAAGCTGCGCCGATTGCGCAACCTAAACCGGCCGAACCGAAAAAACCGCCGGAAAAAAAGCCGGTCAAGAAAAAGCAGCCGGTTCTCCGCAAACAAATGGAGCTTCCAAAGCCGCTAGCTATGGCCGATGAAATGTTGCCTGCGCCATCGACGACCGAATCGGCACCGGCTCCGGTAGCGACTAGCGCTGCCGCGAATACCTCAAGCAAGGCGACGGCAGAGACCGTACCCTTTACCGAGGCGAATTTCAACGCCAATTACGGCTCCAATCCCAAGCCGAAATACCCCGGCGTTGCCACCAGTCGAGGCTGGGAGGGCACGGTGCGATTGCTGGTGAAAGTATCCGTCGAAGGCGACAGCGAGGAAGTCACCGTGCAACGCAGCAGCGGCTACGACGTGCTCGACGAAGCCGCTATCGAAGCGGTCGAAAAATGGAAATTTATTCCCGCCAAACAAGGCGACACGCCGGTGTCCAGTTCGGTCGTCGTACCTATTAATTTTGTTTTGAATAACTAAAAAAGGAGATCTTAATGCCTCATCATATTGCGCCGGAAGTCATCATCAACGGTACCTTGTACACACTGCTGGCTTTCTCGGTAGCCACATGGACAGTGATTTTTTTTAAAATCTGGGAATTCACCAATAACGGTTACCGCAACCGCCGTTTTAACGCCGCGTTCTGGGATGCAGCCGATTTAACGCAAGCGGAATCGGTGCCCGCAGATACCGCCATCGGTCCGCAGGCTCGAATCGCACAGCAGGGTTTTGCCTGGCTGAACGAAAGCCAACAGGCTGACGGTAAACACCTTAGATATATCGGCGCTCCGGCTGAATTGCTGGAACACTCGCTACAAGTGCAAATGCAGCGGGAACAACACCTGATGGAAAGCGGCCTGACCCTGCTCGCCAGCATCGGCAGCACGTCGCCGTTCGTCGGCCTGTTCGGCACGGTGCTGGGCATCATGCACGCGATGCATGAGATTACCGCCAGCGGCTCGACCAGCCTGGATGTCGTGGCGGGCCCGATCGGCGATGCGCTGGTCGCCACCGCAATCGGTATTGCCGTCGCCGTACCCGCGGTGTTGGCGTACAACTTTTTCCTGCGCCGGGTCAAACAGCAACGCGCCGGTTTGGAAAACTTTGTCACCAGTTTTCTGCATATCACGTTAAGCGCTGACAGCAAGGCTAAGGCATAGACATGGCTTTTAAACCGCAATCGGAAGACGAAGGCGCGATGAGCGATATTAACGTCACGCCGCTGGTCGATGTGATGCTGGTGTTGGTGATTATTTTGCTGGTGACCGCGCCGTTGCTCACCCAATCGGTGCATGTGACCTTGCCGAAAACCGCTGCGACCACCCCGGACGTTAAGGAACAACCGCTACAGCTCGGCGTCGATGCGCAAGGACTTATAACGCTGAATAAACTGCCCATGACCGATCTGGCTACATTGGAAACGGCTTTGAAGGATGAACTGTTGCGAAACCCTGAAATCGGCCTGCATTTATATGCCGATCAAGACGTTGTTTATGCAAAGGTTGCTGAAGTAATGGCGACCGTTCAACACGCCGGAATTGCCAAAATAGCCTTTGTGACTGAGGAGCAGTAATTTGCCCGGTCGGATTTTTAATGCTGCCGGGGTAGGTCGGGCATGCCGTTTATGCCCGACATTCCGATGGTTGAATAGGGAAATGACGATCAAGTTACCTATCGCCGCCTCATTACTAACCCCGGAAACGTCGGGCAACGAACGGATGTTGCCCGACCTACGCCTTTTAATCTGCACAATCGTGTTGCTGACGACAAGCTGCGCCACAGCACCGGAGCGTAATGCCACCGATATGACGAAATCGCCGCCGCAATGGGCAACCGTCAATGCTCCCGCCAATCCAATCGCAACGCAATGGTTAAGCTCTTTTGCCGACCCCGCGCTAAGCGCATTAGTGAAAGATGCACTGAACAATAACTATGATTTGAAAACCGCCGCAGCGCGCGTGGATTCGGCGCGGGAACAAGCGCGTATCGACGGCGCGGCGCGTTGGCCGCAGTTATTTTTTGCAGCGGGATACCGGCGCGACGCCTTGCCAAGCAGCGAGACAGGCGCGTTTGAAGCGCTGTTCACCATGAGCTGGGAAATCGATGTCTGGGGACGCATCAAGGCCGCCCAACAAGCGACCGGGCAGGAAGCGGAAGCCGTGGCTGCCGATTATCACGGTGCCAGACTGTCCCTGGCGGCGCGCACCGCGCAAAGCTATTTTGAGCTGATCGAGGCCAATCTCCAGGCCGAGGTCGCCGAACAATCGATCAAGGATCGCCGCACCATCGTCGAACTGGTACGCGGCCGATTTGCCCGCGGCCTGACACGCGGCCTGGATTTGCGTCTGGTGCTCACCGATCTGGCCAATGCCGAGGCACAACTTGCCGGATCGCGCAATCAAGTGCAAATCGTCACCCGCAGACTGGAAGTATTGCTGGGCCGCTATCCGGGCAATAGCCTGAAAAACCGTTCAGCCTTGCCGACACCGCCGACCGCTTTAGCCGCAGGATTACCCTCGGAACTGCTGACGCGGCGGCCCGACCTGATCGCCGCATTGTCGAGACTGCAAGCGTCCGATTCCCGTGTGGAGAGCGCGAAGAAAACCCTGTTGCCGCGGATTACCCTGACCGCCGCGGGAGGCACCGGCAGCCCCGCGTTGACAGAGCTGATCGATCCTCGCGCCGTCGCCTGGAATTTAGCCATGGGGCTCGTACAACCCGTTTTTACCGGCGGCCGCCTGAAAGCGGGCATACGCTTGAATGAGGCGCGCACCGAAGAAGCCTTTAATCAATATCAAAGCACCGCGCTTAACGCCTTTCGCGAAGTGGAGCAAGCGCTGGCCGCAGAATTTTGGCTAAGGGAACAGGAACAGGCGCTCAAGGAAGCCGTGGAGCAAACCCAAGCCAGCCGCAAGCTCGCGGTCTATTCGTATCGTCAGGGCCTGATCGAAATTCTCACTTTGCTGGACAGCTACCGCAGTACCCTGAACGCCCAAAGCGCGCATCTTTCCGTGCAACGGCAATTGCTCAGTAATCGTATTGATCTGTACTTGGCCTTGGGGGGCGGGGTTTGATGATGGAAAAAAGTCACCTCGTTCCCACGCGCTGCGTGGGAACGAGGGGTAAAGCTTTTATTCGCACGAAAACACGAAGTTTATTTCTTCGTGTTCTTCGTGTCTTCGTGGTGAACATTATTTTTTTAGCCCGTTTTATTTGGATTTACCTGATTATTAATGAGAAAACACTGGATGCTTGAAAATAGCCGGTTGAAAATCCTCCTGCCCGTTGCGCTGTTGCTGGTCGGCATCGGCTGCGCCTGGGCTGTTATCGCCACGCGTCCCCAAATGACGCTGCAAACGCCGAACGCCGAAGTGCCGCTGGTTACCGTCATTCAGGTCGAACCGCAAACGCTGCGGCTCGATGTTCATTCTCAAGGCATCGTCACGCCGCGCAATGAAATCGATTTGATACCGGAAGTTTCAGGCAAAATCATCCAGCTTCATACCGATTTTGTCACCGGGGGCTTTTTTACCCGCAACGACGTGTTGGTGTCCATCGACCCGCGCGATTACGACTACGCTATCGCCCAAGCCCAAGCACAAATCGCCGAAGCCAAACGTCAACTGGCGATGGAAGAAGCCCAGGCCGATCAGGCACATAGTGAATGGCAAGCCTTGGGCGAAGGTATCGCCACATCGTTGGCGATGCGCGAGCCGCAACTGGCCGAAGCACGCGCCAAACTCAAAGCCGCCGAAGCCAGCCTGCTGCAAGCTCAAATCAAACGCAGTCGCTGCGAATTGCGCGCGCCTTTTACCGGACGCTTGCAGACCAAATTGGCGGGCCTGGGGCAGACTATCCAATCCGGCGAAAAGCTCGCCCATCTCTATTCCACCGATCTTGCCGAAATCAGGTTGCCGTTACCGACCGACCAACTGGCCTATCTCGATTTGCCGCTGGGCACGGGCGGCAGACAATGCGGTGCATCGTCCCTGCCCTGCCCTAAAGTCATCCTCACCGCCGACTTCGCGGGTACGCCGCAAACCTGGGAAGGCCGCATCGTGCGTAGCGAAGGAAAGCTGGACGACACCACCGGCGTCCTCTATGCGGTCGCCGAAGTCATCAACCCCTACACGCAAAAAGACGATCATCCGCCGCTGCTGGCCGGGCTGTTTGTGCAGGCGCAGGTACAGGGCAAAGCGCAGCACAACCTGTTCGTGCTGCCCCAAAATGCAATCGATGCCGCTCAGCAAGTACTGGTGGTCGATTCCGAGCTACGCCTGCACCTCCGCCATCTTGAAGTGCTGCGCAACGAGCCGGATCGTATCCTGGTGAAAAAGGGATTGAACGCGGGCGACCGGATTGTGACCTCCGGTATCCAGGTGCCTGTGGAAGGCATGAAAGTTAGAGTCGAATAATCGATACAAAGCATAGTCCACGAAAACCACGAAAGGCACGAAAAGATGAATGAAAAATCTGAACTCCTTTACCAAACAGCGTATTTCCCCTGTTGCGCTAATTCCCAAGCTCCAGCTTGGGAATTCAGTGCGGGAAGCTCCAGCTTCCCGTCTCGCGAAGCTGGAGCTTGGGAACCAGCCCTTAGCCTTTCGCCCTTCGCATTAACCCTTTGTATTCTACTTTCCTAACAACTAACTAAGTTACGATGAATTCATCACACTATCGCCCTACCGGTCTGTTGGCCTGGTTCGCCTCCAATCCGGTGGCGGCCAATCTGTTGATGATTCTGATCATTATCGGCGGCATCGTCGGTTTTAGAGCGATGGATAAGGAGGTCTTCCCACGCTTCAGCCCTCGGCAGATCGACATTATGGCCGCGTATCCGGGTGCCGGTCCCCTGGAAATCGAGGAATCGGTGTGCGTCCGTATCGAAGAAGCTATCGTCGATATGCCGGGCGTCAAGCGGCTGGACAGTGCGATTCGCGAAGGTGAATGCACTGTTAGTGTATCGATATTGCCCGATTACGATCAGGAGCAGATCATCAATTCCCTGCGCGGACGCATTCAAAACATTCCCCGACTGCCGAAAAACCTGGAAAAAATCGATATACAGCCGGCCACGCGCAATGGCGATGACGGCGTTATCTGGGTGGCTTTGCACGGCCCTACCGATCCGCTCACCTTGCAGCGTTTCGGCGAGCGCTTTCGTGCCGACCTTGAACAGATTCCCGGCGTGCTTCGGGTGCGCAATTACGGCGAGATTCCTTATGAAATCGTTATCGAGGTCGCTGCCGCCAAACTGAATCAATATCACCTGTCCTTGCACGATGTCACCGAAGCGGTGCGCCGCGCCTCACTGGATCAGTCGGGCGGGCTGGTAAAAACGCCGTCCGGCGAATTGCAGCTTAGGGTGAAAGGGAAAGCGCAGGATGCTGCAAGCATCGGCAACCTGGTGCTGCGCACCCATGCCGACGGCACGCGCCTGCGTCTTGGCGAAGTCGCCGTGATCCGCGACGGCCTGGAAGAGCGGCTGTCGGAATGGCATCATAACGGCGAGACCGCCCAAGGCTGGGAAATCCATACCCAATACAGCTCCGTCGAAGTGGCGCGCCGCGTTAAGGACTATGTCGCCGACATGCAGCCGCAACTGCCGGAAGGTTTGCTGATGACGACCTGGTGGGATGACTCGCAGGCTTACGACGAACGGGTGCGCACGCTGGTGGAAGACGGCCTCGGCGGCTTTGTGCTGGTGTGTCTGGTGTTGACCTTGTTTTTGCGACTGCGCGTGGCTATCTGGGCCGGTGTGGGCATTTTCACCTCGGTGCTCGGCGCGCTGTGGCTGATGCCCGCGCTGGATGTGTCGCTGAACATGCTGTCGTTGTTCGGCTTTCTGCTGGCGATGGGCATCTTGGTCGATGACGCGATTATTATCGGCGAAAGCGTGTATTCGCATCAGCAGGACGGTCAAGATGCCGAGGCCAGTCTTGCCGGTGCGATTCGCGGCGTACAGGCGGTGGCTTTGCCGGTGATTTTGTCGGTGCTGGTGGCTCTGGTGGCCTTTTTGCCGGGATTGTTCCTGCCCGGATGGGCGGGGCAGATGATGAAGCCGATCTGTCTGGTGATGATTTTGACGCTGGTGTTTTCGCTGATTGAGGCGCTGCTGATTCTGCCCTCGCATCTGGCCGCGCCTAATCGCGCCGGAACGGCTTCTTCCGGACTGGAACGTTTGCGGGAAAAGCTTAACCGCGGCCTGGAGCGGTTTGTCGACCGCTACTACCGCCCGTTTTTACAACGCGCCCTGGACTGGCGTTACCTGACCGTCACCGGTTTTATCGTATTGTTGCTGCTGTGCGGTGCATGGCTGGACAGCGGACGGCTGCGCATGTCCCTGCAGGCGGATGTGACCAAGGACAGTTTCTGGGTTTCCCTCGCCTCGCCCCAGGATACGCCTTACGGCGAGGTGCGCAACCGGGCGCAGCAGGTGGAACAGGCGTTTTTCGCCCTGCGCGATGAACTGGACGGCGTAACTCAGGAAAACCATAAACCCAGCCATGACAGCGTCGTAGTCGGACTGGAAACCATGATCTTCGAGCACGGCGCGGGCTTTTGGACCGAATTTTCAGCGGAGGGACGGCAACGGATAGTCGTCGAGGATTTTATCAACGAGTGGCGCAAACGCGTCGGCGACTTGGGGCGCACCAAGATCGATTTTCTTTACAAGGAAGGCGATGTGCCTTACGACATCGAGTTCGATCTCGGCACCGCCGATCCTGAGTTGCTGCCCAAAGCGGCCGAGACCCTTAAAAATACGCTTGCCGCCTATCCGGGCGTTTACGATGTGATCGATTCCAGCGAACCGGGCAAGCCGGAAATCCGCCTGACCTTGAAGCCGGAAGCGGAGCGCTTGGGTTTACGTCTCGAAGATTTATCCGAGCAAGTCCGCCACGGCTACTATGGCGATGAAGTGCAGCGGTTGCAACGCGGGCGCAATGAAGTCAAGGTGATGGTGCGTTATCCGCGCCGGGAACGCCAGTCGCTGGACAGTCTGGCGGCGCTGCCGGTGCAACTGCCGGACGGCCAACACGCGCCTCTGGGTACGTTGGCAAAAGTGACATTAACCCCCGGCGTCGCCAAGCTGATCCGGCAAGACCGCCGCCGGGTGCTGAAGGTGCAGGCGCGGGTCGATCCGCAAAAAGCCGATGTCAACGCCATCTATGCCGGACTGGAATCCGGGGCATTGAAAAACCTGCGCTTGAATTACCCCGGCCTGAGCATCAGCATCGGTCAAGAACGTCAGGAACAGCAGGCCATGACCGGGGCGTTAGGACAATACACCCTGATCTCGCTGCTGGTGATCTACGTGCTGATTGCGGTGCCGTTCCGATCCTATCTAAAGCCGCTGATTTTCCTGCTGGCGGCGCCGGTCGCCTGGTGCGGCGCGGTCATCGCTCACGGGCTGGCGGGCTTGCCGTTATCGATGGAATCGTTGGTCGGGATGATCGCAGCCAGCGGCGTGGTCGTCAACGACAGTCTGGTGCTGCTGGATTACATGAAAGAACACCACGATCCGCAAAAACCGATCACGGAACTGATTTGCGAAGCTTGCACCTCACGGTTCCGGCCGATCTTTTTGGCCTTCCTGACCAATTTCGCCGGATTCTTACCGGCTCTGCTGGAAACCAGCCCGCAAGCGCAATTTTTGATTCCGATGACCCTGTCCCTGTCTGCGGGCCTGCTGTTGGGCATGACCGCCAGTCTGATCTTAACACCGGTTTGTTATGCCATTTTGGGCAAGCAAAAAGGCGCGGGGCTACCGTAATTATCTTAAAAACCGCGGTCGATCCACGAAAGACACGAAATTGCGTTGATTTAGCCATTCACCCTTTGGGCGATGACCTACAGTGTGGTATCCCTTTGAATATTTTCGTGCTTTTCGTGGACAGTGCCTAACAGCCGTAATAAACAAGGCCCCCAGATCAACTTTATTGCCGTCAAAATCGGGAATTACGATACCATAGGGAAACACTATAATCATTGATTAGACCTCTATGTCCGAACGCGACAAGTGGGTGCAGATGTTTGACCTTTTAGATATTAAAAACTTCATTCCTCATGGCTATTGCCTGTCGTGGAGTCCCGTACTACTTTGGCTGCATGTCACCTCAGACCTACTGATCACGCTCGCCTATTATTCCATTCCCCTGATGCTGGTCTACTTTATCCGGCGGCGTAAGGATTTTCCCTATTCGTGGCTGGCGGTCATATTTGCCGGATTCATTGTCGCCTGCGGCACCACGCATTTACTGTCGGCTATCACGATCTGGATACCGTTATATTGGCTGGACGGCTTGCTTAAAGCCTTTACGGCCATTATTTCGATCGCCACCGCCGTGCTGCTGCTAAGCGTTATTCCTCGCGCCTTGTCTGCGCCCAGTGCCGCACAACTGCAAGCGGAGATAGAACAAAGAAAAACCGCCGAGAAAGCGCTACGTATCGCTAATGTTAGGCTACAGAAAAATATCGCGCGCACTCAGCTATTGCTCGATTCAGCGTTAGATGGAATCGTCAGTATGGATCATCACGGCAACGTAACAGGCTGGAATGCCCAAGCCGAACATATTTTCGGTTACTCCAGCGAGCAGGCATTAGGACGTGAAATGGCGGAGTTAATCGTTCCGCCTGCTTATCGGGAAAAACACAGGCAAGGCTTATCGCGCTTTCTGGCGACAGGTACGTCAAACATTATCGGTACGCGCTTGGAGATTACCGGTTTGCGCGCCGATGCTTCGGAATTTCCAATGGAGCTGACTATCGGCGCGCTGAAACAAAAGAACAACTATTTTTTTAGCGCCTATATTCGCGATATTAGCGAGCGCAGAATAACCGAAGATGCGTTGCGCGAAAGTGAATATCGCTGGAAATTTGCCATTGAGGGTTCCGGCGACGGGGTATGGGACAGGGACATTCAGACCAATAAAGCCAAGTATTCCAGCCGCTGGAAGGAGATGCTGGGGTATGCCGAAAACGACATCCTGCCTGCTCACCAGGAATGGCTAAATCGAATTCATCCCGATGATCAGCCGTATGTTGTAGGCGTGCTACAAGCATGCTTGGCTGGAGAGACGGCCATTTATGTCAGTGAACACCGATTGCGCTGCAAGGATGGCTGCTATAAATGGATTCTGGCGCGGGGCACGGTGGTCAGCCGGAGCGAAGACGGCAAGCCCTTGCGCATGATCGGCACGCATACCGATATTTCGGAGCGCAAACAGGCGGAAGAAGCGCTACGACAAAGCCGGAAGGAGCTGCAAGAAGCGCAACGAATCGCCCATATGGGCAGCTGGCAGCTGGACGCGGCAACTGATCATGCCGTTTGGTCGGAGGAACTTTACCATATATTGGGATTGAACCCGGCATTGCCGGTGCCGGATTACACTGAGCACTACCGGTTTTTCACTCCCGAGAGCTGGGAACGCTTGAGCGCCGCTATGCTCCACACACAGGAAACGGGGATTCCCTACGAGCTGGAGCTTGAGATAATCAAGGCAGACGACAGTCACGGGTGGATGTTGGCGCGCGGGGAAGCCATGCGGGATGACAACGGTGCTATTGTCGGACTCCATGGCGTGGCGCTGGACATCTCCGAGCGCAAGCAGGCTGAGCGGGTATTAAATCAACTCAAAGCCATGATTGATATATCCCTGGACGGGTTTTGGATAGTCGATTTAGAAGGTAATGTACTGCAAGTTAATGAGGCTTATGCAAAGATAAGCGGTTATTCGGTTGATGAATTGGAGGGCATGCACGCCAGTCAATTGGAAGCGATAGAAGAATCGGAGCAAATAAAAGCGCATATGGCAAAAGCGGTTGCGATGGGCTATGAGCAATTCGAAACCCGCCTCCTCCATAAAAATGGACATACCATTACTATTGAAGTATCTGCCACCTTCCTGCCTGAGTTTCAGCAGTTTTGTGTCTTTTGCCGCGACATCACCAAGCGCAAACTGATGGAAGACGAGCTAAAAGCCAGTGAGCTAAAATTCCGCTCGATTATTGAGGCTTGCCCGGTGCCGATGGCGTTGAATGACGAGCACTTGAACATCACTTTCCTGAATCCGGCATTTGTGCAAACCTTTGGGTACAGCGTCAATGATATTCCCACTCTGGCGGACTGGAGGCAGAAAGCCTACCCTGATCCTGATTATCGGCATTGGGTCGAGACTGCCTGGCAGGCGGTACTGGAGAAAGCCACGCAGGAACAAACCGAATGCCTGCCAATGGAAGCGGACATTCACTGCAATAACAACAGCATTAAAACCGTGTTGCTGACTGCCGCGACGATTCACCGCAGCTTTGCGGGTGAGCATCTGGTGATACTGTACGACATTACCCCGCGCAAACAAATTGAAGCCAAATTCAACGCCATTTTTGCCGCGTCGGTGGAAGGCATTATCACTTACGATATGTCTGACGTCATCGTATCCGCTAATGCCGCAGTAGAAGCTATTTTCGGCTATAAACCGGAAGATCTGGTGGGTTGCAATATTAACAAGCTCATGCCGGCATCGCCAAAGGCAATGAGCGATGGCGATTCATCCCAGGCAGCAGAATCTATCGGTCAAATTCAAGAAATTGAAGGCATTCACAAAGACGGTTCCGCGGTGCCTCTGGATCTATCCATAGCGGAGTTTTCTATCGAAAATGAGCACTATTTTACCCATATTGTGCGTGACGTGAGTTTGCGCAAACACCGGGAACAGCAGGACAAGGAGCACCTGGACGAACTCGCCCATGTCACTCGCCTGGGGCTGATGGGCGAAATGGCGTCGGGCATTGCCCATGAAGTCAACCAGCCGCTGGCTGCGATTTCCAGCTATACCCAAGTCAGCCTAAACCTTATTAACGCCGAGCATCCCGATCTGGTAAAGCTCGCCGAGATCCTGTACAAAACCCAGCAACAGGCGCTAAGGGCAGGCCGGATCATTCATCGCATGCGGGAGTTCGTCAAATCCCATGCAAAACAGCGCTCAACCGCCCACCTTAATACGCTGATCCATGAGGCTGTCGGCCTGTGTATCGATGAACTTAAACAAAACAACATAAGACTGACATTTGAACTGGAAAACAATTTGCCGTCTATCTCTGTCGATCAGATACAAATTGAACAGGTCCTCATCAACCTGATCCGCAACAGCGTTGACGCCTTGCAAAACTTACCCCCGGAACGGCAACGCCACTTAACCATCCATAGCCACCTGGTTCCCAATAATGTCATTCGGGTCAGGGTGAAAGACAATGGGCCGGGGCTTGACGAAGACCAAAAACAGCACATATTAACGCCTTTTTACACCACCAAGTCAGACGGCATGGGCATGGGGTTATCCATCAGCCGCTCGCTTATCGAAGCCCACGAAGGCACGTTGCATTTCAATAGCAAGCCGGGAAAAGGCACCACTTTTTATTTCACCCTGCCCTCACAGAAAAAAGCCTGATATCCGCCATTCAACTCAATAGAGGATGAACGTGACTCATAGGTAACTGTACTTATTGATTGACGAAGTTGTTCTCTCTATCCTAAAGACATGTGTACAACACCCACCGATTTTTTAGAGTGATCGGTTTATGGCCTATGATTAAGCAGGGCGCCGGTTGTTATGCCTGTGTTTTATCATCAAAACCGGACACCCGCTATTTTTTAACTCTTCAATGACGGGTTGATTGTAGATAGGCTCGGAATGTTTCAGCTGCAAGGTTTCTGCCGATATTCCCGCCACATCAGGGCAACAGATTGGAATGAGGTACGATCTCAACGTTCATAAGGTATCGAGGCATTGTGCCAAGGTGGACTGAACACTACCCGATTGCAGTATGCCTGCATGATCGTTTACGGCCTTTTTAATGCGCTCGGCCCTAAGCCTGCTTCAGCTCCTGAGTTATAAAGGGCTGATCGGTATAAGGCATTGACGCTCAAGCATGTTTTAGACTCCTGTTTTTTATGACGGCTCGCGGAACGAAGGGCGCTTTAAGTCATCCCGAAATGACATTCCTTTCCACATTTCACCCCATACCTGGAAAATGCAAGCATTGATTGATCACCTTTTTAACATTAAAGACCTCATTCCTCATGGCTATTGCCTGTCGTGGAGTCCGGCCTTGCTTTGGCTACATGTCGGATCGGATCTGCTGATCACTCTCGCTTATTATTCCATTCCCCTGATGCTCGTGTATTTTATCCGGCAGCGTAAAGATTTTCCCTATCCGTGGCTGGCAGCCATGTTTGCCGGATTTATTGTCGCCTGCGGCACCACGCATTTACTGTCGGCTATCACGATATGGATGCCGTTATATTGGCTGGACGGCTTGCTTAAAGCCCTTACGGCCATTATTTCCATCGCCACCGCGGTGCTGATGCTCTGGATTATTCCCCGCGCCTTGTCCAGACCCAGCAGCGCACAGCTGCAAGCCGAAATACAACAAAGAAAAACAGCCGAAACCGCACAGCACGAGGCTTTCGACCGGCTACAGAAAATAGCGTGTCAGTTGCCCGGCATGGTCTTTCAATTTCGCTTGCGTGCCGATGGCAGCTCCTGCTTTCCTTTCGCCAGTGAAGCCATCCGCGATATATTCGGGCTCAGTCCGGAGGACGTTCGCGAGGATGCGTCCAAGGCATTTGCCCTTGTTCACCCGGACGACTACGGCAGTATCGGTCCCGCCATCCGGAAATCAGCGCGAAAATTGACCCCGTGGCACCATGAATACCGTCTCAGGCTTGCCGATGGCACAGAACGCTGGCTATTCGGTAACGCCTTGCCGCAACGCGAAGAAGACGGTTCGATGCTTTGGCACGGCTTCGTAACCGATATCAGCGAACGTAAGCGGATGGAGGAAAAACTGCACGACAGTGATGCCCTTAATGTCAGCATACTTGACTCGCTGACCTCGCGTATCGCCGTGCTGGATGCACAAGGTGTTATTGTTGCCGTCAACAAAGCGTGGTGGCAGTTCGCCAAAGACAATGACTTACCGGAATCCCGTCAAAATATGCTGGGGCTTAATTATCTGGATATATGTAAAAATGGCTGTAGTCAACCTCATTGCCATGAGGTAAACGCTGCTCAGGCCGGTATTGCGACGGTTCTGGCGGGCGAGCGGGAAACCTTTAATTTAGAGTATCCTTGCCACTCGCCCACTCAACAGCGCTGGTTTCACATGAATGTATTGCCCTTGCAAGGTTCGCATCGCGGGGTTGTCGTCAGTCATGAAAATATCACCGAGCGCAAACTCATGGAAGATGAACTAAAAGCCAGCGAGGCTAAATTCCGCTCGATTATTGAAGTTTCCCCGGTGCCGATGGCGCTGAACGACGAGCAATGGAACATCACCTTCCTGAATCAGGCGTTTGTACAAACCTTCGGTTACAACGTAGACGATATACCCACGGTGGCAGACTGGCAGTCGAAAGCCTATCCCGATCCGGACTATCGTCGCTGGGTCGATACGACCTGGCAATCGGCACTGAAAAAAACCAAACAGGAACAGACCGACTTTCCTCCTATGGAGTTGGCTATTCGCTGTAATAACAACAACATTAAAACCGTGTTGGCGAGTGCCGCTGCGATTCATCACGATTTCGCAGGCGTGCATTTGGTGATTATGTACGACATTACCCAGCGCAAACAGATTGAAGCCAAACTCAACTCCATTTTTAATGCGTCAGTGGAGGGCATTATTACTTTTGACATGTCCAATATCATCATATCCGCTAATGCCGCAGTAGAAGCTATTTTCGGCTATAAACCGGAAGATCTGGTGGGTTGTAATATTAACAAGCTCATGCCGCCGGCATCGCCAAAGGCAATGAGCGATGGCGATTCATCCCAGGCAGCAGAATCTATCGGTCAAATTCAAGAAATTGAAGGCATTCACAAAGACGGTTCCGCGGTGCCTCTGGATCTATCCATAGCGGAGTTTTCTATCGAAAATGAGCACTATTTTACCCATATTGTGCGTGACGTGAGTTTGCGCAAACACCGGGAACAGCAGGACAAGGAGCACCTGGACGAACTCGCCCATGTCACTCGCCTGGGGCTGATGGGCGAAATGGCGTCGGGCATTGCCCATGAAGTCAACCAGCCGCTGGCTGCGATTTCCAGCTATACCCAAGTCAGCCTAAACCTTATTAATGCCGAGCATCCCGATCTGGTAAAGCTCGCCGAGATCCTGTACAAAACCCAGCAACAGGCGTTAAGAGCGGGACGGATCATTCATCGCATGAGGGAGTTCGTCAAATCGCATGCAAAACAGCGCTCAACTGCCAACATTAATAATTTGATTCACGAGGCTGTCGGCCTGTGTATTGATGAACTCAAGCAAAACGACATAAGACTGACATTTGAATTGTCAAACAACCTGCCGACTATCTATGTCGATCATGTGCAGATTGAACAGGTCATCATCAACCTGATCCGCAACAGCGTTGACGCCTTGCTAAACTTACCCGAAAAACAGCAACGCCAATTGACCATTCATAGCCGATTGACGCTTAATAATGACATACAGGTCAGGGTAAAAGACAATGGGCCGGGACTTGACGAAGATCAACAACAAAAAATATTAACGCCTTTTTACACGACCAAGACAGACGGCATGGGTATGGGGCTATCTATCAGTCGCTCACTTATCGAAGCCCATGAAGGCACGTTGCATTTCAATAGCCACTCCGGCAAAGGCACCACCATGTATTTTACCCTGCCCGTACGGAGAAAATCCGGCACGCGTTAACATAGCAGCGGATAGCGCGGTAGAGGAATGCGGAGCAAGCCCCAACGTCATCCCAAGCTACCGTGCCAAAATCCGGGCCTGAGGGGAGATTTGACCGTTCTCCCCTCGATTATCAAGGTCTAAAAGTCAAAGCTTTCAACTTCCGCAATTAAAAATACCGGCGCGCCCCCCGTTGAAATTTCAACCGCGTGCGCCGCTGTTTCTTGTCCTCCGGCTGAATTCAAACACGCTTCCAATGCTTGCATGGACGGAAAATAAACTTCCGCAATGCGATGAAAAGGCGCGGAGGCGTTGCCTGGACTGCCCGTTACGAGGGACGCAACAAAGCGGGTTTTTCCTGCCAGTTTTTCTACAGCCATGGGAACGTGCTCATTCGCATAGCGTTGCTCAAACGTATCAAGGTTGGTCGGATGTGGGTACATGACGATCAGTTTTGCAGTTTTCATAGTTTTCTCGTATGGTCTTGTTAATGGAGGCTCTATCTTATAAGCGATACAAGGTGTTTGTATAATACCGGCTTGCTATGAATAAATAGGATTTACCTATATAAGGCCTATCCTGTGACAATGTGCCCATTAATTGCCGGTTTAAGGCGATTTCCGATAAAGATCATCCCATCAAGAATCTGATCCTTAGGAAAAACAGGTCCACGAAAATCACGAAAGACACGAAAAAAAAAGCAGTCAAAAGAATCCGTTTTTCGTGCTTTTCGTGCTTTTCGTGGACAATTCTTCGGGAAAAATCGGAAGCGAAACGCTTGGATTTAACCTTGATGCATTGCCCTTCCCGGCTGTAGCGACGAAGCCCTCTCTAATTCACCGACGTTAATCGCGGCTTTACCGGCTCGCCATCAATTTCAAAATCCATTTTGATGCGTTTTGCGGCGGCTTTCATTTCCGTTTTGCTCTTAAAAGGCCCGGCGACAACCTGGTAGGCATCGTCCTTCTGGATTTTACGGGCCGGTATGATCGGCCCTTGATGATTAAGCATGGTTGCCAGTTGTTGCGCCTTGGTTTCGTCATTAAAGCTGGCCACCAAAATGGACCAGTCGCTCTCTTTTAACTCATCAACGACAGGCTGGTCGTAGAACTGCCCCGGATGTTTCAGCTGCAAAGCGTTTGCCGATAGTTCCGCCACATCAGGACTTTGCACCAGTATCGGCGTGGGAATACCGTCCGAACGCTGGAGTATGCGTTCGACTTTTTCCCAATCGACGGCCACGCCTTTTTTGGCGCTGAGTTCATGCAAATCCTTCACCACTTTTTTTCTTAGACCGGCTTTCTCCTTGGCCCATTTCGGCAAAGGTTCATGCGCTTCGAGGTAGAGCATGTCCTCATGCCACGCGGTCAAATAGGGCTGGTGAATGATGCGCACCGGCATGCCGACCGTGGCTTTTTTGAACAGCACTTCGATGTCCTCCGGGTAAAGCTGCACACAGCCGTGACTGATCTGCATGCCGATACCATAGGGCTTGTTGGTGCCGTGGATTAAATAACCGGGAAAGCCCAGACGCATTGCATAAAGTCCCAACGGGTTATCAGGCCCTGAGCGAACGACCTTGGGCAATGAATCGCCTTTTTCGGCATGTTCTCGATGAATGGATTCGGGAACATTCCAGCTTGGATTGGCATCTTTGGCGACGATGCTGGTCTGTCCCATCGGCGTATTCCATCCTTGGCGGCCAATGCCGACCGGATAGGTGTAAACTTTGTCCGGCTGTTTTTTGGGATAGTAAAACAGGCGCATGTTCGCCAGGTTCAGCGCTATGCCTTTATGAGGCGAATCGGGAAGTATGAATTGCAAAGGCAACAGAACGCGACTGCCCGGCTTGGGTGTCCAGGGGGAGACGGCGGAATTGGCTATGCTGATGTCGTTATAGCCAAGGCCGAAATGCCGGGCAATATCCGGCAGGGCATCATTTTCGCGGGTGTCGATTGCAGCAAGGCTGCCGACCATGTTTTCGCCGTCAGGCAGTTCGAATTCGTGGGTGACTACAGTTGCCGGCGGCTCGGGAAACTCGATGGTTACCGTTTTTTCCTCGTCTTCGGGAAAAAGTGACGACAAGGTCTGACAGCCGCTGAGCAGCGTTAATCCAATCGCCAAACCGAGTGACAGGGCTGACTTTTTAATTTTGAACAGGTCAATTCTAAAGTTTTCTTGGCTAGTCATAGAGGTAAGCGCGAGTAGAGTTACAAACGCTAAGTATAACTAAGAGAACATTAAGATAGGCCGCGGTAAACATTAAGAAATGATTAAATTCGGCTTAAAAAGCACGGCCTTGAGGGACTTGCCGTTGAAGCGACGGAAACGCAGGTTCCGTTTAGGATTCGGTCAATAATAACATCCCGAAATATGAGCTTATCGTTTTCACGCAGCGCGTGAGAACTAGGGGTATGGTATCTACGGGACACCGTTATTCCGGCATGCGTGCCGCGCTCCTTAGCAGAGAAATCAGCTGAGAAACATGCCGATATGCAGACCTTCCAGGTTTTAAAAATCTGGAAGGTCTAACTTGCAACGATTAGAACGGAGCAACATGCCCGTCACTCACTAACCGGCCGGTCAGAATTCAGCGCACTCCATCCGACGACGATCCTGTAGACCATCAGCACGACCGTTGCAATCAGGATAAAAAGCCCGATACCTAACTCAAACGTTAACCCGGACAATGCGAGACCGGCCAGAGCTATCCACACGGTCTTGATCTGCCAGTCGAAATGGGATTCCAAAAAGGTTCCCTTAACGTCATCCTGCCTCATAAAGTTGATAATCACACCCACCAGCAATGGCAACCCGGCAAATGCGAAAGCCAGCACCTGACACAGATACACGGCCGTTGCCAAGCGCTTTAATGAGTGCAGTTTTTCAATATCGGTTTGATCAGTCGAACTTTCATTCATACCCCACCCGCCTGTTGATTTTTCTGTTATGACAACCCTAAAAAACGCGTTGCCCTTCTCCTTGGATATAAGCTTTATCACAGATAAATCAAGCGGCGCCAAACTCATTTTATGCTTTAAATAAGCTCAAAATCCGAGTTCGGACAGGCCGGGGTGATCATCGGGTCTCGGCCCCAGCGGCCAATGAAATTTCCGCTCTGCGTCCGCTATCGGCAAGTCGTTGATGCTCGCGATGCGCCGTTTCATCAGGCCGTTTTGGTCAAACTCCCAATTTTCATTGCCGTAAGATCGAAACCAGTTGCCCGATGCGTCATGCCACTCATAGGCGAAGCGCACCGCAATACGCGCATCGTGAAAAGCCCACAGCTCTTTTATCAGGCGGTAATCCAGCTCCTTGGCCCATTTTTGCTGGAGAAATCGCACGATCTGATCGCGGCCGCTAAGAAACTCGGCCCGGTTACGCCATTGGCTATCAACGGTATACGCCAACGCTATTTTTTCCGGGTCATGCGTATTCCATGCATTTTCGGCGGCACGTACTTTTTGCGCGGCCGTTTCGGCAGTGAATGGCGGCAACGGCGGACGGATGTTTTCAGTCATGTTCTGATCCTCTTGTAACGACTCAGCAGTTAAAAAAATGGAACGCCGATGCCAAAAGTAGGCATCTCCAGGCGACGCTGATAATTATGATCAAATAGGATTTAATCCGTGTTCATCATATTCATCCGCGGCATCTGCGTTCCATTATGTTTGAGAACGCTTTTATTATTGGCGGGTTTTATTGCAGTACGAATTTAAGCCCGATCAGCAGCAGGATAGAAGCCAAAATCGGCCGTAAAATTCTTTCCGGGATCTTTGCGCTCAGGTGGCTGCCAATCCAGATGCCGGGCAAAGAGCCGATCAGCAGGCTGCCCAATAAAACCAGGTCCACGTTACCCAAACTGAGGTGACCCAGTCCGGCGACTGCGGTGAGCGGAATGGCATGAGCCAAATCGGTGCCGACAATTTTCAGCGTGGTCATTCGGGGATAAAGGAACAGCAGCGCGACAGTACCCAGCGCACCGGCCCCGACAGACGACAGCGTCACCAATATGCCCAGCACCGCGCCGATCAATACGGTGGCGGGTATTTGCAAATGTTTGAAGCGACCGGCATTTTCGGGAGTGCTATGCTCATCATCAATAGGCTTAAGCTTCGCCGCCCGGCTTAATAACACGCTGCGCACTATTAGCGAAAAAGCGGTCAGCAGCAGCGCAACGCCCAGCGTAAAGGTAATCGCCCCTGTGGTTTCCTTGCCGACTTCCATAAAATGTTTGAGTACAAACAAGGTAGCCAAGGCAAACGGGATGCTGCCCAGCGCCAGCCAGCCGACGATTTTCCAGTCGACCGAGCTGTGTTTGTTGTGATGCACCCACACGCCGCCGGTTTTGGTGATGGCGGCAAACAGAAGGTCGGTACCCACCGCGACGGCGGGTTTGAATCCGAACAGGAAGACCAGCAATGGCGTCATCAGCGAACCGCCGCCTACGCCGGTCAAACCCACCAACAGCCCTACAGAAAGACCGGAAAAAGCATATGCCCAATTCATAAAAACGTGCCCTTGTTTTAATGCGTTAAAAAAACACGCATTATAACAGGCGAGTAGTTCTATTTTTTAAGAGTTGTTGCCCTATGTTTGTTTGATTTCTATTTCAAAATGAAGTCTGTTTCAAATCACTACGCTTTAGACCGATCACTCACGCTGCAAATATTGAGCAATCGATCGGCTATTTTGGGTTTATTCACTTTCAAGCGGCTGATCGTTGTCATTTAAAACGCTTCCCAGCCGCCGGTATCAACGGTTGCCAACTGCGCTTTACGCCGGGTTGCAGGTGCTGTCGAATGAGGAACAAGTCGGTAAGAGCGGCCTGAAGGGTCCCCCACTTTAAAGCCGCTCACTGTGACCGCCAGGTTTTGCGCCTGCTCTTCCAACGATTCCGCCGCTGCCGCGGCTTGCTCCACCAACGCGGCATTTTGTTGGGTTACGTCGTCCATTTGGGCGATGGCTTGATTGACCTGCTCAATGCCGGAACGTTGTTCAGCGGAGGCCGAGGTAATTTCGGCCATCGTATCGGTAACGCCGCGAATGGAGGCGACGATTTCCCTCATCGTCAGCCCTGCCTGATTAACCAGCTTACTGCCTCCTGCAACCTTATCGACCGAATCATTAATCAGGTTTTTAATTTCTTCAGCAGCCGTCGTAGCGCGCTGCGCAAGGTTTCGCACTTCAATTGCCACGACGGCAAAACCTTTGCCCTGCTCTCCCGCCCGGGCGGCTTCTACCGCGGCGTTGAGGGCAAGTATGTTGGTCTGGAAAGCGATGTCGTCGATTACCGAAATAATGTCCCCGATTTTACGGGAAGACTCATTGATGTCATTCATGGTCGCAACAACCTGGCCGATCACGTCAACGCCTTTGCCGGCTATATCGGATGCGTCAACGGCGAGCCGGTTGGCATGCTGGGCGTTTGCGGCATTATGCTGCACGGCGGAGGTCAGCTCTTCCATGCTGGCGGCGGTCTGTTGCAGGCTGGCGGCTTGTTGCTCGGTGCGGTATGACAAATCATTATTGCCTGAAGCGATTTCTTTTGTTCCGGTGTTAATGCTGTCGGTGGCGTCCTTGATTTGGCTGATAATATCTTTAAGCTTTTCCACCGTGGTATTGGAGTCGTTCTTGAGTTGCCCGAAAGTACCGGCATAGTCGTTGGTGATGGTTTCGGTCAAATCGCCACGGGACAAGGCGTTGAGGATACGCACCACTTCATTGAGGCCGGTTTCGCTGGTTTGCACAAGCCGGTTGATGTCTTCGCCCAAATGGCGCAAAAAACCTTCCTTGCCATTCACATCGAATCGCATGCTGAAGTCTCCCATAGCGGCGGCTTCGACAATCGCCGCGACCTCATTCTCCGCCGTTACCTCGTCGGTGCGGTCATGCCACTCGGCTACCGTGCCGAGTCGTTGACCTTGTTCATTGACGACCGGATTGGCGGTCACCACCATCGAGCGACCGCCTACCGTCATATTGGCCTCATAAGCGCCGGTTAAGGCGTTGAGCATGTTTGCCTGATGCGAGGGATGTTTGTGGAAAAAGTCCATGTTGGCGCCGATCAACCCATTCATTGAGAATTTCGATAATTGCCGACCAATTTCCGCTTCGACCTTGCCAAAAATATTGATCACTTCCCGGTTAACGTAGATGATGTTGCGGTCGTTATCGGCAATCATGACCCCGGTACTGACATTGTCCAGCGCGATCTTGACGCGCAGGGTTTCGTCCGCCGCTTTACGGTCTGCCGTTATACGTTCAAGCAATTGTTGTTGCATGGTTTCCATGGAGCGCAACAAATCCCCGATCTCATCGCCTTGGTGAATGTCGATACTGGAGTTCAGGTCGCCATCGGCAATGGCTCCCGCGACCTGTTGGGCGGTTTTGAGCGAGCGTAAAATGCCGCGACTGACCCATACGGTCAGTACTATCGCCATTGCAACACTAAAAGAGAAAATACCCAGCAAGCCGATGTTGTATCGGCCGGTCATCGCCTGCGCCTGCCGTTCGTCCTCGGCGTTGCGCGCCGCGGTATAGCGCAACAGCTCATCGATAACGACACGATGTTGGTCATAGGAGCGACGCATTTCCTGAAAACCGGCGAGTGCGCCGTCGCGATCTCCGGCCTGGATTGCAGGCAGAAACCGTTGTTCGGCCTCGGCATAAAAAGCCTGCGCGGGCAGGTAAGAGCGCTCAAGCAATAAGTCATGGAGTTCCTGGTCCAACGGCTGGGTTAACCAAAAGCTGTGCCGGGCATCGTATGCCGACCTCAATTTTTTAAATCGCGATACCAGCGCTTGCGTCTTCAGATCATAAAAGTCTTCGGCAACTGTCAGTTGCAGCGCCACCATATAGGATTCGATGATGTATTCGGGCGGCGGCAGCACATCGGCAATAATGTCTTTACCCTGCGCAATCCGCTGATAAACCGGACCGTTAACATTAAGCGTGGTCATGGCCTTGAATGTCGCAATGCCGAACAACGAGAAGCCGATAACCAAAGTGCCCAGGATCAGTATAAAGCGTATTTTGATGGTTAAGTTCTTAAACATGATACGTTTCCTTTTCGATTTTATAGTTGCCGTGCTTGACGATGCGGCGGATTCAACCGGCTTCCCTGCCCTGGATGCCGGTGAGCTTGCAATGATCTTGCGCAGGTCGGTTAGCCTTTATCCAATTTCGATAAACTTCAGCGCCAGGCAGCGGACGACTAAACCAATAATCCTGAAAAGCGTTGCAGCCGCAACCGACGGATAATCAACCGGCATGGTTCAGTTGAATACGCCCGGTAACGAATGGGCTATGCTGCCGAAAACTCGAATTCATCCCGCTTTCTAGACGTGCCGTGAAATAGCCTGCTTTTTTAATACCGACATGACCCATCAGCCTTATTGCCGGAAAATAGTTTAGTGCAGCATGCAATGAATAAAGAAATGATATTATTCGATGATTATGTCTAATAAATAGATACCCCAATCCGGCGTTTGTTACTTTCTAAAGCCTTGCAAGACACGGCTTAGCGCCGAATATAGTTAGCCTAAATGTTCAATGGCTTTCAATACGCGCGGCAGTGTTTTTGCTTGTTGTAAAGATAGGGCAGTGGCGTGACCCGCTTTATGGAAAGCGATTTGTCCGGTCAAATCTTGATCATTAACAGAGCGGAATGCATCAGTTGAGTAATGCCGTTTCCGTAGGATAAAAAGATGCGGTCAGGGCTGCTGACCGCACAGAGAGGAAGGATAGCTAACTCTAATCCCTTTAGGAGAGGGAGCGCATACAAGAGTTGCATGCATTCTAATGGCTAAATGCCGCCTTGAAAATGTGACCGATTGCCGCGCGACAATTTGCCTCTACAAATGGCGCGCTAATTGCTTTGTATCCAGGTTTGTGCGATGAAAACGGCGCAAAGACTGGGCTTAAGCAATCCATCAGATGAATTGCCGGGGTACTTCCCCCAGAAAAAACAGGTCATATCACACATAATCCGCGTCACCCATCGAATGAAGGAAGTCCCAAAAGAGATTTAAAAGCTTTGTTGCATGAACAGCGCTTTTTATCTGTTTATTAGATGTAACTATCGAATAATATCGTTTTATTAAAAGTAAAAATCCCCCTAAGCTATATCCAACCACAAAGAACTGCCGTAAAAAATAGTACGGCAGTGTTTGCAACGTGTGTTTGATGTCATTTTTATGTGTACCTCCTCTCTGTACAAGGATCGTTTTCGGGGCGGGTTTCGACCCGCCTTTTTTTTAAACCGGAAAGGTACAGATTCTTTACGATTTGAATCCACTGCAATACAGCCCATACAACCTGAAGCGGAACATCCGCCGATGAGTACACCCTTTATCAGACCTGAGGATAAATTCATGCCATTACAAAATCTAGTTGAATATTTCAATGACCGCTTCGGGCAAGAGCATCGCTCCAGTTTTCGTCCCTTTCTTCTGGAAGAAGGAACAATAAGCGCGCTGTTCGGTCAAATCAAAATAGGCAGTGTTTTTTCGCCAATACGCCTGGCGCAAAAGCCCGCCGAGATCGTCGGCCATGCCGCGAAACTTAAGGTTTCCACCCATGAAGTCCAATACCTGTATTCGGACGAAATTGAAAATCTGCTGAGTAACCATCCTCACCAAGCTAGCGATTTTGAATCCATCATCAATTTCGATCGTTTATCCCGCACCGTGCATATGCTCAATTACCTGCCCATCACCCATTTGCAGGGCGCGCTGTTCGTGGAAGTCGATCCGCGCCATATACTGGGCGTTAAAAAGGATCATGGCGCCTATTTTGAGGAAGTGATCGGACAATGCGGTCTGGAGACCAAGAATGTCGTAATCATCATGGCTGTAAACAGCAACTATGCCCGGCATTACCAGGAACTGGTCACCGGCCTGGATAATTACCGGAACAGGGGCTATCAAATCGCGCTTAAGTTCGATTACGTCGCGCAGGAAGGCCAATCGTTCGATCTGATTAGCAAACTGTCCCCGAATTACGTCAGTTTGTCGGCGCGGCATCTTGACCATGTCCGCGACAATGCCATGTTTGAAAAATTGCGCGATTTAAAAGCGCTGGTCGTTTCAACAGGCGGGCAAAGCATCCTGCAACAAATCGATCAAAAAAAGTCCGATCTGCTGGCTCGCAATACCGGTTTCGATCTGGTGCAGGGCAATTATTACGAACGCGCCTCGGCACCGGTATTTTCGCCGGAATCGCTTGATGTCGGAGTCAGCGCCAATGGCTAGCGTTCGGGATTAAAAACGAGAGTTTGTAATGGCGATAGCCGTCATGACATTGTGAGGAAAGTCCATGTGTGAATTATTGGGTATGAGCGCGAATGTTCCGACCGATATTCGCTTCAGTTTTACCGGCCTGATGCAGCGCGGCGGACGCACCGGGCCGCATCGGGATGGCTGGGGCATTACCTTTTACGAAGACCAGGGTTGCCGCACCATTAAAGACCCCGCGCCCTGCTGCGACTCGCCCATTGCCAAACTGGTTCAAGCCTGCCCGATTAAAAGCCGCGCCGTTATCGGCCACATCCGGCAGGCTAATCGGGGCCCTGTTGCCTTGAAAAACACCCATCCCTTCACACGCGAACAATGGGGCCGTTTTTGGACTTTCGCCCATAACGGCCAATTAACCGACTATCAGGCCTTGCAACAATCCGGGAAACATCTGCCGGTCGGCGATACCGACAGCGAAACTGCATTTTGCTGGCTGCTCAACGAACTGGATCGGAAATACCCCCGCAAACCCGCTGACATGCAAGCCATGTTCCGTTACCTGGGCGAGCTGTGCCTCCAGTTGCAGCAGTTCGGCATCGTCAACATCCTGCTTTCCGATGGCGACTATTTGTTCAGCTTTTGCAGCAACACCTTGCACTGGCTTACCCGGCGCGCGCCATTCGGGTTGGCCCGGCTGATTGACGAAGATGTCGCGATCGATTTTAATCAGGAAACCACGGCCAACGATGTGGTCACCGTCATCGCCACGCTGCCGCTAACCAGCAATGAACAGTGGCATAAAATGGAAGCCGGTTATTACCTGTTGTTTAAGAACGGTGAATGCGTTGGCGGTCAATAACTCAGCTTGCAGGCGGAGAGTAAATCCTCATGAGTGAAAGTCCTTACCCGCCAACACAGCTTTGACATAACCGGACTTAATCACAAAATCGCCGAATCGTTCGCCCGGTTCCCGCTCTTGGGCATACCGCTGAATAATAGGCGTTAGTTCCGCAAGAATCTGTTCCTCGTTGATATTCTCGCGGTACAGCTTATTCAGGCGTTGACCGTAAAAACCTGCGCCCAAATACAGGTTGTACTTGCCCGGCGCTTTGCCGATAAAACCGATTTCCGCCAGCGATGATCGTGCGCAGCCGTTCGGGCAACCGGTCATGCGGATCAGGATCGGGTCGTGTTCAAGCCCGGCTTGTCTGATGATCACATCGAGCTTATCGACCAGCGACGGGAAGTAGCGCTCGCTTTCAGCCATGGCCAGACCGCAGGTCGGAAAAGCCACGCAGGCCATCGAATTCAAGCGCAACCCGGTCTGGTGATGGGTGTCTGCCAGCCGGTATTTTTCCAGCAGCGCATCAATGACCGGTTTCCGCTTGCTGCTGACCTGCCCGATAATCAAATTCTGGTTGGCGGTGAGCCTGAAATCGCCGTCATGCACTTTGGCAATCTCGCGCAGCCCGGTCATCATAGGGCAATCCTCGGTGTCGAGTATGCGGCCGTTCGGGATAAACACCGTGTGATGCCAGGCATCGTTAGCGCCTTCGACCCAGCCATAGCGATCGCCGGAATGTTCGAATACGAAAGGTTTGGGCGGCTCCATAGCCCAGCCCAAGCGCCGGTTGAGCTCGAACTTTAACCAGTCCAGGCCCCGGTCCTCGATGGTGTATTTAAAGCGCGCGTGTTTGCGATTGCTTCGATCGCCGAAATCGCGCTGAATCTTGACGATTTCCTCGGCGACTTGCAGCGTCTTGTTTTTGGGACAATAGCCGATCACGTCGGCCAGACGCGGGTAGGTCGACGTCTCGCCGTGGGTCATGCTCAGTCCGCCGCCGACGGCGACGTTAAAGCCAAGCAGATGATCATCCTCGGTAATGGCGATAAAGCCGAGATCGTTGGCAAACAGATCGACATCATTGCTCGGCGGAATGGCCAGCGCTATCTTGAATTTGCGCGGCAGGTAGTGTTTGCCGTAGATCGGCTCTTCGTCCTGTCGGCTTGAGGACAGCAGCTCCTCGTCCAGCCAGATTTCGTGGTAGGCGGTGGTCCTGGGCGTCAGATGCTCGCTGAGGCGGCGGGCATATTCGTAGACTTCCCCATGCAGCCGCGATTGGTACGGGTTGGGATTGCACATGACGTTGCGGTTCACGTCGCCGCAGGCGGCAATGGTATCCAGCAATGCGGCGTTGATTTCGGCAATGGTTCTTTTCAGGTCGCGCTTGACGATGCCGTGCAGCTGGTAAGCCTGTCGCGTGGTCAGCCGGATGGCAGGGTTGCAGTAGGTATTGGCGATACGGTCCACTTCCAGCCATTGCATCGGCGTACACACTCCGCCGGGTACGCGGATGCGCACCAGAAACTGGTAGTGAGGCTCCAGCTTTTGCCTGCGGCGTTCGTCCCGCAAGTCGCGGTCATCCTGCTGATAAATGCCGTGATACTTGGACAGCTGGGTGTCGTCCTCGGCCAGCGCGCCGGTCAACGGATCTTGCAGGCTCTTGACCAGCGTACCGCGAAGGTAATTGCTCGAATCCTTGATCCGCTCGATCTCAACCCGCTTGTTTAATTCTTCTTCCAATTCTTCCGGCGTTACATAGGCCATCGTTTAATCCTCATTGAATACATATCCCATTGATAACGTTTACGCGGGTTCCCAAGCTCCTGCTTGGGAACCCGGTAGGCGGAAGCTCCAGCTTCGCGAGATTGCCCTCGTTCCCACGCGCTGCGTGGGAATGCGATATGGGACGCGCTGCGTCCTACGTCGATACACTCCACATTTCGACACGTTGCTCGCGACTCGCGGCGCAGCGCGCCTTGACTGCATTCCCACGCAGCGCGTGGGAACGAGACAAACGGGAGTGCAAGCTTTGCTTGCGCTTGCAGGCAAAGCCTGCACTCCAGCGAGCGGGACGGGGGTTGCACCCCCGTCCCTACCGTTTTCGATAACTACTGCCATATCTTCATCCGTCAAACGTTTCGGACGGGGTTGCAAACCCCGTCCGGCCACAGGCTTTTCAATACTTATGTATAACGACGAGAGCTGGAGCGCGGGAACGAGGCATACGTTACATAGCTCATCGTTTAATCCTCACTCAATACACATCCCGCTGATAACGTTTTGCCTTTTGCAGATTCGCCACATAGTCTTCCGCATTGTCCGAACCTATTTCAGCCGCCACAATCCTGAGCAACGCCTGATGCACGTCGTGCGCCATGCGTTTTTCGTCGCCGCAGACGTAAAGATGAGCGCCCTCCTGCAACCACGCATACAGCTCCTTACCGTGTTCAGCCATCAAATGCTGAACGTAGATTTTTTGTTCCTGATCGCGGGAGAAGGCGACATTCATACGGGTCAACACCCCGTTTTTCAAATAACGCTGCCATTCGGTTTGATACAGAAAATCGGTCTCGAAATGCTGGTCGCCGAAAAACAGCCAGTTTTTACCGGTCGCGCCCACCGCTTCGCGCTCTTCGACAAAAGCGCGGAAAGGCGCGATGCCGGTGCCGGGGCCGATCATGATGATCGGCGTGGCAGGATCGACCGGAAGCTTGAAATTAGTGTTGTGATCGATATAAACAGAAATGGTCGCATCCTCGTCAATGCGCTCGGCCAGAAACGTCGAGCCCACCCCTTTACGATTCCGACCGTGCGAGTGGTAGCGCACCGCAGCCACGGTAATGTGCACCTCGTCGGGATGCTGTTTCAGGCTGGACGCAATCGAGTACAATCGCGGCGGTAGTTTGCGCAGGCAATCGACAAAGGCCTGCGGCGACAAGTGCTCAACTGGAAAATCCGTTACCAGGTCAATAATTTCACGGCCATGCAGATAGTCGTTCAGTTTATGCTTGTCGCCCAGCAACTGATCCAGCTTGCGGTTGTTCGCCAACAAGGCGTATTTTTGCACCATAGGCCGGGTAATGGCGGTGATTTCATAATGACTAAACAACGCGTCATAAAGAAAGCCGTCCTTACCATTAAGCATAATCCATTCGGTACCGCCAAAGTGCAGGGTCTGCAACAGGGCATCGATCACGTCGGGCGCATTGCTCGGATAAACACCGAGTACATCGCCCGGTTCGTAAGTCAGGCCGGAACCTTCCAGCGACAATTCCAGATGATGAGTTTCCTTGATCGAGCCTCGCCCATTCAGCACGATATTTTCCAGTAAAACCGCTGGAAACGGATTCTTGCGCGAATAAGCCAAGACGCTTGCAACAGATGGCGACGACAAGTCTGCCGCTTGGGGTTTTATGTCCAGCTGCATCGACAGTTCATTCACCACCGCATCCATCCAGGCTTCGGCGCTGGACTCGTAGTCCACATCGCAATCAACCCTCGGATGAATCCGTGTTGCCCCCAACGCTTCCAGGCGGTTATCAAAATCAACGCCGGTTTTGCAGAAGAACTCGTAACCGGAGTCGCCCAAGCCCAGCACGGCGAACTGCACTTGCTTGAGTGACGGAGCGCGCTTGCTGAATAAATACTCGACCAATTCCCTGGCATTGTCGGGCGGCTCGCCTTCGCCGTAAGTGCTGACAATGACCAGCAGGTTTTTCTCGGCCTTCAATTGCGGAAGCTTATAGTCGCCCATTTTTTTGATGACCGTTTTTAATCCGCGACCGGCGGCCAAGCGGTGCATTTGTTCAGCCAACGCATCACTATTGCCGGTTTGCGAGCCGACCAGAATGGTAATATCGGCAATATCGTCGGCGCTTGGGGCGGATGTTAAATTGTTGGCCACCAACCCGGTCAAATATCCCCCAACCCAGGCGGCTTGCTCCGGCGATAAAGCGGCAACGAGTTGCTGGAGGAACCGGTGTTGATCGTCGTTTAATGGCGTCCGGCTGCATTCGGGTAATGATATATGCATAGAAATACTCAGGTTCTTAAGGACATAGTTCGAATTAACGCCCGACAGGTTGCAACGTTGCTTGGGAGGTTACGCTACGCCAAGCAGACCTACAATTGCGGCTAATACGTAGATTCCGGCCAAAAAAAAGCCGGTGGTCTTTAAGGACTCACCGGCTTCCGGTGATCCGGTCAGCTTGCTTTTTTAAAAAATACTTTAAGTCGTCAGGCGCTGTCAAGATACCTGTAATTTTTATGATAAAAATCGCCATGTCATCTATTAATCAGATATTTATATCTAATTGAGTCACTTTAATTAAAGGCGTGCAAGCTTTGCTTGCTCGGACTGTGCTTGACCACGACTCGCGGTGAGCTGTTTTATAGAACAATCCAATTGATTTCCGATTGAACAAACCGACTGCCGTCTTTACGCCTTTTTTACACGCCCTTCATTACAATCTGTTGCAGTTTTGAACGCCTGGAAACTTACCGGTTATGTAAGTGTCTACAGGTTAACCGCTCAATTGATACAGATACAGGAGAACATCGTGCGTTGTAGTTTACGTCTACTTGGAATAGCGGCTTTACTGTTGCCGACATTGGGAGTTGCCGGAGTAGAAACGGCAGCACCGGTATTGCAGCGGCTTGACCTGACGCATCATTGGGTGGGGTATTTTTCACTGGCGGTGATGGTGGCAGCTTATGTGGCGGCGACGTTCGAAGAAGTTACCGAGTTGCGTAAATCCAAGCCGATGCTGCTGGCTGCGACGCTGATTTGGTTTGCGATCGTTTTTACCTACCAGCAGCGAGGCCTTGACCCACTCGCCGTAGCGGCCTTTAAGAGCAATTTGCAGACTTATATTGAATTGCTGCTGTTTATCATGGTGTCGATGACCTACTTGAATGCGATGAAAGATATGCAGATCTTCGATGCCTTGAAAGTCTGGCTGGTCAGCAGACACTTCAGCTACCGGCAATTGTTCTGGATTACCGGATGGCTGGTATTTTCAATTTCCAGCATCATCAACGGCCTCACAGCGGGGTTGTTGATGGGAGCGGTGGTGGTCGCCGTCGGCAAAGACAGTCCTCGGTTTGTGTCTTTGGCCTGCATCAACATTGTTGTCGCTACCAATGCCGGAGGTTCTTTCAGCCCACTAGGCGGTATATCGACCCTGTTCGTCTGGCAGCACGGTGTGCTGGCGTTTACCGAATTTTTCAAGTTATTCATTCCTTGCCTGGTGAACTTTCTGATTCCGGCTGCGGCGATGCATTTTGCGATCCCCAAAGACAAACCGACTATCGAAGCCGGACAAGTACACCTGCCGCGTGGCGCCAAGCGCATCATCTTTCTGTTCGGGGTAACCATCGGCCTGGCGGTTACGTTCGATATGACGTTACATTTGCCGGCTGCTGCCGGCATGATGGCCGGCTTGTCATTATTGCAGTTCTTTTATTATTATCTGCAAAAAAGCACTGATTCATACCCACAAAAAGCATCGGAATTTGACTTGTCTTTGAATAGCGACGAAATCAATTCATCAATCCTTGAAGCCAAAAGGCTTGAAGCGATCAGGCTTGATATTTTCGAAAAAGTCGGGCGTCTGGAGTGGGATACCCTGCTGTTTTTCTACGGCGCGATGATGGGAATCGGCGGCTTGGGCTACATCGGTTATCTGGATGCCATTTCCAAAATAGTGTACGGTCAATTAAGCCCGACCCTGGCTAATATTTCAATTGGATTGTCGTCGGCATTTGTCGATAATGGCACCCTGATGTTCGCCATCCTCACCATGCACCCCGACATTACGCAAGGCCAATGGCTGCTGTTAACCTTGACCTTGGGTGTCGGCGGCAGCCTGCTGGCGATAGGCTCGGCGCCGGGCATCGGCTTGCTGGGTCAGGCCAAAGGCCAATACACCTTCAGCAGCCATCTGAAGTGGTTTCCGGTGATTCTGTTAAGCTACTTTGCCAGCATCGGCGTGCATTTTCTGGTAAACGCCCAATCTTTTTGAAAGCACCGGAACACGAACGGCTTCGGAGAAAAATCTTGCGCAACAACGCCCAACACAAGCAACCGGAAAGCGAACAGGATCAACCATTGCCGGCGATGGCGCTAAACCGTGGCCGTCGTTCGGAGTGTTTGCAAGGTTACCTATGGGGTATAGCGGCGCCCGTTATTTGCACATTGGTCGATTGGCCGTTACGGCATGTACTGGGAACCGCCAGCATTTTGATGACCTATCTGCTGGGCATATTTCTGGTGGCTAGCCGTTATGGCCGCGGTGCGTCGATGACGGCTTCGTTGTTGAGCATACCGGTATTCGCCTTTTTTTTCGGCCCCCCGACTTTTTCATTCGCCATCTCCGATATTGAGAACATCGTCGGCTTGGCGGTGATGATCGTCGTCGCCAATGTCACCAGCAATTTGCTGGAAAAGGCGCGCCTGCAGGCAGAAATTGCCCGGCAACGCGAAAATCGCACTAATGCGCTGTACCGCTTAAGCCAGGCTTTGTCCGACGCCAAAAATAGCCAAGCCGTCGCTCGTATTGCCGTGCAGCATATTCACGATGATTTTGCCGCGGCGGCTGTGTTGCTGTTTCCGGACGCTAATAATCAGCTGCACTACCCTGGCGTAAAACCGCTCACGCAATCCCTGCGCGGCGTTAATCTGGCCGCCGCGCAACGCATATTTGAGCTGCGTACCCTTGAACGCCATTACGAGCTGAATACACCGATTTATTTCCCGCTTGAATATTCGCAAACCAGGCTCGGCGTACTCGCTATACAATTCGTAACCCTGTCTGCATTGTCCAATCCTGAATTAACCACTTTTTTCGATACTTTTCGGAACTTGATTGCGCAAACCCTGGAACGCCTACGCTTAACCGAACAGGCTAACAACGCCAGTCTTAAAGCCGAGACGGAATCGCTGCGCAATGAGTTACTGAGCGCTATATCGCATGACTTGCGCACTCCATTGACGCGTATCATCGGCGCAAGCACCGCCCTGGTCGAGAACAGCGCCGGTTTTTCCGAGGAAGAAAAGCTCGATTTCAACAAAGTCATACTCGAAGAGGCGCAGCGCACCTCGGAGCTGACCAATAAAATCCTGGATATGGCCAGACTGAGCACCGGAGAAATTATTCTCCATCAGGAATGGAATACGATTGAAGAAATTGTCGGCAGCGCGCTGCACCGCTTGGAAAAAAATCTGGGCACCCGTCCGGTCAGGACGCTGTTGCCCGACAATTTGCCGCTGCTCTGGATAGACGCGGTGCTGATCGAACAGGTGTTGACCAATCTGATCGAAAACGCGATCAAGTACACCCCGGCAGGAAGCCCTATCGACATCAGCGCGGAACTCTTGCCGACTGCGTTAAAAATCACCGTATCCGATTACGGCCTGGGTATTGCAAAAGGCATGGAAGAAAAAATATTCGATAAATTCTACCGCCTTGAATCCGAAACTCAGCAAAACGGCGTGGGAGTCGGATTGACCTTATGCCGGACGATCATTGAAACGCATGGCGGAACGATTCATGCCGCTAATTGTCCTGAAAAAGGCGCGTCATTTATCATTTATTTACCGCTCCATGAGCCGCCCCAGATCAATTGGCATGAGGGGATGGGAACATGAATAAAGCCAATCCGTTGATATTGATCATTGAAGACGATCCGCAAACCCGGCGGTTTCTGAAAACCACGCTCTGCAACCGGGGATGGCGCATCATCGAGGCCGAAAACGGCAAGACCGGACTGGCCATGATCAAAAGCGACAGCCCCGATCTGGTGATACTCGATTTAGGCTTGCCGGACATAGACGGGATTTCGGTCACCCAGCGTTTGCGCCAGCTATCCGACTTGCCGGTACTGATATTATCGGCACGCAGCCAGGAGCAAAACAAGATTATGGCGCTGGATGCCGGCGCCGACGATTACATGACCAAACCGTTCGGCAGCGGCGAGCTGCATGCCCGCCTGCAAGCCTTGCTGCGACGCGTCACCCGCAGCATCAGCAGCAGCGAAACCTTTGAAACCGGCCAATTAAAGGTCGATCTGGTACGGCGTAAAGTTTTTAACGCCGGTAATGAAGTACACATAACGCCGATCGAATACCGGCTCTTAAGCATACTGATTCGTCATGCCGGACTCGTGGTAACCCAGCGCCAACTGCTCAAGGAAGTCTGGGGCGTCGAGCATATTCACGACCCGCATTATCTGCGGATTTACATGGGGCAGTTGCGGCACAAGCTGGAAGTCAATCCGGCGCGTCCCCGTTACCTGCTAACCGAAGTCGGCGTGGGCTATCGATTAGTCGACGACGTAAGCTGATCGGCTCTTAGGATAGGGTCGGTAATAACGTCCCGAAACATAAACTCATCGTTTCCACGCAGAGCGTCACTGCCATTAAGTTAAGAGATACGCTGGTTCCCAAGCTCCCGCTTGGGAACCCAGTGAGCAAAGCTCTCGGCAACCGCTCCTGCGTTGCTCTACCTCCTGCATCCATGCAGTCGCAGCTTTGCGAGCCGGGAAGCTAGAGCTTCCCGTACTGAATTCCCAAGCAGGAGCTTGGGAACTAGCGCACAGGAGAGGGAGCTTTTTTCTTAACTTAATGGCAGTGACGCGGCGCGTGGGAACGAGGGTAATGTCCCACCCGTTCAGAACGCTGTAAGTTAGACCTTCCAGGTTTTAAAAACCTGGAAGGTCTGCCTATCGACATGTTTCTTGCCCATCCCCCGGTAAAGGACTGCCTGAATGGCAACAGCCCGCAGACACTTGTGTATAACGATGAGCGCACTGCGTGGGAACCCTGAGCGGAAGGTACTATTGACGGAGTCCTTAGTACGGCCTGCCTATCGGTGATCAGACCGGATTGTTTTTTTAAAACACCTTAAATCGTCAGGCGCTGTCAAAACAACGGTAATTTTTACAAAAATAAACGCCGTATCATCTATTTATTAGATATTTATATCTAATAATGTTGTTTTATTAAACGGGACACGCGCATTAAGCTGTAACTGAAAAAATCGCGTCGGATTATGCTACGCTCTTATGTCCTTGCGGATAAACTCGACCCGCAAGACTTTTATTACCGCGTATTACATTCCACTCATCAGGAGTCAAATCATGCTAATCGGACTACCCAAAGAAATTAAGGACAACGAGAATCGAGTCGGCCTGACGCCGGGCTCAGTCAAGGCCTTAACGCGCCGAGGCCATCAGGTGCTGGTGCAAAGCGGCGCGGGCGAAGGCAGCTCGCTTTCGGATCAGGAATATCAAGCTGCCGGCGCCCAAATCGTCCCCTTCGCTGAAGATGCATGGGCGGCGGACATGGTGGTCAAAGTAAAAGAGCCGATTGCATCGGAATATCGTTATCTGCGTCAGGACTTGCTGCTGTTTACCTATCTGCATTTGGCTTCGGATAAAGCGCTGACCGACGCGCTGTTGGCCAGCGGCACCACCGGCATCGCTTACGAGACCGTACAAACCGAAGACGGCAGTTTGCCGTTATTGATACCGATGAGCGAGGTTGCAGGACGCATGGCGACGCAAGCGGGCGCAACCTATTTGCAAAAATCGCATGGCGGCCGCGGCGTATTGATCGGCGGTGTGCCGGGCGTCGCTCCGGCCAATGTCGTGATTCTGGGCGGCGGCATCGTCGGCACCAACGCGGCGCGGGTCGCGGTCGGCTTGGGCGCACAAGTCACGGTGCTGGACATCAGCCATGCCCGCTTGAAATATCTGGATGACATTTACCGCGGGCAACTGCAAACGCGCATCAGCAATGAATCGACTATCGAAGAAGTCATCGACACCGCAGATCTGGTCATCGGCGCGATTTTAATCCACGGCGGACGAGCGCCCTGGCTGATTACCCGCAATATGCTGCCGACCATGCGTAAAGGCTCGGTGATCGTTGACGTGGCCGTCGACCAGGGCGGCTGCGTGGAGACCACGCGCCCTACGACCCATAGCCATCCGACTTATGAAATCGACGGCGTGGTGCATTATTGCGTCGCCAACATGCCGGGGGCGGTGCCGCGCACCAGCACCTTTGCGCTGAACAACCAAACGGCCGGCTACGCCTTGCGTCTGGCCAACGAAGGCCTGGACGCGGTGCGTAAAGATACGGCGTTGCAATACGGACTCAACACCTATCGCGGGGCCGTGACTTATCCTGCCGTGGCGGAAGCGTTCGGCTTGAAGCATACCGACCCGCTACAGGCCATTGGGTAATTCCTAAGACTAAAACTACCCCGGCAGGAGCGCTTAAGCCGCTCCTGCCGGGAATCCTCTTAAGTAGCCGACGCATGCAGAAAACCGATCAGCAAAGGTAACTCATGAATAAACTTGCAGCACTTGACAACGTCTTCCAATATGCCGACATCAACAGTCCCGAGGTAAAACTTGATCGACTGGCGCATTTACTGTCGCAGGCTCCCGTCACTATTTACACCTGCAAGCCTACCGGTGTTTTCGGCATTACTTTTTTATCCGATAACATCAAGGATCTGTTGGGATATAAAGCCGGAGAATTTCTTCATAACCCGGATTTCTGGATAAACAATATTCACCCGGACGACTGGGGTCAGGTCATTTCCGGCATGAACGATATTCTGGCCGGTAAATCGCTATTGCGTAAATACCGTTTCAAGATGAAAAACGGTCATTGGAAATGGATCAGGGACCGCGCCAGACTCGTCACTGATCCCTCCGGCAAGCCTATAGAAATCATTGGCGGCTGGACCGACATATCCGAACTTATCCACACCGAAGACGCTCTCCGGCAAAGCGAAGAAAAACACCGTTTCCTGCTTGAACAAATCAATGCGGGCATAATGATTCATGCCCCGGATACCCGCGTTGTCTCTTGCAACCGGCAAACCTGCAACCTGCTGGGACTGAATGAGCAGCAGATATTGGGCAGGGTTGCCGCCGATTTCGAATGCGCCTTTATTTGCGAAGACGAAACCCCGATGCGTTTCGATCAATTTCCGGCGAATCAGGTTATCCGCCAGAACAGGGCGGTAAAAAACCTGGTCATCGGCATCGTCAGATCCGACCTTAGCGACAATAGATGGGTCATGGCGAACGCCTTTCCTGAATTCAACGACGAAGGAGACATTCTTAACATCACCGTCACGCTTATCGATATTACCGAACACGTCAAATCGCAGGAAGAAATTCATCGTCTGGCCCACTACGACTCCCTGACCCAGCTACCCAACCGCTTCCTGATCCACGAACGCATCGACCAGGCCATCCATATTTCCCGCCGGGAGAATCAAAGCTTCGCCTTGCTGTTTCTCGATCTGGACAACTTCAAAATCGTCAACGATTCGCTAGGTCATCATCGCGGCGATCTGTTGCTGCAACAGGTCAGCGACAGGCTAAAGGACTGCCTGCGCAAAGGCGATATGGCAGGCCGGTTGGGCGGCGACGAATTTGTCGTGCTGCTGCCCAATACCGGAGCCGACGGAGCCGCCCATGTATCCAGCAAGATCATTGAAGCCATCAATGCACCGTTCGACGTTGAGGAATATTTGCTGAACATCGGCACCAGCATAGGCATCAGCATCTACCCGAACGACGGACTGGAGAGCGATACGCTGACCCGACATGCGGACATCGCCATGTACCATGCCAAGGCATCGGGCGGCGGCAGGAATTGTTTTTTCGATTCCGAGATGAACGCCAGAATCGAGTATCGCCTGGTGATGGAAAGAGATATGTATTTGGCGCTGGACCAGCATCAATTCCAGCTGCACTACCAGCCGCAGATCGATCTTTCCAGCGGCCAAATGGTCGCAGTGGAAGCGTTGATCAGGTGGCCGCATCCCCAGCGCGGCATGATCTCCCCTGCCGAATTCATCCCCATTGCCGAAGACTCCGGGCTCATCATGCAAATAGGCCTGTGGGTGCTGCAGCGAGCCTGTCGCGATATTAAAACCTGGTTGGCGGAAGGACACCCCAGCATCAAGGTGGCGATCAACCTGTCGTTGCGGCAATTGCAAAATCCGCAGCTGTTCGCTCAGATTATCGATATTATCAATGAAACGGGCATTCCCCCCGCTTGCCTGGAGCTGGAGCTTACCGAGAGCGTGATGATGGAAAATCATGACGTGACCCTCGATTTCATGGCGCAATGCAGAAACTTCGGCATCAACTTTTCGATAGACGATTTCGGCACCGGCTATTCCTCGCTCAGCTACCTGACCAAACTGCCGCTGGATAAAATCAAAATCGACCGAGCCTTTGTAAAAGACATCGCTAAAGACAGTGATGCCAATACCATCGTCAGCGCCATTATCAGCATGGCAAAAAGCCTGCGCTTGAAAATCGTGGCCGAAGGCGTGGAAACCGAGGAGCAATTGAATTATCTTAAAGAATGCGGCTGCGATACCGTTCAAGGATTTTATTTCAGCCCGGCAGTCAGTTACGCCATGCTCACCCAAATGATAAACCCCTAATTATTTCGTCACGGTTATACGACAGACTCAGCCGATTGTTGGACAAGCGATGGTGTATAGATTATGTTGGACGGCGTCAGGAATTTTGTACTCGACCTTATTCAAAAGGAGAATTCAGATGCCGTCATGGCTCATATTCGTGATTATCGGTATTCTCGGTGGCATCGCCGCGGGCTTCTTCGGCATCGGCGGAGGCATCATCATCGTACCGGCGCTTATTTACTGGGCCGGTTTCTCTCAGCACATGGCGACCGGAACGACCCTTGCGTTGCTGCTCCCGCCTGTCGGCCTCGCCGCGGCATTCGAATATTACCGGCACGGAAACGTCGATATTAAGGCGGCCGTCATTCTGGCCGCGACCATGTTCCTCGGCTCGTGGATTGGCGCCTACTTCGCGAACCAAATGGCGGGGCCGCAGCTCCGGCTGATCTTCGGGCTTTTTGTTTGCGGTCTTGGCGTGTACCTTGTTTATGGCGCTTGCAAGCGGCTTGGGTGGATTTGAATGCTGCCAGCGACACCTTGTCATGTACGTTAGACGTGTTGCTAATTGAGCCTCAAGAAGAGGCTGTGCTAAACTCCCGGCATGAAAGTTAAAGATCTTATCGCCTTGATTGAGTCGGATGGCTGGCAGCTGGTGCGGCAAAGAGGAAGCCATCGTCAGTTTCATCATTCCATTAAATCCGGTACGGTCACAATTGCTGGCAAGCCCAGCGTAGATGTCCCGCCCGGAACGCTTATCAGTGTTCTGAAACAAGCGGGTCTCAAGCAGTAGAGGTTTATATGCGTTATATGGTTGTTATTGAAGAAGGCCCGACTAGCTTTGGTGCCTATGTCCCCGATCTTCCGGGCTGCATAGCCGTAGGCGAGACATCCGAAGAGGCGCTGCAACTTATCCAGGAAGCTATCGAATTTCACATTGAGGGGCTTAAAGAAGAAGGTCAGTGCATACCGATGCCGCATTCTTCAAGTTCGTTCGTTGAGGTTCATGCCTGACATTGCGCTCAGGTTTATACTCCCTCTCATTCGCGTAGCCCCGGATTCCGCTACATCCAGGCTACTCGCTGTACTTGCATTAAGGATCAAATGGACAAGATAACAAAATCTCTTTTAGAAACTTTTTCGAATCAAAACGACATAGAGAAGTTAGATGAATCTACTCAATTTGAACATTTTGCGAATTATTCAATTATCTCCAAACTCAATAGATCCAGCTATGAGCTAGAGGATATTCATACAGGCAGCGGTGGCGACTGCGCTATTGACGGGCTTTGTCTAGTTGTAAATGGAAAAATAATTACAGATATTGATGAACTGAATGAAGTGGTGAAAAGCCCCGGTCACCTTGATGCAGACATAATATTCATCCAATCAAAAACCACATCATCGTTTAATGGCTCAGACATTGGATTATTTATACATGGTGTCAAAGACTTTCTTTCAGACGAGCCAAGACTGGTTCAGAATGAAAAAATAAAACACATTAAGTTACTTTGGGACGGCATTATATCAATGTCATCTTACATGGTTAACCGCCGTCCTCACTGTCGGCTGTTCTATGTTTGCACTGGAAAGTGGGTTGGAGATCAGAATCTTCAAGCAGTAATTGATAGTGGCATGAGAGAGATCGAATCAATTGACATATTTGACGACGTCACCATAACCCCAAACGGGGCAAGCGATATTCAAAAGTTATACCATGAAACAAAGAACAAGCTATCAACCACAATAACGTTTCAGAATAGAATAACGCTTCCAGATATTGAGGGAGTAAAAGAAGCTTATCTTGGGGTTGTGCCGTTTCACGAATTCATTAAACTCATTCAGGATGAAAATCAAACAATTCATAGCATCTTCGATGATAACGTTCGTGATTTTCAAGGCGAGAATGCAGTAAATAAAAAAATCAAGGAAACACTTAACCTAGGAAAATTCGATCTATTTTGCGTCCTAAACAATGGGGTTACTGTTGTGGCATCATCGCTAACCCCTGCTGGAAACCGATTCACTCTTCGCGACTACCAAATTGTAAACGGCTGCCAAACTAGCAATGTTTTGCATGAATGCCAGAAAATTATAGATATTGGAGCAGTTAGTGTTCCTGTTAAAATTATCGTTACAGAAAGTGATGACATCAAAACTGAGATTACGCTTGCAACCAACAGCCAAACTGAAATAAGAACTGAGCAGCTTGAGGCACTAAGTATTTTTCAAAAACGGCTAGAGCTATATTTCAATGCAGAAAAGAGCGGAATTAAACTTTACTATGAAAGGAGATCGCAGCAATATAACTCGCTTCCTGGGATAAAGCGCACACAAATAATATCGATACCTATTCAAATCAAGTCCTTTGCTTCAATGTTCTTGCAATCCCCACACCTTGTTTCAGGATACTATGGAACGATCGTAGGCAGATTTAAGGGACAGATTTTTGCGGAAGACCACAAGTTCTTGCCCTACTTTGTCAGTGCATTATGCTACTTCCGAATTGAACAGTTCTTTAGAAGTGGCGAACTATCTGCTGAATATAAGAAAGCAAGATTTCACATAATGATGCTGGTTAAGATGATTGAGATGGGCTGTGAAAATAGCCCGCTTAATAGCAATAAAATAGAAAGACAATGCGAAAACTTCAAGGATCTACTTCTTGATGATCATCAAGCACTGGACTTGTTTCGCCTAGCAACAGACATATTCAAATCATCTGAGATAGATCAAAGTAAAAAACAATACAAGTCGGAGTCGGACACTGACTTTCTAAAAAAAGCTGTGGAAGTTCATCACAAGTCATTCAAACTGACGCCTAATTTCAACGCCAACGAGTAGCCATGGTCGGGCATGCTTTTTATGCCCGACATTCCCATGCTTAAATACAACGACAGATTTCGGATTCGCTGGCTCCCAAGTTCCAGAGACCGTGAAAGAATTCGTTTTTTGTCTGACTTGAATACTTCTACAGCCACCATCAAAAATTAAACGCCTTAGCCTTCCCCGCCTGCACCTTAAACTGCTTCAACCAGGATTTCCCCGACAATTTCTCAGCCAACGCCACGGCAAGATGCTGCGGATCAACCCCCATGCCCTTGTTCCGCCCCAAGCCCTGCATACAAGACGGGCAGTTGGTCAGGATGGTGGCTCTGCCCTTTTCAGGCATGGCTTCCGCCAACGATTCACGTTTGCGATGCAGCATCGCGGCGGAGATGTCGGGACGGGACAACGACAGCGTTCCTGCCTCGGAGCAGCAATTGGGCACCGGCGTAACGCTGCCGAATCCGCCGAGCTGATCGAGCACGTCCAGCGCCTTGCCGTCCAGCGAGTCATGGCAGGGGGCGTGATACAGATAGCTCTCGCTGCCGGTGCCTTCCAATTGCAAGTCCCGCTCCAGCGCATAGCGAGTTATATCGACCAGCCTGCCGCCGAACAACTTGGCCGCTTCCATCTCGTTCAAGCCCTCGCGGCAGGTTCCGCAGGTCACCACGCAGCCGTCAAATTCCAGATGGGTGAACATGTCCCGGATTTGATTGAGCAGGATGGTCACGCGCAAGCCGTTTTGCGAATGCATTTCGGCCTGGCCGTTGGCGTAGGCCGGAAATCCGCAGCACAGGAAAGGCGGCGGTAACACCACGCGGGTTTTCAAGCCCATCAGCACATGGATGGCCGCCATCGATATGTCGGACACCATCCGCTCGGAACCGCAACCGGGAAAATAGAATACGGTGCGTTCGGCTTCCTGATCGGGCTCAAACACCAAAACCTGATCTTCCTTGCAGTTGGGCAGCAAATCGCGCAACGTAAGTGCCGGCACGGTCGGCATCGGCGAGCTCAGCAATTGCAACGGATAATGCTTGGACGGGCCTTTTTTCGGTTGCAACGGCTTGGCTAATACCGCGCCCAGCTGCTGGCCTACAAAACCGGCCCGAAGAACGCCGAAACGGAAAACCTTATTGAAGGTCGGCGAGTCGCTGTGCAAATAGCGCAGCGTCATCTTGGTCGCCGCCGCGGTGTGCTTATAGCCCCAGTCGGCCAGAATCCGGCGTTCCAGCACCGATACGTCGGCGGAATCGATGTCGACCGGACAAGGTTTGGCGCATTTGTGACAGGTCGTGCAATGATCGGACACTTCTTCCAGCCATTGCAGCAGTTCGAATTTTGTCGAATATTCGCGCTGCGCATCAAACAGCAAGGCTTCGATAATCGCGCCGATCGCCAGGTTCTTGTTGCGCGGATGATAAAACAGGCTGCCCGCCGGATGGAACACGCCGCAATCGGGTTTGCATTTTCCGCAGCGCACGCAATGGGCGATTTTGTTCGCCAGCTCTTCCAGTTGGCCGTGACGGAGGATGCGCGCTTCCAGTCCCAGCAGATTGAAAGACGGCGTGAAGATATGTTCAAGCACGGCGAAATCTTCGAGCTTGCCGGGGTTCATCAGCCCGGTCGGATCGACTTCGCTGCGATAGGCGCTCAGCGCCGCGATGCGCTCCGGCTCCAGGTACTTGAGCTTGGTAACGCCGATGCCGTGCTCGCCGGACACCACGCCGCCCAATTCGACCACCTTGAACATCACCTGATCGATGACTTCACCCGAGCGCTCCAGCATGTCCCGGTCGTTGGACAGCACCGGCAAGTTGACATGCACGTTGCCATCCCCGGCATGCATGTGGGTCGCCAGCACGATGCGCCGGTCGCGCACTTCCTGATGGGCAAGGTTCACGGCGGCGATAATTTTGGGAAATCCGCGCGCCAGTTCGGCGAATTCCTTTTTGAACTTTTTGATGATCGACAGGCTGCGCAAGGTTTTTTCGTCGGCGGTAGGCAGCTCGTTTTTGGCGTTCGCATAAAGCTCCAGCGCCACACCGGCTCTGGCCGCAAACGAATCGGCATTGTCTTCAAGCGGCGGTTCGCTAAATAACGCCGCCGCCCGGTCCAGAAATTTCAGCTGGGCATAACGCTCTTCCTCTACGTTGACTTCGTCGATAAAACGGGCGAATTCGGCCAGTGTTTCCAACGGAATCACGACGTCCTCATTCAGCTTGAAGGCGTTGGTGCGCCTTGCAATCGCGCCGAATTTCTTGCGGTCCGCCCAGTATCGCTCGGCTTCCGCCGTATCGTGGGCTTCAAAAAGTTCGCTGTTCGGGTACTGGTCCAGAATCGCGCGGATCTTGTCGATGCCTTGCTGCGCCTGATCTAAAGAATGCCCCGCGACATCGATCAGTAACACGGCTTTCGGGGTTTTGAATCGGCTCGATTTGACTTGATAGTCGATCGCTCGCACATATTCGTCATCGAAATGTTCCAGCGCCACCAAGGTCTCCTCGCCCTGATCGGGAAACGGAAACGCCTTGGACAGCTCGACAATCACGCGGCTGGCTTCTTCCATGTCCTGGCCGAAAAACTCCAGGCAAATCGTGCGCGTGGCTTCGAATTTCGGATAAAGGATGAATTCCGCCGAGGTGATGAGGCCGTCGGTGCCTTCCTTTTGCAGGCCCGGAACACCGCCCAAGGCCTTGTTGGTAATGTCTTTCCACAGGCCTTTCTTCCTGATCTCGCTGCCTTTCAAGACAATGGTTTTGATCGACTCGCCGCTGGTCATGTCCGCTACTTCGAAGGTCACGTCATCTTCCGGCAGGATTTTACGCAACTGATGGTCGGTTCTGCGCACTTCCCAACGCTTGCCGCCGGGCATCGCCATCCGCCAGGAAATCAGGTTGTCGATGCAGGTGCCCCAGCGCACCGCGCATTTGCCGCCCGCGTTTTCGGCTATATTGCCGCCTATCGAGGACGCCCAGGCGCTGGTCGGGTCGGTTGCAAATACCAAGCCCCGGCTGCCGGCGTATTGGTGGGCTTTTTCGGTGATGACGCCGACTTCAACTTCAAGCACCTGGGCCATGGCGGTCTGCCCATCCCAAAGCTTGAATGCCATGTCCCGCGTGCCGCGAATGCGGTCGAGCTTTTCGGTGTTAATCACCACGCAGTCCGGCCGTAACGGAACTGCGCCGCCGGTTAGTCCGGTACCGCCGCCGCGCGGCACCGCTTTGAGTCCCATCTTGGCAATGGCTGTGAGCAGCGGCGACAGTTGCGCCTCCTTGTCCGGCATCACCACCGCCACCGGCAGATACAAGCGCCAGTCGGTCGCATCGGTGGCATGGGAAACCAGCGTGAACGGATCGAACAATACGTTACTGACACCGGTCACAGCGCCCAGCTCTCTTTTCATCCGGCGGCGCAATCCAGGCACTTTTTCGACATCGTTGCGAAACTCGTCCAGCAGTTGGCGGGACGCGATCAGCACTTTATGCACTCGGGCTTCGTCGCCGATATTCTGCTCGATGATGCCCAAGTGCTTTTCGGCATTCTCGAACATGCGCTTGCGTCTTGCCGCCGAGCTAACCAGCTCCTGGAACAGGTAAGGATTGCGGCGGTAAATCAGGATCTCCCCGAAAAAACGCATCAGCAAGCGGGCGGAGCGTCCGGTGACGCGGCGGTCGCGCAATTCCTCCAGAATCAGGGCGATTTCCGTCCCCAACAGGAACGACACGACCTGCCAATCGTCCGCAGACGTGTAGTTGAACGGAATTTCCCGGTAGCCTCTGGGAATGGTTATCGTAGCGTTGGATTCAGTTTTCAATGTAGTCGGCGACATGTTCAATCCTGTCCGGGTAGTCATCAGAACGTATTGTCTCTTAAATGATTGAGACGGTGAAGGTATTCGTTTTTCTGGAATCGTATCTATAGTGTTATACAGATAAATTATGACGAATCTTCGGGGGGCTGTGTGTCACGGCAGGTTATTCACCACGAAGGCACGAAGAAAAAACATAAACTTCGTGCCTTCGTGGTGAATAAAAGTGACTGACGCCGAAATGTTCCTTCAAAGCAACGGAGTAGGGCGTACCGCGCGCCAGAAGGAAGTTAATATCAATTTAACCCTAAATGGAAAAGGCGCGCGGCACGCCTTACGTTAAGTAACGAGCATTGCTCAGTAGGAGGAGCTTCACCTAAAATTCCTCCTACAAAAATCCCTTACCGCTAAAAATCCTTGCCGCTCTGAATCCGTCTCACTGTTTTAACCAACAGATCCACTTCCTCATGGGTATTGTAAAACGCCAGTGACGGACGCACGGTGCTTTCCAGGCCGAAACGGCGCAAGATCGGTTGAGCGCAGTGGTGGCCGGTGCGCACCGCAATACCGGCGCGGTTTAATGCGACACCAATATCCTGGTTGCTGTGTCCTTCCAGCACAAACGACAATACGCTGGTTTTTGCAGCAGCCGTGCCGATCAAACGCAAGCCGGATATGCTTCTCAGCGCATCCATCGCATAGACCAGCAACTCGTGCTCGTAACGGGCGATATTATCGATGCCGATTTTCAGCACATACTCAAGCGCAGCGCCCAAGCCAACCGCATCGGCAATATTGCCGGTACCGGCTTCAAAGCGGGCGGGTGCGGGTTGATAGACGATTTTTTCAAAGGTCACGTCGTCGATCATATTACCGCCGCCTTGCCACGGCGGCATGGCTTCCAGCAATTCCGCTTTGCCGTACAACACGCCGATACCGGTAGGACCGAATATTTTATGTCCGGAAAACACGAACCAGTCGCAATCCAGCGCCTGTACATCGACGCGCAAATGCGAAACCGACTGAGCGCCGTCCAGCAACACCCGCGCACCGACCCGATGCGCCATCTCGATCATTTCCCGAGCGGGCGTCACCGTGCCCAGTGCGTTGGAAACCTGCGTGAACGACACCAGTTTGGTATGCGAATTCAGCAGTTTTTGATATTCGCCCAACAATACCTGACCGTCTTCATCAACCGGCACGACGCGCAATGTGGCACCGGTTGCATCGCACAGCTGTTTCCACGGCACGATATTGGCGTGATGCTCCAGCCAGGTGATGACGATCTCATCGCCCGCACCGATATTTTGCCGTCCCCAACTTTGCGCAACCAGGTTGATGGCTTCGGTCGTGCCTCTAGCAAAAACAATCTCCGCAGAAGACGACGCATTCATAAACTTGGCAACGGTATCCCGCGCTTTTTCGTAAGCGTCGGTCGACCGCGCCGCCAGTTCATGCGCCGCACGGTGAATGTTGGAATTCTCGTGCTCATAAAAATACGAGATCCGGTCGATCACCGCCTGCGGTTTTTGGGTGGTCGCCGCATTATCGAACCAGACTAGCGGCTGGCCGTTGACCCGCTCCTTGAGTATCGGAAAGTCCCGACGCACCGCCTGCACATCAAAAGCCGGATGCGCAGACGCCAAGGTTGGCGCTTGCGCATTAAACCCGCCGTTTTTCAATTCATCGAGAAAATAAAATGCTGAACCCGACTCGGCGTTTGCCGGGACACCTGCTGAAGGCGCAGAAAACGAACCGAAAAGTTCTTTCAATTCGGCTTCGCCCGGCAGGCCATAAGCTTGAGGCGAAAGTCCCGCTATCAATGACGCATCAAAATCAGTCAAGGACGCAGCCAAACCGTACGTTGCCGTGCCCGCCTCACTTCCGGTAGCCGCTGTACCGGCGGCGAAAAGCTTTTGCAATTCCGCTTCACTGGCCTGCGGTGAAGCGGCGACTTTGGCTAATGGATCGGCACCAGCCGCCGGAGACGGCACGGCAGGTACTGAAACAGCCTCAACGCTTCCGGGAATGTTGCTGCCTTGCGGCACGCGCGAAACCAACAATTGTTGCAATTGCGCCTCATCGGGCAGCCCGAAGTCTTGCGGCAAAATACCCGCCAGCACGGATTTGTCCAAACCCGCCAACGGCGATGTCGTCGCCGAAGACGGATTACCGAACACCGAACCCGTATCAATACTGTCGGGAACGCTATCGAAAGACGGTTGATGCGGAGCAAACAACTTTTGCAGCTCCGCTTCCCCCGGCAAGTCGAAACCTTGCGGTATTGCCGATTTATCGGCACCCGGCAAAGATGACGTCAAGCCGCTCGGCACCGCCGAAGCAGCAAGGCCGATACGCGATCCATCGCAAGGCAACGCCGTAAACAGCTCATTGGCCAGTTGGGTCAATTGCGCTATGTCGGGCAATGATGCGTTTTGTGTGAAATCGCTGTTACTTGTATTCATGGTACTTGCCCACTTCGACATTCTCGAGCACGCCGAGCGCATCGTCAGTCAATACCGCCAGCGAGCAATACAGTGAGATCAAGTAAGAGGCAATCGCTTTGTGATTGATGCCCATAAACCGGACTGAAAGACCCATGCTCAGTTCGCCGGTCAGGTTCGGTTGGTACAGACCGACCACGCCTTGACGGCTTTCACCGGTGCGCAGCAGCAAGATGTTGCTCTTGCCGTTGATCACTTTCAGTTTGTCGGATGGAATAATCGGCAGGCCGCGCCAGGTCAAAAACTGCGAGCCGAACAAGGTCACGATAGCGGGCGGTACGCCGCGACGGGTGCATTCGCGTCCGAATGCGGCAATGGCTTGCGGATGAGCCAGGAAAAACGCCGGTTCTTTCCAGACCCGTGAAATCAATTCATCCATATCGTCAGGCGTCGGCGCGCCGGTACGCGGCTGCACTTTAAAGCCTGGAGCGACATTGTTAAGCAAGCCGTATTCGGCGTTGTTGATCAGCTCGCTTTCCTGGCGTTCCTTAATGGTTTCGATAGTCAAACGCAGTTGCTCATGGATTTGATTGTGCGGACTGCTGTATAAATCGGAAATACGGGTATGTACGTCGAGTACCGTATTGACGGCATTCAAGCGGTATTCGCGGCCCCATTCCTCGTAATCGACAAAAGTTTGCGGCAGTTCTTTTTCGTCGAGACTGGAACAATCGACCAGCAGACCGGTTTCGTTTTTAACTTTATTGACGCGGTAAATACCGGCTTCAAGCGGTTTCCATTGCAGCAGATGAACCAACCATCGTGGCGTGATGGTTGACAGCATAGGGACGGTTTTGGTGGCATTTGCCAGGGTGCGCGCAGCAACATCGCCTAGCGCGGTATGGGTTTGACCTTCGTGAATATCGGACATGACTTTTTCCTATTGTGGTTAGTGTAATTAGTAGTATTGTTTGTTCCCACGCTCCTGGCGTGGGAATGCAGTAGTGACGCTCCGGCGTCGCGTTTGGCACCAACAGTAGGCGCCTTTACGCTGGTTCCCAAGCTCCAGCTTGGGAACCCAGTTCAGAAAGCTCCAGCTTTCTATGTTTCGGGAAGCTGGAGCTTCCAAGACGGCATTCAGCTAAGCGGGACGGGGTTTGCAACCCCGTCCCTAACGTTTCGATAACTATTACAATCTCTGCGTCCGTCAAACGTTTCGAACGGGGTAAATACCCCGTCCGGCTCCCGGAATGGCGCTTGGGAACGAGCGGATACTCCCCGTCCGGCCCCGGTTTCTTCCGCTAAGCGGGACGGGGTTTGCAACCCCGTCCCTAACGTTTCGATAACTATTGCAATCTCTGCGTCCGTCAAACGTTTCGAACGGGGTAAATACCCCGTCCGGCTCCCGGAATGGAGCTTGGGAACGAGCGGATACTCCCCGTCCGGCCCTGGTTTCTTCGCCTTTCGCCTTTCGCCTTGAACCTTGCCCCCTATATCCCTCCCCCATCATGAAACAACTCACTGCGAACATGTGCCTGGGTAATATTGCTGCCGGACGGTACGCTATACGTCAGCCAGACGTTGCCGCCGATCGTCGAGCCGCGGCCGATGGTGATACGGCCTAAAATCGTCGCACCCGCATAAATGACGACATCGTCCTCAACGATAGGATGCCGGGCATTGCCTTTGACCAGAATGCCGTCATCGTCCTTCTGGAAACGCTTCGCTCCCAGGGTGACGGCCTGATACACGCGCACATGCCGCCCGATAACGGCGGTTTCGCCGATGACCACGCCGGTGCCGTGGTCGATAAAAAAACTCTCGCCGATTTTCGCGCCGGGATGAATATCGATACCGGTGGCTGAATGGGCAAGCTCCGAGATAACACGTGCCACCAGCGGTGCGCCCAGCTGATAAAGAATATGCGCAAGCCGATGGTGAGTGATCGCGGTAATGCCCGGATAACAAACCAGCACTTCGTCGGAACTTCTTGCCGCCGGATCGCCTTCATAGGCTGCCTGAATATCGCTATCGAGCAGCGTCCTTACCTCCGGCAAACGCGCGGCAAACTCGCGGGTGATCGCGACAGCCTGTGGGTACGCATCATCGACAGCCGTATGTCCTGAAGTAAATTGCAGTTCGCGGCGGATTTGCTTGTAAAGCTCGCGTAACAGCGTGTCGAGCGTATGGCCGACAAAGTAATCGATACCCTCGTCGTTCAAATCGGGCAGCCCCAACCGGTTGGGGAACAACACCGCACCCAGGCCGTCGAGAATTTTTTGCAGTTCCTTGCGCGACGGCAGCTTGGGCGGCCTGTCGCGTCGATGCCGGGTTTCCAGCGATTGCACGCGTAAATGGCGCAATTTTGTTACCAGCTCATCAATACCCCAATCCTGTTTGATATTTTGATAGCCGGGACCGTTCATGCGGCAAAACCGCCTGCATCGAAAACACCTTCAAACAAAGGCGAGCTCAGATAGCGTTCGCCGGAATCCGGCAGCACGACCACAATGGTTTTACCGGCGTTCTCGGGGCGCTTGGCGACACGCACCGCGACAGCCACCGCAGCGCCGCAGGAAATACCGGAAAGTATGCCTTCTTCCCTGGCGAGTCGGCGCGCGAAAGCGATGGCTTCTTCATTGCTGACCTGTTCTATTTCGTCGATTAGCGACAGGTCGAGCACGTCTGGCACAAACCCCGCACCGATGCCCTGAATTTTATGAGGCCCCGGTTTTAGCAGCTCCCCGGAACGGTACTGGGTGAGTACCGGACTCGCCTCAGGCTCGACCGCAATCGAAATGATAGCCTTGCCCTGAGCCTGCTTGATATAACGGGAAACGCCGGTAATGGTCCCGCCGGTACCGACGCCGGAAACCAGAATATCGATAGCGCCATCGGTATCGTTCCAGATCTCGGGCCCGGTGGTTTGCTCGTGAATAGCGGGGTTCGCCGGATTCTTAAACTGCTGTAGCAATACGTAACGCTCGGGGTCCGACGCGGCGATTTCCTCGGCTTTGGCTATTGCGCCGCTCATGCCTTTGGCGCCTTCCGTCAGCACCAGCTTGGCGCCATAGGCGATCAGTAACTTGCGACGTTCCAGGCTCATGGTCTCCGGCATCGTCAAAGTCAACGGGATGTTCCGCGCCGCTGCGACGAACGCCAGCGCAATGCCGGTATTACCGCTGGTCGGTTCGACCAGTTCCTTGCCGGGACCCAGCAAGCCGCGACGCTCGGCATCCCAGATCATCGCCGCACCGATCCGGCATTTGACCGAATAGGCGGGATTGCGTCCTTCTATTTTTGCCAGCACGGTAACCGGCGCGCCGTCGATGATCCGATTAAGCCGCACCAACGGAGTCTGGCCGATGGAGTGGGAATTGTCTTCGTACCAATGTGACATAAGAATCTCCTGTGATTTCAGCCGCTAAGCTGCCTGGTGAGCAATGTTCGAGTAACGGTCAGCCAAATTTTGGCCAAAAAAAAGCCAGTGATCCCCTGGGATTCACTGGCTTCCGGTTGTCCGGTCAGCTTGTGTTTTTTATAAAGTACTTTAAGTCGTTACGTTCTGTCAAGGCTCATGGTTGTATTCTCGCGAACACCCTAACGACACATTAATTATCTTTTTATTAGATATAATCATCGAATAATATCGTTTTATTAAGCAAAAAAATCACTTTAAGCTGTTTCCAGGATTTGAAATATAAACACTTTGGAGAAGCAAGCTTATGTCGTTAACAAATTTTAATCAGCCGCTTGGCAAAGCAATACGACAACAGGGATTATCAGCCGGCATTGCCGCAATTATGCTTGTATTTCCTGCCGTATCGGAAGCAACCAACGGTTATTTTGCTCACGGCTATGGCGCCCGCAGCAAGGCCATGGCCGGCGTGGGCGCCGCCCTGCCTCAAGACGCAATGGCCGCGGCGGTGAATCCGGCCGGTATGGTTTTTGTCGGCAATCGGCTCGATGTGGAAATGGAATTATTCAATCCTAACCGTGAATACACGGTACAAGGCGCGCCTTCAATGGCACCGGGCGCTTTTCCGCTAAACCCCGGAACGGTTAAGAGCGATAGCGACCTCTTCCCCATCCCTACGCTAGGCTGGAATCATAAGCTGGACCGCAACCAGTCTATCGGGCTAACGGTTTTCGGCAACGGCGGCATGAACACCGATTATCCCGGTTTTACCAGTCAAACCTGCGCGCCCGGAGGAACTGGAACGTTCTGCGGCGGCAGTACCGGCATTGATCTGGTGCAACTGTTCATTAGCCCAAGTTACGCCCGGAGTTTTGCCAATAATCGGTTTTCTGTGGGTATAGCGCCGATTTTCGCGGTTCAATCCTTTAAAGCGCAGGGACTGAGTTCATTCGCGGGATATTCCAGCGACTCGCAAAATCTTTCCAACAATATCCGGAATTACTCCTACGGCGCCGGCGTTCGTATCGGCGGCATAGCGGAGCTGCTTCCCGGGCTTCATCTGGGCGTTTCCTATAAAAGCCGCGTGTTCATGTCTCCATTCAGTCATTACGAGGGGCTCTTTGCCGAACAGGGCGACTTCGACGTTCCGGAAAGCATTAATGGAGGACTGGCGTGGGACATCAATGACAGCGTCACCGCCGCTTTCGATGTGGAGCATATTCGTTACAGCAGCGTCAATTCGGTGGGGAATTCCTTTTTACCCAATCTGCAAACAGCCCAACTTGGCAAAACCAATGGCGCAGGCTTCGGCTGGAAGGACATGACGGTCTATAAATTCGGCACGCAATGGAAGCAAAACGCGGACTGGACATGGCGCGGCGGTGTCAGCTACGGCGAGCAACCTATCCGCAGCTCGGAAGTGCTGTTTAATATCCTGGCGCCCGGCGTGCAGGAATGGCATTTAACGACAGGATTCACGCGGACCATAACCGACAAAGACGATGTGACCTTTGCTTTCATGTATTCACCGACCAAGAAGGTCAGCGGTCCGAATCCTTTGAGCCCAGGCCAGACTATTGACCTGGAAATGCATCAGCTCTCGTTCCAGCTGGGTTATTCGCGACGATTTTAAAGTCTGCCGAGACCGTTATTTTATTTACTGATGTTACGCACGGATGGTAGTTCTCCCGTTTGCCGCGCCGAGCACCGGAGCTTTTATCGAGAACAGCCCGGTAGGGGCGCGGCAGGGATGCCGCGCGTCAGCAGAGGGGCAGGAGCCCCTTCTGCTGACCCTCGATAAAAGCGAGGAGCACAGGAAGTAAGCGGTAACCGGGTCGCCTTTTCTTTGGTTACTTTCTTTTGGCGAAGCAAAAGAAAGTAACTCGCCTTCGGGTGCGACAACCCGATTCAATCAAGTGTCGCGCTAGCGACTCCTTAATGTTAAAGCAGTCGAAATTCGACTAACTGCGTAACATCAGTTATTAACCGACAGGACTCTTCAATGGAAAACTTTACCCCTTATTCAGCACTGGCCGGCGGCGCACTGATCGGATTATCCGCCGCATTGCTGCTGCTTTTAAACGGCCGAATTGCCGGTATTTCCGGCATTATCGGTAGAGCGCTCCCGCCTCATCAGCGCGGCGATGTCGGTTGGCGCCTGTTTTTTCTTGCCGGTCTGTTATTTGGCCCGCTCATTTTAAGGTTGGCTGACGGTAACGCGGCGAATATCGGCATCGATACGCCATGGCCTATCCTGATAATTGCCGGCCTTTTGGTCGGCTACGGAACCGGCCTTGGCAACGGCTGCACCAGCGGCCACGGCGTATGCGGACTGGCGCGCCTTTCCCCGCGTTCGGCTGCGGCTACCGCCGTGTTCATGGCGGTTGCAGGCATTACTGTTTATATCATGCGCCACTGGCTCGGCGCTGAGGATTAAAGCGATGATCAAGAATTTATCGACCTTATTTTGCGGCATTTTGTTCGGCTTGGGTTTGGTCATATCGCAAATGGTCAACCCGGTGAAGGTGCTCGCGTTTCTTGATATTGCAGGGCACTGGGATCCCAGCTTGGCGCTGGTCATGGCAAGCGCCCTGATAACGCTGGGACTAGCTTATAGACTGATTATTCGCAGGCCTTCGCCAATACTGGACCAAAGTTTCCATCTGCCCGATGCGACACGCATCGATGCCCGATTGCTGACAGGATCCGCATTGTTTGGGCTGGGCTGGGGACTGTCGGGGTTTTGTCCGGGAGCGGCCATTGCCGCCATTGGCTATGGCCGTACAGAGGCCTTGTTGTTCACGTTCGCGATGTGCGTTGGAATCTGGCTGTTTCGTTTAATTCATGGCCCGACCAGGACGTCGTAGCAGTTGATTCGATGCGGTATTTCTCCCGTTGCCGCGCTGAGCACCGCAGCTTTCGACGGGATAAGCCCGTAGGGGCGCTGCATGGATGCAGGAGGTAGAGCAACGCAGGAGCAGTTGCCGAGGCTAAGCAAAAAAAAGTAACTCGCCTTCGGGTGCGACAAACCCGATTCAAATAAACCGTCGCGTTAGCGTAGCGACACCAGTATTAATTCGCCTAACTGCGCAACATCAGTGAAGTAAAACTCTTTCTAAGCAACACCCGCAATATCAGGATTTAGCCGGAGGCATTAAATTCCGAGGCTGATCTCTCTTATCCAGTCGGGCTTCCGTTTCGGCATTATCGGCGTGATAATCGCTGTCAGGCTCGGGCACAAAAAACCGGGAACATAGCAAGCCCAGCTCAAACAGCATCCACATCGGCACCGCTAATAATGTTTGCGAGACGGCATCGGGGGGCGTTAAAACAGCCCCTACGATAAACGCGCCGACGATAACGTAAGGGCGTTTATCGGCGAGGCCTTCGGGTGTTACCAGTCCGGTCCAGACCAATACGATGGTGAATACCGGCACTTCAAAACAAACGCCAAACGCAAAAAACAAGGCTAAAACAAAATCGAGATACTTGGCAATATCGGTCATTACCGCTACGCCATCGGGCGCGGCGGCGGTCAAGAAGCCGAAAACCAGCGGGAAAACCACAAAGTAGGCAAAAGCTACGCCCATATAAAACAGCAGGGTGCTGGCGATCAGCAGCGGAAAAATCATGCGTCGCTCCCGCTTATACAAACCCGGCGCGACAAAGGCCCAGAACTGATAAAGAATAACGGGAACGGAAATAAAGGCCGAGAACACCAGCGCCAGTTTAAACGGCGTGAAAAACGGGGAGGCCACATCAATAGCGATCATGGTGCTGTTTTTCGGCATGTGCTGTAGCAGCGGACCGGCCAGGAAGCTGTAGATTTCATTGGCGTATGAAGCCAGCCCCAAAAATACCGCTAATACGCATAAAACCGCTCGCAACAGGCGGTTGCGCAATTCAATCAGATGGCTGATAAAGGGCTGCTCTCCAGCCTCGTTAAAATTATTTGAGCTCATATTGTCCGGTTATATCGGTCGGCAACGGGTCAATCGTGGCTTTAAGCGCGTCGGATGTTTCATCAAGCAAATGCTGGGCATCGTCCAGCCCGGACTGCTCTTTGAATATCTGGCGCAATTCCTCGGTTTGCAGTTCCAGCTTGATTTCTTCCTTGACGGAAGCCGCCATCCTGCGCGTTTTACCCAGCCAGAATCCTGCAAGCCTGGCCACCTTGGGCAATCTTTCAGGGCCTATGACCAATAAGCTGACCAAGCCGATCAGACAAAGTTCCGAGAACCCTACATCAAACATGGAGGTTAAACTTTATCGTTTTTGAAAATAACTTCGCCTTCGATGGCTTCACCCTTATCGGCGACAGGCTTGTCTTCCCCGCCTTCTGCCACGGCCGCGCGAAAGCCTTTGATGGCTCCGCCCAGATCGGTGCCGATATTGCGTAAACGCTTGGTGCCGAAAACAACAATGACGATGGCTAATACAACTAATAAGTGAGTAACGCTGAAACCCATTTTTAACTCCGGTAGTGACGCTGCATGGCAACGCCTTATTGGTTGAAGACCTTGCAAAACAAGGTCTCTACTTGTTACGTTGCGGCTTTCATTTCGGCCGGACAAGCAAAAGCCTGTAATGCGTCATCCGGTCCCTGATCGGCCAACAACACCCTGCAATGAAACCAACCGCAAATCGGCCGTTTCATTAATCCTATAAGGATATGGTCGGTAATAACTTCTCGAAACATAAACTCATCGTTTCCATGCTCTGCGGTTCGGGACGCTGGAGCGTCCCTGACTGGGTTCCCACGCAGAGCGCTCGTCTTTATACACATCTCGAAGTAGGCCGGAATAAGCTGGTTCGAGTGACAGCGAGAACTGGCGTTTCCGGCAAACTCCTCACGAACTCGCCGGAAACGCCACCTCGCGCTATGCGCTTGGATGGCCTTATTCCGGCCTACATCCGAGCCCGCCATTCCAGAGACCATATCGAAATGACGCTTTTCGACAGACCTGTGTATAACGACGAGCGCAGAGCGTGGGAACCCTAAGCGGAAGTTATTATTGATGGAGTCCTAAAATCATTCGGTCCACGAAAATCGCAAAAAGCACGAAAATATTCCAACACATAGCAAGCTATAAAATGTCACCCGCAGTGACCGGCTGTGCAACACAACATGCTATTTTGTTTCGTGTCTTTCGTGCTTTTCGTGGACAAATGGGGGGGAAGTCCCCCTTTAACACCCAGCTAAGTCAATCGGCACAAGTTGTTGGGGTCTGCTTTTCCAGCATCTCCGCCTCTTACAACTCCCGTCTCTCTGTAGGCGTCCGGCGATTTTTTCTGCGTATTCGGCAACATGCCGTAGAGACCCAGCTTATGCCTGAGCACATTACGGCTGATGTCCAGCAAACGCGCGGTCTGAACCTGGTTTTCCTCGCAGAATTCAAAGGCGGTCCGAATAACCGTTTCTTCCAATATCTCAAACAACTTGGGCGGCGCTTGCTCGCAAAGACGCTGCAACGCGCTTTCCAAAGACGTGGTTGAAACGGATGATCCCTGCTCCAAAGTTCTGACGCCGGATAGCTTGAAATCTTCAGGGCGTAAACGATTGGTGGGACAGACCAGCAGTGCGCGGTGAATAGCGTTTTCCAGTTCGCGAATATTGCCCGGCCAATCGTAATTCAGTAAAGTCAATTCGGTTGCCGGCGACAGCTTGATTTCGCCATAGCCCAAACGCGCGCCGTAAATTTTCAAAAAATGTTTTGCCAAAGGCAGAATGTCGCCCGGTCGGTCGCGCAAGGGGCTTAACTGAATAGTCGCTACGTTGAATCGGTAATATAAATCGGCCCGAAAGTGCGAAGCCTCAACGGCCTCTTCCAGATTGACATTGGTTGCCGCAATGATTCTGACATCGACCGGCACCGGCTGCCTGGAACCCACTTTGACAACTTCGCGCTCCTGTAGCACACGCAGTAATTTAGCCTGCATCGCAAACGGCAAGTCCCCCACTTCATCGAGGAACAAACTGCCCTTGTTGGCGGTTTCGAACCAGCCTTCCTTACTCGTTAAAGCCCCGGTGAACGCCCCTTTTTCATGGCCGAACAATTCGCTTTCAATCAGGTTTTCACTCAACGCCGCGCAGTTTAATGCGCCAAAAACATTTTTGCTGCGCTTGCTGAGCGCATGAACATGACGGGCCACCAGCTCCTTACCGGTTCCGGTTTCGCCGATAATCAGCACGGTTGCATCGCTGGGCGCAATACGTTCGATCTGTTCCAGCAATCGGCGGGAAACCGGATCTTCAAAAACCAACGCCGTCGCCCGGATCGAGAGCGACAGCGAACGTGACTGCAATTCATCAAAAGCCAGCAATGTAGAGGCTTGCTCTGCCTGGCTGGCGGCGAGAATGCTGTCTGAAAGTGTATCCATAATAATGTACTCGTTTGCTTTGCAAAAAGTGGGTAACTCAACCCTTTTCAGGATCGTTATCCGGATTTAAATAAAATCACTGCCATTAAATCGGGTTAACAGAACTGATCATGTCACTCCGCCAGCGTTGATAGCTATCTTAGGTTGATTGTTATATGGAATAAAACGTTATTATTCGATTTATATATCTTTAAAACAGATATATAAATCGCTGAGATGAAACCAAAAAAGTCAGTGAACCGCTAGATGGACTCACTGGCTTCCGTTATCCGCTTCCTCTCGCTTATATGCCGACAGTTACTGCGGAGGGATTTCAGGCTCCAGTTTTCCAACGCCCCTCGGTGTGCGCCGAATCGCGCGCTTTTTAGGCGCAAAGGTTTTCTTCAGCAGTCGCCAGCCAACCACCAGCGAACTGCCCCCCAGCACCAATCCGAACGATACCCAGATCAGCATCCAGACATCCCAGATTGGCCGGTGATAAATCCAGCCGAAATCCCAGTGATGCAGGCCGGAATATAGCCAGCGTAAGACACGTCCGCTTCTATCCACCCGACTCAACAGACGGCCGTCTTGAGGGTCCAGGTAAAAACGGGTTCCGGCCTCGTCGGCCAGTTGCACCAGCAGTACCGGCAACGGTTTCTCCACCACGCTTTGATGGTGCCTGGGGTAGTAATAGCTGTCGTATTCATTCAAGACTGTCTGGGTTTCCACTTCGGCATTACCGGCCACGCGCTGCACGGCCGCCACGAGCGATGCCGGGTTAAACTGCGGCAAGGCACCGGGCAGTGTTTGCGGCAGACGCTGTCCGTCGCGGGTATGAGCCAGCAGCACGGCGTCACCGCCCAGTTGCCGCCAACCCAGTTCGACAATGTCCGCATCATCGACAGCCAAAGCCAGTAAAACGGGTAAAACCGGCTGCCACAAACGCATTGCTTCAGGCAATTGGCTCCCCAAATAACGGTTCATTTCTTGCCGATTGGGATTGGCCGTCGAAAATATTTTTCCGGGATTGGTATCAAGAAAACCGCTGAGCGCCCAAGACAGCACCACGATACCGCCGATCAGCCCGCTCCAGAAATGCCATTTAAACCAGAATTCCCGGTAAGGCTGGGTACGGCCTTGGGAATAAGTGGGCTTGCCGCCGAAACCGGGTCGCCAGCGCAACCAGCCGATAATCAGGCCGGTCAATGTCGCCAGGGTCGCGGATAAACCCAACCACAGTTGCGCATCGTTGCGAATTTTACCCAAGCCTATCGACTCCAGCGGCTTTAACAAATGCAGCCAATTGCCTGCCCAGTAGAAAGCCCGATCCAAACGGCTGGAGACGTGCAATACTTCGCCGGTGCGCGAGGAGATCAACATTTCCCCGCCGTCGCCGACGGCTATACGATGAAAGGGACTCAAGGCATCCTGATTACGCAGGATGATCGGCTTATCGACGGTCTCCAGGAAACCGGCCTTGATAACGCCGCTGCCATCGGCATTGAACCAGTTTTCGGCAATTTTCAACGCTTGATCCGACGTGGTTTTACGCAAAGAACCGTCAAGCGCAGACAAGGCGAAACGCTGCCCCCGACTATCCTCTACCAGCCACACGGGTTCACCGGCGCTACGCACCAATCGGCCATCGGCGATACTGACGGCAGCATCGCCGTCTTTTCCTTTGCTACTTTGAGTTTCGGCGCGAGCAGCCGCTTTGGACTTAGGTTCTGCCGCCTTGCGTTGTTCGGCGCTACGGTCCCAGGCCTCGCCCAGGCTCAGCCAGCCAACTTCGGGAGCCAAGGTTTCCGCGTGCGCCAGTTGCTGGCTACGGTTTTGCGTCGTCGGAGTGGAATACATGATCACCAATCCGGTAAAAAACCAAAAAAACATGAACAAGCCCAGCACTACGCCTACCCAGCGATGAACTTGATATAACAGCCAATTCAACGACTTCATTGTTGCCCTCTGAAAGAATAAATAGGGAGGAAATAACTAAATATGTAACTTCTTATTAATCGGTTAAAAAATTATCAAAACAGGAGTGCAAGCTTCGCTTGCGCTTGCAGGCGAAGCCTGCACTCCGGCTATCGGCAACGCTCTTAAAAATCCCTCGAGCGGGACGGGGGTTGCAAACCCCGTCCCGCCACATTAAAAAATTATCACCACGAAGGACACGAAGCTTTATTTCTTCGTGTCTTCGTGGTGAAAAATTTCCACACGCTACGTCCCATATACGCAAGATGTTAGTCGTAACTCATGGCGCAACGCGTTAGAACGAGAAACATCTGCTAAATAGTTACGAAATAAGCATCATCACTTTGCTACAGCCCGGAAATATAATCGGCCAGCGCTTCGATCTCGTCATCGCTCAGCGATTCGGCAATCTTGTTCATTACGCCGCCCGGACTGTTTTTGCGGTCGCCCAACTTCCAACCGACCAATTGAGAGCGCAGGTAAATCTTGCGCTGGCCGCCAATTACCGGGTAAATCACGTTACCGGCAATGCCGCCCTTGCCGCGTGTGCCGTGGCAACTGGCGCAAGCCGGGATGTCCCGACCCTGGTCGCCGTTGTCGAACAAATTCCTGCCCAACGCATTAGCACCGGCACCGTCGCCCTGCATGATTTCCCGGCTGGCGAAATAAGCGCCAATATCCGCCATGTCGGCAGCGCTTAAATCTTCCGCCATGATGGTCATGATCTCGTGCCGACGCGCGCCGGACTGGAAATCGCTCAACTGCTTGATCAGGTAAGCGGCGTACTGGCCCGCATGATTGGGAATCTTGGCATCGCTACTGTTGCCGTCCGCGCCGTGGCATTCCCGGCAACGCCCGGCCTCGGCTTTTTCCTTGCCGATGACCGGGTTGCCGCTGCCGATACGTTGTGCGGCGATTTCCGCCCCCTCCTCGGCCGCCATAGTTTTGACCGAAGCGAGCAGGGCGAATGTGCTGACGGCAAGAAAGGAGTTTCTTTGCCAACGTCTATGCGGGCGCTTGCGGCAGGAAAAAACCGACGCTATGCTGCATCGCGACACCAAGCGCGATAGTCCCACGCCTACTTAACTGACGGTTTGGCAGCCGCAAGCTTTTGCACGATTTCAAGCGATTTTTCAACATTTTCCGCCGGTTTAAGCCCCGTCAACGTAGCGGCGATTTTGCCGTCAGGCGTAACGATGAAGGTGGTGCGCTCGGCAAAACCGTGAGTGATTTCAACGCCGCGCGAATCTTTTTTCCCCGCCGCCGCTTCCCTGACTGTCAAATCGTAGGACTTGGCGATATTGCCCTCGACATCGGAAGCAACCGCAACTTTACCGCCGCAAAACTCAGGATCTGCGGAGAAATCATTGAGCCTGTCGATGCTGTCGAGCGACACGCCGATAATGGAGGCCCCGGCGGCGGTGAATTTGTCATGATTCACTGCAAAAGTGTGCGCCTGAATATTGCAGCCGCCGGTGTAGGCCGACGGGTAAAAATAGACCACGACCGGGCCTTTTTTCAGTGCGTCTTGCAGCGAATACGTAAAAGATTTTCCGGCCAACGAGGCTTGCGTCTGAAAATCCGGAGCCGGATGGCCTTCCGGTAATGCGGCGGCAACGGGAAGCGTGATTGCGCTCGACAGCAGGCAACCTAGTAAAAAACGTTTCATGTCTATTCTCTTTTAAAGGGGTTTATAGGTATCGTGGCAAGCGTTATCGCAATTTTTGGTCAACTCTAATGCCTTGTTTGACGCGGTATCAAAATCATTCGCTTCGACAAACTTCACAACTTCGGCAGCCAAGTCTTCGTATTTTTTGGCATCGGTTACCGCATCGGCGGAATTGCCTCTCTTTTCAAAAAAGCCTTCGACCAGCTTGAAATCGCTCTGCATCTGTTTCGCAAGGGCAATACTTGAATTGGCATCTTTGCTGGAAATATTGCTCTGAAGGTTGCGAGAGTTAGTATCTATTTTTTCCATCAACTCTTCGAAATCGAATGCGGCTTCGGCATACACGATGCCGGTTGCCAATATCAAAACAATTCCGAAAAGATTAATCGTTTTACTCATATCAATGTGATCCTTTGGTCGAGCGGCTACTCAGCAATTCTCATTTTGTAAGTTGTTAAAATATACCCGTTAAGTTTGGGATCGCTTCAAGTAGGGCGCGCCGTGCGCGCCAATAGATAACAACACATTCAAGCATCGAAAAAGGCGCGCACGGCGCGCCCTACAGTCATGCAATCAGCTCCTTAATAACCTTGCCGTAAACAACCGTAGGTCGTTCCGAACGGCCCTGATATTTATAGATCAATTTCAAGTGATCCAAGCCCATCTGGTTCAGGACGGTCGCGTGCAAGTCATAGGTATCCACCGCCTGGCTTTTATCCGCCACCTGCAAGCCGATTTCGTCGGTCGAGCCATAGGTTGTTCCCGCCTTAACCCCGCCGCCAGCCAGCCATTGCGTGTAGCCCCAGGCATTGTGGTCGCGCCCGGTGCCGCTTTCGCCCCATGAGGTGCGGCCGAATTCCGATGTCCACACCACCAGCGTCGAATCCAGCAGACCGCTTGCTTTCAAGTCGGTCAGCAGCCCGGCAATCGGCTTATCGACGATTCTGGCGTGCTTGCCGTGATTTTCTTCGAGTTTGGTATGGGCATCCCAGTCCCTGTCGTCACCATCGATATCCACCGGCCCGGTCACGACCTGGATGAAGCGCACGCCGCGTTCCACCAGACGCCGCGCACGCAGCAGATTGGTGCCGTACTCTTTGGTAACGTCGTCGTTCAAGCCGTAAAGCGCCTTGGTGGCGTCCGACTCCTTGCTCAGGTCGACCGCTTCCGGCGCCGAGGTTTGCATGCGTTCAGCCAGATCGTAAGCCCGAATACGCGCCTGAAGCTCGGTGTCTTCCGGATAGGCTTGTCCTTTGAGTTCGTTGAGTTGCTTCAACAGCTTCAGGTTGTCGCTTTGTTGCGATGCCGCCGTGAACTCAGGGCGCTCCAGATGCAGGATCGGCGATTTACCCGAGCGGAAAGCGGTACCTTGGTAAACGGCAGGCAGGAAGCCCGCGCTCCAGTTGACTGCGCCGCCGCTCGGTTCTTTCTTGCCATTGTACAATACGACATAGGCAGGCAAATCGGGGTTAGCGGAGCCCAAGGCGTATTGAATCCACGCGCCAAGAGACGGCCGACCGGGATTCAAGCCGCCGGAGTTCAACTTGAGTATCGAAATATCATGAGTAGCGCCTACGGTCACGCTGGACTTGATGAAAGCGATATCGTCGGCATGTTCCGCCAGATTCGGGAGCAAATCGGAAAACCAGGCGCCGCTTTGCCCGTGTTGCTTCCAGGTCCGGTTTGAGGCATAGAGCTTGCCGAGTCCGCCCTGCGTACTGGTCTTGATGCCTTTCAGGAAAGAGGCGGGCACCTCTTGTCCTGCCAGCCTGACCAGTTCAGGCTTGTAATCGTACAAATCGAGCGTACTGGGAGCGCCGTGCTGATGCAGCCAGATCACCGATTTGACTTTACCGGGGAAGTGCGGCTGCTTGGGCCCAAGCGGGTCGATCAAGTCGGCAGCCAACGCACTCGATATAAACCCGCCTCCCGGCACCAGACCGCTCAATGCAAGCCCGCCCAAGCCGTATCCTGTTTTGACTAAAAAATCTCTACGCGATTGATTATTCATGATTCATTTTTCCTCTAAGAAAGTGATGTGTGTCATTAAAACCGGTATATGAATTCGTTTGAATTCGCAACCGTATGCACCAGGTCAACAAAAGCCGCGGCACGTATAGGATCCAATTTCTGATCCCCCTTTAAGCCGGTAGGTATGCTGACCGCAAATTTACCTTCCGCTGTTTTTTCCCTGACGACCTTTTCGTGATTGTTCAAAAACTTTTGCAAGGTTTCTTTTTCGGAACCTGTCGCTGCACGTGAGAACAATATTTGATACAGCCTATCCAACTGAGCCGCTTCGTCATTACCGGCCTCGTTAATGACCCGTCCGGCCAACGCTTGCGACCATCCGAACACCACATCGCTATTGAACAGCGTCAGCGACTGTAATGGGGACGTGGTCACTTCGCGTTTGCTGTGCGCCTCTTGCGCGGAAGCCATGTTGAAGGATTCCAGCAACGGATAAGGCACGCTGCGCCGGGTAAAAATGTACAGGCTGCGCCGATTCTGGTCATGAACATCCTTGGACACTTCCCATTGATTACCGGCTCCCAGATTTGCAGGAACTGGAGGAAATACGCTCGGACCGCCGATCTTATCTTCAAGTTTTCCCGAAGCAACCAGTAGCGAGTCGCGAATCTGTTCGGCTTCCAGACGTTTCCGCGGGAAGACTGCCAGAAGCTTGTTGTCAGGATCCGCTTTGGAGACATCTTCACGATAAGCCGATGACTGGCGATAGGCGCTGGACAGCAAAATATCGCGGTGTAATTTCTTAACGCTCCAGCCTTGCTTGATGAAGTTGTCCGCCAGATAGTCCAGTAACTCGGGATTGGTCGGCTTTTGTCCCGCCTTGCCGAAATCGCTAACCGTTTCCACGATGCCGTGTCCGAAGTATTGTTCCCAGACGCGGTTTACGAACACCCGTGCCGTCAGCGGGTTATTGGAACTGGCTATCCAGTTTGCCAGAGCCGTTCTTCGGCCTGATGAAAACGCGGTGGGTTTAATATCCGGCTTCTCATCGGTAATAGCCTCCGGAAACGCCGGTTGCACCTGTTCCAATGGCCGCTCATGGTCGCCGCCGAAAAATACATAGCTGGGCGGCGCATCGGGATAGCCAAGTTCGGTCATTGCGGAAATTTCAGTCGATCCTGATTTAGGCTTAAGATCGTTAAACTTTTTCAGCTCTTCAGACAACTTGTCGTATTCCGTCCACTTGTCTGCGATTTCCTTGGTGTAATTTTTGTCTGCGCCCTTGCTCTCCGCAGTATCCCTGAGATAAGCGGCCAAACTGCGCTCGTCCGTGATATAGCCCAAACGGTGATTGATCCAGCGATCCTGAGCATTCCACTGGCTCTTCGGCTTGAAAATCGCCTCCCTGCTGTCCGTTAAATAACGCTCTTTATGATGTTTTTCGGCCTGTTCCCTGACCGTGTCGATAATCGCTTTTTGTTTACCGCGGATCTCCTTGGTTGCGTCTTCCCACTTAGCCAAGGTAACGTCATACTTGCGTTCCACCTCGCCTTTTTTCGCCGCAGGAATGTTGTCGACGGCGCTCAAGTTGGCAAAAAATGCCTGTAGCGAGAAATAATCCTTCTGACTGATCTTGTCGAACTTGTGGTTATGGCATCTGGCGCACTCCACGGTCTGGCCCAAAAACACCTTGCCCACGGTATCGGTGATGTCGGTGGTGATTTGATACTTCCGCTGAACCAGGTCGCGGGAGTTGTGATTGTCCGGGAAGTTCGCCATATAACCGGTGGCGATCAGCGCTTCCTGGTTATCCGGCCACAACTCGTCACCCGCCAATTGCTCCTGGATAAAGCGGGAATAAGGCTTATCCTGGTTGAAGGCGTTAATCACATAATCGCGGTAGCGCCACAAATTGGGCCGCGTTTCATCATTTTGAAAGCCCGTGCTGTCCGCATAGCGCGCTAAATCCAGCCAACGGCGAGCCTGACGCTCGCCGTATTTGGGCGATGCCAGCAGACGATCCGCGAGTTTTTCATAAGCATCCGGCGCGGTATCGCCCACAAAGCTTGCGACATCCTCCGGCGTCGGAATAACACCCCAGGCATCCAGCGTTGCACGGCGCACAAAGGCGGCGCGGTCAGTGTCTGCCGAAGGCGTCAGCCCCTTGGCCTCCAAAGGCGCCAGTACGAACGCATCAAGCGGCGTGCGCACCCAATTTTTGTTGTTAACGGTCGGTTGAGTCGGCGCTTTCACCGGTTGATATGACCAGAGTTTCGATTTTGCCGCCTGCGGCGCGCTTGCCTCGGCAGCCGCTGCTTTATTATCCGTCGCTACGGGTGCGGCCTGCGGCGCTTTTATCTCAGCCGCCGCTGCAGCTTGCGTACCGATTACACCGACCGGACTGTTGAACAGGTCCACAGCCGCTCCGACTTCTCCGGCCATCGCGCCGGTAAGACCCCACATAACCGCGAGATATAGTTTGTTTTTCATTAACATCCTCCAAAAATAAAAGCGCTCAAGACCTTCGTTAGCATCGCTTTATTAGAATTATTACTTTTGTTCTGTCGCAGGCTTAGACGCAGGTATTTCTATTTTGGCCAGCTTGCCGCCTTCTTCTTCATAGTTTTGCGCACCCACCGCACCGACCACTTTAAAGCCTTTAGCGGTCAGCAGATCACCCGCAGCACCCGCGCGACCGGCGTGGTTTGACACCGTTACAATGTCTCTATCCTTAGGAATAAAAGCCAAGCTATTCTCGATTTCTTTGGACTGGATACTTAAATAAACAGGGAACCCGCCTATCTTGGTGAGCTCGTCAGGACGTCGCACATCGATAATCAGCAACTGCTCGGGCTTGGCAAGCAATGCATCCAGTTGAGCGCGATTAAGTTTTGGCGTCTTATACTTGTATTCTTTTGCAGTCGGAGCATCGGCTTTTTTATCATGGTCATGGGCCGCCCCGAACGCAACAGGCGTAGCCAGAACTGTCATCAGTAACATCAATTTGGTAAGTTTTTTCATGGTTATTTATCTTTAGTTTAATTGCTGGAAACGCACAGAGCGCATGTCGTTACGGTATATTCAGTTAGAGATATGCAGCTATCGTACCAACACCGCGACAGTCCCCCATCGTTTTCAGGAAAACAGCCAAAATAAAATACAAGCAACTGATTATTATCACTAATTAATTGACACCTCAGCCATGCCCTACGTCCTTTATTTACCCATGCATACAAGACTTAAACCGGTTTGCTGAAAAATCAGCAGCCCAACACCAGCCCATGTTCCTAGACAAGCAGATAACAGAACCGACCACCCCGACGAACCGGAAAGCAATACGGGTCGGTACGCAACAGCGATTCACATTTGAGGTCGTTGTATGTGCAACAAGGCCGAAGCATTGGGATAATTCAAAACGGTGGCGGTGAGTCCTTCGGCTACGCTCAGGAGGGCCTTGTATATCCCAATGGGAGCGCCAATATGAGGGCAATAGCCAAAAGTACATTGATGAAATTTTGGAGTCAGCCGGAACGTGCGAATTCGAAAGGGGCTTTGCAAAGCGGGTACGCCGAGGCGATCAAAGCAAGCAGGGAAACTCCTCAGGAAATAGAGGGGCAATACTGGAATTGCATGGCTAAAATTCGTTGGAACGGATGTACCAAGCGCGAGAAGGACAAGCATCTGCGAGCTGTCGTTAGGCGAGAAACATATCGATATGCAGACCTTTCAGGTTTTAAAAACCTGGAAGGTCTAACTTGCAACATTTCGAATGGAGCCCCCCCATCCTGCTTGACTTGAAAGTTACCAGCCCCCTTCGGCTACGCTCAGAAGTAGGCCGGAATAAGCCGGTTCGAGCGACAGTGAGAACGGGCGTTTCCGGCAAACACCTCCAAAACTCGCCGGAAACGCCACCTCGCGCTACGCGCTTGACGGCCTTATTCCGACCTACATTCTAGCCCGCCATTCCAGCGTCGATGCCGAAATGACACGTTTATAACGATGAACGCAGCGCGTGGAAACGAGGAAATCTAACTGATTTTTCAGCTTTGCGTTATTCCTTAATACGAATCAGGTCATGACAGCCTTTGCAGGATTCGCCGACTTTTCCAAACTGGGTCTTGATCGCGCTGACGTCACCGGTTGCCGCCACTTTCGCCAACTCGTTTGCGGCCACGTTAAAGGTGTTGGCGGCGACCGTTACTTCTTCTTTTTTCTGGAAGAATTCAGGCTTGAGCCGGGTTTCCTTCCAGCCGACGCCTTTGTCCGTACCTTCACCATACAGAGCGCCCAATCCGGAATTGGCAACCGCAGCAATCGCATTTGCGGCCGCAGCGACAGAGTCTTTGTTAAAGGTTTCGGGATGATCCACGACTTGGCTTTTGATTTTCGAAATATTCCAGGCTGCAAAAGAATAGGCCGATTGCCGAAATCTTATTTGTTCTTCAATCGGACCGGCTACCGCAGCGTTGGCTGATGCAGCCACCAGAATGGCGAGGGTTAATTTTTTTTTCATTTTTTTAGTTCCTGTATGTTGTAGAAATAATTAAGCGGTTTAAAAACTTGAAGGCGCTTGTGCGATTTGCTGCTGGCTTTGCGCCAGATAGAGTTGCGATACGCCGCCCGAAACACCCCAGACCACCGTGCTGGAAATAATCAGGGACAGAATAAAACGCACAGCGCCAAATCTCTGGTCATGATTTGTCGCAACAGCTTCCGCCAACGCAATAGGGATGTTCTTTTTTCCGGTCAGCATCGGCACAACGAGATTGGTTTTTTTAACCCAACGGTAAAAAATGATCGCCGCTAAATGCAGCACAACCAGCGCCAGCAGAAAGTTGAACGCGGTATTGTGCCAACCGGTCAACTTGTCGCTAAAGGACTTATCGATAAGGTCGAACAACGGCCCCTGAAAGGCGATATCGTCGTTGGCAAACAATCCGGTGCCCACCTGCACCGCCAGCGTAGCGATCAGCGCAATCACCGACAGTCCGCCTAACGGATTATGGCCAATGCCCTGCCAGCGGCCCTTAAGGTAAGCGGCCAGCCGCGAGAAGGTAGGGAAAAAAGTTGAAAACCGGGAATGCGTCGAACCTATAAAGCCCCAGATAATGCGAAACACCAGCAAACCCAAAATAAAAATGCCGATGCGGCCATGCCAGTCGATCAGCGCGCCGCCGATTTTGGCGGTGACATAGGCCGCTGTCACGGACGCTGCGAGCAGCCAATGAAACAGCCGATGCGGCAGGTCCCAAATATGAATAGTAACTTTCATCTTGATTCTCCTTTTAACCGGCGTACTTCACGGAGCAGCCGTACGGTTTAGTACTGGATTTTGCCACTTTCCTGCCTGCGGCGAGATCGGCCAAGGCGGCACTGACATGGTTTTCGGCCTTGCCGATGTCGGATTGATCGGCAGACGGGATGCTGTCTATGCCGCCTTTGTAAACCAGTACGCCTTGCGGATCGATGATAAAAAACTGAGGCGTATTGGTTGCGCCATAGAGCTTGCCGATTGAGCCGTCACTATCCAAAACAGTATTGGTCGGCGTCGCGCCACGATGCGCATTGAGTTTCCTGGCGGTCTCGCCGTCGACATTGCCTTGTTTGCCCGGCGCCGAAGTGATGACTTGCAGCCAGACGATGCCTTTGGCGACGGCGTCTTTTTGTAAATTAGGGATATTGCCGCTTTCATAATGTTTCACCACGAACGGACATTCATGGTTGGTCCACTCCAATACCACGGTTTTACCGTGCAGATCGGCAAGTTTTATCGTGCTTTTGTCGGCTGCGGCGCCGGAAAATAACGGTGCCGGCTTATCTACTACAGGTTCGGCATTGACTGTTGTGGATGCAAAAGCGAAAGCTAAGCTCACTAAAGTAATTTGATAAAGTCGATGTAAAAACATAATTGGCTCCGTAATAATTATAAAAGGCACGGCACAAACCGTTCCCCGGACTCTCTGTGTAACGGTTTCAAGAAGCCTCTGCGACGACATGATTTTCCCTCCCTGGTAAAAAAATCGTGCGCCGGGAACAACCTGAAAATAGTAAAAAGACAGAAAATCGATCCATCGAATTCCTGCCAAAATTGATCCTTCAAACGCGAATAGCAAATTGTCCCGCTAACGCTTACAGGCTTTGTCGTCGCCTCAAACTGAGACTTGATCGGGTCGACACCGCCTGACGACGTTACTTAGCCAGTTTGTTCGCTTCCCTTTTGAGATTGCGAGTCCTTCGCGACCTCTTTATTCATAAAGCCACCGCCTGCGTGACAATTTCCGGGGTCAATATCTGCGGCAACATGATCGGTTTCGTTGAGCTACCCACTCCCGCCGGATAAAAGACATACAGCGGCACGCCGCTACGCCCGAATTCGGTAAGAATCCTGGTAATTTCTGGATCGCGGTTAGTCCAATCGCCTTTAAGATAGGTAATCCCGGACCGCTTAAAGGTATCGACGACTGAACTCTGGCTCAGCGCGACTTTTTCATTAACCAAACAACTGATGCACCATGCCGCCGTCATATTTAGAAATACCGGCTTTCCCTGACTGCGCAATTCATTTAAGCGCTCGGCCGAGTAAGGCTCAGCGTTCCTTACCGGCTCAACGTTAACTAATGGCATAGCAGCCGTGGTCTCTACGCCAAAATAACCGCCGACCAGCACCAATCCCAGCGACAACGCGGCGACACCGAATCCGCTGCGCTGTCCTGCCTTCCCGCTGTGTTTAGTAAATTCATAAAGCCAGGCGGCGAACGCGATAATAACCATCCCGCCCAGCGCTATCGCAACGGCATTGACGCCTGCCTGTTGCGCCAACACCCAAACCAGCCACACCGCGGCTCCATACATCGGAAAGGCCAAGCCCTGCTTTAATCTGTCCATCCATACACCGGGTTTCGGCAGGCGTCGCTGCAAGGACGGCCATTGGCTCAACAGCAAGTAAGGCAGCGCAAGACCCAAGCCCAAACAGAAAAACACCGCCAAAAGAGAGGCCGGCGGTTGGCTTAACGCGAATCCCAGCGCCGCCCCCATAAACGGAGCCGTGCAGGGCGTCGCGACAATGGTCGCCAACACGCCGGTGAAAAAACTGCCGCTGTAACCGGGGCGCTCGGCCAGCGAAGAGCCGATTCCCGCTACCGAACCGCCGATTGAAAATACGCCGGATAAACTGAGTCCTACGGTAAACATTAAATAGGCAACCACCAGCACAAATACCGGCGATTGGAATTGAAAGCCCCAGCCGATCTGCGCTCCGCCTGCCTTCACCGCAATCAATACCCCGCCGAGCAACGCAAAACTCGTCAGTATGCCCAGTGTGTAGGCCAAACCTTGCAGCCGGGTTTGCAACGGCGAATGTTGCGCATGTTTTATTAAGGACAAGGCCTTGATGGACAGCACCGGCAAAACGCAAGGCATCAGGTTCAATGTCACGCCGCCCAATAAAGCCAGCAGCAAGGCGGATGCAAGTACTAAATTGGGTTCTCCGTTCTTAGCGGGAGCGGCCTCTAAAACCTCAGACTTAAGCGCAGTAATCTCCGAAACCGCCGCGTCGCCAACGACTTGCACGCTATAACCGCGCGTAACCGGCCCGCTGCCGCTGTCTTGCGTAATCGCCAAAACCCCGGACAGGCTTTCGCCCGGAGACAAACGCACTTCTCCCGGTTTCATTTGCAACTCAAGGGTATCGCCTGAAAGTTGCCAGGGCTGCTCAGCCCCCTGTACGATTTTTCCCCACTCATCGGGATAAAACCAAACCTTTTTAACGCCGGAAGATTGCAGCCTGGCGTCAGTCATTCGCAAAGCTAAAACATCGTTGCTATAGGCTAAGCTTATCGGCCAAGGGCTGACTGACGGCAAACTCGCACGGGCAAGTTCAATCAGCGGGCTGCCGGTTCCGGCGTCGGCACCGGGCGCGACAACCGGCAAATCCAGCGCCAAATCCACTTTCTGGGGAATGCATGATTCCTTGCAGACCAGCCATTTCACTTTAGCTTTGATCGGGAATGCGGTGCCTACACCACTGTCTTGCGGCACCTTAATTTTGGTCAGCAAGGTGACTTCATTTTCATAGCCGTAACTCGTGACCGGTCCCAGTGTGATGCGGTTGGGAGTCGGCCACTGAATTTTGCCCGCTTTTGCCCCTATCGGAAGCTCATAGGCTATGGTGGTGGCTAAACCTGAATCGCCGGGATTTTTCCAGTAGGTGTGCCAATGCGGAATAATGCGTTGCTGCACGCCCACCAGAATCTCGTCGCCGGGATGCACCGCATCGACGGACGCGACCAGTTGCGCGGCGACCTGCTCGGTACCCGCTTCAAACGAGCTCGCCTGTGCGTTGCCGCAAAACAGCATAAACAAGGCAAGTGCAATAGACAGTGGACGAAGTTCAAGCATAAAAATCCAGAATGATCAGTAATAAGGTGATTCCCGAAAAAGAACGTCCCATCAAGAATCTAATCCGTAGAAAAAACAGGGTCCACGAAAATCACGAAAGGCACGAAAAAAGCAGCCAAAACATGTTGCGAGGTCTTTCGTGCTTTTCGTGTCTTTTCGTGGACGATTCTTTTGGTAAATTCATTATTGGACATCACCTAAGCCTTAGGAACGCAGATGCTTATTAAAGAAACCAATGGTGCGTTCCCATGCCAACTTTGCAGCGGCCTCGTCGAAACGCGGCGTGGTGTCGTTGTTAAAGCCGTGTTGTACGCCCGGATAAATGTAAGCTTCATAGCTGATTCCGGAGGCTTTTAGCGCGGCCTCGTAAGCCGGCCAACCGGCATTGATGCGCTCATCTTCCCCGGCATAATGCAGTAACAGCGCCGCTTTGATTTTTGCGGTGTCTTCGGCGCTCGGCTGACTGCCGTAGAAAGGTACGCCTGCCGCCAGATCGGGAAGCTGCGTCGCCAGGAAATTAACAATGCCGCCGCCGTAGCAAAAGCCTACCGCGCCGACTTTGCCGTTGCCTTCGGGCAGGTTTTTCAGCACCTCGGCGGCGGTGAGGAAGTCGGCACGCGTTTTGGTTTGATCGAGCGATTTGAAAAGCTCGCGCGCCTTATCCTCATCGCCCGGATAGCCGCCTAACGGGAATAGCCCATCGGGAGCGAAGGCGATGAAATTATCCAGCGCGATGCGCCGGGCAATATCTTCGATATGCGGATTCAGGCCTCGGTTTTCATGCACGACCAACACCGTCGGCAGTTTCCCGGTAAATTGGGCAGGCTGGACCCAATAGCCGCGAATCTTGCCGTAACCGGCAGGCGAAGGATATTCCACATATTTCGCCGAGATACGCGGGTCGTCCTTGCCTATCTGCTGCGCCTGGGCAAAACGCGGATTCAACGCCTCAAGCAAACCCTCGGCAGTCAGGCCGAGCAGCGTAAATTTTGCGGCCGAAGCCAAAAATCCCCGGCGCGATAGTTCGCCGTGGACGTATTTGTCGAATAGTTTCAGCACTTCAGGATCGAAGTCTTTTGCTGTTTTGCGTGTCATAGTTTCACCTATTAATTATCGTTGCCTGGCAGGAGCGTGCGTGGAAACGATGTCAATATTCAAGCCATAAAAATTGATAAACTCACCACGAAGACACGAAGTTCACGAAGAAAAACCAAGGTAAAAACTTCGTGTTCTTCGTGTCTTCATGGTGAAATGTCTTCAGTTCGCTCGTTCCCAAGCTCCAGCTTGGGAATGCAGTCTTGGAAGCTCCAGCTTCCCGACTCGCGAAGCTGGAGCTTCGCTAACCGGGTTCCCAAGCCGGAGCTTGGGAACCAGCGCAACATTGCAAGTTAGACCTTCCAGGTTTTTAAAACCTGGAAGGTCTGCATATCGGCATGTTCCTCGCCTAACGCTAGGTAAGGTACTGCTGAATGACGACAGCTCGTAGATACTTGTGTATAACAATGAGCGCACCGCGTGGGAACGAGAACACGAGAACCAAGCTATTTCGCCCGCCCTTTAAACCCTTGTGCAATCAAAGGGATCCGGTAAGCGGAACCGCGCCCTACCGCGTAAAGCGTCTTCTTGTCGGTACCGGCAAAAGCTATGTTTTGCGGCTTTTTAGGCAGTGCAATAACACCCAACGCTTCACCCTTGGCGTCAAACACTTCGATGCCGGAATTCGATGCGACATAAAGCCTGTCGTTATCGTCTATCGCCAGACCGTCCGCACCGCTGGACCAGACGTTTTCTTCATTTTTCCAGCCGTCCAGCTTGGCAAAGTTTCTCCGGTTGGAAATCGATCCGTCAGCGGCGATGTCATAGGCAAGCACATGTTCGCCAAGGGTATTGGCCACATACAGCACAGTTTCATCTTTATTCAGCTGAATGCCGTTAGGACGGTCAACGTCGTTAGCCAGGCGTTTCAATTCGCCGGTCGGTGAAATGTAAAATACGCCCGGATGAGAAGCCGGTGGGTTAGGATTTTCTTTAGTCGGACGCGTGCCGCTGTCGGTAAAGTAAATGCCGCCGCTCTTATGAAGAACGACATCGTTAGGCCGTTGAAAGGCAACGCCTTCGAAATTTTCGGCAAAAACCTTCTGCTTATCGGCCGGATAAACAATGCCGACCTGGGGTTTAAGCGTTTGCACGGCGATGATCTCGCCCCCGGCATTTAAGGCAAGGCCGTTAGCGCCGTTGGAATTCTCCAAGAAGGTTGAAACGGTATTATCGGGCGCAATACGCACAATCCGGTTTTCATTGGTTTCAGTAAACAGCAGGCTGCCGTCCGAATAACCGATGGGGCCTTCGGTGCCTTTGAAGCCGTCCTTGATCAATTCGATAATGACACCGCCCGCCGATACGCCTGGAATGGCGGGCGTAACAGGGTCCTCAGCCTGTACAACAGCTGCAAACGCTAAAGCGCCCAGCACTGAAAATAATTTTACGTGTGAAGTTTTGAGTAACATCTTGTTCTCCGGGTTAAATGCAAGTAATCAATTCTTTTCTTAAAGCTGAAGGGTGAGGGGCAAAGCACCAGGCTTGCCGCCCACCCTGTAAAACCGGTTAAAATTTCGCCCGGAAATGCACCCCGTAGTAACGCGCATCCCCATAAGTGCCGGAAGCAGCGGATTGAGTGCTAATTTGCCCGGCATTAGTCAGATAAATCGTGTCAAAGATATTCCTGCCCACCAAATCCAGGTTGTACTGGCCGTTTTTAGTGCCGATACCGATACCGCCATCGGTGACATGATAAGCATCCTGTTTGCCCGCGGATCCTAAGCTGGCGTTATAGTTGGCAGCCGATTTATAACTGTCGACCAGGAACCCATGCCATTGCAGGCCGTGATCGTTGAACTTGCCGAAGCCGAGCGGCACTTTATAGTCGAAGCCATAGTTAGCGGTAAACTGCGGCGCATTAGGAATGGTTTTACCGGATTGGTCGCAATTTGCAGTAAGCCCTAACTCTGCTGGGCAAGGCGCATCTTTAAAATCGTTATATACGGCATGGTTGAAGGAGCCGTTCAGAAATAAGTTCAAGCCTTGCGTCACGTTCCAATTAGTCTCCAGTTCCACCCCTTGCAACTGAATTTCCTTGATATTCCCCAGAGTGGTCCTGTAACCCGAAGCTGTAGCAGGATCAATCACTGACAGCTGGGATTGGAAACCGTTAATCACCGTGTTGTACAGGTTTACGTTGACCGCCAATTGACGATTGAACCAGTTGCTCTTGACACCTAATTCGTAGTCCATCACGTCTTCGGGTTTAACATTTTCAATCGCGCCGGTCGTATCATTAAATTGAGCCGCTCCTGACTTCTGTCCGCCTGACACCGAGAAATAAGTCATCAGATCTTTGGTGATCTTGTAGCTAGGGTTGACCAACCAATTTTGTGAATTCTGACTAAAACCCTGTTTGGCCTGGGTCCATTTAACTCCGTTATTACCGAGAGCGCTATTGCGTATCGCCAGCGCGGTGCCGGTAACCGCCGCACCACCGACATAGCCATCCGTGCCTTGGTTGTAGCGTTCTTCATAGGTATCACGCAAACCCAGCGTTAAAGTCGCGGCCTTGGTGATATGCCAGTTAACTTGTCCGTAAGCGGCATAACTATCAACTTCCGGATTTCTAGTACCGGTTTTCATCACCCCATCCAATGATTGCCGTAATTGCTCCCTGCCGGCAGCTGTTGCATTTAATGCCGCAAATTGAGCGTCACTGGCATAAAAAGCACCGGCATCAGTGCCATATAAGCGCTGATTTTCGGCCGTTGCTTGACTATGCATCCAGAAAAGCCCCCCTTGATAGTCAATCGGCCCCGGCTCTTGAGACGCAATACGAAGCTCCTGCGACCATTGCTTATTTTTTATTTGCCAGCCACTGATATGCTGAATATCAGCGGTAGTGGAATCGCCATCGTGATGCGGTTCGAATAGCGCATCACGATAGGCGGAAACCGACGTTATTTTGTGTTTGAGAACATCCCAGTTGATCTCTGCGGACACCCCTTGCTGATCGCCCCGCGACACCTGTCTATCATTCTCGGCTACTTTGCGTGGATCGCCGATCACAGTAAGAGGCTGCCCGGAGTTCTTGAGAGAATTGAACCAATCGCGTCCCAAACGTGAACTAAAGGTGATAGGACGAACCCGGCCATCAGTAAACGTTGCTCGATCTTCGATAAGCGGGCCAACACTCATGGTTTGCGATGAGGTGGCGCGATCAACAATGACTCTTGCAGAAAGCACATCGCTTGGCGTCAACAAAAACTGTAGCCGTCCCCCCATTGCATTAGTTTCCTGTAAACGACCATCGGTTTTGGGCGCATCCAAATTGGCAATAGAACCATCGCGTCTATCGACATAAAACGAGGCACGATAGGCGAGTAGACCCGGCAAAACAGTGCCTGTCGCGCCGGCCTTGCCTTGTAAGGAATCACGATTACCACCGAAACCATCGACGTAATAACCGGATTTAAAGGATGGCGTTTGAGTGACGACGTTGATTAAACCCAGGTTGCTGTTTTTACCTTGCAAAGTGCCTTGCGGCCCGCGCAAAACTTCAACATGGTCGATGTCGGCGTAATTAGTCCAGGTTGAACCCACCCAAGACGACCAGACGTTATCGACCATGACACCGACACTAGCTTCCATCGATTCGTTGCCACTGTTTTTACCCAGACCACGCAAGGCGATACTGGTTTGTCGCACGTTAGTCGCGGTAACTCCTAAATTAGGTACCCGACGCGCAAAATCCGACACGCTGACGATATTATCGCGCTTCATCTGTTCGCCGCTGATCACCGCAATAGGGATCGGCACTTCCTGGAGTTTTTCTTCCTTACGGCGCGAGGTTACGACGACTTCCGACAGATTCTTGGGTTCGTCATCGAAAGATTTCTCTTCTTTTTTGGGGGGCTCGGCAGTTGCAACAACAGCCGTCGTTGCCGGGGCTGGCTGGGCCGGTGCCGCATTAGCTGCCGTTCCGACATTGCTATTGGAAACCGCTTTTTTAAGCTGATCGTTTTCCTTCTTGGTTTCGCCCAATTCTTTTCTTAGCCGCTCAACTTCTGCCGCCAAATCACCGGAACTATCCGTGGCAAAGCTGTAGTCCGGCGCTAACAAACAAGCGCCTGCAATAATCATCGCGGCGCCGTTTAGAGCCGCCCGGTTATGTTTATGTGTCTCGATTTGCGCTGCGTTTCCACCCGCTTTAGCGGATAAAGACCGGCCGTCAGTCTTGTTTTTTTTCAGCGATTTCGGGCCCTTGGTTGTAGCCGGCCGCCCTAACCTGTCAATACTCATCTAAATTTCCTTCTTAAAAGTTACTCATAAAATTAAGGTCAGCTCTGTTTCGTTGGGCAAAGCATCCCTAGCCGGCCCCAAAAAGGCCGGTTCAAATTCTGTTTTTTGCGTTGATTACTTGCCGGGAATAGTCAGAACCGATAATTTGGTAATTCCGGATCGTTCTATCGATGACATCACTTTGGCTACCGTGCCGTATTGAACGGCATCGTCGGCATTTAGATTGAGCGCAATCTCAGGATCGGCCGCCTTACGGATTAACAACTCGCTTTCAAAGGCTTCCAGCGCAATCTCGGTTTTGTCGATGAAAACCTTGCCCTTTGCGTCGACGCTGATATAGACGGCTTCTTTTTCCTCGGGCGGCGCGGTTTCGGCAGTCTTCGGCAAATTGACATGTACGGCTTGAGTCAATAACGGCGCGGTGACGATAAACACCACCAACAGCACCAGCATCACGTCAACCAAAGGCGTGACGTTGATTTCGCCCATCACGTCATCCTCACCGCCGCTGTCTTTTGTATTCATCGCCATCAGATTTGCGCTCCTTCCGCTTGTAAGTCTTCATGACTGGCTTTTAGAACCGGATGTTTCGCTCCCGTTCCGCTAGTGCGCGGCGATGCGACCGAACCGGAAACCGGACGCTTGATTAAAAACGAGGTTTTCAAGGCGAGATGGACAAAATCGATAGCGAAATCGTCAAGAAATGCCCAGATCACCTTGTTTCTGCGGATAAAAAAGTTGTAGCCGATAACCGCAGGCACCGCGACCGCAATACCGACGGCCGTAGCAATCAGCGCCTCGCCGATCGGTCCGGCCACAACATCCAGACTGGCCGACCCGCTTTTACTGATGCTGGTCAGCGCGCCCATAATTCCCCAAACCGTGCCGAACAAGCCCACGAATGGCGAGATACTGCCGATGGTTGCCAAGATAGCCAGGCCGCTTTCCAGCGCGCCGCGCTCTTTCTGCATTTGTTGCCGCAGACGTCTGTCCAGCAATTCCTGACGATCCCCGGTATGCTCCAGATCGTGCGTGGTTGTGCCGCCGTCGGCTTCTATCAAGGTAGTAAAACCAATATCGGCGACTCTGGCTGCCGGTCCTTTATTGCCTTCCAATGCAGCGGCCGCCTGAAAATCCTGGGCTCCCCAAAATTTCTTGCCATAACTTCGATTGTGCTGAGAAATCCGCAGATGCTGTATGCCTTTGATCAGTATCAAAGCCCACGTCACCACAGAAAAGCCGATTAAAATCCATAAAGTGGCATCGACAATCAGCGCCGAAGTAATTTCAGGAGCCGCAGGCGTCGCGCCGGCCGCACTCGCAATATCCGCGCCTGAAACCGGTATTTGATTAGCTGCCGGTGGAATTGCCGTTGCAGCAGATGTTGTTTCTGTCATAAATAAAACCTCAAACTTGTAAATTAAAAGAGATAGGAACCGTTACCCAACCGTCGACCGGCGTTTTTCCACGCATGGCAGGAGCAAATGACCATTGTTTTACCGTTCTCACCGCTTCATTGTCCAACACGTCCTTTCCGCTGGATTTAATGACGGAAACGCTGTCAGGCTTGCCACTGGCGAGAACATGCACTTTCATCAGCACTTTTCCTTCCCAACCGCGCTCCATAGCCACATCCGGATAAACCGGCTCCGGATTATCCAGATAACCGGCTCCCGCACGCGGCTCGGTCACCTTTTCTTCTACCGGCGGCGCAGGGGGCGCGGGCGGAGCAGAAACCACCGGCGCATCGGCTTGCACAGCCGTCGGCGTTGCAACAGGAGGCGGTTCGACAAGCTTGGGAACCGGCTTCGGCTGCACCTTAGGTTTAGGCGGCTTCTTAAGCGCCACCACATTCGGCGGAGGCGGTGGCGGCTGGACAACCGGCTTCGGCTGAGGCCGAACAAACGAAATCTGCACCTTGGATGGCGGCTTGACCGGCTCAACCAGTTCTTCTTTTTCAACCGCGACGTGCTTGAAATACTCGACAACGGTGGTATGCACCAGTATCGACAGGACCCCTATAATCAGATAGTCGATGGCCTTACTATCGCGAAAATCGGAGCCTGATCTAAAATCCCCCAACGCCACGGCAACCGATGAAGCGGACGCGTTTTCCCTCAGCAGACCGATTTCCGGCTTGATGGGAACGACATCGGCCCTTTTTCTCTCAGGCGCGAGAGTTGCCGGTTCAAATTTATCAAAAGCCACCAAAGGACTATTCATGCGAGATCTCCCGTTGCTAAAAAAAATGCCGGCTCCTGCCTACTCATGGATGAACCGAAGGGAATAACCCCACTGTCGACCGGCTTTAGTTGATACTGTCTTTATGAATAAAGCATGTTCCATGCCATACAATGATCAATCAGTAAAAACACCGAAAAGCTCAACCTACATGAAAAATAAAACGTTGTATTTGAATGATTTATATTTATTAGCGAACATCCGGCAGAGGGTCGGACGATTGAAAAGCGAAACATTTTCAACAAGCGCCTAATGCGCGGCTGCTTGCTGAGCATCAACTTAGAGGACCTTTTGCTGTTTATGTGTTTCCTGATCAACACATCTGGAAATGCGATACTGTGTGCGAGATTTATAGGCTGTTGTGCCGACAAAAAAGCGAGCCGGGAGTTTGTTTAAGCGTTGCCTGCGGCGATGCGCGCGGGGCAATCGAAGCGTGTATGACGCCGGAACAAGTTTAAAAACGTTACGGGCGTAGATCAGGAGATTATCTTTGGCGATTGGATCTGGAAGTAGGTCTATGAGTTACTGGGCGGTTTGCGTCAGTCACGTAGGGTACGCTGTGCGTACCTTTCCAATGGGATGCACAGCGTATCCTACCCGGTTTTTCCGTACCCGCGCAAAACACGTTCCGCTAGTTCCCAAGCTCCAGCTTGGGAATTCAGAAGGCGAAGCTCCAGCTTCGCGAGACAGGAAGCAGGAGCGTTAAAACCAGAGAAACAACGTAAGCCAGTGATTTACCCTTAGGGTTAGGTCGTGTGGGCACGGGGGACATTAAACTCAATAGGCTTCTGATGGTCGTACTACAGAGTGGTGAGAGTAGACGGGAAGCTAGAGCTTCCACGACTGGGTTCCCAAGCTGGAGCTTGGGAACCCGCGAAACCAGATTTCATACTTTAACTCTGATAGACTTTTGCATATTACTTTTACCTTGCGTGACCTGGGTAAAAATATCCGCGTGATCTCGTCCAGAGACATGCATAGAAAAGAGCGTACTATTTATGAGCAAACAACTTAAAACTATCCCACAATTCGCAAACGAAGCGGAAGAACAAGCTTTTTGGGAATCCAACGATTCCACAGATTATCTCGACTGGAGCAAAGCACAATCCGTAGTGCTGCCCAATCTAAAACCAACAACCAAAACGATTTCTCTGCGCTT